>Ga0209009_1000579_pt1 | contig 12224 bp, 6 predicted proteins | sample BlaSpr_A8_OM3_M2_FD_187979 | JGI IMG/M metagenome (GOLD analysis project Ga0209009, IMG submission 187979) | Forest soil microbial communities from Thunder Bay, Ontario, Canada - Black Spruce, Ontario site 2_A8_OM3_M2 (SPAdes) (version 2) | ecosystem: Environmental > Terrestrial > Soil > Boreal... | reverse complement strand
ACACTTCGTTGGTACCGGATTTGGAGACAATGTTAATCGTCGCGCCGCTTGCGCCGCCCAGTTCCGCCGTGTAATTGCTCCGATTTACCTGAAACTCCTGCACCGCATCCTGGTTCAGATTGAGCCGGACGCCTCCAGCATCATCGTTGAATTCACCCCCATCGACAGTGACACTGTTCCCTCTGCCGTTGCTGCCGTAGAATGACAATCCACTTTGCGGGGTCTGCTTAACGCGAAAGTCTGCATTGTCGGCAATCGTATTGGAATTGCTTACACCGGGGAGTAGTAAGGTAAACGTCAGGTAATCCCGGCGATTGATGGGCAGGTTATCGATGTAGGTCTGCGATAGGGTCTCGGCCTGACTGCCTCGCGTCGTTTCCACCACGGCCTGCTCGGCAGAGACTTCCACTTGCAGACTCGTCCCCTGTAGAGCCAATCGGAAATCCAGCGTGGCGGTCTGACCCACCTGCAGTTCGAGTCCCTTCTGTATCTGGGTCTGCATCCCGGCATGACGCACCGTCACTTCATAGGTCGACGGCGGCAGGTTCGGAAATCCGTATTGGCCGTTGCCATCCGCTGTCGCGGTATAGTGGGTCCCTTTTGCAGTATCAACTGCCTCCACGCTGGCATTCGGAATTACACTACCGGTGGGATCAAAAACCGTTCCTCTTATCTGCCCGGAGGCTCCAACGCCTTGGGCCTTTGCGCCGGGAGTGAGGAAAAGGAAAAACAGCAGGGAAGCTAGCAGGATCGTTTTCATAGTTCCTCTCGGATTCGCCGGAGTACCGCTAAAAACCATCTCAGATTGTCCAGTTATTCCCAACCAAGTGTTAGCAAACCAGCGGGCCCCGTGGCAGAATTCGAGCAGCAAATTCCTGCCCACCGGGAGGAAATCCACAGTCTTTCGACAATTCTCCCCATCACCGCCCGGCGCCCCGACAAATGCGAAATTATGATAGGGGATATCACAATATAGCGACTAACGTCAATATGAAACCCTGATGCGTCGCATCATTTTTCTTGATACGGCGTTGGTGAGCGGCAGTTCGCCGGGGGAGCGGTGTGTAGCTTCAGGCACCCAGAATGGGAAATAAACAGATTCGGTGGCCGCTTTGGGAAAGCTAGTGGGGGAGCAGCACGATTCGCCCTGGAATGGATCCCCTTCGCAACTCTGCGAAGACCTCATTGGCTTCCGCCAACGGTCGCGCTTTCACTTGGCAACGCACTTTGCCTGCGGCAGCCATGACTAACATGTCCCGCATATCTTGTCGCGTGCCAACCGAGGAGGCCTGGATGTGAACTTCCAATGCCGCCATCATAATCGGAGCGAAGCAAAGAGCCTCTGAAGGTAGCCCTACGACAAGAAGCGTCCCACCAGGCCTGACGCACGGAAAGGCCATGTCATAAGCCGCTTTTGCCGCGGAGGTAACCAGTGCGACGTGGACACCTCCGACAGCTCGCAATTCTTTGACGACTTTTTCGGTGGCGGCGTTTAAGGTGCTGTCTGCTCCCAGACTTCGCGAATACGCGAGCTTATCCTCTGAAACATCAATGGCAGTCACCACCGCTCCTAAACCGTGACCGATTTGCACCGCCAAATGGCCAAGCCCACCGATGCCAAAAATTGCCAAGCGCTGCCCGGCCTCGATTTTGGCCCGCCGCAAGGCTCGGTACACCGTGACCCCGGCACAAAAAAGTGGTGCAGCCTCAACGCAGGAAAGCCCGTCAGGAATCTTCAACGCGTGGCTTGCGGGCGCCTTTACGAACTCCGCGTAACCCCCGTCCACGGTCACCCCGGTAATTTTTTGTTTGACGCAAAGGTTTTCATTACCTTCGCGACAGAATCCACACGCCCCGCAGGTCCAATGAATCCACGCTACGCCTACTCTATCGCCCAATACTAAATCCGTAACCGCAGCTCCCTTTTCCACGACGCGGCCGGCGATTTCGTGCCCGAGAATCAGCGGCCTCTTCGTGATCGGCACGATCTGCGGCCAGTCGCCATCCGCCACGTGCAGATCGGAGTGGCATACGCCACACGCTTCCACCTCGATGAGCACTTCGTGGGCCTCGAGCTGGGGCTTCGCGACCCCTTCCATTGTCAATGGCGCTTTGAATTCACGCAGAATCGCTGCTTTCATTGCCTATACCTCGAAGTCTAAACTTCGAACCAGCACGGCGTGACATACGCTTGCCGAAGGGTCGCCGGATTTTTGTAAATGGTACAACATCGAAACGATTTTACGGTTTGGCCCCGCGCAAGAAAAATTCCACTGCATTATGCACGCGCTCGGTGAGTTTATGAGGTCCCGTAAGGTCGACCGCCCACTGGCGAACCACGGTGTTGAAGAGCCCTTCCATAAATTCGGCCAGGTGCACGATCGGAAAATTCATCGTCACCTCGCCATTCTTCTGCCCTTCGGCGATGATTTCACGAAGCAGTCTGACCGTGGCCGCCTCCGCACCTCGCAACTCCGGCGAGCGCACAGGGTCCATGGCCCCGGCCAGAATGACCGCTTGCCACAGAGGGCGCCCCACCTCAGTTACATTCCCTAAGGTTTCATAGAAGCGCCGCAACCGCTGCTCGGTGGTGGCCTTGACAGCCAGTTCAGCCCTCAGGCTTTCCGCTTGCCGGGCAAACGCGCGGCGGCCCACTTCGCGCAGCACCGCATCCTTGCTGGGGAAATAGCGAAAAAACGTCGGCTGGCTAATCTCCAGGGTTTGCACAATGTCATCGATGCGGGTGTTCTCGTACCCGCGTTGGCGGAAAAGATGCAGCGCGGTTTCGACGATCTGCTGGCGGAGCCGTGCCTTCTTGCGCTCACGGAGACCGGGTTCATTTCTCGGCGCGATGCCCGCGCGTTCCCGCCCTTTTTTTGACGTGCGCGATTCTTTGGCGTTCCCCGGAATTGGCGAGGGCGTTCGTCTTACCGCAGGTTTGGTGCGGCGCATCCTCGTTCTCCCTCCTGAATAGGGTGGGCCGCTGCACTGCGGCATTTGATAGTTACCCTAACATTATAGTGACTATCGTAAAGTTGCAAGTCTAGCCTGGTTAATTCATCCGAATCGAGAATCGTAGCTCAGAAAGCGCATTGGTGACGGATGAGAGGATGGCGCCCGTGGTCAACGCGCAAAGAGGTTTTGGTTCTGGCGACTAGATTTGAACCAAACGTTCCAATCAATCTGTGGGAGAAGGGGGAACAGGCGTGGCTAAGAAAAAGCAAATTCCGGTGCCGGGGGCCCGGTTTGCAACCACGCCTACCAACCGTCTGAGCGTTGCTCCTCGGATACAACTTCAGTGTTGCCGTCTGGGTTGGCTTTAGCGCCTACCTCCACGAAGCATTGGACCACCGGCTAAGCTCCAGCGTAGCGCCACGTCACGAGAACATGGAAGCAGCAGTAATCGAAGGTACCGTGCATCGCCTGAGGCCGAAATTAATGACCGTGTGCGTTGTTGTCGCCAGTGCGATTCCCGTTTTGTGGAAAACGGGTGTTGGCTCAGATGTCATGAAACCAATCGCTGCTCCCAGCGCCTCCGGTGTGGGAATACCATTTTTTGTAAACTAACTCACGATTATGAAATGCTTTTAGCACCGCTCGCATGAATTCCAAAAGAGTAGCGAGAGGTAATAAAAATGATGGTCCGCAGAATGTTGTTCTGACATCCCCCTTATCAAAGGCGAGCAAGCTTTCCGGAACAAGGTCGAACGTCCGTTGCAAAGCCAACCAGGCAATGGCCGGAAATCATACGGAGGTGGTCACGGCACCCGCAGAACCGGATTGTCCCTCAGTACGCCCGCGATAAGGCGCTTGGCGTCGAAAAAGACACGCCCTTCCGGGCGAAAGCTTGACCTGACCACCATTTTTGCCTAAGCTCCATCTTAGTATTTACATGCTCCAAAATTCCCGCAGAATTGCTTTTTTGGCTGTGCTCCTAGGCGTTATATTGATGGGAGCGCAATTCCATTGCTGCGTCGATCAAAGCGCGCTTTCCAGTTCGCATGCATGTCCACTCTGTTCCACGGCGTCGTCGGCTGTGCCTACCCTGTTGCCCAGCTTGGCCACGAAGCAGTTAATAAATCACCTTGAAGTGATTTCCATAATAGTCGCCGTGCCTCCAGAATTTCCACGTCCGGTTGCACCTCGTGGGCCCCCCGCGGTTTAAGTCAGCAAAGCTTTTTCCAGCTTCCCCTATCACCTAGGCTATTCGTCCAAATTTCAGGACGCGCGAGGAATACTCAAATGAGGAGAGGAATGCTTTTGGCCGCATTGGCGCTGACCATTGTGACGGTTACGGCTGCCCAGCAACCGCCTGCTCCCTCGCTGCCGGTGGTACCGCAGCCGCCCACGGAAAGGACGCGGCCGTCGGCAACGCGAATCTCACTGGACGACGCAATCCGTATGGCGCTGCAGCACAATCACGCACTGCTGGCCGCACGGACGACCATCCTGCAAAATCAAGCGCAGGAAATCACTGCGAACCTGCGGCCCAATCCGGTCATCTCCTGGGACTCGCAATTCTTCCCGCTATTTAATCCTGGACAGTTCAGCTTGAATTATCTCGAAAATCAGTCGCAATTTGATTTTGGCATCGGTTACTTGTTCGAGCGCGGCAAAAAGCGGCAACACCGTCTGCAAGCCGCACGAGATCAAACGGCCGTGACGCGGTCGCAAGTCACCGATAACGAGAGGACCCTTACATTCAATGTTTCGCAGCAGTTCATCGCGGTGCTTCTGGCGCAATCCACGCTTGAGTTTGCGCAGCAGAATCTCGACAGTTTTCAGCAATCGGTGAAGGTTAGCGAGTTACGTTATAAAGACGGCGATATCAGTGAGAGCGACCTGCTTAAGATTAAGTTGCAACTGTTGCAATTTCAGACCGATTTGTCCGCGGCTAAGCTTGCCAAGGTCGAAGCCTTGGTGGCTTTGCGCCAATTTCTCGGTTATGAATCTGTCCCCGACAATTATGACGTCGAAGGGGAGCTTGACTACCAGCCCGTTCACGCTGGCGTCGACGATTTGAAGGCCTTAGCACTGCGCACGCGCCCCGACCTGCAAGCTGCACAACAGGCAATTACGCTGGCGCGCAGCCAGGAGGCGCTCGCACAAGCCATCAGCAAACGCGATTTGAACGTCACCTTCGACTATACCCACACCGCCGGAATCAACAGCGCCGCGCTCTTTTTTAATATCGACCTCCCCATCTTCGACCGCAATCAGGGCGAAATTGCGCGCACGCGCGCAGCCATCACCCAGTCCCAGGAGCAAGCCAGCGAGGCCTCTGAGCAAGTGCTCTCCGATGTTTACAACGCCTACGAAACATTGCATTCCAACGATGAGATCATCTCGCTCTATCGCGGCGGTTATCTCGATCAGAGTAAAGAGTCCAGAGATATCACCGAGTACGCCTACAAACGTGGGGCCGCCAGTCTGCTGGATTTTCTCGATGCGGAGAGAAGTTATCGCGCCACCCAGGTCGCTTATCGACAAGCCCTCGCCAGCTACATGACCGCAGTCGAGCAACTCCGACAAGCCACCGGTACCAGGAGCCTGCCATGAGAAGCCGCATTCGAAGCCAGGCCCTTTTTGTCATCACCCTGGGATGTCTCCTGTCCGCAGCCGGATGCGGATCGCGGTCCGGAGAATCCGAATCCAAGATGACCTCTTATTCAGCTGGGGAACATGCTGCGGATACTGCGGAGCTCTTTACCGTCCCGCAGGAGCAGATGTCCCATGTCCAGATTGCCACCGTCGAAAAGTCGAGCCTGCCTCGAGTTCTCCGGCTCACTGGAGCAGTCGCATACAACGGATTCAAGACGACGCAGGTGTTCACAGCCGTGGGCGGGCCGGTGCAGGAGATTTTAGTGGCGCCCGGTGAAATGGTACGCGCGGGACAGCCTTTGCTGGTTGTTTCTAGTCCGGATTTTTCGGTTGCTCGCTCCGCCTATATCAAGGCGCATTCGACATTCCAGCTCGCCGAAAAAAACTACCAGCGCTCCCGCGATCTTTTCGAGCATCATGCGATCGCCGAGCGCGACCTGCAACAAGCAGAGTCCGATCACGCTGCAGCCCAAGCTGATCTGCAATCCAGCGAAGACGCCATGCGCGTATTGGGCATTAAGGATCCGGAAGGCAGCATGAAAAATCCAACCAAACTCACCTCCCGGGCTACGGTTGTCGCACCCGTCAGCGGCGAAATCACCGAGCGATTAGTGGGCCCCGGTCAATTGCTGCAGGCCAACACTACGCAATGTTTCACCATCTCGGATATGAGTACTGTCTGGATTCTGGTCAACGTTTACCAGAACGATCTTCAGTATGTGCATATGGGCGACGATGTCGCCATCACCACCGACGCCTATCCAGATACCTTTCACGGGAAAATTTCTTTTTTGTCGCCCGCGCTAGATCCCAACACTCGAACTCTTCAAGCCCGCATCGTCACCCCCAACGCGGGGTTGAAGCTAAAAAAGGACATGTACGTGAATGCTACCGTGCAGGCCGGGAAGATTAACGATGCTCTGACCGCTCCCGACGCTGCTGTCCTTCGCGACACAGAAAACCAGCCGTTCGTGTACGCGCTGACGGGCGCCAATCAATTTTCCCGTCAATCCGTAACTGTCGGCGACAGCCACAATGGGCGCACGCAAGTCACCAGCGGATTGAAAGAAGGCCAGCGCATTGCCGGCGACGGTAGCTTGTTTCTGCAGTTCAAGAATTCTCTACAGCATTAGTCTCCGAGGAACCCGAGCCCGATGATCCACCGCGTCGTCCAATTCGCGTTACAGCAGCGCTTCCTGGTGCTCATGATCACCGTGCTGATCATCATTGCCGGGGCTGTTTCGTTTCAGCGCATGCCCGTGGACGCCTATCCCGACCTTTCGCCTCCACTTGTTGAGCTGATTACTCAGTGGCCCGGACATGCCGCCGAAGAGGTCGAGCGCCTAACGACCCTGCCTCTGGAACTGGCCATGAATGGATCGCCACATTTGAAAGTGATGCGATCTATTTCGCTTTACGGTCTTTCCGATTTGCGATTGACCTTCGATGAAACCGTTGATCCCTATTTCGCGCGGCAGGTGGTATTCCAGCGCTTGAGCGACGCACAACTTCCTACTGGTGTAACCCCAACCATGGCCCCGCTTTTTAGTCCCAGCGGGCTTGTCTACCGTTATGTGCTCGAAAGCCCGGACCGTTCGCCACAAGAGTTGAAAACATACGAGGACTGGATCATCGAGCGCGTTTACAAAAGCGTCCCCGGTGTGGCCGACGACTCTGGCTTCGGCGGCACGGTGATGCAGTATCAAGTGCTGCTCGATCCTGCGAGGCTCTACAGCTATCACCTCCCGGTGGTGCAGATCGTCAGTGCCCTGACTGCCAACAATTCCAATACTGGCGGCGGATTTTACTCCCAGGGCGGCCAGTTTTATTACGTTCGTGGTATCGGGCTGCTTAAGTCCACCGAGGATATCGGAGAAGTTGTTGTGGGCAGCGCCAATGGTGTTCCCATTCGCGTGAAGGACGTTGCTCGAGTAGAGATAGGTCACGCACCGCGTCTTGGTATTTTCGGATTTGAAAAAAATGACGATGCCGTTGAGGGCGTAATTCTTTTGCGCACTCACGAACAGCCCCAGAACGTCCTCGCTGGAGTGGAGAAGAAAACGGAGGAACTGAACCACAGCATTCTGCCCGCGGATATAAAGGTGCGTCCGTTCTACGACCGCAGCGATCTTGTTCGCGTGACCACCGATACCGTCGAATGGAACCTGCTTCGCGGAATGGCACTTGTTCTTATCGTGCTGATTTTTTTTCTGGTCAGCATCCGCGCGGCTCTTATCACCGCGCTGACAATTCCGCTCGCGCTTCTGTTCGCCTTCATATTTCTTCATTTGACCGGCGAAGCCGCCAACCTGCTTTCCATTGGTGCCATCGACTTTGGAATCATCATCGACGGCACCATCGTGATGGTTGAGAACATTTACCGCGAACTGAGTCTACGCAGCGGCCAAAGCTACAACTTAAACGAGGTAATCCTCATTGCCGCGCGCGATGTGGATCGTCCGATTTTCTATTCTGTCGCGGTCATCATCGCCGGATACCTGCCTATTTATGCTCTCACCGGGCCTGCCGGAAAACTGTTTCATCCCATGGCCGATACCATGGCATTTGCGCTGGTTGGTGCGCTGGTTCTAACACTTACCGTCGTGCCGGTGCTGGCCTCCTATTGGTTCAAGAATGGTGTTCGGGAAAAACCCAATCGCGTCTTTGAATGGATTCGCGATTCCTACGCAACACGTTTACGTTGGTGCCTGGACCATCCCAAGTCAACGGTGGGCTTAAGCGTGCTCATCTTCGGCTTAAGTTTGCTCTTGTTGCCCTTTATTGGTGGCGAGTTTTTACCCCACCTCGATGAAGGGGCGTTATGGGTGCGCGCCACCATGCCGTATACCATTTCATTTGAAGAGGCCAGCAAGTTCGCGCCGCAAGTCCGCGCTCTGTTGATGAAATATCCGCAAGTCACGGTGGTGGGCTCTGAACTTGGCCGTCCGGACGACGGCACCGATCCGACTGGATTCTTCAATTGCGAATTTTATGTTGGATTGAAACCTTACAACGACAAGGCCTGGAAGCAAGGTTCTATTCACTCCAAACAACAACTAACCGAGGACTTGGAGAAAAATCTTGAAGCGTTTCCAGGCGTCATCTTTAATTACACGCAGCCGGCGGAAGACGCGGTCGATGAAGCACTGACTGGACTGAAGAGTGCTCTTGCGGTAAAAATTTTCGGCCCGGACCTGGACGTATTGGAGAAAAAAGCAGTAGAGATCAAGAACGTGCTGAGTAAAAACCCGGGCTTCAAGGAGCTGACGGTCGTCCGCGAACTTGGGCAGCCCAGCCTGGTGATCGATGCGGATCGCCAGAAGATCGCGCGTTTCGGCATCAACGTTTCCGACGTTGAGGCGGTGGTGCAGGCAGCCGTCGGCGGCCAAACCGCGACGCAGGTCGTTCAAGGGGAGAAACTGTTCGACCTGGTTGTTCGCATGGAGCCACAATACCGGTCCACTGCTGGCGACATCAGCAACCTGCTCGTTCCTACTCCAACCGGCCAGCAAATCCCGCTCGCGGAACTTGCAAACATTAAAGAAAGTACCGGCGCATCGTTCATTTACCGGGAAAACAATTCGCGCTACATCGGCATTCAATTCTCTATCGAGGGCCGCAACTTGGAAGGCATCGTTAATTCCGGGCAGGCCGCGGTGCGTAACGCCGTGACTCTGCCGCCGGGATACACGCTGGATTGGGGCGGGGAGTATAGCGAACTCCTGGAAGCCAAATCGCAATTTCTGATTATTGGACCACTCGCGCTGCTTTTAATTTTTCTTATTTTGTTTGCGCTCTACGGTAACTTTAAATTCCCAGTGACCATCGCGCTCGGCGTGGTGTTAACCGAACCGGTCGGTGCGCTGATCGCGCTGAAACTTACGCACACCCCGATAAGCGTTTCCAGCGTTTTAGGATTGCTTGCGCTACTCGGCGTTTCGGTCGAAACGGCCGTCATCCTGGTGAGCTATATCAATAAGCTTCGTCTGGAAGGCCGAAGCGTACGAGAGGCCACGCTAGAAGCATCGTTGTTACGACTGCGACCCATAATGATGACTGCGTTAGTCGCATGCCTGGGTCTGCTCCCTGCGGCGATGTCCACAGGCGTAGGAAGCGACACGCAAAAACCATTTGCCATCGTGGTGGTCGCTGGTCTGATTTCCCGGTTGCTCCTCGGATTCTTCGTTAACCCGGTGCTCTACGAGATCGTCGCTCGCCAAGGCGACGTTCTCCAGGTGTAGCCAGTTATGCATGCTCTAGAAACAGGAAATGTGTTAGCGCAACAGTGGGAAATGGAGCTGTTTCTTTCGGTGCTTGATGCCACCCGCTTTGAGGTTGTTCTATTGCCTTGCTTGGCACAACGACTGCGCCACTGGCCTGGAAGCCCGAATCCGCCTATGCCGATGGTGCGTTCGTTGTTCAATATCCACGCAACGGACACTATTACCAAGCCATTATCAAGAACGGAAAGCCGGGCACGTCCGCCAAAAAGGCGCTACCGTTTCCTCTTGATCCGTCGGTAGAAAAGGATACCGACACCCTCTCATGGAAGGACAGGGGCTTTGTCCCCGTGTTTACTCCCTGGCAGGTAAACACGGCCGTCCCGGGTCACGCGCTCATCGTCCCGAGTTCGGCAAATGGACACTATTACCAGGCGCAGATGGAGGGGGTGACCGGGTCGAGTCAACCCGCCTTCCCCTTAGCGTCCGCAGGCACGTTTGGATCGACGTGGGCTCAAAGTTCCCTACGACGGCAAAAAAACCTGCAGGCCTGGATGCCCTCGACGGCATTTTTTGTTGGAGACGTCATCCAAGATGCGTCCTCGGGACACTATTTTCTGTCCTCCAGGCCGGCCACTCGGGCTCGACTCGCCCCGATTTTTCCATTCCTGCTCCCGAACGCGGTGTAGACTCCCTGAGCGACTCAACCCTGCAATGGCAAGACTTTGGAACTTCGCTTCCTTCGTCCGTATCCTCCGCGGGCGCGACACCCAGCCGGTATATGAGGTTCCCTGCGTGGTGGCACGGGATGTGCGCTACAGGAAGTTGGACCGCCAGATAGGTCAGTATTGCGATCTTCGCTCGCGAAATGTTCGCGCTCAAGACTCAATAATAAGCTTCTGGAAAATTCAATTTTGGCATTCCGCCCGTCCGACCTCATCATAATCGGTTAGATTGCGTTTGCATTGAATTTATTTTTTCATCTACCGCTGTTCTACGCTAGATTCCGGCAGGCAGAACAACCAATTGGTGGCGTATATCACGACCTTTTGAATTTTGCATTTGACAAAGCCTTTGGCCCTGCACTATAAAGCGCAGCAATGCGGAATACACCTCGAACCAATAACCGGTTAGAACGGTTATCGCGATGGCTGCTGGTCGGCGACCAGCGCACAGTTTTTTGACAAGGTTTCTCGGCGCCTTTTCAACCGCTTCTTGGTTTGAGCAGCGCTTAACGCTCTTTACATCCGGAGGAACAATGCAACCAGTGCGATCCGCAAAATGGTTCGGGGCTCTGCTTTTAGCGATTGTTCCTTTCTTTTCGGCTGTTCAAGTTTTTGCTGATGTAACCGCCAGTATCTCGGGAACCGTAACTGACCCCAGCGGCGCAGCCGTGGAAGGCGCCGCTGTGACCGCAACGAACGTGGGTACTCAAGTCACCATCGAACAAGCCACGAACGGTCAGGGCTTCTACTCCTTCCAATCGCTTCCACTAGGCAAATACACCATTGAAGTACGTAAAGACGGGTTCAAGACCTACGTTCAGACCGACATCATCCTCGACGTGAACGACAAAGAAGTGACTGACGTAACTCTGCAAGTCGGTCAGGCTAACGAGAAAATTGAAGTTTCCAGCAGTGCGCTGCACGTCGAAACTGCCAACACCCAAATGGGCGAGGTCATTGAAGGCAAGGAAATGACCGATGTTCCCCTGGTGTCGCGAAGTTACACCGACTTGTTGGCTTTGCAGCCCGGCGTGGTCTCCACCGCTTCGGGCATGACCGGGGCCTACGCCGGCGCATTTATTTCCGCGGGATTCGCCATGCCGTCAGTTTCCGGCGACGAAAATTCCGGCGCTCTCTCCGTGAACGGCATGCGAGAGGCCGCGAACGGCTTCATCCTCAACGGCATCATCACACAAGAAATTGGCTACTCAGGATCCGGCGCCATTCCCAATCTTGATTCCATTGCGGAATTCCGCATCCTTACTAACAACTTCGACGCGGAGTACGGGAATTATAGCGGTGGTCAGATCAACGTAATCACCAAGTCAGGCCAGAATCAGTGGCACGGAAATCTCTTCGAATTCCTACGCAATACCAATCTCGATGCGGCAAACTATTTCGCCGCTGGTCAGCGCGGCAGTTATCATCAGAACCAATTCGGCGGCACCTTCGGTGGGCCCATAAAGCGCGACAAAATATTTTTCTTCGTGGACTATCAAGGAAATCGAAGGGTGCAGGGGATCACCCAACTAATCAACGGCGCGCCAACCGCTGCCACCGAGCAGGGCAACTTTTCGGGAATCGCGGCGAACTTTACTAACCCAACCACAGGCTTGCCCACCACGGTGAACGGCACGGCTTGGGCTCAGCAGTTGTCGCAACAACTCGGACAACCGGT
>Ga0209009_1000578_pt1 | contig 12242 bp, 9 predicted proteins | sample BlaSpr_A8_OM3_M2_FD_187979 | JGI IMG/M metagenome (GOLD analysis project Ga0209009, IMG submission 187979) | Forest soil microbial communities from Thunder Bay, Ontario, Canada - Black Spruce, Ontario site 2_A8_OM3_M2 (SPAdes) (version 2) | ecosystem: Environmental > Terrestrial > Soil > Boreal... | reverse complement strand
CCCCCCCTTCTTGAGCGTTACGATCGATTTCGGGACGATGCGAAACAGGTCTTGATACGGCCCATACAGATTCGGAGGGCGCACGATTTGCGCGGGAAACCCGAAACTCGCGTGATAGGCGAGCAGCAAGAGATCGGCTGCGGCCTTCGAGGCTGCGTATGGCGAACGCGGCGCGAGCGGCGCCTCTTCCGTGCTCGTCGAGGGCAGACTCCCGTAGACACTCGAGCTGGACACCTGCAAGTAGCGCCGTAAATAATTCCGGTCCTTGAGATGATCGATGAGGCCGGCACTCGCCACGCAGTTGGTCACGAAGAAATCCTGCGGGTGCGTCCAACTGGCGGCGTCGTCGCCCTGCGCGGCGAAATTCACGACGTAGTCCGGCTCGAACGCGTCCAACTCTGAGCGAATTTCGCCGGAATTCCGGTTCAGGTCGAGCTGCCTGAACGTGAACCGCGCGCGCGGTCGCTCGCCATATGGTCGAAAAGCTCGCGCTCTCTCCGGCGAACGGCTGATCCCCAAGACGTCGTAAGCGCCGAACTCGAGGAGCAGGTCGACGAAGTCGCCGCCTGCAAACGAATTGCTGCCTAGGACGGCGACGCGCAAAACAGGCCTACTTCAAGCTGACGAGCTGCATCATCTTGATGTTGAAATAGCGCGGGTCATCGAGCGAATCGGGGACGAGCCCTGCGCCGAATGCCTCGGTGAGACCTTGAACGGCGGTTGCAATATCGCGTCTCGCCACGAATCCAAGCTCGCGTCGGATCAGTTCGGAATCGATTCGATACGAGCGGTGGTCGTTCGTCGGTTCGACCCGAATCGCCACATCGGATCCCACGACGCCGCGCACTGTATCGGCGATTTCGCGGATCGTTTGATTGTAATAGCCGGCATTGAATATCTTCCCGTCGATCAGCTCGCCCGGTAGCGAAACGACTTGCACGTAGAGATCCGCCATGTCTTCGATGTGGATGTTCGGCCGAACCTGATCCCCGCCGAAGACGCGGATCAGCCGATTGTTCACCGCGTGATTGGTGAGGATGTTGACCGAAAGGTCGAGCCGCAGGCGCGGGGCGTAGCCGCACACCGTCGCCGGACGCAAGATTAGCGTCTCGAAGCCGGGCTCGCGAGCATCGATGAGGACGTCCTCGCACATGGCCTTAAACTTCGAGTAGTCGGTCAACGGTTCGAGGCTTAAGTTTTCGGTAACGCGCTCTTCTTGCTTGACGCCGTAAACGCTCGACGACGAGGCGTAGATGAAGCGCGTGACGCCGGCATCTTTGGCCACTTGGATCAAGCCGGGGAAGCAATCGTAGTTGATCGATTTTCCGAGATCGGGGTCGAGTTCGAAACTCGGATCGTTCGAGATGCACGCTAGATGGATCACGGTGTCGATGCCACGCATCGCGTGTCCGAGCGCGACGAGGTCGCGCAGATCGCCGTGAACCTCGCTCAGTCTTTCGTGACCCCGCACCGCAGCCAGGGCGGCTTCGCCGTAGAGGTAGAGATCGAAGACCCGCACCTCGTGCCCCGCTTCGAGCAGTTTTGGAACCAGCCGGCTCCCGACATAACCGGCGCCCCCGGTCACCAAAATTCTCTTCATTTCAACAGCGAGTCGATGAATTTATAGGTCGCGACGCGATCGACCGCACTGCGATTGCCGACGATCTGCGCCGCTTCGGCTCCGATGATGTTCGAGACGAAGGCGATCATCTTGCCGGGCAGCCCGGCCGCAACCATCGGAGCGGTCCAGGCCAGCACGGCGTCGCCTGAGCCGACGCGATCGGTAACGCTGCTGGCGAAGGCCGGACCGCCGGACCAACCTTCGCTGACGCGATAGAACAGAGCGCCGCGTTTGCCGCGCGTGACCAGCGTATTCTCGACGCGGAGGCGTTCCACGAGCGCCAGGATGAGCGGCTCGATCTGGCCGACTCGCGCGCGCGAATCCGAACGCAATTCGCGCTCGTTGGTGCAGACGAAATCGGCCCGAGAGTAACGCGATATGGTGTGGAACCCAATATTCGCGGCGTTCTGTTGCGTGTTGACGGCCAAGAACTTGGCCTTCTGCTGCAACATATCGATGGCGTTCTGCGTGAAGATTCCGTGACCGAAATCGGCGACGACGACCAAATCGTATCCCGTGGTCATCGCTTCGAGCCGGGAGCCGAACTGCGCGTCGTCGTCGTCGTCGAGGTATTCGTCGTTGAAAACGTAGACTTCGAATAGCTTCGAGAGGAGGTAGCTCTCGACGAATCGGCGCTTGACGATCGTCGGCGAATCCTTCTTGTAGAGAAAGGTCGGCTTCACGTTCGGCGCCAGATGCTTGCGGACGAAACCCTCGTGTGCGTCGCGTGCGCCCAGGAACGTTACCAGGCTGACCTCATCGACGAGCGACGCCAGATGATTCGCTATCGCGAGCGCGCCGCCCGCGAATTGCTCTTCCGAAGCGTAGCGCATCGCCAAAATCGGTTCCTTCGACGATTTGCCCATCTGATCCACGTAGACGTACTCGTCGATGATCGCCTCGCCGACGACCAGGACGCGCATCTTGCGCAACCCGTCGAGCGCATCGTGGATCTGCGACGCCTTGTAGGTTCCGCGCAGTTCCGCCAGATACTCGTTGACCTCCGGCGGATACGACGAGAGGAACCGGTTGATAAGCGTCGAGCTTGAAAAGGTGACGTCTTCGGTGTAATACACGTGCCCGCCGGCGTCGCGGACGGCGGCCTCTTCCTCGCCGATCTTCCCGGTGAGATCGGCTTGATGGTTCTTGTAATCGGGCCCCTTGGCATAGACGTCGGGAGCGACCATCTTCAGCATCTCGACGGCGCTCGGCCAGCGATTGACCGCCACATAGTCGACGATTTCCAGCGCCGCGAGCATCTGCGCCCGGTACGACTCGGGAAATGCCGGCCGATTGGGGCCCTTGTTCACGTATACGTCCGGCGTCAGCGTGACGACCAGCGCGTCGCCTTGGCGCCGCGCCTCCTCGAAGTGCTTGATGTGCCCGAAATGGAGCAGATCGAAGACGCCGTGACAGAGGACGACCCGCTGTCCGGCCGCCTTTATGCCGGCGACGCGAGCGGCGAGTTCGTCGAGGCTGACGACTTTGTTCGCGGCGCGGGAACGCTCCATAACGTTCACGAGGCCGCCATTTCGCCAAGGTGATCGAACCAGGCCTTGGTCGCGCGGGCGATCGAACGCTCGTCCCAGACCGGCGCGGCGCGCCAGTAGTCGATGTCAGCCAGGACGTGCCGGACGCCTTCTTCGAATGGGACTTCCGGCCGAAAGCCTAGGAGCGTGGCCGCCTTTCGCGTGTCGGCGTGCGTGCAATCGGGTTCGCCCGGGCGTTTGGGGACGTACACGACGTCGCCGCCCAGCAGTTCGACCAGCCGGTTGACCGACTGGGGCCGGCCCGAGCCGATATTGATCGCCTCCCCCGTCACGCCGGATTCCGCCGCCACGACGAACGCGCGCGCGACGTCCGTGACGTAGGTGAAATCTCGCGACTGCGTCCCGTCGCCGACGACAGTGAACGGCCGGCCGGCAAGTTTTTGTGCGAGGAAGACGCCGAAGACGCTGCCGTACGCGCCCGAAGTGCGCGAACGCACGCCGAAGACGTTGAAGAGACGCAGCGAGAGCGTCGGAATTCGGTAGACTTTCGACCAATGAAGCGCGACCTGCTCGCCGAGGTATTTCGTCAGCGCGTATGGATATTGAGGTCGAATCTCCGCGCTCTCCGGAGTCGGATAGTCGTCGGGGATGCCGTAACACGAAGACGAAGCGGCATAGACGACGCGTGGCACCTGCGCGCCGCGCGCAGCTTCCATGACGCTGAGCGTTCCATCGACGTTGGCTCGAAAGTATTCGGTCGGCCGCTCGATCGACGGGACGATGTCCGCTAGCCCGGCCAGATGAAAGACGCAGTCGACGCCGGCGAAGAGCCGGCGCAGGTGATCGGTCTCATTGACGTCGCAGCGTTCGAGCGCGATCCGGTCGACGACGTGCTTGAGATTCTCGGGGCGCCCGGTCGCGAAGTTGTCGACGACGACGACCTCGGCTTGGCGGGAGAGGAGGGCGTCGACCAGATGACTTCCGATGAACCCCGCGCCTCCCGTAACGACTGCGCGACGGATTTTTTTCACCTAGTCGCAGCGATCCGGTCGCGTAACGCGAGGGCGATCGTATGATTGAGAATCAGGTGTCCGTCTTCTTGCTGGCAGATGCTTTTCGCCGCGACGTTCACGATGACGTCGGCGCAGTCGCACAGACGGCTGCCGGGCCGGCCGCAGAGCGCTATGGTCGAGCTGCCGATCTGCCGCGCGTAGTTGACGGCGCGAATCACGTTCTCGGAGTTCCCGGAACCCGACAGCGCGATGAGGACGTCGTCGGGCAAGAGCAGGTTGCGCAGTTGTTCGACGAAGACGTCGGCGTATTCGAGGTCGTTGCCGATCGCCGTGATATAGGGCACGTTGTCGGTCAGGGCGATCGCCCGAAAGCGCGGAACGCCTTCGAACGACGTCATCTTGTTGAGGTCGTTCATCATGTGCGAAGCCGTCGAAGCGCTGCCGCCGTTGCCGATGATGTACGTCGTGCGCTTGTTCTGCCACGCCTCGAACAACCGTTCCACGACGAGTCGGACTTCGGCGCGCGAGATGGATCTGACGACTTCTTCCACTTCGTCCAAATACGTCGAGACGGAGTCGCTTATGGTGCCCTGTTTCACGGCCAGATAGCTTCGGCACCCGTGCCCGGATTCTTGCCCGCGACTGGTGCGTGGGGTTTTTCAGCACCTTGCTAGAAAGCGCGCGCCTCGAAATGACGGTATTGTTGGTCGGCGTCACCCTACTGGCGAGTTCCTTCGCCACGCAGCTCGTGCTCTTCCGCGTGAGGCTCCCGCGGCGGCAGACGCCTGCGTTGCTCGCCGTCTACGCGAGCGTGCCACTGCTGGTCATCGGCGTCGCGCTAGGAACGAACCACGGGCTGCAATTGCCGGCGCCCGAGGCGGTGCGTCTCGGACTTTTTTATGTCTCGTTCGCGCTGGCGTACATCGTCCTCCATTCGGCGATCGAGATGCAGAGTCCGACGCTCGCGATCGTCTCGTACGTGGCCAAGACCGGCGCGACGGGTTGCAGCGACGAAGAATTGTTCGCGCGCTTCGGCCGCGGCGTCCAATTATCGGAGCGCCTGGCGCTCATGGAGAGCGGCGGCCTGATTCAGGACTCGGGGGACGTCATCGACCTTACCGCGCAGGGACGCTCGCTCGCGATGCTTTTTGAACGAGCCGGCCGCATTTTCGGTCTGGCAATGGGCGGATAGACATCAGCGGGGATTGGCTCGTCACCTTCGCTCCGATCGTCGGTCTTGCCGCGGACGCCCTCTGCCAGATTGCGATCGCGCATCTCTTCCGTCGCGTCGCTGGTTCGATCTTGAGTGGAATCCTTTGCGGGCTGCTCGCGACCGCGGCCGCTCTCATCATCGGCCTATGGCCGGTTTCCATCAGCCTCGAGTCCGCGGCCGTCGCTGCCACGATTCTGGCTACGTACCTGGCGCTTGCATTCGGGTACTGGACGTTTCTGAACCTCAACATCACCTCGTTGCGCATTCGCATCCTGCGCGAAATCCTACGCTGCCCCAGCGGCATCTCTCGCGGCGATCTGCTGGAACGCTATTCCTCGGAAGAATTCCTACGGCACCGCTTGGCGCGCCTCGCGAACGCGCGGCAAATGATTTGCAGAGATGGACGGTGGCGACTCGAGTCCCCTACCTTGCTCCTCTTGGCACGGACCATGGCGGCCTTGCGCGTGCTGGCCTTGCCCGCGCACGCGCGTCGAAGCGAGAACTGACGACGCTTGATTTACCCGCTGCGCTGCCATTCAAGGTTGAGCAAGTCGAACCGTCAAATGGGATGAATCACTGAGAATCGGCATTTAGAGAATGCATTTCGAACTGGTCGCTCTGGCGTACCTAATATTCATCGCCTTTGGGTTTATCGGTTCCGGCATCGCCGATGGGCTTGGCCGACATTATCCCGCGACGCGGCGTTGGCTCTTATCTCCGGTCGCGGGCGTATCGAGCATGGTGCTCTTGACCACGCTACTGAGTAAGATCGGATTCGCAACAAAGCATTTTGGTCCGTTCCTCGTCGGCGCTGCGCTAGCGGCGAACGTAGTCTATTGGCTGATTAAGCGACCCGCGATCGATTGGAAGAAAGCTGCCTTATGGAACGGCGCTCTCTTTGTCGCGCTGTTGCTCGTTGGGTGGCCCTTGGTCCTCGCTGGGTACAATTGGGTCAGTTTCGGCAACATCGACATGACGACGTACCTTCTGGGCGCCAACCATTTTTACGAGTACAGCTTCTATCAGCTTCCCTCATTGGACGATTTACTTAGAGAAGTCGACCCGAGCTGGGACTATTCGTTCTATTACTCGATCGGCGAGGTTCGGTCGGCGAGCCAGTTGATTCTCGCCCTCGTTATGTCGGTCACTTCATTGACAGCAGTGCAATGTTACATGCTCCTCATCCTAGCGTTTCACCTCACCGTCATTGCAACCGCCGCCGCCCTCATTTGTTCGAGACAAACGCGAGAAAGAATCGCCCTAGTGGCATTACTTGTGATCGGGTCATCGGCAAACCTCGCGCTGGGAACCTTCAATCAACTGTTACCGCAAGATTTGGGCATCTCCGCGTTAACTGCGTCTAGCGTCGTGCTGTTGAATCGCCCGCCGAGTGGATCGGCGTTATATCTCCAATCCGGGCTCGGAGGAATATTCCTAGGAACTTTGCTCGTAGCATATCCAGAAATGTTGCCTTTCGCCCTTATACCATTCTTGATCTACATCGTAATTACGCTAGTGAAGCGCGCAGCCCAAGCACGCCAGTGGCTGCGCTTCGTAGGCTTGACAGGCGCCTGGGCGCTGATTTGCGCGAACGCGGCTTTACCTGGGGCGTTACATCTGCTGATATGGACGTTTGGATCGTCGACGTCGTTCGCCGACGTCGGCACGTTATTCCCTTACTACATGACGCCCTTCGGGCTGGCCCTCGGTTGGGGGCTCGCCCCGATGGGCATCAGCGATGCAGCAGCCTCAACGTGGCAGATGCAAATGCGTATTCTGCTTGGAGGCGGATTGTTTCTCATCGCTCTCGTTCTAACCATACGTGACGCCTTGCGTCTCGAAGCGGCAGCCGTAGTGGCGGCTACAATGCTGCTGCTGTTCATAGAGCTCTTTTTCGGAAAGAGTGCCTTCGGGTTGTTTAAGCTGGCCATGTACGCCCAACCGTTTGTTCTCGGAGCGTTGACGATTGCGGTCGCCAGAATGCTCGGCGCGCGGCCGGCGCTCGAAAGCGCGGGAGCGGAGGGATGAGCGCTCCTCTGAGTCGGCCGGCTCGTATCATTCTCCTCGTTCTCGCGGTAGCGTTTGTTGCTAACAACCTAGCAACCATAGGTTGGTACGGCGCCGCCAGCATGGATTGGATCGGAACGATGACGGAGCTGCCTCAATGGACCAGTGCGCGTGTCCCTTCGCAACTCAATAACCTAAGAACGAACGGCTCTCCGAGAAGTACGATAATCTCGGACGCGTCGGACGATATCGTTGCCAAGTTTGAGGGGTCGGTTTTGACGGGCAGGCCGTTGCTCTTTCTAGGCTCCTATATGGGGCCCTACGACTTCGCCGCGGCCTACAACATTGGAGATGCTTGGGCGACTCTCTTGGGAAACGCAGCCGTCAGAAAGGCGATGATCGAAGAAATCAGGCAGCATAACATCGATTACTACAGGCGTGCAAGCATTAGCGGCGATTCGTGGAGCGGAAGACCATTCTTCGACGAATTTACGTTCGATCCGCGGCTTCAAGATGCGGTGCTGAATCCCAGCCGTACCTTGCTCCTGAAATCTTTCAACCAAAACCTCTTCAACGGCTGGACAAAACCCGGTCAGTCTTCCGATGAGGTCCTCCTCACGCCATATAACGCGGTCAACAATTTTCTCATTTACGTACCGTCGCAAAGAGCGGACTACAACGAAATACCGCAAACGATGATGATATGGCGCTTTGAACAGGACGTCTTCGATCGCGCCAGAAACATGGAAGCAATCGGGCGTTATCTGCTTTTCAACATCGTGAATCCGGCGCGCAAGATTAGGCTCGAGCTCGATTTCACTTCGACTCTGCAAGCGGACGGCAAAAACGAGATTCCCCCGGCATCGATTGTAGGCGCGAAACGTGTTCGTTTTTCCGTAGTGGGGCACGGCGCCGCGCGGCTCTTTTCACCACCCGTCGAGCCCCAACGAATTGGGGGGTTGTCCTTCATCGAACTCGATATGGGTCGGGACGGCAAACGCTTTCCCGATCGTCGCCGCGGACTCATGCGCCTATACGGCAATTCCTATGTATTCGACTATCGAAAGCTCGTTGGATTCATTCGCGATATTTCCGTTATCCCGGACGACGCATATAAATCGTTGCGAGCCCCCCAAGCGTTGTCGGATTTTCCCAAAGACCTCGAGGATCCGAACCTTGAGTTCTCTGGTCTCTACGAAGACGGCTGGATGGCCGATCATGCCAAAGTATGGCTTTCCGCGCCGAAAGCGTCGAACAGCGTCTTCACTATTCGAGCAATCGTGCCCAGTCAATCCGCCGAACGAAAGGTTAGACTGCGCTTGGCAATCGATGGTCGACAACTCTCATTCGATCAGCCGCAAGTAGGCCAGCTCGTGCTTCGAATCCCCGTCGCCGGCGATGGGCGGCGCCACGAAGTCGACGTTCAGGCTACCCAGCTCTTCCATTTGCCAAATGGAGACGGGCGGCCAGCCTCCATATTGTTGCAGTTTCTCGGCTATGAGGGCTAGTGGGCAGATGCGCTCGGGGCGAAGTCGAATCATTCTGATTAGGGCGGCCCTTGCCGCCGCTCTTGCGATCTTGTTGAACGGGGCTGACTTCGCGGACGCCGCCCCTATGCAACTCGAGTCGAACGCCGAAGTCACGACGATAGCGGGAGACGGACTTCCCGGGCTCGAGGACGGGCGCCCGGGGCGCTTTCTTCTTCCGACCGGCCTTGCACTCGGGAAAGACGGGACGATTTACGTCGCCGACGCCGCCGCCCAACGCATCAAGACGATCAGCCGCGACGGCTTCGTGCGCACGATCGCGGGCGGCGGTGCGATCGGGCGGCTGAGCTGGGCGGTTCCCGGCGCGTTCGCCGACGGCCGCGCGTTGTCCGCGCGGTTCAACTATCCAACGGCGCTGGCGATAAACCCAGTCTCGGGAGCACTCTACATTGCGGACTCCGCAAACGGCTGCATTCGGAGGCTGGACAAAGGCGTCATCACGACGATAGCGGGAAAGGCCGGCGAGCGCGTCGCCGTCGATGGCCCACAGGAGAAATCGCGCTTGGTCGATCCAAGCGCGCTCGCGTTCGATCCGAGTGGAACTCTCTATATCGCGGATTTCGGCGTCGGCCTTCGGCGGCTGGATGTCGACGGCACGCTCACGACCATAAAATTCAAATCAAACGGTGACGTGCGCTTTCTGAGTCTTTCGTTAGCGCCATCGGCGAATGGAGCGCTGCTCCTTGCGTCGACGCCCGACACGCTGTTCGCTTATCGGATCGACAACAAGACCGACGTCGCCTTCGGATTCGGCGACGCTTTCATCTCCGAAGGCAACGTGCTCGGCCGTTTGAATCAAATCGCGGCACTCGACGACCGCGAATTCGTTTTCACCGATCTGTTGTCTCAGACCGTGCGCTACGCGCGCTTGCCGGCCCCGCCCTTTGTCTCCACGGTTCTCGGCCGCGCCATCGCCGGCGGCTCTTCCGGAAACGAATCGCAGAATGCGGGATTCAAAGATGGGGGCCGCCTGCAGGCTCGGTTTTCTTCACCCATGGGAATCGTCGTCGACGGGAGAGCAGCGATCGTAGCTGATGGCATCAATCGGCGAATCCGCCGAATAGCTCTTCCCGCTTTCCGCGTGTCCGAGGCCGGCCTAGTTGATCCGGCATCCTACGACGCCGCGCATTACCAGGTCGTTTACATCGGCCAGTCGTCGGCTTTTTGGAACTCGCTCGGCGACGATTCTTTCTGCGCCATTGTGGAAAAGCGTTTGAATGAATCTCGCCGCTTCCCGAAGCCCGTGCGATGTCACACGGTTCGAATCGACTCCGGTAGCCTTACACAATTCGTCGATTACGTCGAGAACTACCTGGTCGATCAGCATGTCGACCTCATCGCGCTTGGAATGAATCCTTCAGTCGTAGGCTTCTCTTCGCCAAGCCCTACGCCCGGCCAAAGCACCGCGTCGAGGGTTCACGACCTGCTTGGGCCCTTTGCGGCGAAACTTACAGCGAAGGGAATTCGTCTTGGGCTCTGCTGGTATTTCCATGCCGGCGACATCTCCGACGCGGAGTCGAACAGCAGCCTCGCTCTGACGCGACAGTTGACTTGGCCCGGCGACCACGGCGCAGGGCGGGATGAGATTCGCACGCAGATCTTTCCCGCTCTAAGAGACCTGCCTATCGTGCAATATGATTCGTTCGACGATTTTCTCCGTCATGAAAAGGCCGCCGATCCGCTGCCGCTCTACATGTCTCAGGATGCCGGACACCTGAGTCCGCAGGGAACGGCCACCTTGGCAAATGGCTTTGCGGCGTTTCTCATCGCTCACGCAACCAATCGCTAAGGGACTTGCTCCGCCCCTCACCGTTCCCAGGGGCGCCGCCGCATAAGCGCTCTCGGGCGATCGCCTTACCGATCATTTCGTTCCCCAGATGGCTCAAATGTTGATCGAAGGTGCCGAACACGGGAAGTCGGCGGCAGGAACGTTCGAAGGCGTGCACTTCGGAATATAGATCGGCCACTTCGACCTTTGAAAGCTTTGGCGACACGGACGCCTTCTCGGTCGAGTCCACCGCAAGGAGCCGGAGCGCACGAACGTTCAGCCGGGTTCGGCCAAGCCGGAGAGCTAAAAGGGGCTGGAATACTGTTAGCCGAGGCTAACGTCCCGGAAAATGTGGAAGGTTACAAAATACCGGCCGGGAAGCGCTCCGAATCCGATTGCTCGTTCAAAAAGACTTACTATCGTTCGCTTAAAACCTTAGGTTACTCGTCATGCCTGACATCGTCCCAGCCACAAACGACATCGCCCTCGGCCCCGGTTGGGGTCCTATCGAGACGCACCGCGGAGAGATCTTCCGGTGGGTCGAGAACGACGCAGTTATCTACGTCGCGACGCTCAAGCGCGTCGATCATCAAATTCAAATGACCCTCGAACCCGGCCCGGGGGTGGGCCTGAAGCCCTTCGAGCTGCAGATTTTCGACGGCACTCCACTGCTGACGAAAATCGACGTTCGCGGACGGCAACCGATCTCGTTTGTGATCCCTCCCGGCGATCCGGCCGTCCACGCCCTCAGACTCCACGTCGACGCGGGAGGGAAAGCGGCTCCCAACGACCCGCGCGTCTTGAATTTCCGCGTGTTCCAGATCGCGGTGAACCGGCTCTCCGCCGACGTCGTGCCGCCGGGTTACCGCATCGGGACCGGCTGGTATCCGCTGGAAACCTTCAACGGCGAATCATTTCGTTGGATCAATAACGACGCGGTGGTCGAAGCGAGCCAATCGGCCAATCCTGCCTTGCGCTTGGAGATCGAACCCGGTCCAGGCCTCGAGATGAAACCGTTCATGCTCCAGGTCTTGCATCAAACCGGGGCCCCGATCACGACCCTCGAAGTTCGTAACCGGCAGCAGATCGAGATCAAACTCCCGGCCGACGCGAAGCTGCCGCTGAAGATGAAACTTCACGTCGAGGGGGGAGGGCGCGCTTCGCCCGGTGACGCTCGCGTCATGAACTTCCGCGTTTTCGAATATGACGCAGCTCGCGATTTCGCCGACCAGGCGTGAGCGCACGGACGCCGGAAACTTTCTCAAAGGCGTTTTTGGACGAAGCGGCACTCGTCATCTCGAAACTCGACGTCGATGCGATCGAAAAGGCCGTGTCGATTCTCGCGGAAACGCGAGCTTCCGGCGGAAGACTGTTCATCCTGGGCGTTGGCGGCAGCGCCGGGAATGCGTCGCATGCGACCAACGACTTTAGAAAGATCGTCGGCCTAGAAACCTACGCCCCGACCGACAACGTCTCGGAATTGACGGCTCGGACCAATGACGAGGGCTGGGCGACGGTTTTTTCGGCATGGCTCAAGACGAGCCGGCTTCGGCGCAACGACGCAATCCTGGTGTTTTCGGTCG
>Ga0209009_1000577_pt1 | contig 12249 bp, 12 predicted proteins | sample BlaSpr_A8_OM3_M2_FD_187979 | JGI IMG/M metagenome (GOLD analysis project Ga0209009, IMG submission 187979) | Forest soil microbial communities from Thunder Bay, Ontario, Canada - Black Spruce, Ontario site 2_A8_OM3_M2 (SPAdes) (version 2) | ecosystem: Environmental > Terrestrial > Soil > Boreal... | reverse complement strand
CGGGCGCACCGGCGAGCGGCTCGGCCGGATGCGGCCTCGACCGCTCGCCTGATCCCTCGCTACGCTCTCGCTCCCGCGGCGCGAGGCTCCTCCTCTCTAAGAGACTCCTCGCGCCGCGACCGGAGCCCGTAAACTCCTTCAATCGCGGTTCGATAATCGCTCAGGATGCTCCACCAGCTCACACCCTCTCTAGATTCAAGGCCGGAAGACCGCCGGCAGGCTGGCGGCGTCCGGATACCCGCGGGATAGCATCGCCCGCGATGAATCAGGGTATCGATCTGCCGGCGTTTCTGCTGGCTTTCGCGGCGGCTTTGCTCGGGGCGAAGATTCTGGGAGAGATTGCGGAGCGGCTGGGTCAGCCGGCGGTGCTGGGAGAGCTGCTCGCGGGGGTACTCCTGGGACCTTCCGTCCTCGGCCTTGTTCCTCTGACGAGCGGTGTCCTTCTACTGGCCGAGATTGGGGTGATCCTGCTGCTCTTCGAGGTGGGCCTGGAGACGGACCTCGAGGAGCTCGCGCGCGTGGGCGGGCCGGCGCTCGTCGTGGCGCTGGCCGGAATGGTGCTCCCGTTCCTGGGCGGGTTTTTCCTGACGCGCGCGCTGGGACAGCCCACTCTCACCGCGATCTTCGTCGGCGCGGCCCTGACCGCGACGTCGATCGGCATCACGGCGCACGTCCTCTCGGAATTGAAAGTGCTCGCGACGCGCGAGGGTCAGATCATCCTGGGGGCGGCAGTCGCTGACGACGTGTTGGGGCTCGTTGTCCTCGCGGTGGTCGCGCGGATCGCCGGTCCGGGAGGCGTGGACACGTTCCTGGTTCTGCGCGCCGCGGGCCTGGCGGTCGGGTTCCTGGTCGTCGCGCTCGCGCTCGGGATCCCTCTCGGGCACTGGCTCATCAGGATCGTCGGGCGCGCGAACGTGCGGGGAATCCTCGGGGCGGCCTCCGTCGCCTTCGCGCTCCTCGTTGCGCTCGCGGCAAAGAAGGCGGGGTCGGCGGAGATCGTGGGCGCCTTCGCGACCGGGATCGTGCTCGCGCGCACCAACCGCCGCCACGACATCACGCAGGCCGTCAAGCCGGTCGTGGATGTCTTCGCCCCGCTCTTCTTCGTCGCGGTCGGCGCTCAGGTGGACGTCGCGCTTCTCGACCCCTTCAACCGCGAAAACCAGGCGTCGCTTCTTCTGGCGCTCGGCCTTACGATCGTCGGGTTCCTCGGCAAGTTCGCGGCGGGATTCTGCGCGTGGGGAAAGGTCCGGCGCGCGTTCATCGGGGCGGGCATGGTCCCGCGCGGGGAGGTCGGCCTGATCTTCGCGTCTCTCGGCAAGGCGACCGGCGCGCTGCCGAACGGCGTCTTCGTCGCGGTCGTCCTGGCGGTCTTCGCGACGACATTCCTCGCGCCGCCGCTCCTGAAGGCATTCCGCCGCGGAGTCGGAGGTCCAGTCGAGAGTCGATAAGAATTGACGATTGATGGATTGACGAATGCAGGACTAAGCAGGATTTCAATCCTTCAATCTTTCAATCTGTCAATCCCTCAATCCTCTCAACTCTCAACTCTCAACTTCTTCTCAATCCTCGCGCAGATCCGCGATCGTCGTGCCGAGCAGGGCGCGGCGTTCGCCGTCCAGCCGTTCGAAGAGGGGGCTCAGAACCCGGACGACTTTGTCCCCTTCCTCCGGGGTGATGGTGTAGAGATTGGGCGAGACGGCATCCACGACCTGCGCGACGGTGATCTTGCGCGGGGGACGGGAGAGAGAGAACCCGCGCGCGGCGTCCCCTTCGATGAGGCCCTGGTCCCGAAGGCATTCCAGGACCTTCTCCGCCTCCGTCGACGAAGCTTCCTGCACGGCGTAGAGCTCGCGCAGGGCGTGCGTCCCTCCCGCCGAGAGCACGAGGAGCATCCGGACGGCGTTCTCCGCCCGTCCCGCGCACGGCCCCCCGATCGTGCGATGCCCCCCGGCCCGGGTCTGGATCACGTGGGCCAGCTCCACGCCGAGCAGGATGAGCACCCAGACGAAGTAGACCGAAAGGAGCGTGAGCAGGACGAGTGTCAACGTCCCGGTGATCAGGTTCATGCTGAACAGGGTCCTGACGTACAGCCCGAAGAGGAATCGAAGCATCTCGAGCGCAAAGGCGACCGCGACCGACGCCGTCGCCGCCGAGGTCCAGCGGACGAAGGCGTTGGGCAGAGACTTGTAGAGGAGCGTCAGCGCCGCGACCTCGACGAGGAAGGGAAAGAAGAAATCGGCCGCCGGGGCGGAGAGGATCGACTGGGCCATCGCGAAGTGCTTGAGGGATCGGACGCCGAGCGCGATCGAGCCGATGAGAAGCCCGAGCGCGCCGAGGCTCAGGGTGTAGAGAAGGATCCGGGAGAACAGGTTCCTTCGCCGGGGCGCTCCCCAGACCATGTTGACGATCCCCTCGACGATGAAGAGAAGCCTCAGAGATGTCACGACCAGAATGGCGAGCCCGATTCCCGTGATCGCCGAGGATTGCGCGATGAATTCCCGGAGGCTCTCGGTGACCTGCGCGGTGTGGTAGGGGAGGATCAGGTTGACGAGGTCGAAGATCGTGGCGACATTCTGCTCGAAGAAGGTCGCGAGAAGGAGCGCGAAGGTCGCGAGCAGCGGCACCGCGGTGAGCAGCGTCGTGAAGGCGAGCGAGGCGGCGAGGTCCACGCCGCGGTCCGCGCGGAAACCGTGGTACGTCTCCAGGATGATGTCTCGAATGGCCGTGACAACGGCGCTCAGACCCCGTGGCGCCTTCGGGTCGCGCGGGCCGGCCGGGTGACCCTGCATAGTCCCCGCTAGGGTATATGATCCGGGTTTTGGAACCGGAGGTGAACGATGGCCAAGGAAACGCCCTTTGATCGCGCCCGCGACTTCGTCGAGGAGAAGATCGACCAGACCAAAGAAGTGCTGGGCGAGTCCTACACGAAGGCGCGCGAGCAGTTCGATGACGTAAGCGGCGACGTTCGCAAGAACGCAAAGACCGCAGCCCGTCAGCTGGAGAAAGACTACGGCGACATCTGGACCGAAACGCGCCGTTATGTGCGTGACAACCCCGGAACCGCGCTCGCGATTTCCCTGGGGGTCGGTCTCCTTCTCGGCTTTCTGATCCGCGGCGGAGACGACTAGCCCGTCGCTCCGCGCGGGGCGTGGGATCTGCGCCTCCGGCGCACCGGCTCGCGGCTCGGCCAAAGGTCCTCGACCGCGAGCCTGATCCCCCTCCCCGCGCTCCGCTCCCGCGGCGCGCGCCTCCTCCTTCGATTACCTCAGGAGACTTCGCGCGCCGCGGAGGGGGGCACTTGAGATTCATTCCGGCCGGGGCGCAGGATCGCGCTGTCCCAGGAGCAGGAGTCTCTGCGGGAGGGGCGGCGATTACGGAGTCCTATAATCCGTCGGGTGACATTCAAGAAGGAGTATCCGGCGCTCTCGACGTTTGCGTCGAGCGCGGGTTGAGCCTGCAAGATCGGTCAGTTCGACCTGTCCGCGCTTCTCGCGAAGCTCCCCTCTCCGGCGGACCCGAACCTGCTGGTGGGGAACGCCCATGCCGACGACGCGGCCGTCTATCGGATCGGGGCAGGCCAGGTCCTGGTTCAGACCGTGGATTTCTTCACGCCTGTCGTGGACGACCCGTACTTGTTCGGGCAGATCGCCGCCGCCAACGCCCTCTCCGACATCTACGCCATGGGCGCTCGGCCGGTCCTGGCTCTCGCCCTCGTGGCGTTCCCGACGGCGGTCCTTCCGCCGGAGGTGATGCAGGAAATCCTCCGGGGCGGAGTCGAGAAGGTCTCGGAGGCGGGCGCCGTCGTCGGCGGCGGCCATTCGATCGACCACGATATTCCCCTGTACGGCCTCGCCGTGACGGGGCTGGCCGAGGAGTCGAGAATCACGCGCAACGCCGGGGCGAGAGCGGGCGATGCCCTGGTGCTGACAAAGCCGCTCGGCGTCGGCGTGACTGTTTCGGCGGGCCGCGCCGACGCGCTCGCCGGGGAGGGCTTCGGCCGTTTCTTTCGCAAGCGCCTGCTCTCGGACCAGGAGCTGGACGACGCCGTCCGCGTCATGACCTCCTTGAACCGGCCGGCCGCGGAAGCGATGGAGGGCCTCGACGTTCACGCCGCCACCGACGTGACGGGCTACGGCCTCCTCGGCCATGCCCACGAGATGATGGACGCCTCCGGCACGACGGGAGAGTTCGACGTCTCGAAGATCCCGCTCCTCTCGTCGGCGAGGCGTCTGGCCGGCCGCGGCATCGCTCCCGACGGTTCCCGCGTCAACGTGCGCAACCTGAAGCCGCGCGCTGCAATCGCCGCCGGTGTCACCGACGAGGATTTCCTCCTCCTGTGCGACGCGCAGACCTCCGGCGGTCTCCTCGTCGCCCTTCCGGAGAGCTCGGCGGCGACCTACGTCGCCCGCTGCCGCGAGCGCGGCGCGCGCGAGACGGCAGTCATCGGCCGCGTCGTCGAGAAGGGTGAGAAGCTTCTGCGGATAAGAAAAGGATAGGTTTCCAGTTTCAAGTTTCAGGACAAGACTCGGAGTCCCTGGAACCTGGAACCTGGAACCTGAAACCTGGAACCTGGAACCTATTCGGAGGACGCATGCCTGACACGAAGAATGAGGATTGGGTCGAAGTGGCCTCGACCGGCCAGGACGAAGAGGCGGCGCTGATCGCCGGGCTTCTCCAGTCCGAGGAGATTCCTGTCGAAGTGGAAGGGCCTTCCGGGGGCACCCCATGGCCGGAGAACATCGGCGCGTTCGGTCTCTCCCGGATCATGGTTCCGCCCGAGCGCGCCGCGGAGGCGCGGGCGCTGCTCGAACGCCGCGAGCGCGAATATCTCAATGAGAGGCCGGATCCCGCCGAGGGCGAATGACCCTTCGCATCGGCTCGAAGCTCGGACGGTGGCGAAAGTGAGACGGGGGGACAGGGTGACGGGGTGACGGGGTGATGCGCCTCGTTGTCTTCTCCCCGTCTCGCAGTCTCCCCGCCCCCGTCCCTTCCACCCGTCGCGATTGTGCTAGTTTTCGCTCCTCATGTCCGACCCGGCAGAGGCTCCATCCCTGAAGCGAAACCCGCTCCAAGCGCGGGCGCGCGTCGTCGAAACCCCTATTACAAGAGAATGAATGAAGGAGGTGGCGGCGTGAATCCCGAAGACCTGCACTACGCCCCCAGCCATGAATGGGTCCGGGTGGAAGGTGAAATCGGCACGATCGGCATCACTGACCATGCGCAGAAGGAGCTCGGCGAGATCGTTTACCTCGAGCTGCCCGAGGTCGGGCATGTTTTCAATGCGGAGGACGAGTTCGGAACGGTCGAGTCGGTCAAGGCGGTCTCGGAGCTCTTCACGCCGGTCTCGGGCGAGGTCGTCCTTGTCAACAAGGCGGCGGTTCAGGAGCCTGGGATCGTCAACGACGATCCGTTTGGCGACGGCTGGCTGATCAAGGTCAAGCTGTCGACCGACGAGGAGGTCTCGAAGCTCATGACGGCGGAGCAGTACGCGGAATACGTCAAGGCGGAAGAGAAGGAAAAGTGACGATGGGACGTTCACTCTCGATTACGACCGCCCGGACTCGATCGGGCGCCTGCGGACGTTCCTCGGCACCTACGGCATGTTCGTGCGGGCGCTCGCGTACATCTCGGCCTACGGGAACCGGATCGGCGAGGTCGCGCGCGGCGCGGTCCTGAACGCGAACTACATCCGGGCCGCCCACGATCTCCTTCCCCCTGATCGTGCACGGCGTCCTGATGATCGAGCCGACCGACACGGAAGAAAAGGCCGGACTGGACGCCTTCATCGACGCGATGCGCCGGATCGCGCGCGAGGCGGAGGAAGACCCCGAGATCGTGCTCAAGGCGCCGCACACGACGCCGGTCAAGCGCGTGGACGAGCTCGCCGCCGCGCGCAACCTCAGCCTGCGCTGGCGTCCGGAGGGGAAAGTTGAGAGTTGAGAGTTCAGGCACCGTGCCCTGGACTCTTGACGCCTGACGCCTGACGCCTGACTCTCGACTGTACGTTCCGCGGCCTGCGATATCCTCCGCTCGACGCTCATGAACGAATTGCGGCGAAAATGCCCGCTCTGCGGAGGAGAGCTCATCCGCTCCCGGAGCGCGACTTTCCACTTCTGGCGGCGGCCATGGTCGCGCAAGCTCTTCGACTGGGGCAACGAGAGAGTCTTTCCGTGGGCCTGCATGGGATGCGGCGTCGTCTTGCTCTACCTCGAACGGCTGCCCGTCCTGGCCGAGGAAGCCGAGAGCACCCGGGTCCGCGCCGTCGCCCCGAAACCGCAGCCGGCTCACCTCAAGTCGTGATCGCCGTCGGGTACCTCGACGGGCGGCGCCTGTCGCGGGCCGTCATCGCCGGGGCGCGGTTCGTGGCCGAGCGCGCGGAGCCTTTGAACAAGATCAATATTTTTCCCGTTCCGGACGGCGACACCGGCACGAACCTCGCGGCGACGCTCCAGAAGGCCGCCGGGGGCATCGCGAGGATCCGCCAGAGGCATGTGCGCGAAATGTCGCGGGCGCTCGCGGAGGAGGCGGTGGCCGGCGCCCGTGGCAACTCCGGCGCGATCATGGCCCAGTTCTTCTGCGGGTTCTCCGAGGCGCTGCCGGACTCCCCGCGCGTCTCGGCGCGGGACTTCGGCGCCGCCGTCGTGCGAGCGTCCGAGTCGGCCTACGCGGCGATCGCCCGGCCGGTCGAGGGCACGATCCTGACGGTGATCCGGGACTGGGCGGCCGCGGTGCAGCGCCGGGCCGAGGAGATCCGCGACTTCGCCCAGTTGCTTCCGGAATCGCTCCGGGAGGCGAAGAAGTCGCTCGCGAACACGCCCAACCAGATGAAAGCGTTGAAGAAGGCGGGGGTCGTGGACGCGGGGGCGCAGGGCTTCGTCTATCTCCTGGAGGGGATCGTCAGGTACCTGCGCGAGGCCGCGCGGCACGGCCCCGCGCAAGCGCCGCTGGAAGAGGTCAAGGCGGCGGTGTTCGAGAAACAGATGGAGTCAATCCTGTTCCGGTACTGTACCGAGGCGCTGCTCGAAGGGGACTCAATCAACCGGGACGAGCTGCGAAGAGAGGCGGCACTGCTCGGCGATTCGATCGTGATCGCCGGGAGCGCCACAAAGATGCGGCTGCATGTTCACACCAACGAGCCGGAGAAGCTCTTCGAGGCTGCCGCGCGCCTGGCGGAAGTGGCGCAGACGAAGGTCGAGGACATGCGCGCCCAGCACGAGACCCGTTTCGATCTGAACCGGGCGGGGCGCGTGGCGGTTGTGACCGACTCCACCTGCGATTTGCCCCCCTCGCTCCTCGAGGAGCTGAACATCGGCGTCGTGCCGGTCCGCGTGTACTTCGGCTCCGAGAACTACCTGGACAAGGTGACGCTCACGCCCTCGGAGTTCTACGCGCGGTTCGCCGTGACGACCGAGCAGCCCAGGACGTCCCAGCCGCCGCCGGCGGATTTCACGCAGGTCTACCGCAACGTCGCGACGCACGCCGGGGCGATCGCCTCGGTCCACCTCTCGGCCGCGGTCTCGGGCACCTACCAGGCGGCCCTCGTCGGCGCGCGACCCGTCGAGAAGACCCGGTTCGAGCACATCGACAGCCGCAACGTCTCAGTGGGACTGGGGATCGTCGTGCGCGCCGCGGCCGAGGCCGCCGCCGCCGGCAGGGGCGCCGACGAGGTCGCGCGGATCGCGCGGGACGCGGCCGACCGCACGCGCCTCTTCATCGCCGTCCCCACGCTTGAGCACCTCGTGCGCGGCGGGCGCGTCTCTCCGCTCAAGGGACTGCTCGCGAAGGTTCTCGGGCTCCTCCCGGTGCTGACGATCTCGGAGGAGGGGAAAGCGGAGCCTGCGGCGAAGGCGCGCGGATTTGAGGCCGCGCGCGTGAAGATGATGGCCCTCCTGTTCGAAGCGGCGGAGGCGGGCTCGAGCGGGGACGCGAGATTCGGCGTTGCCCACTGCGACGCGGCGGAGCTTGCGGAGTCGATCGCCCGCGAGATCCGGCAGCGCTACCCCGAGTCCGACGTCATGGTCGTCGAATGCGGCCCCGCCCTCGGCGCTCACGGCGGGCCGGGCGCGGTCGCGGTCGCGGTGCTCCCGTAGCGCGGCTTGGCCGCGCGTCCAAAGTCCAAAGTCCAAAGTCCAAAGTCCAAAGTAGAGGGAGTGACGTGCTACCTTGGACCTTGGACCTTGGACTCTATCTGGACGATCGGGCACTCGAACCATCCGCTGGAGGAATTCCTTGGGATCCTCAAGGCGCACGGGATCGAACGCGTCGTTGACGTGCGGCGGTTCCCGGCGTCTCGGAAGTGGCCGCACTTCAACGCCGTGAGCCTCGCGACAAGTCTCCCGGAGTCTGGGATCGACTACGCGGGGGCGCCGGAGCTCGGGGGTCGGCGAAAAGGGCGCCCGGATTCCCCGCACACGGCGTGGCGCGTCGAGGCGTTTCGGGGTTACGCGGACTTCATGGACAGTCAGGACTTCGCCGCGGGCCTCGACCGCGTGATGGCGCTCGCGAAAGAACGCCGCTCCGCCCTGATGTGCGCCGAAGCGCTGCCCTGGCGCTGTCACCGCTCCCTGATCGCCGACGCGCTTCTGGCCCGGGGATGGGACGTCCTCGAGGTCCTTTCGGAAAAGGAGGCGCGCCCCCACAGGCTCACGGCCTTTGCGCGCCTCGAGGGAACGCGCGTGATCTACGACGGCGGAGAGCTCCCTGCTCTTCGCCCCTGAACCTTGAACCTACCCGGTTCGGCGAGCGGCTAACAACAGCAGGTCCGAGGAGCCGGTCGAGATTCCGGCGTTCCTCCAGTCCGACACGGCACGCGCGAAGGCGGCCGGCAGCGACCGCCCGGCCGTGGTTCGCGCGAAGTCTCGGAGGACCTGTTCGGGCTGCCGCCACTCCTTCTCGAATTGAAGCGTGTCGAGGCCGCTCGAGGCGACGATGAGGAGATCTCCCGGAGAGCTCTCGCACTGCGCGGTCAAGCGCGCGCCGTCCGCATCGGCGACAAGCCGGACGCCCTGGCCTTCCCGAAAGAGAAAGGGGAGAGCCGCTCGCGCGGCAGAAAGGCGGAGCCGGGTTCCCTCCCACCGCGCTGCCGTGATGGAGGCGGAAGGAGAGGCCTGGCGCACCCTCTCCACGATCTCGGCGGGCTCGCAGGCCGGCATCAGCGCCCGTCCCGCGGCCAGAGCGCGGGCGAGGGGGCCGATCTGCTCTTCCGGGGAGCCCGTCGATTCGACGAGCAGAAGCGCGAGGGCGCCCGGAGAGGATTCCGCCGCGTAGCCGGCGAGGCCGCCCCCTTCCGCTTCCCAGCAGAGCGGCGAGGCCTCGAATCCCGGCGTCCCCGGCCATGCGGCGGGCTCGAAGAGCGCCCGGACGCTCCGGAGCACCGCGGCCGCGCCTTCCCGGCGGGCCCGCGTCACGGCCGCCTCGTGCTGGCGCACGCTCTCGACGGCGAGCGCGGAGTGCGTGCCGACCTCGGCGAGAAACTCCTCGTCCTCCTTGCTGAAGACCCGGTTGCGCTTGTTCAGTAACTCGACGACGCCCACGATCTCTCCCTGCGGCGTCCGCAGCGGCGCGGCGAGGATCGTCGAGGTGTGGAAGCCCGACACCGAGTCCGTTCCCGAATCGAATCGCGGATCTCCATAAGCGTCGGCAATGTTGATGGTCTCGCCCGTCTTCGCGACTGTCCCGGCGATCCCGCGCCCGAGGGGCAGAACTATGCGAGAGACCGATCCTCCCTCGAGGATCTGGCTCTCGATCGTGTCGGAGCCCGGCGCCCTCAGGAAGATCGTGCCGCGCTCGGCGTCCGTCTCCGACGTGGCGGCCTTCAAGATGATCCGGAGCGTCTCCGTCGGATCGAACGTGGCCGCGAGCGACTTGTTCGCCTCCAGGATCACCATCAGCTTGACCATCTTCGCCCGCGTCACGGAGACCTCCGCGAGGACGCGGTCCAGGACCGCTCCTTCGAATGCCGAGATCGCGTCGGCGAGAGCGTCGGCGTCGGGGAAGCGCGCCTGCGGGTCCCGGGCGATCGCGCGGTCGAGGATCGAGAGAAGCTCCGGAGGCAAATCCGGACGGAACATCTGCGCCCGGGGCGGCTCCTCCGCGATGACGCGGCGGACGAGACGCGACGTGTCGGCGTCGTCGAAGGGGACCCGGCCGGTGAACATCTCGAAGAGAACGACCCCCATCGCGTACACGTCGGTCAGGACACTCGGCGCCTCACCGCGCAAGAGCTCTGCCGCCAGGAACTGCGGCGTGCCGGGGACCATCTCCTCTTTTTCGCCGTGGGAGACGGCGGTCTCGACGGCGATCCCGAAGTCCATGAGGCGAGGCGTCCCGTCGTCGCTGACGATCACGTTCTCGGGCTTCAGGTCGCGGTGCAGGACGCCGATGCGGTGGGCCGCGGCGAGTCCCCGGCAGATCTTCTTGGCGATCGCCAGACCCCTCCCGAGCGGAAGGATCCGCTCCTCGGTCTCGATGTCTTTCAACGTCCGCCCCGGCACGAACTCCATCGAGACGAACTCTTCGCCGTTCAACTCGACGAGGTCGTAGACGCGGCACACGTTTTCGTGCGTGACCCTCCGGGACAGGGTGATTTCCCGGCGCAGGGTCTGCTGCCGATCCGGCGACATCCGGTCCGGCCGGATACGCTTCAGGGCGATGTCCTGGTCGAGCTTGACGTCCCGGGCGCGGTAGACGACCCCCATGCCGCCGTAGCCCAGGACCGACTCGATCCGGTACCGCTCGCCCAGCAGCGTCCCCGATTTCAGCGGCCGGTCGGCTGTCTCTCGCGGCGCGCGGTTCAAGGCCTCGCGGGTGGGGGACTCGCTGTCGCGGGACACACCGGAATTGTACGGCCTTTGACTTTGCCGTCCGGAGGGGCATAGATTGGCCATCTCGAATACTCGAAACTCCGCTTTATTAGGGAGGAAAGAGCCGTGACCAGACCTCTTCGGGTCAGATTCCGTCTCGTCTCCATTCCGCTGGCTCTCCTGTTCTTCCTCGCCGCCGTTCCCGCCTTCCCTTCCGGGTTCCAGATCAACACGCAGGGCGCGCGGGCGATGGGCATGGGGCTCGCCTTCGCGGCCGTGGCGAACGACCCGTCGGCCATTTTCTTCAACCCGGCGGGCCTCGGCTGGCAGAAGCACTTCGAGGTCCAGGTCGGCAGTTCCTTCGTGACGAAGACGCAGGGCGACTTCAACGGAGAGAACCCTTACCCCGGCGTCTCGAACTCCGAGAAGGAGCACAAGACGACTTTCGTCCTCCCGACGCTCTACGCGGTTGTCCCCCTGACCTCGGAGATCAACCTCGGGCTGGGGATCTTTTCCCAGTACGGTCTCGGGTTCCGGTGGGACAACGCCGAGACGTTCTCGGGGCGCTTCATCGGCCAGAACGCGGTCATCCAGACGGTGGACGTCAACCCGGTCCTCTCCTTCCAGGCGACGCCGGCGATCGCGATCGCCGTCGGGGCGGACTACCGCGTGTCCAAGGTCCAGCTCGAGAAGAACCAGCCGGCGATCAACCCTTTCACTAACTCGGTCGTGGACGTGGCGCACATCAAGTTGAACAGCGAGCTGACCGACAACCACGGCTGGGGATGGAACGCGGGAGTCCTGGTCCGCCCGATCCCTCAGCTCTCTTTCGGCGCCGCGTACCGCAGCGCGATCACGGTGGACTACAACGGGAGCGCAACTTTCCAGGCGCGGCCGACCGGCAACGCTCAGTTCGACGCCATCGTGGCCTCGCAGCTCCCGCAGGGAACCCATCCGGTCACGACAAAGATCGACTTCCCCTCCAGCGTGAACCTCGGCGCCGCCCTGACTCTGCCGGGAGACTTCACCGTTTCGGGCGAGGCGGACTGGACGGAATGGAAGAAGTTCCAGAGCCTCAACATCCTGTTTCCGGACCTCGTGGGACACGATCTGGACCGGACGATGAACTGGAAGGACTCCTGGGCGTACCGCGTGGGGATCGAGAAAAAGTTCTCAAACCTCGCCTTTCGCGCCGGTTATTACCGGGACAAAACGCCGCAGCCGGTTGAAAACGCCGGCCCGATCCTGGCCGACAACGACCGGGACGGGTACTCCCTCGGTTTCGGCTACGGCAACGACCGGTGGGGCGTGGACGTCTCCGACCTCTACATCAAGTTCAAGCGGCTGGACACCGCCGGCCGCTCGCAGGACAACTTCTTCGGGCAATACAAGGAAGCGGCCAACATCTTCGCTTTCAGTCTCAGGGTTTCGTTCTAACCGAGGAGAA
>Ga0209009_1000576_pt1 | contig 12250 bp, 10 predicted proteins | sample BlaSpr_A8_OM3_M2_FD_187979 | JGI IMG/M metagenome (GOLD analysis project Ga0209009, IMG submission 187979) | Forest soil microbial communities from Thunder Bay, Ontario, Canada - Black Spruce, Ontario site 2_A8_OM3_M2 (SPAdes) (version 2) | ecosystem: Environmental > Terrestrial > Soil > Boreal... | reverse complement strand
CAGCGGATATGAGCCGCTTGCTCTGACCAACTGAGCTACACCGCCAGCGCAGAGAACGGGTGATCTTAGGCGGGGCGGCAACCCCCGTCAAGGCGAGGCTCTGGCCAAAAGGGGGGAACACAGATCCTTCGCTTCGCTTGGAGCCTGCCCTGAGCTGGAAAGTGATGCTCGAAGCAACGTGAGCAGATCCTTCGCTTCGCTCAGGATGACATAGGAGGGTAGGGCGAAGGGATGACAGGGTAGTAGGGCGAAGGGATGCCAGGGAGGTATGGCGAACGGATGACAGGAAGGCCAGGTGACAGGGTCGGAACGGCGTACCATGAGTGGATGGATCCCGTGATCTCCGCCCTGGACAGTGCGGCCGGGACGGCCCTGGTGCCTCCCGGCCGGACGGTCCTGCTCGCGGTGTCGGGAGGCGCGGACTCGATGGCGCTCCTTTACGGCGCGGCGGAAGCGGGCCCTCGCCATGGCTGGCGGGTCGCGGTCGGGCACGTCCATCACGGATGGCGGGGGCGGGAGGCGGACAGGGATCTCGCTTTCGTTCGGGAGCACGCGCGGCGGCTCTCGCTCCCCTTCTTCTTCCGGAAGCGCGACGCCCGCGGGGAGGCGCTGGCCCTGAAGCTGTCCCCCGAGGCGGGCGCCCGGCACGCCCGCTACTCGGCGCTGCGGGAGATCGCGGAGGAGGCCGCCGCGGACCGGATCGCGACCGCGCACCAGCGCGACGACCGCGTTGAAACGCATCTGCTCGCCCGCGAGAGGCGGGCCGGCCTCTCCGGGCTCGCGGGCCCGAGGCGCGAGCGGGAGGACGGCGTCGTGCGTCCCCTGCTCGAGGTCTCCCGCCGCGAGATCCTGGAGTTTCTGGACCGGAGGGGGATCGCCCACCGGCGCGACGCTTCCAACGGGGACATGCGGCTCGCGAGGAACCGCATCCGGCGCGAGGTGGCCCGGCTCGTGGCCCGGCGCGGGGAGGAGGCGCTCCGGGAGCTCGAAAGAGACCTCGAGCGCTCTTCCCGGGAGCGCGACGCGATCGAGAGCGAATTCGCCCGGAACGTCCTGCCCCGAATTTTCCGCGGCCCGGGGGCCGTCGTCGCGGACGCTTCTTATCTCGAGAGTTGCGGGCAGGCTCTCCAGCGGCTGGCGATCGAGCGGGCGGCCTTCCCCTTTGCTCTGCCCGGGCGGGCGCCCCTGACGGGCCGGGAGCGCGAGCAGATCCTCGCCCGCCTTCGCGAGGGCTCCGATTTCCGGTTCGAGGCGGGGCGTCGCATCCGCTTCGATCGAAAGGGCTCCGTCCTGCGCGTTCATCCGGTCCGGCCGCGGGGGCGGGAGGATGCCCCGGGGAGCAATAATCCCGGGAAGAGGTCGGTTATGCTGGTGTCGGGATTTGTCGTCCCCAAGGAGTCTTTCCGTTGAACGCCACGATCAAAAACCTGCTGCTGTGGATGGTCATCCTGGTTCTGATCATCCTCGCCTGGAACGTTTTCAAGACCGGCGCGACCCCCGTCGAGGAGGTCAGCTTCTCCCGCTTCCTGACGCAGGTCTCGCAGGGGCACATTCAGAAGGTCACGATCCGCGGGGACGAGATCCGCGGGACCTACGCGCAGTCGTCGGGCAAACGGGACGCGGTGTTCAAGACCTACGCCCCCAATTACCCCAAGCTCGTCGAGGACCTCCAGGCCAAGGGGGTCGAGATCGAGGCGACTCCGATCAAGGACTCCTCGCTCGTCTCCGCGCTCGTGATGTATGGGCCGCTCATCCTCCTCGTCGCGATCTGGTTCGTGATCATGCGGCAGATGCAGGCGGGGGGGAACAAGGCCCTCTCCTTCGGCAAGTCGCGGGCGAAGCTCCTGACGCCGACGCAGAAGAAGGTCACCTTCAAAGACGTCGCGGGAGTCGAAGAGGCGAAAGTCGAGCTGCAGGAGATCATCGAGTTCCTGAAGGAGCCGCAGAAGTTCCAGAAGCTCGGGGGCAAGATCCCCAAGGGCGTCCTCCTGATGGGCCCCCCGGGCACGGGCAAGACGCTTCTCGCGCGCTCGGTCGCCGGCGAGGCGAACGTCCCCTTCTTCACGATCTCCGGCTCGGACTTCGTCGAGATGTTCGTGGGCGTCGGCGCCTCGCGCGTGCGCGACCTCTTCGAGCAGGGGAAGAAGAACGCACCGTGCATCGTCTTCATTGACGAAATTGACGCCGTCGGCCGGCACCGGGGGGCGGGGCTCGGCGGCGGGCACGACGAGCGGGAACAGACGTTGAACGCACTCCTCGTCGAGATGGACGGGTTCGACACGAACGAGGGCGTGATCCTCGTCGCCGCGACGAACAGGCCCGACGTGCTCGACCCGGCGCTCCTGCGGCCGGGACGGTTCGACCGCCGCGTCGTCGTAGACCGTCCGGACCTGCGGGGACGCGAGCAGATCCTGAAGGTCCACACGCGGCAGACGCCGTTGACCGAGAACGTGGATCTCTCGGTCATTGCGCGAGGAACGCCGGGCTTCTCGGGAGCCGACCTCGCCAACCTCGTGAACGAGGCGGCCCTGAACGCCGCGCGCTTCAACAAGAAGAAAATCGAGATGATCGACTTCGAGTACGCCAAGGACAAGGTGATGATGGGCCCCGAGAGGAAGTCCATGATCATGACCGAGGAGGAGAAGAAGAACACGGCGTACCACGAGGGGGGGCACGCGCTCATAGCGGCGCTCCTACCCGACGCCGACCCGCTCCACAAGGTCACGATCATCCCGCGCGGGCGGGCCCTCGGCGTCACGATGCAGCTCCCGATCGAGGACAAGTACTCGCACACGAAGGAGTACCTGGACGCGACGATCACGGTGATGATGGGAGGCCGCATCGCGGAAGAGAAGTTCCTCGGCCACATGACGACCGGCGCCGGTAACGACCTCGAGAAGGCGACGGACCTCGCGAGGAAGATGGTCTGCGAGTGGGGCATGAGCGATCTCGGGCCCCTGACCTTCGGCAAGGTGGACGGAGAGGTCTTCCTCGGGCGCGACTTCGGCCGCACGCAGGACTACTCCCAGGAGACGGCCAACCGGATCGACGCCGAGGTCCGGAAGATCGTGACCAGCGCCTACGACCGGGCGACGAAGATCATCGGCGAGCACGAGAACGTGATGCACCGCCTCGCCCGCACGCTCCTCGAAAAGGAAGTCCTGGACGGCGAAGAGGTGCTCCAGATCATCGCCGAGGAGACGGGCACCGACATCTCGAAGATCCGCAAGGCCGGTCCGCCCAAGCCGCCCATCCTGCCCGGCACGACGGAAGTCACCGGCGGAGACACTGGTCCGCTCGTGCCCGAGCCAGCGTAAGGTTTGAGGTTCCAGGTACCCTGACACCTGCCCCCAATGAATATCGCTGAATCCTTCCTCGAGGAATTCGAGCCGGAAATGGCGGCGACGCGCCGGATGCTCGAACGCGTGCCGTCGGAGAAGCTCGACTGGAAGCCGCACGCGAAGTCGAAGAGCCTTGGTGAGCTCGCGACGCACATTACGGAGCTTCCCCGGTTTGGATTGCGGATCCACGACGACACGTGGACCGCCGGGAGCGAGAAGGCGCCGCCGATGAAGACGGCGGCGGAATTCCTCGCCCGTTTCGATGAAAACGTCCGCGAAAGCCGCGAGGCGATCGCCGGGATGTCCGACGCGGATCTCGATAAAGACTTTACCGTCCTGCGCCAGGGGCAGGTCTTCTTCGCTCTGAAGAAATGGTCCGTGCTGCGGCGAATCCTGCTGAACCACACCATTCATCACCGCGGCCAGCTCTCCGTCTATCTGCGCTTGAACGACGTGCCGCTGCCAGCAGTCTACGGACCGACCGCCGACGAGGCGATGTAGCGCGCCGAGGACATTCTCGCCCGAATCGCCCTGATTCGAATCGATGACGCGGTGATCGCGGCGGCGTCGGATCTGGATCCTTCAGAACTTTGGTCGCTCGATGCGATTCACCTCGCGACCGCGCTTTCGCTGGGCGCGGAGCTGGGCGTCTTCGTGAGCTACGACAGGCGCCTTCTCGAAGCGGCGGACAGGGCGCGAATCTCCGCGGCGGCTCCTTCCTGATCCGCGTCGACTCCCTTCATGATCCCGCGGCGGCTCGGTGCGCCCTCACCCCGACCTGCCGGCCGCTCGCTTCGCGAGAAGCGCGGCCTTCGGCCGCGGCCGGCGCTGAAAGCTCCTGTCGGCTGGCCCCGCGGTCTTGAAATCTCTCGGCTTCCGGTCGCGAAGCGACCGCCGTAGCTAAAAGCCACCCCTTCGCGCTCCCCGCGGGGGGAAAAGGGGGTAAGACGCCGCGGCGTTAAACTCGGCTCGTGAATATCTCTGCGGACCTCGTGATCCCGGCGTCGGACGGGGCGGAGCTGCAGGAAATCGCTTCCTGGGACGGGTTCAGGCCGGCGACGCTCGCTCCCTCGGAGTTTCCGGTGGACGTGGTGCGGCTGGAGGGATCGAGCCCTCCGCCTCTCGTCATCTCGCGGGCGCGGCGTGCGGAAAACCTGAAAGCGCTCCCCTCGACCTTGCGAACCCGCGCCCAGGAGGCCTTCGAGAGGGCCGGGCGAAAGCCGGCGAGGCTCGAGCTCGCGCACGGCCGGAGCCTCGACCTCTCGGGCGCGCCGGCCGTGATGGGGATACTGAACGTCACGCCCGACTCCTTCTCAGACGGCGGTCTCCACTTCGATGCGGCTCGCGCGGCCGAACGCGCGCTCGAGATGTTCGGCGAAGGGGCCGCGATCGTGGACGTCGGCGGGGAATCCACGCGGCCGGCGAGCTACGGCGCCGCCCCGGAGGTCCCGGCCGCCGAAGAGATTCGCCGCGTCGTCCCCGTCATCGAAGCGGTCCGATCGAAGACCGCCCTGCCGATCTCGATCGACACGCGCAAGGCGGCCGTGGCCCGCGCCGCGATCGAAGCCGGCGCGGATCTCGTCAACGACGTCTCCGCTTTCCGCTTCGATCCGGAGATGGCCAGTGCGGTCGCGGAGACCGGCGCGGCGGCGATCCTCATGCACATGAGAGGAAACGACCCGCGCACGATGCAGCGGGACGTGTCGTACGCCCATCCGCTCGCCGACATCGCCTCGGAGCTCGCCGCCGCGCTGGCGCTCGCGCTCGAGAGCGGCATCTGCGCGGACCGGCTCGCGGCCGACCCGGGGTTCGGGTTCGGCAAGAGCCCGGAGGGCAACCTGATCCTCCTGCGCCACCTCGCGGCTTTCCGCAGCCTCGGGTTTCCGGTGGCGGCCGGAGCCTCGCGCAAGGCCTTCGTCCGGTTTTTTTCCGGCGTCGGCGATGAGGCCTCCAACGCGGAGCGCCTGCCGGGCTCGCTCGCCTGCGTCGAGGCGGCCGCCCGCGCGGGCGCGGCCATCGCTCGCGTGCACGACGTGGCCGAGACCGCGCGCTTTCTGCGCATGAGGCGCGCGATCGCGACGCCGGCCTCGCGGGGCGCGGCCCTGTCGGGAGCGGCGGCGCGGTGATCGAGAGCCTCGGCCGCCGCGTCAGCGCCCTCTCGCACCTGTCGGTGACGTGGCGCGACGCGGTGGACATCCTCGTCGTCGCGATCCTGGTCTACAGCCTGCTGCGGCTTATCCGCGGCACGCGCGCGGTCCAGATGGTCTTCGGGATCGTCACCGCCTTCGCCATCTACGAGATCGCCGTTTTCGCGAAGCTGACGGCGGTGCGCACCGTCCTGCAGGCGGTCGTCTTCTATCTGCCGCTCGCTGTCATCGTCCTCTTCGCGCAGGAGCTGCGCCGCGCGCTGGCCGCGTTCGGACGAAATCCTCTCTTCGCCTGGTTCTCCGGATACCACGCCGAGGAGACGATCTCCGACATCGTTCTCGCCGTGACGTCCCTGTCGACCCGCCGCGTGGGAGCGCTCATCGTGTTCGAGAGGAGGGAAGGGCTGAAGAACTACATCGAGAACGGCGTCACGGTGGACTCGGCCGTGTCCTACGACCTGCTCGTGACGATTTTCACCCCCGGCACGGCGCTTCACGACGGGGCGGTCATCATCGCCGCCGAGCGCGTGGCGGCGGCGGCCTGCTTTCTCCCGCTCTCCCTGCGCGAGGATTTCTCCAAGAGACTCGGCACCCGCCACCGCGCGGCGATCGGCATCACGGAAGAAACCGACGCGCTGGCCGTCGTCGTATCGGAGGAGCGGGGCGCGATCTCGGTCGCCCGCGACGGCGATCTGATCGAAGACCTGGACGGCAAGTCCCTCCGCGACCTGCTCCTGCGCGAATTCTCCAAGGCCGCCGCCTGATGCCGCGACCCGCCATTCTCCGCAACCTCGGGACGAAGCTGCTGGCTCTCGCGATCGCGATCCTGGTGTGGTTCGTCTTCTCGGCGCAGCAGCGGGAGCGCATCTCGGAGCGCAGCTACCGCATCCCGCTGTCCGTCGCCAACGTCCCGCCCGCCACCCTGATCTCGTCCCCGCTCCCTCCGACGATCGAAGTGCGGGTGCGCGGACCGTTCACGGCGCTTCGGCAGCTCGACCCAGCCAAGCTCGAAGCGGTGATCGACCTGACGGACGCGTCGCGTGGCGAAAGAATCTACCGCCTGGCGTCCGAGGACATCAACGTTCCAGAATCGGTCGAGGTCATCGCCATCGCCCCTGCGGAGATCCGCGTCGCCCTCGACTCCACGGCCGAGAAGAGCCTTCCGATCACCGCCCGCGTCACCGGCAAGCCGGCCGACGGGTACGAGGTGAGCGAGGTGCAGGTCGAGCCGCGCATGGCGCGCCTGCGCGGTCCCGCATCGGCCCTCTCCGCGATGGGTTCCGTCGAGACCGACCCGATCCCGCTCGCCAACCGCTCGGCGAGCTTCTCCGTGCCCGCGACGGTCATCGCCGACGCGCCGGGCGTCCGCGTGCGGGAGGGACAGGTCGTGACCGTCACCGTGCGCCTGGTTCCGGTCGCAACTCCGCAGCCCTCGCCCGCTCCGGTCCGCAAGGCAAGATGAAGCTCTTCGGCACGGACGGCCTCCGCGGAAAGGCCGGAGAGTTTCCACTCGACCCCGCGTCGGCGCGGCTTCTCGGCGAAGAAGTCGGCCGGACCGCGGAAGCGGGCCGGACGGTCGTGCTCGGCGGGGACACCCGCGAATCGACGCCGTGGCTTCTGGCCGAGCTCGCCTCGGGGCTCTCGCGGGCAGGGAGCGCCGTGGAATGGGCCGGGGTGATTCCGACCCCCGCAGTCGCCGAGCTCGTCCTCGCCCTTTCCGCGGGAGCGGGCATCTCCGTCTCCGCCTCGCACAATCTCTACGAGGACAACGGCATCAAGATTTTCGGCTCCGACGGGCGCAAGTGGCCGGATTCCGAGGAGGAGCGGCTGGAGCAGTCGCTGCTGGTTTCGCGAGCAGCGGACGGGGTAAGGCGGGGACGCGGGGACGGGGAGACGCGGAGACGCGGAGACATGGGAACGGCCGCGGACCCGCGACTGGCAGAGATGTATCTGGAGAGGCTGGCGGAGCACGTACCGGCTCGGTTGGATGGGCTCGCGATCGTCATGGACGCGGGCAACGGGGCAGCCTTCCGGATCGGACCGGAAGCGCTGCGGCGGGCGGGGGCGAAGGTGACGGCGATCTGCGACCGCCCCGATGGACGAAACATCAACGCGAGCTGCGGAGCGCTCCACCCGGAGGGCATGGCCGCGAAAACCCGGGAGACCGGCGCCGCGATAGGAGTCGCGTTCGACGGGGATGCGGACCGCGCGATCTTCTCGGATGAGACCGGGAGAGTCCTCGATGGGGACGACGTCCTCTGGGTCCTCGCGCGGGACTGGAAGAGACGCGGACTGCTGACGGACGCGGGCATCGTCGGAACCGTGATGTCCAACTTCGGCCTCGAAGCCGGCCTCGCCCGGGAGGGGATCCCCTTCCGCCGCGCCGCGGTCGGGGACCGTAACGTCACGCGGCTGATGGAAGACTCAGGCGCCACGATTGGAGGAGAGACCTCGGGCCACCTGATCCTCCCCTTCTCGCCGGCCGGCGACGGCATCCAGACGGCACTCCTCCTCGCCTCGATCGTTTCCGCGAGCGCCGGACCGCTCTCGCGGCTGGCGACGCTCGAGAAAATGCCGCAGGTCGTGCGCAACGTGCGCGTCGCACGCCGCGTGGCCCTGGAGGAAAACCCCGGCGTCTCGCGCGCCGTCGCGCGCGCCGAAGGATCGCTCGATCACCGTGGGCGAGTCTTCCTGCGCTATTCGGGCACCGAGCCGCTCCTCCGAATCCTCGTGGAGGGCTCCGAGAAGGAGAACGTCGTTTCGATCGCGGACGAGCTCGAGACGGCCGTCCGGAAGGAGCTCGGTTGAAAGGGTTGGAGAGGGTTTCAGGTCTCAGGTCTCAGGTCTCAGGTGGGATTGAAGTCCTGGGACTCGAGACTTGAGACCTGAAACTGCGAGCGTGAGCGAGCGATCGATTCGGGCGATCCTCTTCGACGCCGGAGGCACGCTGATTCACGTGGACGGGCGGCGGGTCTGCGCGGCCACCGAGATTCCCTACTTGCCCGAGGCCTTCGCCGACGCCGAGTCCGCGGCGATCAACGCGATCCCCGCGTGGATCCTCGAGCATCCCGAGTCCACCGACGCCGAAAGGCTGCCTCTCTTTCTCGACCACCTTCTCCAGGCGCTGGGAATGGCCGATTCGGACGACAGGCGGACGGCGGCCTCGCGGATCGTCGGCGAGCATCGCCGGTCGAACCTCTGGTCCGCGGCCGCTCCGGGGGCGCGCGAAACACTCGAGGTTCTCGCCCGGCGCGGCTATCGGATGGGCGTCATCTCCAACGCCGACGGAAGAGTTCAGAAGCTCCTGGAAGATGAGGGGCTCGCGACGCACCTCGAATTCATTCTGGATTCGACGCACTTCGGCGTCGAGAAACCCGATCCCCGGATCTTCCTCGCCGCGACCCGCCGGCTCGGCATTCCTCCCGCCTCCTGCGCCTACGTCGGCGATCTTTACGAGATCGACATCCTGGGCGCCCGCGCGGCGGGGCTCTTTCCAATCCTGATCGGCGGGTGCCCTGCGCCGGAATCCGTCGAGAGGGTCGCGAACCTGGCGGGACTGCTGGAGCTGTTTCCCGTCCCGGGACACTCGCCGGGCGACGGCGCGCCGATCCGCATCGTCTCCGCGCTGACGCCCGGCGACATCGAGGAGGCGCGGCGCCTCTTTCGAGAGTACGAACGCTCTCTCGGGATCGACCTCTGCTTCCAGAACTTCGAGCAGGAACTCGCGGAGCTGCCGGGCCGGTACGCGCCGCCCCGGGGCGCGCTCCTCCTCGCGCGCGGCGAGGAGAACGCGATCGCCGGGTGCGTCGCGCTGCGCCCGCTCGAGGAGGAGATCTGCGAGATGAAGCGCCTCTACGTTCGCGACGCGTTCCGCGGACGCGGCGCCGGGCGTTTGCTCGCGCAAGAGGTGATCGGCGAGGCGCGCCGCATCGGGTACCGAAGGATGCGCCTCGACACGCTGCCGTCCATGCGGCGGGCGATCCCGCTCTACCGATCGCTCGGGTTCACCGACATCGCGCCGTACACGGAGAATCCCGTGGAAGGAGTCCTCTTCCTCGAGAAGCAGCTGTAGTTGAGACTCATCTCTCGATGCCCGGAAGCGTCTCCGTGACGGGATTGGGCTCGGAGAAGACGAGCGCCGTCCCCTCGATCGGCAGGAACGCGGTGTGGTTGCGATCGGAGAAATCGAGGCGCACCTCGTAGTAGCCGTGAGTCGAGATGGAAATGAGATTGCCCTGCTTGTTCTTCAGCTCCAGGGCCGGGCAATAGATCACGACACGCGCGGGCAAGTCCAAGGAAACCTCCTCAGAGATTGACGATTTTGAGATTGACGATTGACGGATTAGGGGCCAAATTCTTCAATTCTTCAATCCTTCAATCTTCAATCTTTCAATCCCTCAATTATCTCCTGCATCTGCTCCCACGTCACGACGCGCACCCCGAGCTTGCGTGCGCGCTCGAGCTTCGACCCGGCTTCCTCGCCCGCGAGCAGGAAATCCGTCTTGCGCGACACCGATCCCGTCACCTTCGCGCCGGCGGCCAAAAGCCGCTCCGCGGCCTCCTCGCGCGTCACGCCGGGGAGAGTGCCCGTGACCACGACGGTCCTGCCGGCCAGCGGCCCCGCGGCGGGCCGGGCGGGAGCGTTGGACGCGAAATTCACGCCGTGCCGGCGAAGCTTCTCGAACAGGTCGCGGTGGCGGGGATGGCGGAAATACCGGGCGACGGCGGCCGCCGTGGCGGGACCGATTTCCTCGGCCGCCTGCAAGCCTTCCTCGCCGGCAGCCGCAAGCCCGTCCAGCGTGCGGAAGCGCCCGGCGAGCGTCTTTGCCGCCTTCTCCCCGACGTGCCGGAGACCCAGCGCGTAGATGAGCCGGAACAGGTCGTGCTGCTTGCTCTTCTCGATCTCCGAGAGCAGGTTTGACGCGGACTTTTCGCCCCAGCGCTCGAGCCCGACCAGGTTCTCGAGACGCAGGTCGTAGATCGAGGCGACGTCGGTCAGGAGACCCGCGCCGACGAGCTGGTCCACGAGCTTCTCCCCGAGCCCCTCGATGTTCATCGCGCGCCGCGAGCAGAAGTGCCGCAGGGCCTCCCGGATGACGGCCGGGCAGGCGGGATTGACACAGCGGGTCGCGACCTCTTCCCCCTCGCGGAGAACCGGGTCGCCGCAGACGGGGCACGCGGCCGGCATGACGAAGGGCGAGGAATCCGCCGGCCGCAGGTCGAGGAGCACGCGGACGACTTTCGGGATGACGTCTCCGCCCTTCTCGACGAGGACCGTGTCGCCGACACGGACGTCCTTGCGCGAAAGATCCTCGTAGTTGTGCAGCGTGGCGCGCTTGACCGTCGTCCCCGCGAGCTTTACGGGCGCCAGCTGCGCGATCGGAGTCAGAACCCCCGTGCGCCCGACCTGGACGGTGATGTCCTCGACGACCGTCGTCTTCTCTTCGGGCGGATACTTGAAAGCGACCGCGCCGCGCGGCGACCTGGCCGTCGAGCCCAGCCGCTCCTGCAATCCGCGGTCGTCCACCTTGATGACGACACCGTCCGTCTCGAACTCGAGCCCGCGCCGCTTCTCCCGCCAGTCCTCCACGAACGCGCGCAACTCTCCGAGGCTCTCGCAGCGCCGCGAGTGCGGGTTGACGCGGAACCCGAGCCTCCGGAGCCTGTCGAGCGTTTCCGTCTGCGACGCGGGGAGCGGCGTCGCCTCGACGATCGCATAGAGCCAGGCCTCGAGGCCGCGCCGCGCTGTGACGCGGGAGTCGAGGAGCTTCATCGTTCCGGCCGCGGCGTTGCGCGGATTCGCGAAGAGAGGGAGCCCTTCGGACTCTCTCGCCGCGTTCAACTTCTCGAACGCTTTCCGGGGATAGAAGACCTCCCCGCGGACCTCGAGCGCGGACTTCTCGTCGATCGCGAGCGGGATCGAGCGGATAGTCCTCACGTTCTCCGTGACGTCGTCGCCGCGGTACCCGTCGCCGCGCGTCGCGCCGCGAACGAGCACGCCCCCTTCGTACTTGAGCGAGATCGAAAGGCCGTCGATCTTCAGTTCCGCGAGGAACGCGGGCGGCTCGGTTCCGAGCAGGCGGCTCGCTCGCGCAAGCCAGGCCTCCGCCTCCTCCCAGGAGTACGCGTTCTCGAGCGAGAGCATGGGGATCGCGTGCGGGACGGCCGCGAATCCTCCGGCCGGCGCTCCTCCGACCCGGCGCGCCGGCGAGTCGGGAGTGGCGAGCTCCGCGTATTTCTCCTCGAGCGCGACGAGCTCGCGCATCAGGGCGTCGAACTCGGCGTCGGTGATCTCCGGACGCCCCTCGTTGTAGTAGAGCCGCTCGTGGCGCAGGATCTCCGCCGCAAGCTCCCGCGCGCGCTTGCGCGCCTCCGCGGGGGCCGTCTCCGCGGGGTTTTCTCCCGCCGTTTTCGCCACGCCCGCCATGCTACAGTGCCGCCAATGCTGTCGGCAAAGGCGGGCCTGATGGCCTTAGCAGGCTGCTGAAAAATGGATGCAGGCGTCGTGTCTGACTTTCGGCCGATGGCATTCGCTTCGCGAACGGCGGCCGAGAGAGTTAAAACCGGAGTCAGGCTCCCCGGTGGCCTTTGGAATCTCTCGGCTGCCGGTCGCAGAGCGACCGCCGCAGCCGAAAGTCGCGCGGGGCCGTCTGCGGCGTCGCAGCTCCTCTCCGATGCGCCCCGGCATCGCCCTCGTCGCGCCTCCTTGCATCCGGCCCCGCGGCGCTCGCAACGCCGCCTCACACCCTTTTTCAGCAGCCT
>Ga0209009_1000575_pt1 | contig 12265 bp, 17 predicted proteins | sample BlaSpr_A8_OM3_M2_FD_187979 | JGI IMG/M metagenome (GOLD analysis project Ga0209009, IMG submission 187979) | Forest soil microbial communities from Thunder Bay, Ontario, Canada - Black Spruce, Ontario site 2_A8_OM3_M2 (SPAdes) (version 2) | ecosystem: Environmental > Terrestrial > Soil > Boreal... | reverse complement strand
ACTCCAACCCCAACGCCTACTCCAACTCCAACTCCGACCCATACACCCACGCCAACGCCTGCTCCAACTCCCACTCCGTGTGGGCGTGGATGCGGTCCAAGCCCGACCCCGACCCCAACACCGGTTACGAGCCCGACACCAACCCCAACGGCGAGTCCGACACCGACTGCTACGGTCGCACCGAGCCCAACTCCAAGTCCGACGCCAACGCCAACACCAACCCCAACACCGGTAGCGAGCCCGACGCCAACTCCCACTACAACACCTGGTTCCGGTCCTGCAGTGATGGTGAGTCCTGCGCCCGGATCGACGTTTACTTCGTCAACCGTTACCTTCCGGTGGACCGCCGGTAGTGCGACCAGTTACGGCCTAACACTCGGTAGCAGCCCAAAAGGTCTCGATATTTACGCGTCCAGGCAAACAACCACGCTTTCAGTCACTGCAACGAACATTCCTACCGATGGGCGGACAGTTTACGCGACGCTCTACTCGAAGGTGAACAATTCCTGGACGTTTAATCAGTACACGTATCACGCTTTTAACAGTTCGGGGACTCCGACGCCAACCGCAACCCAACATTAACTTCATCGAAGCTAATTGTTGACAAAATCGAGTAACTGAGCGAAGTTATTGGTTGTTTAACGGAAATGAACGGGACCAAGAAAACGTGGACCAAGCCGGCATTCAAGGAAGTGCTGATCTTTTTCGAATGCACGTCTTACGCTGGCGCGAAATAAGTTGATTCGTGTTTGCGTGCTCGGCGCCGCAGCCGGTGGCGGACTGCCGCAATGGAATTGTGCGTGTTCGAATTGTCGCGACTCGCGGACTGGAAAAATTTCGCCGGCCACCCAATCCTCAATCGCGCTAAGCAGCGATGGCGAGGAATGGCTGCTGGTGAACGCTTCGCCCGATCTGCCTCGGCAGATCGACGCATTTCCGCCTCTTCAACCGTCCGGCGGTTCATCAAGGAATTCTCCTATTACTGGTATTTGCCTGACCAACGCCGACATCGATCACAGCCTTGGTCTTGCGCTATTGCGTCAACAAGAGAAGCCGCTCGTGGTTTACACCACCTCTCAAATTCGCAATCAGCTGCGCTGGATCGACAATCTTCTCGGCAACTTTTGCAAGATCGATTGGGGACTGCCATCCGCACAAACCGGGAATCTCGAGTCGCGGGTCGTGGATCTGGGTCGGAGCATCGCGTGGCTGTTCACAGACCAATCGACGAACAAAACGATTTTGCTCGCTCCAGCCGTGCACGAAATTAGCTGTGAACTCACTGAGGCGATGCGACGGGCGGACGCGATTCTTTTCGACGGGACGTTTTGGTCCGATGATGAACTTAAACCATTCCGTGCAAATGCGCGCAGCGCGCGAGAGATGGGACACGTACCAGTAAGAGAAAGTCTCCCGGTTCTGCGGAAGAACGCTGCCAAACGCAAGATCTACATCCACATCAATAACACGAATCCGATTTTTCGGCCGGATTCAGAGGAACGGAGACAAATCGAACGCTCCGGGGTTATGGTGGGCTACGACGGCTTGCAATTCGAATTATGAGCCAGGAAGGGTCCGCCTTCGAAGAGTTTAACGCAAGGCTGCGCGAAGTCGGCGGACGCGCCTACCACGATAAACATGCATTTCACGTCGCGATGAACGAAGGACGACTTTCCCGGGCCCAGATCAAAGGTTGGATCGCGAACCGTTTTTATTATCAGCGAAACATCCCGCTAAAAGACGCGGCGATACTTTCTAATTGTCCGCTGCGCGATGTGCGTCGCATGTGGATTCATCGGATACTAGACCATGACGGGACCGAAATTGACGACGGCGGCATCGGAGCCTGGTTGCGCCTTGGTGAAGCCGCCGGACTCGCGCGGCACGAGCTGCTCGACAATCGACATCTGCTTCCGGGTGTTCGGTTTGCCGTCGACGCTTACGTGAATTTCGCGCGGATGAAGCCTTGGCCGGTGGCAATCGCTTCATCACTAACCGAGCTCTTCGCACCTGATCTAATGCAAACTCGACTTGCCGCATTTAAAAAATTCTACCCGTGGATTGCTCCGGAAGGTCTCGATTACTTTGGCAGCCGCATCTCGCAGGCGCGAAGAGATTCCGATGAAGCGCTTGAGATCGTTCTGAAATATTGCGACACTCCCGAATTGCAGGACGAAGCAGTTCGTGCGCTTGAATTCAAATGCAATTTGCTTTGGTCTATTCTCGATTCGATTGATCATGGCTACACAAATCACTGATGAAATGCGGCCGCGGCTTGCGCAGGGCGTTCGTTTACAAATCGACGGCAAGACCGGAAGAGGCGTGTTGCTATTTCCTGAAGGCCTGCTTGAACTGAACGAGACCGCGCGAGAAATTCTAGCGCGCTGTGACGGGCGCTCGTTAGGTGAGATGGCCGCTCAGCTGGCAAAGGAGTACGATGTCGATTTTTCAATGCTCGCCCAGGACATTCGTGAGACACTGGTCGAGTTGCAGCAACGCAAATTAATTGTCCTCGCATGAACGTGCCTCGCCCATACGCGTTACTCGCGGAAATCACTTACCAGTGTCCGCTCCATTGTCCCTATTGCTCGAATCCCCCGCGTCTCCGCGAAGGGTCGGATCTCACGACCGCTGAGTGGATTCGCGTCATTCGCGAGGCAGCTGCGCTTGGCGTGCTCCAAATCGGTCTTTCCGGCGGCGAGCCGCTCGTTAGGCGCGATCTCACTGATCTTGTGGTCGCAGCGCGCGAGGCTGGTCTTTACACCAATCTGATCACGAGCGGCATCGGACTAGACGAGGAACGTGCGCTTGAACTGCGCGACGCCGGTCTCGATTCGGTCCAACTGAGTTTTCAAGCCGACAATGTCGATCTTGCCGATATGATCGCAGGCACGCGAGCGCACGACATGAAACTCAAAGCGGCCCGGCACATTCGCGAAGCGAGAATTCCACTTAGCCTGAACTTTGTCATCCACGGAGCAAACATCGACCGCCTCGAGGAGATGATTCAGCTGACGGAAAGATTGGATGCCCACCGCGTGGAACTGGCGAATACACAATATTACGGCTGGGCTTTTTTGAATCGCGCACAGCTGCTGCCGACGCGCGAGCAGGTTGATCGCGCCCACGAAATTGCGAATGCGGCGAAGGCACGCCTCGCCGGGAGGATCGACATTTATTATGTAATTCCGGATTATTACGAATTACGCCCAAAGCCCTGTCTTAACGGTTGGGGCCAGCGCTACCTCACCGTGAATCCAGTGGGCGACGTTCTGCCCTGCCCGACTGCTTCCTCGGCAATTCCGGAGCTTCGATTCGAAAACATCCGCCGACGTTCGATCGACTGGATCTGGCGCGAATCAGAAAGCTTCAATCGATTTCGCGGAACAACATGGATGCCAGAGCCGTGCAGGAGTTGTCCGCAACGCGAGATTGATTTTGGCGGCTGCCGTTGCCAGGCGGCACTTGTGACCAGGAACGCAGCCAATACCGATCCGGTGTGCGAATTCTCGCCGCACCGCAACAAGATCGACGACTTCATCGCGACATCGCACGGTTCGACGACGAATTGGGCACCGCGCACCAATCCTAGAGCCATAGGGGCAGCTCCAGTGTAGCCTACGCTCATTTCGCGCACCGCTTTCCCTTTAAGCATCTGCGGGTGGTCGAGCCGCGGAACCTGACAGCGTCACCGGTGACTGGCGCTTAAACTGCTTGAGAAACGGATCTCGCAAGAATGAGGACTGATCGAGTTTACATATCAATTGTCGTTTTCAGCGCGACGATTTGCGCTCGGGCGGATGATTTGCCAACTAAATTGAATTTCGATCGCTATAAAGCGATGCTCGATCATTCACCGTTCGCGGTTGCGACGGCGGTTGTTGCCCCGGCTGCAACCCCAAATTTTGCGAAGGATCTTTACGTTGCTAACGCGGCGAGATCCCCCGAGGGCACTATGGTGACAATCGCTTCGAACAGCGATAAAGACTTTAAAATATATCTGACCACAAGAGCTCCAGTCGACGGTTACGCAATTGCCGGTATTAAGTGGTCGCCTAAAGTAGGCGGGACCAAAGTGACGATTAGTAAGGACGGTCAATTGGCCACGCTAACTTTTAATCAGATCCTGTTGGCGCAACCGCTCCCAAATCGACCATCATCTCTGGCCCCGCCAACTCTGCCGCAACATTTTCCGAAACCGGTGGGCTTTCCAACCCCGAACGTTCGCGGCGTAATTCAGCGAAACCCGCAAGGGCAATCGGCGAACCCCTCGGTGGAAAACTAAGCTCAGTATATCTACCAGGGCAGGTATCGGGATCGACCGCCAAATCAGATGCGGTTCGAGCGCTGCTTATCAAAAGACAGCGCATTGGCCCTCGCAGTAGAAACGCAAGCGCAAACCGCGTTCTTCCGCAAAGGAGCGACTCTTGGCTTCTCCGTTGCTATCATTTATTGGCCAGAGCCGTCTCAATTGTTCCTCGTAGACCGGGCAATAACTCGCTGATCGCAGCTCAATGAGAATGTGCTCTGCAAGTGCGTGCACTGTTATCCGACTGTCCTATTAAAGGCCGCTTTTTGTAAAGACAAAGAGCTAAAGAATCCCCCGTTTGGATCGACACCCGGAAATAGGTTGAAATACGCTTGATGACAGGGTAGGCGCAGGGCGTGGCGTCAAGTCGTAAGGTACTAGGCGCCGTTTCTCCGAGGTCTAGGCAGCCCTCGGCAGGACGGCGTTTTTTTAAAAAAGATCTTTAAAACAGATTGCGAATAGGCGGAGCTAAAAATTACTGTCGAAGCTCGGGAGATTCGATGACCTGCCCCTTTGGCCCCTGCCTTTTTGTTTCCCGCTCACTGTTTCGTGTTCAGAGGGGAATGAGCGTAGCGAGTTAGACAGGCAGACGAAGCACCACAAATAATCGGTGTGCGCACGCTAACACCACTAGAGATAAGACGAGTAACGTAAACGTGGAGCCTGTCTCGGGGACCGTTGATGCCACATCGCCGTCGTCATCGAAAGTGACCGAAATCGGCGCTCCGTCTCTCGTATCGGTACCAAAGTTAGTAAAAGTAGACTCATCAGCCATCGGCTGGGTATTATTTTGGAAAAAATCACTGTTAACGATTAACTGATTATTTCCAGATGTCGTAATCACATTCGCAAAGGAAGAATTATCTGGTTCGGTCCACTGCGGACTTCCAGAAAAAGATAACCCGGAAGGCAATGTTATCCCCCAGTGATCCGAACTAATGTTAATAACGCTTACTCCGACGGCTGAGCCATCATAGGTAGCGGTTAGAGTGGTAAAAGAGGTTTCGGTTAGGACTAGGATGTGATCGGCGTAGAGGGATTGGCTGATCAGCGCCGCTGTAATCGCGACTGCCAACCGGGCCAGCGGCGGAACTGTACAGATTTTTGAAACGCCGGATTTCATTGGCAAGTGGCGGTTGCGCAAGCTCTGCGGGAACCGTGTCGAGGGCACGCCCCCTTCTTTCCCGCAGAATGTGCGAGTGCAACTATTTGCACAAAGTCTGGACAACAGGTCAGGGCGAAGTCAAGCCTAAAGGGGGCACAATCGGGCTACGGAGCGGCAGGGTGGGGGGTGCAACTACTACCCGGTTCCTACAGTGGAATAACGACTGTGGGCCCCCCGCGCGTACGGGGAAGCAACCCGCACCGAATGAACGCGAAGTGAGGGCAAAGTGGAATATTTTACCGAGCATGTAAGTTGTTCGCGCGTCCAAGGGATATCGCCGACCTTGGTCCTCATTCGAGACGATAACCTGAGAAGATCGCGTTGCTGCAAAACAATCCAACAATCCAAGGTCTTCTGGACTAACTCCACTGAATAAAGAGATTCCGCTTCAATTCTCTGGGGTGCACGCGTCAGAATGATCCGGGCGCCGCGCCGGCGGTCGACGCGAACGGGAACATATTTGCGCTTATCGGGGACGGAAGCAGTTCCTGAAATCGGACTGATTGGGAAATCCATTCGCATTCAGTGTGGTTTCGAATCGGCAAAGTATATGTCGGCACCGTGGCAGTCAGGCTCCAGTCATAGGATCGCTACGACTTCGCCCCGGAAACCGAAGTCTCGCTTCCAAAGGTTGTGTCGAGTCAATCCCGGGTGATGGGGCAAATCTCTGATTTCCGAGCTGCGCTGGGGTTCATTTCGTAGGCAGTCCTGAATTCCGATTCGGTTCCATTTGTTGCTAGTATTCTGACGATTGTGTTCACATATCTGACACAAATCCCGGAATCGTCGAATTTTGAAGTTCTTTTAAGCACCTGATACTGTGAAAGATGCCATAGCCGTTTGACTTTCCGGTATGAATGCTGCTCATTTCCAATGTCATGCTTACAATTGGCCTCTCGTTAGCCGCCGTTAGCGCGTTGGGGCTTGTGGTCTACGGCTTGAAAAAAGCTCCCGAGGGGTACGAAGACGAAACGGGTTTTCATATCATCCAACGCGCCCCAGGATCGAAAGTCATGCGTTCGCGGAAAGCGACCGACAGTTTGGGCTCGCTGCGCTCAGCAAAAGCAAGTCGTTAAGCTCGTAGTTATCGTTTGGTTATTTGTTGTTTAGTCTGAGCCCGCTTTTCGACATTCTCCTGGCTAGCGCAAAGGGATTCCAAAACCTCGTCGTCAAATCTGATACTCATCCGAGCATTAGTAAGCTTTAGAAACGAGTTGCAATATTAAGAGATGGAACGGCGCGGAATCTAACGTCATTTAGGCGAACCAGCGACGTATTTGACCATATTTGAGGGCAAACTCTCTCGACCGGGCGAATTAAAAGAATTTCATTGGAAAATCGAGTAACGCGGATTGTCGACAGTTTAGACGCCCTTTCGGCTCCAGTCTCCGGGCTTCGGCAGCGCTTCTGTCTTAGTCGTCCCAAATTTGTGTCCATTTTCTTTGTGCGGCAGCAGTAACTACTGGCGTCTTAAATTGCTCTGGAGTGTCAAAGTTGTCACATGAGAAGTTAATTTGGATATCGACTGCTTGCTTCGGCGTTGCGATTTGCGCCAAGGCGAATGATTTGCCGACAAAATTAAGGTTCGAGCGTTACCAGCCAATGCGCGAGCACTCCCCTTTCGCAATCGCGACCGCGGTTGCTGCTCCGGCTGCGACCCCTAATTTTGCGAAGGATCTTTACGTCGCGAACGCCGCCAAATCATCAGAGGGGGACATGGTCACGATTGCGTCGACGAGCGACAAAGATTTCAAAAAATATCTGAGCCACGAAAATCGCGGTCGGCGTGTCTCGGTCGATCTAGTGCAAAACCTTCCCTAGATTGCTCTCTATCAAAGCAACGTCATTACTATCAATAACGCCATCGGCATTTACATCGTTTCGAAAGGTGGACTGGGTAACCGCATTTCCAATTCTAGCGCTTGTTTGGGACACATCCAACGAGCCAACAACGCGATCGCCGTTCGTATCGCCCACTAATACGCCCATAGGGATCGAAAACGTGTAGGTATTCGAGTCAAGAATGACTTTAACGCCGCTAAGTGTAATGACAATAGTCTGATCATTAGTTACCTGCGTGAGGTCCACGGTCATCTGATTTCCGCTTGCACTCAGATTTGTCACTGATCCAGAGCCTGAAGTTACGCTTGCAGAATTGAAGCTTACGATACCGGTGAAGGTAGCAACAATTCGGTAGCTACCGGAACTCCCGCCAGAGCGACATTCAACCCCGCTAGACCCCGTCAACGGCAAAGGGATATCGAAGGAGCCGGCTGAACCATGTGTCTTACGAGAGACGGCATTGACCAAGATACTTGGAGTTGATGAGGGGGTAACAGTCGGAGTTGGAGTTGGAGTGGGATTGGGCGTGGGTGTCGGACTTGCTGCAGGCGTAGGCGTTGGACTCGGTGCGGCGGTAGGGGTTGGAGTTGGAGTTGGTGTGGGCGTCGGAGTCGGAGTGGGTTTGGGCGTAGGTGTCGAACTTGCTGTAGGCGTAGGCGTTGGACTCGGTGCGGCGGTAGGGGTTGGAGTTGGTGTGGGCGTCGGAGTCGGAGTTGGTGTGGGCGTCGGAGTGGGCGTCGTTGTCGGTGTGGGGGTAGGGGTAGGTGCCGGAGTTGGAGTTGGTGTCGGCGAAGCCAAACTGTTAGAGGAAATATATGTGTAAACGTTGTGCATCCAGGAATTGTTCACCTTGAAATAGAGCGTCGCGTAAACTGTTCGGCCGTCGGTAGGAATGTTGGCTACCGTGGCTGAAAGCGTGGTTATTTGTAGGGACGAGTAAATATCGATACTGCTCGGGCTGCTCCCCAATGTTAAGCCGTATCTCGTCGCGCTGCCGGCCGTCCATTGAAACGTAACCGTCGAAGAATCAAACTTCGATCCTGGCGCCGGATTCACCATTACTACAGAGCCGGATTTGGGCGTGCCTGTTGGTGTTGGAGTAGGTGTCGGCTTCGGGCTAGCGATCGGAGTAGGAGTAGGCGCAGGAGTGGCACTTGGTGTCACTGTTGGCGTAACCGAAGGCGTAGGGGTGGGTGTTGGGTTTGGAGTGGGGGTGGGGACCGTATAGGAAACCTGGTTGGAAAGAGGACTTTCTAGACCGGCATTGTTATAATCGGTGACCGCGAAAAAATAGCTCGTGCCCGCGTGCAAAGGTGACAAACTGACTGAGCTAACGTTTCCGACTTCAATCGGTTGGGTTAAAACCCCGCTCGATGTCCCCCAGTACAAGCGATATCCCACAATATCCGGTGCGGGATTTGGATCCCAAGCGAGCGTTACACTCTGGGCAAACAGGAAAGGGCTTGACCCGAACGTGAACAGAGCAAAAATGAGCAGCCAGGCCGAGCGCGCAGTTAACCATGCGACCCCGGCAATTTGCGGGAAAAAATGGGTGGATTTCTTCGTAAGAAAATCGGGGTTCTTTGATCAAGCGGCCAAGCCGCCCTCTTATGGGACACTTCGCAAAAAATATCAAGTCTATAGCGATAATAGCTTTTAGGTATAATTTAACAGCCTAAAGGTTTACCCGAACTCGAAATACCTTGTAGGAGGCGAGCGCTTTCGTTGGAATCTTTCGCGTTCCCCGGAGTCGAATTTCTTGGGGCGTTTCGGGTCCACCCGCCCTAGGTGAGCGGGCTGTCTATTCCTGCCGCCACGGGAGCGGCGTCCGTACCGATCGTGTGCGAGCATTCACCTTTAAATGGAGTCTACAAACCGTGATACTGGGGGCTGACCCGTACCTATGACTAGGTTTGGGTGTCACTTGGGCGAACCCGCGACGTACTTCACCAGATTCGATGGCAGGCTCTCTCGCCCGGACGCATTAACGGCCGTGGCGACGAAATTATAGGTATGACCCGCTACGAGGTTCGGAACCACGGCACGAGTGGTTAGCCCAACCTCCAGCACTTTCGCCTTTGCCGGTTTGTGCCCTGTAATATCGGTGTAGTAGATACGATATCGGACGATTCTCTTATCACGCGCGGGATCCCAAGCCAAAGTGACGCTGGCAGGCTTGTGACCAAAGAGCAAAAAGCCGCATAGGAACAATAACGCGAAGCGTACGATGGAGGAATTCTACAGTCGGAAATGTTAAAAAGAAAGGCGGATAAGCAATGTCGTGTTCGAGCTGCTGCAGAAAACGATGAGGCGCCTCTAAAGGTGATCTGCGGATCGGAAATTGAAGAAGCAGCTATCGTAGTGCCGCGCCGCAGCGATCCGTGTACCAATAACGTGCAATGGCAACGCGTACCTGAGAGTTATCCATACGAAACGCCATACGATGCTACAGCAAAGGAGCAAACCATTCCGGAAGGGGCTGGGCAACAAACAGCGGCTGGCCGTTTCCATATTCGGCCACTTTCCGGAACGGCCGTTGCAAATCGGAGTTATCGTAAATCAAAACCAGCGGGAGTTCCTTGATTGCTCGTTTCAGATTCACGAGGGTTCGCGAAAACCGAGACTGAATTTTTTCCGATCGAACGTCATGTCCCCCTTGGGAAACGCGCATCGCGACCCGTTCCTCTGAAATCGCCGCATCGCTCAGCCCAATATAAATTAACAGAGCAGCGTAGTCTATGGCGACGACATCTTTGAGAAAGTGTAGTTTGTCTCCGACCGGATCGGAAAAGACGGTTTCGAATATGAAACTTTCTCGCTGCTTAACTAATTCAATACGGAGTGCAGTTGCTAGCTCCGCCGCTTGAGACCGGCCGATGCCTAACCGCCTGGCGAAATCATCGGCGTTGATAAAGCGCAGTCCACTGGCTTGCAGATGCGCTTCAAAAAAGGTGCTTTTACCGGCGCCGTTCGGTCCCGCCAGCGCGACGATGAGTGGTCGCGCATCCAGGATTGGGTGCATTATTTCTTCGGCGCGCGCCGCAGAGGCTCAAACTGGCGGTTAATGAAACGGCCGACCGTCCGCCTGCCGTCTCTATCGATTCGAACTAACTGCCCGTTCTCTTGTTTATAATGAGGGAATGGACGGGTGCGCAGGTAATTAGCAACACGCCGACGACCGGCCCCAGCGTCAACATCTTTGAGGCACTCGGAGAGTGGCTTCTGCTTGCCAGCTCTGCCCAGAGCCAAGATTTCAGGGGTTCGCAGCAGTGGTTCAATGGCTCGACCAAGCGCTGCCCAAAATTCGATCTGACCGGCAATAGAACGTTCCGTCATTTCCGCTATAAGGCGGGCGTCGAGAACAAGTTCATCGGACATCTTAACGGGTTGGCCCACCCTTAGATGGTAGCAAAACGCTACCAATTGTCAAAGGTTCCCGTTAGGGATGGCAGCCAGTCGCGGAGCTGGCATCTCCGCTGGCCGCGAACCTCCACCGCTCTAGCAAAATCATGGTTTAAAAAAGAAAAATATCAACCACATGCTATTTAAAAGTGCATGTCCCTGCTCTCTTGGAAACAGTATCTCGCGCTCAAGCGGATGTGCATGAATCGAACCGCCCTTAATTCTGAGAAAAGTAAATCGCCGATCACTCATAGCAGTAAGCTATAGTTAAGCTTGGGGTCCGAATGAATTTATGAGCTTGGTTTGCCGGCCAAAATCCCCCACAAAAAACCTGGTCTTATCACGGGAAACTCTGTCACTTTTACCAAGAAATCCTCCGAATGTTCTCACAAAGCAACTGCACGCGGCTTAGTTGTCGCCTCGCGCAGTTGCTTTTTTTTTGACCTGTTTCTATCCCGATTGTCCACGGTCCTGGTTGCGCAGTCTGTCGCGCTCACGTAGAATCCGAACCCCGCCCCCGATATTGTCGGATATCGCCTATACGGCGGAACTTCCAGCGGCGTTTATCCTCGGCGTAGGATCGGGGTCGGGGTCGGAGTTGGTTTAGGGGTCGGGGTTGGAGTTGGTGTTGGCGTCGGTGTCGGAGTTGGTCTCGGTGCCGGAGTTGGTGTTGGCGTCGGTGTCGGAGTTGGTCTCGGTGTCTGAGTTGGAGTTGGGGTCGGGGTCGGGGTCGGAGTAGGTGTCGGTGTAGGAATCGGTGTTGGTTTAGGAGTCGGTGTCGGAGTAGGAGTTGGTGTAGGTGTCGGTTTTGGCGTAGGCGTTGGTGTAGGAGTCGGTGTTGGTTTAGGGGTCGGCGTGGGGGTTGGAGTAGGCGTTGGAGTCGGAGTAGGAGTTGGAGTTGGAGTCAGAATTGGAGTCGGGGTCGGCGTAGGGGTAGGAGTTGGTGTTGGTTTAGGGGTTGGCGTCGGCGTAGGGGTAGGAGTTGGTGTTGGTTTAGGGGTCGGTGTCGGCGTAGGGGTAGGAGTTGGTGTTGGTTTAGGGGTCGGTGTCGGAGTCGGAGTTGGTGTTGGCGTCGGTGTCGGTGTCGGAGTAGGAGTTGGTGTAGGTGTCGGTTTTGGCGTTGGTGTTGGTGTTGGTTTAGGGGTCGGCGTTGGGGTCGGAGTCGGAGTTGGAGTCAGAATTGGCGTCGGGGTCGGCGTAGGGGTTGGCGTTGGTGTAGGGGTCGGTGTCGTGGTAGGAGTTGGTGTAGGTTTTGGCGTAGGGGTAGGAGTTGGTGTTGGTGTAGGAGTCGGGCTCGCGACGGGCGTTGGCGTCGGTGTCGGAGTTGGAGTTGGGGTCGGAGTCGGAATTGGAGTCGGGGTCGGCGTCGGAGTTGGGGTCGGTGTTGGCGCAGGTGTAGGTGTTGGTGTAGGAGTAGGAGTTGGTGTAGGGGTCGGGGTTGGAGTTGCAGTTGCAGTTGCTGGAATCGTCACCGTCACAACATTGGATTTCGCTACCCCGGCGCTATTATAAGCGTTTACCTGGTAATAATAAGTTCCAGAGGCAGG
>Ga0209009_1000574_pt1 | contig 12315 bp, 7 predicted proteins | sample BlaSpr_A8_OM3_M2_FD_187979 | JGI IMG/M metagenome (GOLD analysis project Ga0209009, IMG submission 187979) | Forest soil microbial communities from Thunder Bay, Ontario, Canada - Black Spruce, Ontario site 2_A8_OM3_M2 (SPAdes) (version 2) | ecosystem: Environmental > Terrestrial > Soil > Boreal... | reverse complement strand
CCCTGAAATTTAATTCCTTCGGTATCGACCCGAAAGGTTGCTGAAAGCTTTGCTCCTGTAGAGTGAAGCATCTTTTCCGGTAGAGGAGCGAACATGGCAAGGTTAGTTGCTGTCGCGGTTCTTTTTGTACTCGGCGTCCTTTTTGCCGTCCCGGTGTGGCCGGCGGCTCGGGCCGAAGTCACGAAGGCCCCCGTCCCGTTGGCACAGGTGACTCCCAAGGCGACCGCGTCGCCCACCCCCCGGGCGGCGATCGAAAACGTCGGCGTTGCGACCAAGACGACGATCAACCAGGAACAGCTGCGCCAGGACAACAGCCAAAACACGTACGACGCCATCAAGGCCGTTCCGGGCGTCGCCCAGGCCGACGCGAAAGCCGGCGGGGGCGCCGACAACCTCCAGATTCGCGGCATTCATTTGGCCAGCAATACGGGCTACCGGCTCGACGGCTACATGCCGATGGAGAACAACATCATCATGTCGTCCGAGGACAAGGAGCAGGTCCAGGTCCTCAAGGGCGCGGGCGCTTTGGAATACGGGCTGACCAGCCCGGCCGGCGTCGTCAATTATTATCTCAAGCGTGCCACGAAGACGCCGATTACGACGCTTTCGGTGCAAGGCACTCTGTACGGCCAGGGAATCGTTTCGTCGGACTTCGGTCGCAGGTTTGAGTTGGCCGGCGGGCAGTTCGGCGTACGCACCAACTTCGCGGGCGGCGAAATGGGCAGCTACGTCAAGGGAGCCGGCGGTACGCGCTATCTGCAAGAAGTGGCCGCCGATTGGACCACCAAGCGCGCGCTCTTGCAACTCGACCTCGAGAGCTTCGGCATCGATCTCATCGAGAACGCCACGACGCTTCAGAACAAAGCCGTCAACAACGTCGTCACGCTTCCCAACATCCCCGATCCCACCAACCTCTTGTCGGGAACGTGGGCGCGCAGCCTCGCTACGGGCCAGAATTACGCGTCGCGCGGCGTTTATGCACTGAGCAAGCTATTTACGGTGCAGGCCGAGCTCGGACACTCTGAAGCCGCTCGGCAGCAACGCTTCGTTCCACAGCTCGGGACCTACAACGTGACGACGGGCAAGGGCACCGAGACGGTCACGTTGATCCAAGATCAGCAATTCGTCAACACCTATCAGGATTTCTCACTGAAAGCCGATACGAAGCATCGCGGTTGGCTCAACAACGAATTCATGATCGGCTACACGGACAGCGTCCGCGACTTCAATAATCCGACCAACGGCTCGGCGAGCTTCAAGCAAAATCTCTACAACCCGACGCCCGTTCCGGCGCCGACAATGCCGGCCGGACCGATCGGGTATAACCCGCAGAACGACGGCGACTACGACTACTACTTCCACGATCAGCTGAATCTCGAGGGAAGATTTCATCTCATCGGAGGTCTTCGGAAGATCAACTATTGGGCCAGCGACCGAGTTCCGACCACCGGCGTGACCAACGGGACGAACATCACGGCGTGGGCGCCCGGTTACGGGCTGATCGTCGACTTTACGCCGCACCTCTCGCTCTACGGCGACATCGTAAAGTCGCTCCAAGAGACCGGCCTCGCTCCGGCCAATTCGAAGAATGCCTACTCGGCCTTACCGCCGGCGCCGGCGACGGAGGACGAGGTCGGCCTACGAACGCAGTATGCCGGGCTGTCGGCAAGCCTTTCGTACTTCTTCATCACGCTCGCCAACGCGACGACCGATCCGGTTACGAACATCTTTGCGCTCAACGGAACCAACTCGTTTTCCGGACTTGAATCGAAGGTCAACTTCGACCTTGGCCGTCAACTGAGCATCGCCGCCGGCGGCCAGATCGGGCGCGCTTATCAGACCTCGAACGACCCGACGATCAACGGTTTGCGGCCGGAGAACACGCCGATCCTCAGCGGCAGCCTCGGAGCGAGCTACCGGCCGGGGTTCATCCAGGGACTCACCCTCAATGGTGAGATGCTGGCGACCGGACCGCGCGAAGTCAATCCGCAGAATCAGGGTCTGATTTCGAGCGTGACGGTGATCAACACCGGCTTCAACTACTCGATCAGAAACCATGGCGGCGGCCGCTACGTCGTGACCGTAACGTGTAAGAACTGCACGGACAAGCTCTACTGGACCTCTGCGGTCAACGGGGCACTCGGCGTCAGCTCGCCGCGAACCGTAACGCTCACGTTCCGAGCGCAGCAGTAACTGCGCACAGTAACCGAACGCAATAACTCCGGACCCTGTCGAAAGGACCGCCCCCGGTGAATAAGCTCGCACCCATAGCTTTGCTATGCGCCGCAACCTTGTTGCTGCCGGGGGTTCCGGCCCGCTCGCAGTCGACCGAAGGACTCGACATGCAGGCGGCGCGCGCGAAGATGATGACCAAACGCGGTCAGATCGTCGCATATACGAAGAAGTTCGATCTCAGCGGGCTGACGAGTTATACGCCGAAGCAGCAGGTGACGGGGACGATCCGGTTATGGGGAAGCAACTACATCACCGATAGCCCCCTGGCGGGATACTGGGAGACGGCGTTTCGCAAAGTTCAGCCGGGCGCCAAATTCGACTGGCGAATGAAGAGCGCCCTGGCTGCGGTACCGTCGCTCGTCTTCGGCGTCAGCGACATCGGGATGGGCCGGAAGATCACGTTCCCGGAGCTCGAGCTCTTCCAGCGCTATACCGATCGCGATCCGGTAGAGATCAAAATCGCGACGGGTTCGTACGACGTCCCGGGTTGGAACCCGGGGTTCGGCATCGTCGTCAATCAAGCCAATCCCCTAACGAAGCTGACGATGCGGCAATTAGACGGCATCTTCGGGGCCGAACGATCGGGCGGCTGGGACGGCACGAGCTGGCGACCCAATTGGGCGCGCGGACCCGAAGCCAACATCCGCACATGGGGTCAACTCGGATTGAAGGGCGCGTGGGCCAACAAAAAGATCAACCTGTACGGTTTGAATCTTCGTTACCACCAAGCGATCGAAATGTCGGACGACGTTCTGAAAAGCAGCGACAAGTGGAACGAGCGCCTTAAGGTCTACGCAAACTTCGTTTCAAAGGGTGGTAAGCTCGAGCGCGGTTTGAACGAGGACCTCGCGAAGGATCCGTACGGAATTGCCTATATCGCCGGGCCGACGGTTGGACTCGGCCGCAATGCCGCTCCGCCCGGTCTCAAAGTGCTTGCGATCGCGGCCAAGGATGGCGGCCCGTACACTCCTTACACGCTCGACTCGGTCCACGACCGTACCTACCCGCTGATCAGCGAGATCTACGCCTACGCGGATCGCCCGGACGGCACGCACCTGGATCCCAAAGTCCTCGAGTTTCTGCGCTTCGTCGTGAGCCGCGAAGGCCAAGCCGAAGTTATGCGCGACGGAAAGTACCTGCCGCTCACCGCCGACGTGGCAAACGCGCAACTCACCAAACTCGAAGCGCTGCAGAAGTAATCGTTCGTAGGCTTTTGTGCGACTGTTTGGAGCGACGGCGCTGGTGCTCGCATTTTTCACAAGCGCGAGCGGTGCGCAAGGTTTCCAGAGCGCGACCTCGTGGGCATCACTCACGCCCTACGAACCCCAGGCACAGGTCAGTGGGACGATCAGGAACGTCGGCTTCGGCTTTGGGGGAGTTCTCAAACTGTGGGAAACCGCATTTGAGAAAGTTCAGCCCGGCGTTCGCTTCGAGGACAAGTTGCCGACCAGCGACGACGCTATTCCGGCGCTCGTCAGCGGAACGGCGGATCTCGGCCCGGACGGCGGCGAGCCGATCATCACCGAATCCCTCTCGTTTTTCGAGACGTACGGTTACCCGCTGACGTCCGTCACGGTCGCAAGCGGTGCCTACGACGTCGAGGGCCGCAGCAACGGCATCGTGATCTACGTGAACAAAGACAACCCGCTCGGCAAGCTGACGATGCAACAGTTGGATGGCATCTTCGGCGCGCCGCGAAACGGCGCTCTCGACGGCTTCAAATGGGAGTTGTCGGCCGGGCGCGGACCAGAGAAGAACATCCGCACTTGGGGACAGCTCGGACTTACCGGCGAGTGGGCCGGCAAACCGATCCAAACCTACGGCCACGCCCCTTCGGGCACGTCGCGCTTCTTTCAACTGCGGGTGCTTCACAACAGCGACAAGTGGAACCCAAACTACCGCGAGTACGTCGAGACCGGCAGCAAGATGATCGGCGACGACGACCCGCACCAGCTTGGCGGGCTCAAGCACATGCTCGGCGACGAGCTGGCGCACGACAAGTACGGCATCGCCTGGACCGTCGCTCCGCAGGCACGCGGCATCGCCGGCATCAAGCCGCTGGCGATCGCCGAACGCGACGGCGGATCGTACGTGACGCCGAGCCGTGACACGTTCGAGAACCGCAGCTATCCGCTCGTGCGCAGCGTCTACATCTACTTGAATCGCACACCGGGGCAGCCGCTCGATCCGAAGCTCAAAGAATTCCTGCGCTTCATTCTCAGCCGGGACGGTCAAGCGATCGTCGACGCAAACGGCAATTACCTACCGCTCCCGTCCAACCTCGCTCGCGAACAACTCGCCAAGCTGCAATAGAAGGGTCAACATGTTCGTCTTCATACGCGCATCTCGCCGGATCGTCACGTCTCTCGTTCTCTGCGCGCTGATGCTCTCCAGTGCTCTCGCTCAGAGCACGCCGGACCTCAGTTCCATCCCGTCGTACAAGCCGCAGTTCAAAGTCGCCGGCGGCCTGCGCATCGCGGGCAGCGAATTGAAGGGCAACGTCGCGTTGCTCGCCGACGGATTCAAGAAGGTTCAGCCCGATGCGGTCATCTCGCTAAATATCATGACCAGCAGCGAGGGCGCGTTGGGCATGATGTACGCCGGCGTTTCCGACGTCGCGCCGATGGGCGACGACGCGAAAATCGCCGATCAGCTGCCGTTTTACAACACGTTCCGTTACGTGCCCACGGAGGTCTCCGTCGCGACGGGCGGCTACGACAAACGCGGCACGCTGTTTGCTTGGGCGATCGTTGTGAACGCGAGCAATCCGATCGCCAAACTTTCGAAGGATCAACTCGACCGCATCTTCGGTTCCGAACGGACGGGCGGTTGGGAGATCGGGGCAAAGGCGAAAAACGACATCCTCTTCACGTCGAAGTACGCGCGCGGCCCCGAGACCAACATCCGCAAGTGGGGGCAGTTGGGGCTGGGCGGCGCGTGGGCCGCCAAGGAAATCCAAACCTACGGCTACGTTGCGCCCGGCTTCGCGACGAGCTTCCAACGCATGGTCATGCACTGGTCGAACAAATGGAATCCCAACTTCAAAGAATACCTCGAAGACAAGGAGGCGACTCCTGATGCGGCCGGCAGAGCGGTCACCGCCGACCGAATGTTGCAAGCGCTCCAAAAAGATAAGTACGGAATAGCCTGGACCGGCCTGATGCACGTCAACGGCACCTGCGTATATCCTAACGGTACCAAGTGCCGCGCCTACTCCGGTCTGAAGGTGCTGGCGATCTCGCCGACGACCGGAACTCCCGCCGTCGCGCTCACCGCAGAGAACGTCGTGAATCGGAGTTATCCGCTGCTTCGCGACGCCTACATCTACGTCAACAAGCCGCCGGGCCGCCCACTCGATCCGAAAGTCCGCGAGTTCCTTCGCTTCATCCTCAGCCGCGAGGGACAAGAGATCATCGCCAAAGCGGGCGTGTTCTCGCCGCTTCCCGAGTCCTACATCAGGCTGCAGCTGAAGAAGCTCGACCAGTAACTGCTAAACATGCGAGTCGGCATACGCAGGCCGCTGACGGCGATCGCGGTCGCCGGGTGGCTGGCGTATGCCGGCGCGCCGGCGACCGTGACGGCACAGCCCGGCGACGAGTACCCGCACTACCAGGCCGCACAAAGCGTCTCCGGTACGATCAGGCTATGGGGTCACGGCAGTTTCAAGTCGGATTTCATGGGCCGGCTCGTGACCGCGTGGGCGGAGGATTTCGCTCGCTATCAACCGGGCGTGCGCCTCGAGAATCACATGTACGGAACGTCTTCGGCGATTGGCGCGTTGTCGCTCGGTGCGGCCGATGTCGCGCTGCTCGGTGAAGAGATCAGTCCGGCCGCCGCGGCGGAATTCCAACGCGTCAAGCACTACGCGCCGACGGAGATCGACGTCGCCACCGGAAGCCTCGACGTAAACTTCTTTGACTACGCGCACGTCGTCTTCGTGCACAAAGACAACCCGCTCTCGCAGCTGAATCTCACGCAACTCGATGCGGTATTCGGCACCGACCATCGCCGCGGGCCGCGCAACATCCGGACGTGGGGCGAGCTCGGGCTCGGCGGCGAGTGGGCGAAGCGGCGTATCACGCCTTACAGCTGGAAGGATCTCGACTTTTCGTTATTCGTTCAGAGTGCGGTCCTCGGCGGAAGCCATCGCTGGAATACCGACCTGCGCGAATACGCTCACATTCACCGCGCCGACGGCTCGCAGTACGACGCGGGGCAGCAAATCGTCGACGCGCTCGCCGCCGACAAGTACGGGATCGCGATCTCGAGCCTGCGCTACGCCACGCCGCAGGTCAAGCCGCTTGCGCTCGCCGCCTCCGAAGGCGGCCCGTATTACGCGCCGACAAAAGAGAATCTCGTCGCTCGGACCTATCCCTTGACGCGGATCATCCCGGCCTTCGTCGACCGCGCACCGGGCCGTCCGCTCGATCCGAAGGTGCGCGAGTTTTTGCGCTACGTCCTCAGTAGCGAAGGGCAGGCAGCACTCGTGCGTGAGACCGGCTACCTGCAATTAGGTGCGGCGGCTGCTCGAGCGCAGCGTGAAAAACTCGAAGCTACAGCGTCATGTTGTCACGCTGAGCCCTTCGACAACGCTCAGGGTAAACTGCGCGACCCCGAGCTTGTCGAGGGGGCGCGAAGTCGAAGCGCCGCCGGGACCTCTGCGCCCGGAACGCTGCGCATCTGGAGCAGCGAAGCGATGCGCGGCATCGCTACTCGGTGGCGAGACGCCTTTCACCGGCGCTTTCCCAGCGTCGCTTTGGAAACGCGATTCCTCGGGACCGACGTCGCGCTGGCCGCGCTCTACACCGGCTATGCCGACGTCGCGCTGATCGGCAGAGACGCGACCGCAAATGAGGTTCAGGCGTTCGAGTGGATTCATCGGTATAAACCGACTTCTGTAGCGGTGATGCGCGGTAGCCTGGGCTTGGCCGAACACTCGCCGGCGCTCGCCGTTGTGGTGCGAGCGGACAACCCGCTCGCACGCCTGACGCTCGTGCAACTCGAAGCGATATTCGGAACCGAGCCTCGCGGCGGAGCGCCGAGGATACGGACCTGGGATCAGTTGGGACTGGGCGGTTTCTGGAAAGGGCGGACGATCGAACTCTATGGCCCGGACGTCTACTCGGGGACCGGCCGGTTCTTTCGCCACGCGGTCATGGGCGATAGCCGGAAATTCGACTGGTCTCGCATGCACGAGCTCGGCTCGAACGCTCGGATCGCCTCCGCGCTGAGCGCCGACCGGTTCGGGATTGCGATCTCGGACGCCGGTCACGTAGGCCCTCGAGGCAAGGTGCTCGCGCTCGCCGCGGACGATCGCGGATCGTTTCTCACCCCGACGCCGGAGACGGTCGCATCGGGCAGCTATCCTCTGACCCGCTCCGCGTACGCCGTCATCGATCGCGCGCCCGAGCATGCGATGACTCCACAAGTCAAAGATTTTCTCGATTTCATTCTCAGCGATGCGGGCCAAGCCGAGATCGCGCACGACGGCGGCTACCTTGCACTTTCACCATCAAAGGGATCTTGACATGAAAAAGTTCTGGACCGCGGGCGCACTCATTGCGTTCGCCGGAGTCATCGGCGTCGCCGCTCTCGCGCAAACGACGGGTTACGTCTCGCTGTACGACGCGGCCGTCGCCAAGTACGGCGACGGCCTCTATGAAAACTTGAAGATCCGCAGCGCGCACGATGCGTCCACCGAAACGCGCCAGGGTAAGTCGTTCTACCCAGCGACTATGGACCTCGGCGACGTGCCGCCGTACGTCCCAACGCGACAATTTTCCGGCACGATTCGCGTCTCCGGCGGCTATCTCGTGCTCGGTAAAGTCGGACAGCTTTGGACCGAAGGTTTCGAAAAATTCCAACCCGGCGTCAAGGTTGTGGCGTCAGCCGGCGGCGATCTCGCCTCGGGACAGATCGACATCCAAACGGGGCCGCGCGTGAACGATCGCCTCGTCGAAGCCTCGAAATTCGAAGGGCGCACGAAGCATCGTGTCTTCGAGATCGATTGGGCGACGGGATCGTACAACGTTCCGGGCTGGAGCCCCGCCTTTGCGATCTTCGTTAACAAGAACAACCCGCTCAATCAGTTGTCGCTGCAACAGCTCGACGGTATCTTCGGCGGAGCTCGCAGCGGGGGCTGGGACGGCACGACCTGGCGCAGCGACGTCGCGCGCGGGCCCGAGAAGAACATCCGCACGTGGGGTCAGCTCGGCTTGACCGGCGAGTGGGCCGACAAACCGATCCACGTCTACGGGCGGCCGCTCAAGTACAACATCCAGCTCGGCTTCGAGCGTAAGGTGTTTCACGGGGGCGACATCTGGAATGAAAACACGCGCGAATACTCGCACGAGCTGAATCCCGACGGGACGCGCTACACTTCCGCGATCGAGATGGCCAAGGACTTGAGCAAAGATCCTTATGGCATCTGCTTCGACGACATAGGCTCGACCGATCCTTCGACGCTGAAGTTGCTCGCGGTTGCGGCATCGAGCGACACGCCCGCCTATCCGCTCACGCTGGAGAATTTGCATTCGCGCCAGTACCCCTTGTTCGTCGAAGAGTGGGCGGAGGTGAATCAAGAACCGGGCAAGCCGCTCGCCCCGCTCGTCAAAGAATTCTTGACCTATATGTTGAGCCGGGAAGGTCAAGATGCAATTCGGCAGGACGGCAAGTGGATTCCGGTGCCCCCCGCGACGTCACGCGCGCAATTGAAAAAGCTCGACTCCCTCGGGCAGATCGTGAAGCCCGCCGAGCTGGGATTGCAAGTCCTGGAGATCAGTCCGTCAATCAGTGACGGCGAGGGCCCCGACGAAACCGGGAAAGTCCAAGCGCAGCGCCCTTACTACTCGAACAAATTCAATCTCGGCGATCTACCGAGCTATCGTCCCGAGCAAACCGTCTCGGGGACGATACGGCTGCCCGGGCGAGGCGAACTCCTCGCGAGTACGATCGGCCAGTCGTGGATGCGAGGCTTCGAGAAATATCATCCCGACGTCAAGTTTGACACGACCGGCGGGTCGCTCGGCGCCGGCCAAATCGACGTTCAGGTCGGCCGCAAGTGGACGATGTATTTCGCCGGCGAGTACATGCAGTTTCAGATGGCGCACAAGCATTCGCCGCTGGAAATCCAAGTCGCGACGGGCTCGTACGACGTTCCCGGATGGAGTCCGGCCATCTCGATTTTCGTCAACAAGAAAAACCCGCTGGCGCGCTTGACGGTCGAGCAACTCGACGGAATCTTCGGAGGGCCGCGCCGCGGTGGTTGGGTGGGCACGGCTTGGCGCCGAGTAATCGGTCGCGGAGCGGACAAGAACATTCGCACGTGGGGCCAGCTCGGCCTCACCGGAGCGTGGGCAAACAAACCGATCCACGTTTACGGGCCGCCGGTGAAATATCACATCATGACCGTTCTCGAGCGCAAGGTACTCGAAGGCGGCAACATGTGGAACGACTCGATGCGCGAGCATCCGCTGGCGATTGGGCCGGATGGGGCCAGAACCGTGCCCGGCGCCGAGTTGGTGAAGGCCGTCGCAGCGGATCCCTATGGCATCACCTTCAGTCAAGCTGAATTCGGCACGAGCGACGTCAATCTGCTGCCGATCGGCGGCAGCGCGTGGCCGGCGGTACTACCCAGTCTCGCGAGCGTTCGCAACCGGACCTATCCGCTTTCGCTCGAGGTCTATGCGTATCTCGATCCGACCCCCGGAAAGCCACTCGATCCCAAGTTCCGAGAGTTTCTACGCTACGTTCTGAGCCGCGAGGGTCAAGAGGTTGTCCAGCGTGACGGGAAGTGGCTTCCCCTGACCGCCGCGCTCGTGCAAGACCAGCGGAAGAAGCTCGACGCCATCGTCGCTCCGGTCACGCTTATTTACAGGGTGCTAAAGAACCCCGCGTACCAGTCGCCGCTGGTCTTTTCCGCCGGCTCATCGTCACCGACTCGGTCACAATGCCACGGCATTGCTCCCTCGTCGTTTCCTCGATCCGACGAAAAATCCCGAGCGGCTTTGTGGTACGGGGATTCTTCAGCACCCTGTAACTCGGCCGGCGATGCGCGCACTGTGGCGCAAGGAGCACAACGATGAACATGCCGGGAAAAGTCGTCTGTACGAACCTTGCTTGCGCGCTGGCGTTATTTTTGGTCGTCGCGCCGTCGTTTTCGCAATCGAACGAAGGTATGGACATGCAAAACGCCCGTTCCAAAATCGTGGTCGAGCGCGGGCACAAGGTTTGGTACACCAACAAGTGGGACCTCAGTGGTTTGCCGCACTACGTTCCCAAACATCAGGTAAGCGGAACGATCCGGATGTGGGGCAGCAACTACATCACCGACGGTTATCTGGGCGGCTACTGGGAAACTGCCTTTCGCAAGTACCAGCCGTCGGCGAAGTTCGATTGGCATATGAAGGGTGCCGGCGCGGCGGTGCCCTCGTTGATATTCGGCGTAAGCGACATCGGTATCCAGCCGAAGATCACGTTCGGTGAGCTCGAGCTTTTCGAGCGTTACAAGAATCACGATCCCGCGCAGATCATGATTGCAACGGGATCCTACGACGTGCCGGGCTGGAACCCGGCCTTCGGGATCGTCGTCAATTCGGCGAACCCGATCGCGCACTTGACGATGCGTCAGTTGGACGGCATCTTCGGTTCCGAGCGCTCGGGAGGCTGGGACGGAACGAGTTGGCGACCGCAAAATGCGCGCGGGCCCGAAGGGAACATTCGCACCTGGGGTCAGCTTGGGCTCACCGGTGACTGGGCGAACAAACCGATCAACGTCTACGGTCTGAACCTGCGCTATCACCAGGCCACGACGATCTCCGATAAGATCCTGGGCGGCAGCGACAAGTGGAACGAGCATCTCAAGATCTACGCGAATTACGTGAACGCGAACGGGATCTTGGAGCGTAGTTTGAACGAAGATCTCTCCGCCGACCCGTACGGCATCGCCTACATCGCGGCACCGGTCTCGATGCGTGGACAACGCGCAAGCGCGCCAAACATCAAGGTTCTCGACGTCGCGGCGAGCGACGGCGGTCCGTACGTTCCGTATACGATCGAAACCCTGCACGACCGGAGTTACCCGCTGGTCGACGAGGTCTACGCCTACGCCGACAAGACGCCGGGCCAACCGATGGATCCGAAGGTCCTCGAATTCTTGCGTTTCGTCGTGAGCCAGGAAGGCCAAGCCCTGCTCATGCGTGACGGCAAGTATCTGCCGCTGACGGCCGACGTCGCCCGGGCGCAGCTCGCGAAACTCGACGCAATGGAGAAATGATGAATCACCCAGCATTTCGCACCATCGCCTACGCAGCGTTGATTGCGCTCGTCTTTCCATCGAATTCGGTCGCGCAAACGTCCGAAGATACCAGAAAATCTCTGCAAGGCCAAGCGGAGCGGGCGGGCGTTATTTACGAACGCGGCCGCCAACCGCACTACACCCAAAAATTCGACTTGAGCGGGCTGCGGCATTTCGAGGTCGGTAAGCAGCTCACGGGCTGGATACGCATCGGCGGCAGCAATTATCTGTCGGACGGGCTGCTCGGGGAATACTGGCAAAAAGGCTTCGCGAAGTTTCAGCCCGGCATCAAGCTCTCGTTCTTTACGCCGACGGCCGCCGCGGCATTCGCGGCGCTGTACTTCGACCAAGCGGACTTGGTGATGGGTCACGATCCGGGATTCTACGATCTGTTGGCCTACGAGCGCATTCTCGGCTACGATCCGGTGCGAATCACGACCGTCACCGGTTCGTACGACGTCGCCGGCTGGGAAAACTCGACGGTCATCCTCGTCAACAAGGATTGCCCGCTCAAGGGCGTGACCGTGAAGCAGCTCGACGGCATCTTCGGCGCGGCGCGCGACGGTGGATGGGCCGGGACGAATTTCCATCCCGAGTGGGCGCGTGGGCCCGAAGGCAATATCCGGACGTGGGGCCAGCTCGGTCTGACGGGCAGTTGGGCCAACAAGCCGATCCACGTTTACGGCTTCGCGTTACGCTACAACACGGCGACCGACTTCGCCGACAAATATCTGGCCGGCAGCGACAAGTGGAACGAGAATTATCTCGGTTTCGCGCACATCGTT
>Ga0209009_1000573_pt1 | contig 12321 bp, 9 predicted proteins | sample BlaSpr_A8_OM3_M2_FD_187979 | JGI IMG/M metagenome (GOLD analysis project Ga0209009, IMG submission 187979) | Forest soil microbial communities from Thunder Bay, Ontario, Canada - Black Spruce, Ontario site 2_A8_OM3_M2 (SPAdes) (version 2) | ecosystem: Environmental > Terrestrial > Soil > Boreal... | reverse complement strand
GCCTGCCGATCCTGGAGGCCGTCGAGATCCTGAACTCCTACGGCATGGAGGTCGTGTCCGGAATCATCATGGGCCTCGATCAGGACACCGAGCGCACCGCCGACGACATCCTGGCCTTCATCGAGGCGTCGAAGATCCCGATGCTCACGATCAACCTCCTTTACGCGCTCCCCATGACGCCGCTCTGGCGCCGGTTGGAAAAGGAGGGCCGCATCCTCTCCGACGGAACCGGAGGCGAGGAATCGAACGTGAGGTTCCTCCTGCCGCGCGACGTCGTCCGAAAGAGCTGGTTGAAGTGCGTCACGGAGTCGAACCGCCCCGAGCCGCTCTACGGCCGCTTCCAGCACCAGATCGAGCGAACCTATCCCAACCGCTTCCAGCCGGGCGCCCTGCGAAAAGTTGGAAAAGGCGACGTCGCGAACGGCCTGAAGATCCTCGGCCGCATTCTCTGGCGCGTCGGCGTCCGCTCGGACTACCGCAGGGTCTTCTGGCGGATGGCCCGCCCGGCTCTGAAGTCGGGCAACATCGAGGCCGTGATCCACGTCGGCCTCGTCGCCCACCACCTGATCCACTTCGCCCGCGACTGTGAAGCGGGTGTCGGCGAGTACTCCTTCTACGCCGAGAAGGGGACAGGGAAGCGGGAGACGCGCCCGGCCTCCGGACGGCTCGCCGAGGCGGGAGGCCGGTAGACGACGTTCCAGGCGCGCGCAGGCTGAATATGTCAGATCTGACATATCAGCACGGCCTGCGACGAGGGGGCGATCTGGCTCTGCAATCCGCCCCGGCGTCGGGCCCGCCTCCCTGCGTCGGCACGCTCCGGCCCGGCCACGATGAGGAGAACCGGGCCGTCGCTGGTCGCTCAGTCGCAGTCGCAGTGAGGCGAAGGATCTTGTGTGATGTGCTCCTTCGCTCATCGCCTCCTCCGGGAGGCGTTCCCGCCGCCGGGGCTCCAGTCCGGCTATTTGCCTCAGGTGGAGCCCGGAGGCGCCGGATCGCGCCCTGTCGCTTCCCTCTTCGCCGATTTTCGGCCAGGATGCCCTCGGGCAGCCAGGAGGAGGAGACCGGGATGAAGAAAAAGCGGAAGATCATCGTCTATATCGCGACGAGCGCCGATGGCTATATCGCGCGGTCAGACGGCGGCGTCGAGTGGCTGGACCGCCCCCGGCCGGCCGGCAACCACGGCATGGGCTCGTTCCTCCGCTCGATCGACACGATACTCTGGGGCCGCAAGACCTGGGACCTGGCGCTCCGGATGGGGTGGAAGGGGGGAGGGTTCGGCCTCGGCCCTGGAGTCCGGAACTACGTGTTCACTCACCGGCCCCGGGAGTCGAAGATTCCCGGCGTCGAGTTCGTCAACGAGCCGGTGCGCCGATTCGCGAAGCGCCTGCGCGGCAGGCCGGGCAGGGACATCTGGATGATGGGCGGCGCCGGCCTGATCGCCTCGTTCCTGGACGCGGGCGAGATCGACGAATTCATCATTCACGTGGTCCCGGTCTTGATCGGTAAAGGAATCCCCCTGATTCGGCCCCGGCGCCGCCTCGTCCCCGTCAAGCTGCGCTCCGTCCGCCGATTCCCCGACGGCGTCGTCCGCATGCACTACGAGGTCGGCCGATCCCGAGCGAACCCTGCTCCGGGCTCATCGCGTTGAAGGGGAAAGGAGCAGTTTCCGGAAGAGGACGCCGAGCGCGGCGAGAAAGGCGCCGGGAGTCCAGATCCAGACGAGCTCCGAGACGAGGACGCGCAGACCGCGGCCGGAAAGGAAGGACCCGACTCCGATCGGCGACACGAGGATGTTGCGCCAGGGAAGGAAATAGCGTTCGTTCGAGAACGGGCTGAAGAAGGCCACGCCGAGGCCGCCGTTCGTCATCGCGTCGAGCGCTCTATGCGAGGCGGCGCTTGCGAAGATCACGCCGAAGACCGCGAGCCGCGAGGCGCCAAAACGGGAGGAGAAGGGGACCCCGGCGAGGGCGACGAGCAGCGCGAAGACGAGCGAGTGCGTGAAGCCGCGGTGGCCGAAGGGGTGCCCGTAGGGGACTCCGAGAGCGAAGCCGACCGAGTCCACGTCGGGCAGAACGCTCGCGACGCAGGCTGCGGCGGTCAGAGCCGGAGGCACTCGTGTCGTCCCGAGCGCCGCGGCGATCGCCAGCGGGACTGCGGGGTGAGAGATCTCCGAGGCCATGTTTCGACCCTTCGTCCGACGGCCTACGGACGGCTTTGAACGGCCGGCTCGCCGCGGTCGAGCGCGCGGTCGAGGCGCTTCTTGATGGCGAAGACTTCGAGGCGGGAGATCTTCGAGCCGGGGCCGCTCTCTTCGACCTTGCGGAGGGTTGCAGAGGCGAGCTCCGCCGGCAGGGCGCAGAAGGCGACAATCCCGCGGGGAGCCTCGGCGCGCTGGAGGGCGAGCGTGTATTCGGCGGCCACGCCGAGGTCCCGGCGGGCGAGCTCGAAAACCTCGGAGCGGGGGACGCCCCGCGGCAGGAAGCTCCGCCCCTCGGTGACGTCCGTCGCGACGTCTTTGAGTATGTTGACGAGCTGGAGAGCCTCGCCGAAGGTCGAGGCGCGTTCGCGCAGGGACGGCGCGATCGCCGCGAGCGGCTCTCGCCCGAGCAGGAAGAGGTCCGTCAGCATCTCGCCGACGATCCCGGCGACCGCGTAGCAGTAGGCGCGAAGGTCGTCGATGTCTTTCAGCACGAGGACGCCGTCATGCGAGCGCGCGACGAAACGCGCCATTCCCCCGGCCGAGCGGATCACGTGGCCTCGCACGGAGGCGGCGGCCGCGGGGTCGAGCGCGAAGAAGGCGTCGAGGACGAAGGGGACGTCTCCGATCAGCTCGCGGTATCCCGGGTTCGGCGAGGGGTCGGCCGCGAGCCACTTCCCGGAGAGCCATGCCGCCTCCGCCGGCGTGAACTCGGAGAGAAGCTCCTGAAATTCCCGGAGGGCTTCGACCCGCCGCCCGGGCGGCCAATGCGCGGCATCCTCGAACGTGTCGGCGATCCGGAACAGGAGGTAGGCGATCATCACCTGCCGTCTCGTCGGCTCGGGGAGAACCGGGATCGAGAGCGCGAACGTGCGGCTCGTCTTTTCCAGGAGGTCTTCGAGTTTCGCCATCAGAGTCCGTCCGCGAGGAAGCGCTCGAGGAAGAGGGAGAGCCCCCTGGCGCAGTCGAGGACCCGGCGGCGCAACCGGACGAGCTCACGAATCCTCGATGGACGGACGAGGGCGCGGGCGACGACGGCGCCGCGGCGAATCGTGCCGTCCTCGCCCATGCAGGCGGCGAGGTAATCCGGCAGGTCCTCGTCCGCCTGGTCGCTGATCGAGCGGACGACGAGATACGGGATGCCGCGAGAGGCGGCCACGCGTGCCCAGGCGGCCGACTCCATGTCCACGGCGGAGGGGCCTTCGAGAGATGCCGCGAGCCGTCTCTTCTCGGCCGCGGCCGTGACCGGCTTTGCGACCGTCAGGAGCGTGGCCGCGGCGGCGCCGGCTTCGAGCGCCCGGGCGAGCAGGCGCGCGTCCGGCGCGGGCGCGTCTCCGGAGGAATCGCGGACGCGGCTGGAGGCGACGATCGCGCCGGCGCCGAGCCCGGGCGAGAGGGCTCCGGCGATTCCCGCGCCAACGACGGCGAGCGGGCGCAGGCCGTCGCAGAAGGCCGCCGCTCTCTCACCCGCCTTCTTCGCGCCGTCGCCGGTCGCGGCGATTACGACGTCCGTTGTCCCGATTTGCGCGCCGACGGCGCCTCTCCACTTGTAGTGGATGCGCGACGCGCGCCCGAGGATCGCGCCGATGTCGAGGTCCTCGGAGATCGCCGTCAGGATCAGGACTCCCGTCGGGCTATCCGCGGACATAGCCGTTTTCGCGGAACCACGCGACGGCGCGGCCGAGCGCTTCCTCGACCGGCGTCTGTGGGAGGCCGAGCTCGCGGATCGCCTTGCCCGCGTCGAAAAACATCGTGTGGCGCGACATGCGCACGCCTTCGAGCGGCACGCGCGGCTGCCGCCCGGTCAACCGGGAGGCCAGCGTGTCCACGGCGGCTGCGGCGAGGGGGACCCAATGCGGCAGTCGGACAGCGGGTGACGGAATGCCCGTCAGCCGCGAAAGCGCGTCGAAGATCTCTTTCAAGGTCATGTTCCTGTTGCCGAGGATGTATTTCTCCCCGATGCGTCCCTTCTCTGCCGCGAGGACGTGGCCTTCCGCGACGTCGCGGACGTCCACGAGGTTCAATCCAGTCTCGACGTAGGCCGGCATCCGGCGGTTGAGAAAGTCCACGATCATCTGGCCGGTCGGCGTGGGCTTGATGTCCATCTCGCCGACGGGGGTCGAGGGGTTGACGATGACGACAGGGAGGCCCTTTGCGGCCCATTCCCCTGCGACGCGTTCGGCCTGATGCTTGCTCTTCTTGTAGTGGCCGATCAGGGTACGGGGCTCGACCGGCGTCTGTTCGTTGCCGGGCCGTCCGTCCCGGTTCAGGCCGAGCGCTCCGACCGAGCTCGTGTAGACGACTTTCTCCGCGCCGATCTCCGAGGCCGCCGCGAGAACGTTCCTGGTGCCTTCGACGTTGGCCGCGTAGATTTCCCGCGGATCGCGCGCCGAGAGCCGGTAGTCCGCGGCGCAGTGGAAGACGGTCCGCGCGCCGGCCATCGCCCGGGAGAGCGACGCCGGGTCCGTCACGTCGCCGGCCGTGATCTCGACGGGGAGCTCCTGGAGGTTGCTCAGCCGGCTCGAGGAGCGGACAAGGCAGCGCACGGACCGGCCGCGGCGAAGGAGAGCGCGGACGACGTGCGCGCCTACGAAGCCGGTGCCGCCGGTCACGAAGTCCATGAACGGGATTATTCACGATCCCGCGCGTGCCCCTCGGGCATTCGACGACGACGGGAGGCGGGCGGCCCGAGGGCCGCCCTTACGGCACCGAAGACGATCGCGGGCTTGTCTGTGGTGCCGGCTTGTCGGCTCTACCCGGTCAGGTTCCAGGCGACGAGGCGGAACATGTCGCCGGGGTGTTTGGGGAGCTCCTTGACGACGGAGGCTTCAAAGCCGGAGTGCATCGCGCAGTTGGCGCAGAGCGGGTCCTGCCGCGACTCCCAGTAGTCCCAGTCCGTGCCCTTCCAGAACTCGTCCCACGAGAAGGTGTGCGTCTTTCCGATCAGGTAGCAGGGTCCCTTCCAGCCGTTCGGAGTGAAGGTCACCGTGCTCCAGGGAGAGCACTTGTACTCGCGCAGGCCCGCGGCGAACTCGAGGAACATCGGCGTGGACGTCAGCTTGAATTTCTTCGAGATCTCGAGCACGCGGCGGAACTTCTTCTGGATCTCCGACTTGGTAAGAAACATGTCGCGCACCACCGACTCGTAGTGGTAGCCGGGCGACACGAGCAGCCCTTCGACGCCGAGCCCGGTCAGGAGCTCGCAGACCTGCTCGACCTCGGAGACGTCGGTCTCCTTGAAGATCGTCATGTTCGCCATGACGTGGTGGCCCAGAAGCACGCCTTCCCGGATCATTTCCACGGCCGTGTCGAAGACCCCCTCGCGCGCGCAGACCTTGTCGTGCGTCTCGCGCATGCCGTCCAGGTGCACGTTGATCATGAGCCGGCGGTCTGGGGGGATCACGCCGTAAACCTTCTGGTCGAGGAGGAGGCCGTTCGTACAGAGGTAGATGTGGCGCTTCCGGCGGATGATCTCCGACACGAGCAGGGAGAGCTCCGGGTAGATCGTGGGCTCGCCGCCGCAGATCGAGACGATCGGGGCCTTCGAGGTCTCGACGGCTTCGATGCACTTCTCGAGCGGCAGCCGGTCCGAGAGCTTGCCCGTGTGGCGTTCAATCGCGCAGCCGAGGCAGGCGAGGTTGCAGGTGTAGAGCGGCTCGAGCATCAGGACGAACGGGTAGCGCTTGTTGCCCTGGAACGCATTCACGACCTGATGCCGGATCGTGCCCGTCGTGATGTGCAGCGGGAACCTCATCGATTCGTTTCTCCTTCGCGCGTTGCTCCGCCGGCCGTCATTTCCAGCCCCTTCCGATCGCCGGCCTCGTGGCGCGCACCGGAAGGCCCGGCTTCCCGCTCGTAAACCGCGAGAGCCCAAAGGGGGAAGTACGTCCCGTAGAGATGGTAACGCAGGTAAAAGACTCTGGGGAAGCCGGTGCCGGTCCAGTATTCATCCTTCCAGGAGCCGTCGTACTGCTGGTTCCGCAGCAGGTACTCGATGCCGCGCCGGACGCTCGGAGAGGTCCTGTCGCCCAACGAGAAGAGTCCAAGCAACGCCCATGCCGTCTGGGACGGCGTGCTCGGGCCGATCCCCCTCCTGCCCGGCTCGTCATAGGAACGCGGAAGCTCACCCCAACCTCCGTCCTCGTTCTGGTGCCGCCGAAGCCAGCTCCCGGCGCGCTGGTAGCGTTCCTGCGAGAGGTCCTCGCCGGCTCCTTCGAGCCCCCGCAGCGCGAGCCAGGTGCCGTAAATGTAGTTACACCCCCAGCGCCCGTACCACGTGCCCTCGGTGTCCTGTTTGCGGGCGAGATACGCAACCGCGCGCCTCACGGGCTTCGCTGACCCGTCGATGCCAATGCGGCCAAACGCTTCGAGCGTCCGCCCCGTGATGTCTTCACAGCTCGGGTCGATCATCGCGTTGTGATCGGCGAAGGGAATGAAGGTGAGGACCTCGTTGTCGCAGTCGCGGTCGAACGCGGGCCAGCCGCCGTCGGCGTTCTGCATGGCGAGTTGCCAGGCGACGCCTCTTCGGACTGCCCCCTGACGCCTCTGGTCTTCGCGATCGTCGGGAAAGCGGACCGCCGCCAGCGCCGTCAGGACCTCGGCCGTGTCGTCGGTGTCGGGGTAGAACTCGTTCGCGTACTCGAAGAACCAGCCGCCGGGTGGAGTCTTCGGGATCCGGCGCTGCCAGTCGCCGGGGACGCGGACCTCCCGGTCCAACAGCCACCCCGCCGCCCGCAGGAGCCGCGAGTCGTCGGCGGGAAGACCCGACTCGCGCAGGACGAGCGCGGTCAGGGCCGTGTCCCACACCGGTGAGAAGCACGGCTGCAGGCGTAGCGTCTCCTCTTCCTCGATCTCCAGCTTCTGGAGCTCTTCGACCTGGCTCTGGACGACGGGATGGTCGGCGGCATAGCCGCGGCAGCGCAGCGCGAGGAGGGTGTTGATGATCGGCGGGAAGATCGCCCCGAGGCCGTCGCTTCCCTCGAGACGCTCAAGGATCCACGCCTCGGCCCGGTCGAGCGCGCGGCGGCGCAGCGGCGTGTAGCGGCGGGCCTCGATTTCCTTGAGCACACGGTCCACGCCGGAGAAGAACGTCCCCCAGAACCGCTGGCGCAGGCTCCGCGGCCGTCGCGGGGGCAGGGTCACTCCCGCCAGCGCGCGCAGCTCGGCGATCGACGCGCGCTCGGGGACCGGGCAGGACGGCCTGTAAGCCGAGACGATCGAGAGAGGCACGACGATCGCGCGCGACCATGAGGACATCCGGTAGATGCTGAAGGGGATCCAGTCGGGCAGGAGCATCAACTCGGGCGGGACCGTCGGGCATTTCTCCCAGTCGTACTGCCCGAAAATCGAGAGGTAGATCTTCGTGAATGAGTTGCAGGCGTCCAGCCCCCCGAGCTCCTGCACGACGCGCCGCGCCTTTGCCATGTGCGGAGCCTCGGGGTCGTCGCCGGCGAGCTTCAGCGCGAAGTACGCCTTGGCCGAGGCGCTGACCTCCGGCGGCCCTCCCGGATAGACGGCCCAGCCGCCCGAATCGAGCTGCCGGCGCCTCAGGTATTCCGCCGCCTTCGCGAAGCGCGTCTCGCCCGCTCGCCCGAGGAAATGCATCGTCAGCATGTACTCGGACTCGAGGATCGTGTCCCCCTCGAGCTCGCCGCACCAGTGGCCGTCCTCGCGCTGGATGGAAAGGAGATAGCGGCTGGCCGCCGCCGCGGCGTTGTCCACCGCGAGAATCGGCTCAGGCGCGCGGGAGGCGCCCGGATCGCGTTCCACGTCTTCCGTCACCGACATGATGCGCTGCCCGCCGGGGCCAGCTCCGGGAGTCCCATGGCCCTTGTGGTCCCTCCGCCCTGTCCGGAGTTAATCCTTCGCCCTCAACACTCTTTCCGAGTATACGGTTTCTCCCCGCCGGGCGATTCGTCAAATCGTCAAACCGACCGATCGCGGATAATGCGCTCCTGATGGGGGGGACGAGCACGAGAGAAGCGGCCGCGCGGGAGCGCTCCGAGGCGCTCCGGGAGATCCTCGCGCGGCGGATCCTGGTCCTGGACGGCGCGACGGGGACGTGGCTCCAGGGTGAGAACCTGACCGCGGCCGACTTCGGCGGGGCGGAGTTGGAGGGGTGCAACGAGAACCTCGTCCTGACGCGGCCCGACGTCGTGCTCCGGATGCACGAGAGCTATCTCGCGGCCGGAGCCGACATGGTCGAGACGAACACCTTCGGCGGGACCCCGCTCGTCCTCGCGGAGTACGGCCTGGCGGACAAGGCTTTCGAGATCAACGCCACGGCCGCGCGGCTGGCACGCGAGGCGGCCGCGAAGTTCTCGACACCGGACCGTCCGCGGTTTGTCGCCGGCTCGATGGGCCCGACGACGCGGTCGGTCACGGTGACGGGCGGCGTGACGTTCGACGACCTCATCGGGCACTTCAAGACGCAGGCGGCCGGGCTCGTGACGGGGGGCGCGGACGTGCTGCTCCTCGAGACCACGCAGGATACGCGGAATTTGAAGGCCGGGCTGATCGGCGTTCAGGAGGCCTTCACGGAAGTCGGCTGGAACGTTCCGATCATGGTCTCGGTCACGATCGAGCCGATGGGGACGATGCTCGCAGGCCAGGGCATCGACGCGCTGTACGCCTCGATCATGCACGCGCCGCTCCTCTGTGTCGGGTTGAACTGCGCGACGGGCCCGGAGTTCATGGCGGACCACATCCGCACCCTCTCGGGTCTGGCGAAGACCCTGGTGTCCTGCTACCCCAACGCGGGCCTCCCCGACAGCGACGGCCTGTACCCCGAGACGCCGGAGCGGATCGCGGCGCACCTGACGCGCTTCATGGAGGAAGGGCTCGTCAACATCGTCGGCGGCTGCTGCGGGACGACCCCGGCGCACATCCGGGCGCTCGCGGCCGCGGCGCAGGGCCAGAAGCCGCGCCGTGTCCCGATCCACAACAAGACGCTCGTCTCGGGCGTCGAGATGCTGGAGATCAACGAGGACAATCGTCCGGTGCTCGTCGGCGAGCGGACCAACGTGCTCGGCAGCCGCCGGTTCAAGCGGCTCGTCGCGGAGGGGAAGTTCGAGGCCGCGGCCGAGATCGCGCGCGCGCAGGTCAAGGGGGGCGCGCAAGTCATCGACGTCTGCCTGCAGGACCCGGACCGCGAGGAAGCGGCGGACGCGGACGCGTTCCTCGAGCGGGCCACGAAGATGGTCAAGGTCCCGCTCATGATCGACTCGACCGACTGGCGGGTCATGGAGCTCGGCCTCAAGTGGAGCCAGGGGAAGTCAATCCTGAACTCGATCAACCTCGAGGATGGTGAAGAGCGCTTCCGCGCGGTCGTCCCGCTGGCGCAGAAGTACGGGGCGGCGCTCATTGTCGGCACGATCGACGAGGACCCGCAGGAAGGCATGGGCGTGACCCGCGAAAGAAAGCTCGAGATCGCGCGCCGGAGCTACACGCTCCTGACCGAGAAGTACGGCGTCGCGCCCGAGGACATCTACTTCGACCCGCTCGTCTTCCCGTGCGGCACGGGGGACGAGAAGTACGTCGGCAGCGCGGTCGAAACGATCGAGGGGATCCGGCTCATCAAGGCGGCCTTCCCCGAGTCGCGGACGATCCTCGGCGTCTCCAACGTCAGCTTCGGCCTGCCGGAGTCCGGCCGCGAGGTCTTGAACTCCGTCTTCCTCTATCACTGCGTCAAGGCGGGGCTCGATCTCGCGATCGTCAACACCGAGAAGATCATGCGCTACCCGTCCATCCCCGAGGAGGAGCGGCGGCTGGCCGAGGACCTGCTGGAGAACCGCGGGGAGGACCCGGTCGGCGCCTTCGCGAACTACTTCAAGGCGAAGGGCGCCGTCCCGAAGAAGCCGGTCGAGCGCGCGGGCACGCCGATCGAGAGGCTGCCGCGCTACATCCTGGAGGGCTCGAAGGAAGGCCTGATCGAAGACCTCGAGGCGGTGCGGCAGGGAGGGATGAGCCCGCTCGACGTCATCAACGGGCCCCTCATGGACGGGATGCGAGAGGTGGGGCGTCTCTTCAACGCCAACGAGCTGATCGTGGCCGAAGTGCTGCAGTCGGCCGAGGCGATGAAGGCGGCCGTCAACCATCTCGAGAAGTTCATGGAGAAGACGAGCGACTCGCGAAAGGGAAAGGTGATCCTCGCGACCGTCAAGGGGGACGTCCACGACATCGGGAAGAACCTGGTCGAGATCATCCTGTCGAACAACGGCTACGACGTCGTCAACCTCGGCATCAAGGTCCCGCCCGAACGGCTGATCGAGGCGTACCGCGAGCACCGGCCGGACCTGATCGGCCTTTCCGGCCTCCTCGTCAAGAGCGCGCAGCAGATGGTCGCGACGGCGAAGGACCTGACCGCGAGCGGCGTCGCGGCCCCGATGCTCGTCGGCGGGGCGGCGCTCTCGCAGAAGTTCACCGACCAGAAGATCGCGCCGGCGTACGGGGGCCTCGTCGTTTACGCGCGGGACGCGATGCGAGGGCTCGCGCTCGCCGACCGGATCCTCTCGGGCGAAGAGGCGCGGGAAGAGCTGTCGGGAGAAGCGAGGGAGCGCCGGAGGGTCACCGCGGCCGCTGCCGAGGCGGAAGTCGAGAACCCTCTCGCGGCGCCGGAGGTTCGCAGCGAGAACGTTGCGATCGTCCCGCCGCTTTCCGCCCCGGACCTCGAAGAGCATGTCCTCCCGGACCTCGACATGGAGGAGATCTGGAAGTACGTCAACCCGCACATGCTCTACGCCAAGCACCTGGGCCTGCGAGGGAGCTACCGGAAGTTGAAGGAAGCGGGGGACCCGAAGCTCGCCGAGCTCGAAGCGGTCATCGACCGCGTCAAGAGCGCCGGCTGGATCCGCGCGCGCGCGATGTACCGGTACTTCCAGGCGCATTCCGAGGGGAACTCGCTCTTCGTGACGTGCGACGGACGCACGCTCGCGAGCTTCGCGTTTCCCCGCCAGGTCGCCGGCGAGCGCCTCTGCCTCTCCGACTTCGTCGGGCCGCTCGGCAAGGGCGGCCCTCCCGACTCGATCGCCCTCCTCATCACGACGGCCGGCGAAGGCGTCCGCGACACGGCGGAAGACCTGAAGAACCGCGGCGAGTACCTCCTCTGCCACAGCCTGCAGGCGCTCGCCGTCGAGACGGCCGAGGCCGCCGCGGAGTGGATCCACCGGGTGATCCGCGAGCGCTGGGGCTTTCCCGATCCGCCCGAAACCACCATGACCGACCGCTTCCAGGCCCGCTACCGCGGCAAGCGCTACAGTCCCGGCTACCCGGCCTCCCCCGACCTCGCCGACCAGGCCACCATCTTCAAGCTCCTGCCCGGCTCAAAGATCGGCGTCGACCTCACCGAAGGCTTCATGATGGACCCCGAAGCCTCCGTCTCGGCTCTCGTCGTCCACCACCCCCAGGCCCGTTACTACGCCGTCTAGGCCCTCTCCTGGCCGTCCCTTGTTTGGCATGCCGGGGAGTCACTCCCCCTGTCATTCTGAGGAGCGAAGCGACGAAGAATCTGCCCCGCCTCTCAAGGGTTCCGGTCTTCCGGCCCAGCCAGGCGCGCGCCTACGCCCGATCCGTGTTACACTTTATTCTACACTTTCTAATGTGTAGAGAGAGAGTCGGCAGATGCCAACGAATCTCGCGATCGACGACAGATTGATCGAGGAGGCCAAGAGGCTCGGGCGCTTCAAGACCAAGAAGGCGGCTGTGACAGCGGCCCTCGATGAGTTCATTCAGCGCAGGAAGCAGCTTCGGATCTTGAAGCTCGAGGGCTCCCTGGACTTCGTTCGAGGCTACGACTACAAGGCTGCGCGCCGGGCCCGGTGAGAGTACTCGTTGACACGACGATCTGGTCGCTCGCGCTGCGCCGCCGCCCGGCCGGCCGAAACGACGAGGATGACCGCCTGGTCAGGGCCTGGGAAGAACTGGTCCGCGACGGCAGGATCGTCCTTCTCGGGCTGATCCGGCAGGAGATCCTTTCCGGAATCGCGGACCGACGCCAATTCGAACGGCTGCGCGACGATCTCGCAGCGTTTCCGGATGAGATCATCCTGACCTCCGACCACGTGCGGGCCGCCGAGCACTTCAACCGCTGCCGATCCGGCGGTGTCGCCGGCTCTCCCGTGGACTTC
>Ga0209009_1000572_pt1 | contig 12326 bp, 12 predicted proteins | sample BlaSpr_A8_OM3_M2_FD_187979 | JGI IMG/M metagenome (GOLD analysis project Ga0209009, IMG submission 187979) | Forest soil microbial communities from Thunder Bay, Ontario, Canada - Black Spruce, Ontario site 2_A8_OM3_M2 (SPAdes) (version 2) | ecosystem: Environmental > Terrestrial > Soil > Boreal... | reverse complement strand
AAGCTGAAAGCTGAAAGCTGACAGCCGATTTTTTTCGATAGGAGTACTTAGGACAAATGGCGGATATCAACACAATTGCGGATCAGATTCAAGGCTTGACGCTGCTCGAAGCATCTCAGCTCGTCAAGCTGCTGGAAGAGAGGCTGGGTGTATCGGCTGCGGCGGCTGCCCCAGTGATGGCGGCCGGCGGCGGAGCGGCGCGCCGCTTCGCGCAAGCCGGATGTCGGCCGAATCTCGGTAAGCCTCACGCGCGACGGCGCCGAGGTCGTGATCGTGGTCACCGACGATGGCAGCGGCGTCAATGTGAAGTTGATCCGCGAGAAGGCGGTGACCCTGGGGCTCATCGACCGCCATGCGAAACTCACCGACGAAGAGGCCATGCAGCTCATTTTGGAGCCGGGATTCAGCACGGCGGGCCACCTTACACAGGCGGCGGGCCGCGGAGTCGGAATGGACGTGGTGGCCACCGAAGTGAAGAAGCTGGGCGGCGGCCTGTTCATCGATACCACCCTCGGCAAGGGTTCGCGCTTCACGATTCGCCTGCCGTTGCCGGCCGAAGCGGACGAGAGCCGGATCGCCGTCTGACCGTTCGCCGCCACGCGGCGCGGAACGGCTTGCCGCGTCGCCGAAGCGCGGCGGCGATGATTCGGCTCTTGGACGAGACAACCGTCGGTCAGATCGCCGCAGGCGAAGTCGTAGAGCGACCGCTGTCGGTCGTCAAGGAACTCGTCGAGAATTCGCTCGACGCCGGCGCGTCGCGCGTGGCGGTCGCGCTCGCGCGCGGTGGCCTCGATGCGATCGAAGTCCTCGACGACGGCGCGGGCATCCCCCGTGTGCAATTGGGGCTCGCGTTCGCACGTTACGCGACGAGCAAACTCGACGGTGTCGCCGACCTGGCCAAGATCACGACGCTGGGTTTCCGAGGTGAAGGTCTGGCCAGCATCGCCGCCGTCGCTCGGGTTCGGTTCACGTCGCGCGTCGCCGGCGATGAGGTCGGATTTGCGGTCGACGCGTTCGATGGAGCCGTAAGCGCCGCCGAACCGGCACCGACCCCGCCGGGGACACGTGTCGTCGTCACCGATCTGTTTGCGAACGTCCCCGTCCGTCGCGAATACCTACGCTCGCCGTCGGCTGAATTCGCGCGCGTGTCGAGCTTCCTCGCGACGCTCGCGCTCGCGTATCCGCAGGTCGCCTTCTCGCTGGCGCACGACGGCCGGACGACCTGGATCTTCCCGCGCGCTGATTCACTGGAACAACGTTTGGCGCAGGTCTTCGGACTGGCACCGGCGCGCGCACTGATCGAGCTGGAAAACGCCGACGACGGCACGTCGACGTCGTTGGTTCACGGTTTCGTCAGCCGGCCCGGTTACGACCGGCCCGACCGGCGGATGCAGCATCTCTTCGTCAACGGCCGCCTCCTGCGCTCGACGTTGCTTGCAGGAGCATGGAGCGCCGGCTACGCGACCTACGCGCTCGCCGGGCGGCAGCCCTACGGCGTTCTCTTCCTCGACATTCCGCCGGGGCAAGTTGACCCAAACGTGCACCCCACGAAGAGCGACGTCCGCTTGCGCTTCGCCGAACGCGTCGGTGAGGTTGTAAAGCGCGCGATCGCGCAAACGCTGTCGCGCGACGCAAGCCGGCGATTGCGCGAAACGGTCTCGCTCGCGCCCGACGCAGCCGGCAGTAACCTCGCAGCGTCGAACGATGCCGTCGCCGCGACGTTTGAATTTGCCGCTCCTCCGTCCACGCCGGAACGCGACGCCCGCGTCGTCGCGCAACTCGACGACACCTATATTCTCGCGCTCGACCGTGATGCGCTCATCCTCGTCGATCAGCACGCAGCACACGAGCGCATCGCTTACGAGGCGATCGTCCAGCGCGCCCGCGACCGTGCGCCGAGCGAACCGCTCCTCGTGCCGTACGTCGTCGAACTCGAGGCCGGGCAGATTCCGCGCTTCGAAGCCGTGCGCGAAACGCTCGCCGAAGCGGGCTTCGTCGCCGAGCCGTTCGGCGACAACGCGTATCGCGTCGTCGCCACGCCGGCCGGTTACGGCGCGCGCCGCTTCGACCTCAAACCGTTCCTTGCCGACGTCGGCGACGAGATTCCGGGATTGTCCGTACACGAGCGAATCTGGGCGACGCTGGCGTGTCACTCCGTCGTGCGCGCCGGTGACCGGCTCGAACTCGCCGAGATGTCGGCGCTCATCGCGCGGCTGGAGCGGTGCTCGAACCCGATGCACTGTCCGCACGGTCGCCCGACCGTGGTGCGAATCGGGCCGAGCGACGTCGCGCGAATGTTCAAGCGGAGCTGAATTGGTGGTCCTCATCCTGGCCGGGCCGACGGCAAGCGGCAAGAGCGCACTCGCGCTCGAGATTGCCGAGCAACACGGCGCCGAGATCGTCGGCGCGGATTCTCGCCAGATTTATCGTGGGATGACGATCGGGACGGCGGCACCGACGATCGAGCAACGGGCGCGCGTCCCGCATCACCTCGTCGAATTCCTCGATCCGCAGGAGCGTTACAGCGCCGCGCGCTTTCGCTCGGACGCGCTCCGCGCGATCGGTGAGATTCACGCTCGCGGTCGTCGCGCGCTCGTCGTCGGCGGAACCGGCTTCTACGTCCGAGCGCTGTGCGGTGACGTCGCTCTTTCGCCGGCGTACGACCCCGAGATTCGCGCTCGCCTGGCACTTGAAGCGCGGCTGCATCCGCCGGAGATCTTGCATGCTTGGCTCGCGGTGCACGACCCCGAGCGCGCGCGCGCGATTGCGCCGAGCGATCCTTATCGAATCCTGCGGGCGCTCGAAATCGCGCTTGCGAAAGAGCGCGTTGCGAACGATCTGGCGCCGGCCGATTCGGTCGGGATCGCGTTCGTCAAGTTGGCGCTCGACGTCCCCGATGGCGAGCTCGACGAGCGGATCGCAGAACGCGTCGATCGGATGCTTCGAGCGGGACTGATCGCCGAAGCCGAACGCGTCGGTTCGTCGGCCGTTGCGGCCGACGCGGTCGGGTATCCGCAAGCGCTCGCATACCTCCGCGGCCAGTTGACGGCCGGCGAGTTGCGCCGGCTCCTGATCCGCGCGACGCGGCGTTACGCCAAACGACAGCGGACGTGGTTTCGCAGCGAGCCAGGGATGCGCTTCGCCGCGCGCGATGACGTGCTGCGCAAGGCCAGGGAAGTCTGGGAGGCGGCGTGAAGCGCGATTCCCTAAGATGTCGCGAGAAAACGTGCACTCATCGAACCGAGCGGCGACGTTACAGGATACGTACCTCGCCGAAGTGCGGCGGCAAGGCGTCCCCGTAACCGTTTACCTCGTCAATGGTTTTCAATTACGAGGGACGGTGAAGGGGTACGACGCCTTCACGATCGTCCTGGAATACGAACACAAGGTCCATTTGGTTTATAAACACGCCGTGTCGACGATCTCACCGCAAGCAGCACTGAACCCATCCTTGAGCCTCGATTCCGAAGCGGCTCTGACGGATCCGGCGTGAGTTCGGCCGTCCGCGAACTTCCCGTCGTCGAGATGCACGGGACGCACAACGACTTTGTGATCGTCGACGAGCGAGCGACTGGGGGCGTCTCGTATCCTGAGCTGGCTCGCCGGCTCTGCGATCGCGGCCTCGACGTGGGCGCCGATGGACTGCTGGTCGTCGGCGAGCCTGCGCCCGGGATCGACGCTTTCGCGACGATGCGCATATTCAACGCCGATGGGAGCGAAGCCGAGATGTGCGGTAACGGGATGCGCTGCGTCGCGCGCTATCTCGTCGAGCGCGGCGCCCCGAATGCTTTCGCGGTGGCGACCCTTGCCGGTCCGATCGGCGTCGAGGTTTTAAGGCAAACGCCGGAATATCTCGTGCGCGTCGAGGCCGGGACGCCGGCCATCGAAAACGCCGGAACGGAACGAACGCTCGAAGCTGCCGGGCGCAGCTGGAAATATCGAGCCGTTTCGCTAGGGAATCCGCACATCGTGATTTTCGTCGACGACGTCGGCGCAGTCGACGTCGCCGGGATCGGCGCCGCGCTTGCAACGCATCGCGATTTTCCGCACGGTACGAACGTTCATTTCGCACAGAGCCGCGACCGGCATCGGATTCGCGTGCGGCATTTCGAACGTGGCGTCGGCGTCACGCAATCCTGCGGGACGGGATCGATCGCGGCGGCGGTTGCTGCAATCGTCGCCGGCGTCGCCGAGTCACCGGTCAGCGTGGAGGTTCCGGGGGGAACGCTCGTCGTGGAATGGCGAGCCGGTACGTCGGCGACCTTGACCGGCCCCGTAGAAAAGATTCGCGAACGCACGCTCGAGCTGTGACGGTAGCGAGCGCCGGCTTGGCGTACAGCGACGCCGGCGGTCGGATCTTTTTCGATGAACTGAGCGCGCCGCTCGCCGATGCCGGACTCGTGCGGGCGCCGCGTGAAGACGAATTGATCCCCGCGCCGCCCGGGACGGTGCCGACGATGCTACCGGGGCGGGCGCCGCTGGTAGAGACCGGTACGGGCAAGTCCGGGAGACGCACCGCGCTCGGCGCACTCTTGCCGGCGGGTTACACGCGTTTGCTTCTGCCCGCGTATCGCGAGCGAGAGGGCGCGCCGGCGCTGCCCCTTTTCGGTTACACCTTCGCGTGCGCGCTCGAAGACACGTTATACGTCGCTGCCATAAAGACCGATGAAGGCGAGGATTGGACTCCGCGCTATTTCGATAGCGACGAACTCGAACGTCTGGTCGCGGAGCGATGCGCGCGCGATCCCAACAATCGCGTCCTCGCGCAGCTGCGCATCTGCGCGCTCGACTACGGCTGCTTCACGGCGCAGAACGTCTTTCGCGAACGCGGCGAAGCGGCGCTGCCGGTCTCGCCAAAGTGCAATGCACGCTGTCTAGGATGCATATCGGAACTCGATTCAGATGCAGGCATACCGGCGCCGCAGACGCGCATCGACTTCGAAACCACCGCCGCCGAACTCGCGCGCATCGCCTGCGACCATCTCGCGCGCTGCCCGGAAGGCATCGTCTCGTTCGGTCAAGGCTGCGAGGGCGAGCCGCTGTTGCGCACGCCCGCGATCGTTTCCGCGATCGCGCAGATTCGCGCGGCGACGCCGGACGGTACGATCAATCTCAACACCAACGGCAGCCTTCCACGCTCGCTTCAGCGGCTGATCGATGCCGGGCTGGACGCGGTGCGCATCAGCTTGAACTCGTTCCGCTCGGAAGTGTACGGCAAGTATTACCGCCCCGCCGGATACGGCCTCGACGACGTCTTCGAGAGCGTCCGCATCGCGAGCGCGGCGGGTTTGCGCGTCTCGCTCAATTACCTGACGCATCCGGGCGTCAGCGACGAACGCGCCGAGGTCGAGGCCGCAGAGATGTTCTTACGCGAGACGCGCGTCGACATGGTGCAGACGCGGACGCTGAACATCGATCCTGCCCGCTACTTCGCGGCGGTAGGGCGTCCGAGCGATCCGCTCGGGATGCGCGTCGCACTCGAACGCATCCGCGCCTGCGGTCCTGCGCTTGGTAACTTCACGCACACGCATTAGCGCAGGAGCGCCTGGGGGGCGTGTGAATGTACTCGATTCCCCTCAAAAATGTCGAACCTTTCAATACGCCTCTGGTTCTGCGTCGCGGTCGCCTTCGTCGCGTTGGCGTTCGCCGATCCGCTCACCGAATGGGCCTCAAACGCCGGACTCTTCGGATCTGGGAATTTCACCGACCATAGCAACGCGGACGCCGTTCCGGCACTGCTTGTCGGCTTCGCGTGCATGGCATCTCATCTCATCGCGCGATGCCGGAGCGTCAGGCGGGAGAGTGATCCACAGGCTTGGTTGAGCGCGTGGGCCCGCGTTCTCGACGCGAGGGCGCTGACTCATCTCTTGCCGTTAATTTACGCCTTGCAAATCGGCGCTCTCTACGTGACGGAGACGTTCGAACAACATCTCGTGCTCGGTCACGGACTCGGCGGATCGATTTGGCTCGGGGCTCCGATCGTCGCCAGTCTACTGATTCACGCGCTGTTCTGCGCCGCAACGGCGTTCGCGATCGCGAGAGTTGTGCGGACGTTCGCGAGAACGGCGTTGCGCATCGCGCGCTCGATCGCCGTCATCGCTTTGCGTCGACCGCGAGAGAGCGGCCTCGCACTGCGCCGGCTGTGTTACTTCCCGTCACCATTCGACTCTGCTCCGCTCGTCTGCCGTATCGGTGAACGAGCGCCTCCGTTCGCGGTTGCGTAGACCTTTCATTACCTCGACGTAGCCGCAGCGGCGGCATTGCGTCGCGCTCTCCGCGAACGGAATCTTCCAAATGTATCGAACCACTCGTCTGCGGCGCACAACCGTGCGTCGCAGGCGAATCGCCGCGATCTGGCTCGTGTTGATCTTATCGATCTTGATAGGCGTCGTAGCCTGGGGTACCTTGTCGCCTTGGGGGCGACAGCTCTTCGGGTCGGTCGCGACGCGCGTCGCACTGGGCGACCATCCGATCAACATCTTGTTCATCGCCAACAACGCTCGCGACGCGAAGGTGAACGATCCGCTAGGGTTGGGTTCCGCCGCCGGTCAAGCCGACGCCATCGTGCTGGCGCACTTCGATCCGAAGGAACACGCGATCTATGCGATTACGATTCCGCGTGACACCCTGGTTGCTCAGCCTCGTTGGCGCAATCTGGTACCGAAGATCAAAACGCTATTTTATATGGGGGACCAAGAAAAACCCAAGCGCGGTCCTCAGCTGCTGGCCAAAGCGGTCGCAGATCTTACTGGGCTGCCGGTCGACGGCTATCTCGTCGCGAACTTCGCGTCGTTCCAAGTTGCAGTCGATTTGGTCGGCGGGTTGACCATCGACGTGAAGAAGAGGATCTACGATCCACACGACGCGCACGCCGACTTCAAGCCCGGCAGGCAGCACATGAACGGTACGCAGGTCTTGGCCTTCGTCCGAGTTCGGCAGAATCACGCGGGCAACGATTATCGGACCGACGACTTTCAACGCATGCAAGCCGAAGTCGCCGTCCTCGGTCTGCTCCGCGATCGTCTGCTCGATCCAAAAAACGTGGCGGTGCTTTTGCCGCGCGTCATGACGCGGATGAAGGGAGACTTTGCAACCAACCTTTCCCAGGACGAACTCGTGCGCTTAGGGGTCGCGGCCAGCGGCGCGCCGGTTTACCAAGTCCCGCTCGGGACGATCGCAGACGCGATGTCGCTCGCGCCGGCCGAGCTACCGGGCGTGAACAGACAAGGAAGGATCATCGCAGCCTTTTACGACGTGCTGGACACCGATAAAATCCAGGCGCGATTGGCGCGCTTCGGGTCGCGCTCTTCGAGCACCGGGCTCGAAGCGTCTTCACCACCTGCGACGATTCCGGTGCACCTCTACGGCTATCAGCACATGGCGCTGCATCTCGAGCACTTGGGTTTTCGTCGCGTGCGTCTCAGCGGTGGACCGACCGGTGAGAATCGCATCACCTATCCCGCGAAGCACCCGAACTGGGGCTGGCAGGTCGCTCGCGCGCTGGGAACGGGCGGCGCCGTCGTCGAGCCCGGCAACGTCGACGCCGTCATCGCCCGCGAATGAAGCGCTGTTCCAAAACGAAGAGCGTTCCGGTGAAATCGGGCGGCGGGCCGCCGAGTTGCGAGGGGAATCCTCCGAAGACGCTGCGCCGCACGCTGAGCAGCGTCGCCGTGCCCCCCGTTTCGCGCCACTCGAGTCCTGCAAACGCTATTTTCTGACCAAAATCGACATTGGTGAACGCTTGCGCGAAAGAACCGCGCATGAAATAGCGCGTTATCCCAAGGCTTCCGAGCGCATCCTTCCCGAGCCGGCGCGAGGCGTAGATCGAAAACTGCGCGGTGTCGTAAGAAACCAAATCTTGCGGCCGGCTCGCTACGGCCGAACGGTGCATCGTGTCCTCGGTATAGTCGACGACGAGATCGGCGATCGACGGATGCCACGCCAGCCACAGACCGTATTGGTGCTGGCGGCCCAGGGTCGCGGCGTTGTCGGCCTGCGGCAAGAAGAACCCGTCGATGAAGCCCGTTTGCCGCGCGTTCGACAACGTGATCGGTTCGATCTGACCGAAGTTCGCATACTGCGCGCGAAGCTCGAACAGGCCTCCCTTGAGCGCGTATTTGGCACGATATCCCTGACGGTTGACGTTCGCAACGCCGTTGTTGATGAGCTGATAGTTCGACTTGAGCCACTGGCCGGGCCAGGACCAGGCCGCTGACCAGACATTTTCGGGGATGCCGTAGGGCAGGATCGCGCTTGCGTACCGCGGCTCGTTGCGGTAGACGTCGAACGAGGCTGTCGCGCGCCGGACTGTTTTCGAAACGCCGGCGTGATAATAGTTCCCGGGCTTCGCGGTTCCCGGCAACATCACGTTGTCCGCATCATAGGTCGCATGACCGTATTCGGCGACGGCATCGAACCACGAAGCGACATGAAACGCGCCACGCGCACCGAGGATCGTTTGCCGTTGGCCGCCGATCATCGTCGAGGGAAGATCGCCTTGCGGCGTCGAGACCAGCTGACCTTGCGCGTAGAGGATGGTTGTCGGCACCAAGGCTCCGCCGGTCGAAAGATGCAGAGCCTGAAGCGAAAACCGCGTTCCTTCGCCGCGATCGAAAACGAGCGATCCCATCGTGATGCGCGCGCCGCTTCCCGGCAGCGACGGCAGCGCAGCGTCGCTCAACTCGAGCGTCGCCGTGCCTTGCTTGCCGACAAGATCGACGCCGCGCAAGGGATATGCAGCGGCCGGCGCAGTCCACCAGTCGATTGAGGGCGGGCCGTCGCCGAGGGATTCGGGGGGCAGTATCGCGATCGCCGGGGGCGAGCCCGAGATGAGCGGCTGCGTGAACACGAATTGGTCGGTTTGTGCGAGATCGAACCAGCCGGCGCGCAGTTGAACGTTTCCATCGGCCGTCGCCAACCGGCCTGAAGTTACGCCGGCGACGAATCCGGTTCCGTCGTCCATCCCGGCGTGCGTCGGAAAAGTGACGCGATAGGGCAGAATCTGCGAGCCGATGTGCGGATTGAGCGCGGGGACGAGCGACTCGCCCCAGTACGCGGCGTTCGTTACGCTGCCGCGGACGTATCCGGCGGCGAGGACGGCGCCGGCCTCGAACGCCTTCGTATAATACGTCGGCCTGAAATAGAGCACTGATTCGCCGGCGTTGCCTGGGACGAGCGGCGCGCTCGAGATCGTGTCGTACGGCGTGTTCGGCGCAAGCGGCGAACCGGCAATGAAGCCGGGCGCCTCCAGCGGCTGCGTCCCCGGGCCGTTCGTCGTTTGCGTGATGAACGTCGCGTGCGCGTCGATCGCGAAACGCAGGCCGCTAGGACGCTCTGTCGGTGCCGGTGAGACCGATGGCGCGGGCGAGGCTTGCGGCGACGCGACGGACGTCGGGGACGCGCTCGGCGCCGCGGTTTGAGCGCCGGCGAGCCCGTACGACAGCAGAAGGCACGCGAGCGCAACGAACGCGAGCCTCGTCCAGACGAGGAGGGCTGTCATGACCGTTCCGTTATCCCCGCTGAAGCACGATTTGAACGACGCGTCGAACAAATGCAAGGTTGTGCCGAGCAATCCTGTGCTGCTGATCTGGGCGGTTCTAGCTGTGGGCGTGCTGCACACGCTCGTCCCCGATCATTGGGCGCCGCTCGCGGCGCTCGCGCGGCGCCACGGCTGGTCGCCGATGCGGACCGCGCTGGCCGCGGCTGGGGCCGGGCTTGGCCATGTGACTTCGACCCTGCTTTTGGGATTTGTCGTGTGGGCGATCGGGGCGGTCGCGGCGGCGCGATACGCGCACCTCGTCGACGTGTTCTCGGCATTGGCGTTGATCGGCTTCGGGGCGTGGTTCGGCGTCTGCGGATGGCGTGAAGTTCACGGCGCGCACTCGCACGAGTATGTCGGGCACGCTCACGTCCATCGTCATTCGGCTGGCTTGGAACACGCGCATTGGCACGAGCACCACGCCGAACATTGGCATGCCGGAAGCGGAGCCGCAGCGCTTCACGAGCACTCCCACGCGGCGCGCGGCCGGACTGCGCTCATTTTGATTCTGGGATCGTCGCCGATGATCGAAGGGCTTCCCTTGTTCTTCGCGGCCTCGACCGCCGGGCCGGCGCTGATCGTGTCGATGGCCGCCGTCTTCGCACTCGCGACGATCGCGACGTATGTCGCCGTGACGATGACGGCAACGCTTGGATTACAGCGAATCTCGCTCGGGCCGCTGGAGCGTTACGGCGAGGTGCTCAGCGGCGCGTTCGTCGGGCTTGTCGGGTTCTACGCCCTGATCACCGCGCTGCACGAAGGTCCTCACTGAACGCGGCGCAATAGCGCAGCATGGCAAGCGCACCGAAGAAGAGCAGGGCGTGGGGCCTCGCTGCGAAGAGCGAGCCGCGCTGGCCGGCGTCGCTCGCGGTACTCATCGCGGCGGCTCTCAACTTTGTTCTTCCAGCTCGGTACGCGGTCGGTCCGGGTTGGCTCGAAGGGGCACTCGTCGTGGTGATCCTGATCCCGCTGACGCTCGCGGCACCGCGCCGCGTTCCGAACGAGCAGCGCTGGCAGCAGATCCTCGCGCTCGTACTCATCGGGGTCGTCAACGCATTCAACGTGGCGTCGCTCGCACTGTTGATCCGCGAACTCGTTGTCGACTCGAAGAACGTCACCGGCTCGCATCTGCTCGTCGCTGCGCTCGTGATCTGGGTGACGAACATCATCGTCTTCGCGCTCTGGTATTGGGAGGTCGACCGGGGCGGCCCGGACGGTCGCCTGCGAGAGTCGCACGGGGCGCCGGATTTTCTCTTCCCACAGATGATTACGCCGGGCTGCACCGTGCCGGACTGGACGCCGGGTTTTTTCGACTACGTGTATCTCGCGTTCACCAACGCAACCGCGTTCAGCCCGACCGACACGTTTCCGTTGACACCTTGGGCGAAAACTCTCATGACCGGTCAAGCGGTCGTCTCTCTCATCGCGATCGCGATCGTCATTTCGCGCGCCGTCAACATTCTGTAGGCCTAGCGCGCGACTCAGCGGGCGAACTTCAGGCGCCGCGCGAGCGGACCGATCAGCCAGCCTTGCACGACCAGCGTTACGAAGACGACCGCGAACACCGCGTCGATGATTTCGGCACGATGTGCAAGCCTCGCCGGCAGGCCGAGCGCGAGCGCAAGCGGCAGCCCGCCGCGCAGCCCCGCGAGCGCGATCGTATGATGCCAGGCCCGCGATCTTTTGACTTGCGGATCGAAGAAAGCGACGAAATATGCGAGCCCGAGCCGCGACAGGCCGACCGCAACTAGCGTGGCGACGATAAGCAGCGGCTCGTGCAACACGCGTTCGAGTTGGAGACTCAAGCCAACGAGCGCGAAAACGGTCACGTTGGCGAGCAGCGCCAAGATGTCCCAAAAACGCTCGATCGATTTCGCGTCGCGCTCGCGCATTGCGAATGACGGCAGCGCGATCCCGGCCGCGGCGCTTGCAAAAATTCCCGACCAACCCAAGGACGCGGCGAGAGCGTAGGAGCCATAGGCGACGACGAGCGTCGTGGCGAGCCCAACGCCCCAGGGCAGCGAGCGGCGTAAGAGCGGCGAGACGAGCCGCGCGAGCGCGACGCCGATGAGCGACCCACCGAATACGCCTCCCAAAATCGTAAGCGCGATAGACGCGCCGTTCGGTGAGTTTCCCGCGAGCGCGAGCGGGATCACGCTCTGAACCAAGACGGCAGCGACCCCATCGTTCGCGATCGATTCGCCTTCGACGATGGTCAAGAGATCGGCCGGCAAACCGAGATTTCGAAACAGCGCAAGGACGGCAACCGGATCGGTCGCCGAAAGGATCGCACCGAGAAGGAGTGCGGCGCTCCAGCCGATCCCGGCGGCGATCGTCATTCCCGCAACGGCGAGTGCGGTGAGAGCGACGCCCGGGACCGCTAGGAAGACGACCGCTAACGCGACCCTGCGCAACGCGGCCGCGTCAAGGTCCCAAGCACTTTCGAAAATCAGAGCCGGCAGGAAGATTCCAAGTACGGCCGGGGTCAGCGCAACGGCGATGTGGTGCGGCAACATCCCGCCGACCGCGATTCCTACCAGCACCGTCGTTGCCGCCGGCGGAAAGCCGGCGTGGCTTAAGGTCGGAGCAACCGCCAACGCCACTCCAACTACGATCAGGACCACGAGCGCGCCGTCGAGCGACATACCGTTCGTATTTGGTCTCAGACGGCTTCGAGTACCTCGACAAAGGTCGCGTGCACTCGCGTTGACTTCATCCGTTCGGCGGATAGCGCCCTGGCGGAAGCTCTGCTATTCTGCCCTCCGTATGCGATTCGAAAGACGTGCGA
>Ga0209009_1000571_pt1 | contig 12328 bp, 13 predicted proteins | sample BlaSpr_A8_OM3_M2_FD_187979 | JGI IMG/M metagenome (GOLD analysis project Ga0209009, IMG submission 187979) | Forest soil microbial communities from Thunder Bay, Ontario, Canada - Black Spruce, Ontario site 2_A8_OM3_M2 (SPAdes) (version 2) | ecosystem: Environmental > Terrestrial > Soil > Boreal... | reverse complement strand
TCCTCACGAATGAGTCAAGTTCTGTGTTCGATTTGCTGGGCCGCCCACCTCTTCGGGTTACGACGTCGGAGGCCGCAGGGGCAGCCCCTCCCCTACGACACGATGTCGAGAGCCCTCATCCATAGCCAGAACACTCGTCGGTTTGAGGCGAAGCTTCGTTAGCTATAGCTATCGCTGCTGGAGGACGGTGCCGGTGGCCTGATCGAGGATGTCCCAGAGGCGGCCGGCCCAGTCGCGGTGCTCCGGCTTCATGAGGACCGAGCGGAGGCAGGTCACACGGCCGCGGCCGGCGGCGGCGGCGGCTTCGAGGCCGAAAAAATCCGCCGGCAGATCGGCCAGCGCGAGGTGCAGGTTGCGGCGCGCCGCTTCGGCAAAGACCCTGCGCGCCAGGTCCGAGGACGCCGACGTGCTCGGGGCCCGGAGCGCCCAGACCAGGATGTCGAGCTCAGGGACGAACGCCGTCACAAAGCGATCGTCCCGTTCGAGCCGCGCGTGGAGAGCCAGGGCTCCCTCCCGGCCCGCCTCGATCCCGCGGGCGAATTCTCCGCCGCGCGACAGAGGCAGCAGCCTCTGCGTGGCCCAGAGCGCGACGGCGGCCGCGCCGGGGCGCGAGCACTCGAGGCTGATCTCGCCGAGGTGAAGCTCCGCCGACGAAAAGTACGTGTAGGGCGATTCGTGCTTGTAGAAGCGGCCGACGGACGGATCGCGGAAGAGCACCGCGCCGCAGCCGTAAGGTTGAAGGCCGTGTTTGTGCGGATCGATGACGATCGAGTCCGCTTCCCCGAGGCGGTCGTACGCGGCCCGCGCCTCTGGCGCGAGGTTCTCCGCGAGAACGAAGTAGCCGCCGTAGGCGGCGTCGGCGTGCAGGCGGAATCCGTAGCGCTCGCGCAGGGCGAGGAGCGCTGGCAGCGGATCGACGGACCCGGTCGCCGTCGTTCCCATCGTCGCGACGACTGTCCCGACGCCGCCGCGGGAGAGCCGCGCCTCCAGGGCTTCGACGTCGAGGCGGCCGCGGCGGTCGCAGGCAACGGTCTCGAAGCTCAAGCCAAGCACCCCTCCGATCCGCTGGTGCGTGTAGTGCGCCTGCGCCGAGGCGACGACCGCTTCGCCGGGACGCAGCCGGCCGGCCACCCAGAGCGCCTCGAGGTTCGCCATCGTGCCGCCGCCGCAGAGGTGGCCGAGGCAGCTCTCCCAGCCGAACATGCGGGCGATCTCCGCGACGGCTTCCATTTCCATCCGCGAGCTCGCGCGTCCTCCGTCGAGCGCATGGTTGTTGGGATTGATCCACATCGCCAGCGCGTAGGCGGCGCGGGCCACGGGGTGGGGCGGCTTCAGCATCTGGCCGGCATAGAGAGGATGGAAGTACGGATAGTTGTCGCGAAGACGCTCCGCCACCTCGTACAGCACGTCTTCCATCCCCCGCGGCGCGCCTGGTCCGGCCCCCAGGGGGTTCGGGGGACCGCAAGGTCCCCCGCTAAGATTACTCGGACACACCCCTAGCCCCGGAAGCTCCACGAATCCCGCCTCGAGCCTCTCCAGGGCGTCGCGCAGGATTCGGAGCGAGTCCCTCTCCAGCAGAGTCTCCGCGCGCGGTTCCGAAGCCCCCACGATCTCCTCCCGGACGCGGCTCACTCCGTAAAGAGGACGACTCCGCCCACGGCCTTCACGAGCCCGTTGTAGAGAGCGGCCGAGATCCTGGCGAAGGACATCGGATCGATCCGAGTGATCGTCATGTTCCCTCCCTCGAAATTTTCCGGCAGTTTACTCCGGCCGCTGGTCGCCCGTCCGGTAAGCGGTCAGCGCCCAGATCACGAGGATCGCCGCTCCGATCAGCGTGTAGAAGCGGCGCGCCGGCGAGCCCGGAGCGTATCCCTCGATCGTGGGAAGAACCACGAGGACGACGCCGACGATGAGCTCCACGATCCCGTGAACGAAAAACGGGATCACCTTGCGGATCCCCATCGGGAACCGCGTCAGCAGGGTCATCACGAGGTGGACGGCCGCCAGCGCGTACGCGATCGCGGCCGGCGAGCCTCCAAGCCCGAACACCGCGGGCGCGAGGAGAAAAACGAGGATGACCACGATGTCGAGCACGCCGTGGATCCGGGCGTCGATAAAGCGCATCAGTCCCTCCTCCAGGGTTGATTAGCGCCTTTTCCGCGGCGCGGACGCGATTTCGATTCGCTCACGCTCTCTTTTTCGCGGGACCGCGCGGCGCCGGCCGGGACTCCTTTTTCCGCGCGGGCTTCGCCGAGGATCCGGCCTGCACTTGCGCCGCCTTCAGCAGCGAGGTGGCGATCTTTCCCTGGGCGCTGTCCGTGCTCCCGATGTCCTCCGAAGGGGCGCGGGAATGTTTGCCGAGCGCCCACTCCAGCGCCTGGGCGGCGGAGGCGAGCTCGCCGACCCAGAAGCCCGACAGGCTCCGGGCTCTCTCGCGGATCCGGCGGGATTCTTCGCGGATTTCCTTTTCGGTCTTCATGGCGGTCGGCTCGTCCACGTCCTCCGTGCAGCGGGCCCGCGAATCCTCCTTCCGAAGAGACGCGCGATCTGATCATAGGCCTTCCGGAACTGATGTCTTTGCATCATCTCGGGGCGAAGCCCGCCGTGGCACGCTCTTCTCCGGAAAGGAGTCTTCCCATGTCGATGGTCATTACCGAAACTTGCATCAACTGCGGGAACTGCGAGCCGATCTGCCCCAATCAGGCGATTTCCGCGGGCGACAACATCTATCTGGTCGCGCAGGAGCGCTGCACGGAGTGCGTCGGCGCGTTCGACAAGCCCCAGTGCGTCGAATCCTGCCCGATCGGGGAATGCATCACGGTCGATCCGGCGCACACGGAGACGCAGGAGATCCTGCTCGGACGTTATCAGCAGCTCCACCCGAACTGAGGTCTCCCGAGCCGACGGAGGGGCGGCGGAACGAGAAGAAGCCTCCTATTGGAGGATCGTCACACAGTACGTGCTGTTGGGGCCGAAGGGGCCTCCGCACTGGGTCGTCTGTGTAAACTGATCCGCCTGCCCGAAGTCCTTCAACGTATCCGGGAAGTCGACGCCGTAGTGATAGCCGCTCGATCCCAGCGTGAACCACGGGTAGATGCAGAACGAACCTCCGTAGGCGCTGCAGTACTGGTTGACTTCGGCTTTTCCTCCGAAGTCGCTGACCGCCGCCCATTCGTTCGCAACCGACCCGTCTCCGAACGTCACCGACTTGATCTGGATGGGAGACGTGCCGGCCCATGCGGCCGCGTCGTAAGAGTCGCATCCCGCCTCTCCGGGCACGCAGAAGGCGGCGGCCGGGCTCGTGAAGGGCGACGTGTGGCCGATCTCCCAGACGAAGGAATTCGGCGTGTCGTGGACGATTCCCCAGCCGAGCGAATTGCCGATGGTCTGCGTGTCGTAAGCCGGCATCAGAGGACCATCTTTCTTGGAATTGAGAACGATCGTCCCCGATCCTCCCGTGGTCACGTCGGTTACCGTGACATGGAATCCGTCCTGCGCCGCGGTCGTGTACCAGTGGACCTTGACCGTGTCCCCCGCGTGCATCACCAGGGGGTTCTTGGGTGAAGCGGAGTCCGTCAGCATCGCGTTGAACGCGGCGGTCTCGTGAAAGACCCCGGGCGTGCCGGTCTGCGTCACCTTCCAGACCGGCGAACATGCGGTAAAGGTGTTCGGCGCGTACTTGACCACGAAGCCGCCATTGGGCGTGCAGTTGGTCACCAGCGCGTCCGGATAGAACTGCAGCTCGACGAAGGCCTGTCCGAGAAGGCTCGAGGGATCGGTCACCGTGCCGCCGAACCAGAACGTCGGCCCCGTCGCCGAAACGCCGGAGGAGGAGGACCCGTCGGACGGCAGAACCACCGTCCAGGTCAGGTCGCGAGCGGACCCCGGAGCGCTCGAGACCGGGTCCAACTCGGGCTCGTCGTGGCCGCTGCAACCCGCGGTGTACTTGACCTCGAACGAACCCTCGACGTAACGCGGCCGGTGCGCGATGCAGCCGGAGCTGTCGGCCCTCAAAGGCAGACAGGTCAGGCCGAGTCCCGCAACAACAAACAGGACGGCGGAGACAGGGAATCTCTTTCCGTTCATTTCTCCTCCTTGCTCAATGCCGAATCTTTCACCAACGGCGCTTGCGTTGCAAGAATAGGCGAGCGCATCCTGGCCGCCGTCGAGCGGTAGCCCGCCCCGAAGGGGGCCTTCCGGGAATAGACTGTTTCCGTGAACGGCGCCGCCGGCCGGCCGAGGCCCGACAACTGACCCGATGGCTCTCGCCCCTCATTCGCGCCTTGGCCCCTATGAAATCCTCTCGCCGATCGGCGCGGGAGGGATGGGAGAGGTCTACCGGGCAAGGGACCCGCGGCTCGGGAGGGAGGTCGCGATCAAGGTGCTCCCGGAACGGTTCGCGGGCGACGAGGACTTCGCCCGCCGGTTCCAGAAGGAGGCGCGCGCGGTCGCCGCGCTGTCGCACCCCAACGTCGTCGCCATCTACGACGTCGGCCGGGAGGGAGGCACGCCCTATGCCGTCATGGAGCTGCTCGAAGGAGTGACCCTGCGGGTCCGGTTGGTGCACTCCCCTCTTCCCTGGCCGAAAGCCGCCGAGATCGCGGCGCAGATCGCGGACGGGCTCGCCGCGGCCCATGCGCGCGGAATCATCCACCGAGACCTGAAGCCCGAGAATGTCTTCTTGACCACGGACGGCCGCGTCAAAGTCCTGGACTTCGGCCTCGCGCGGTGGCGGCCCGAACCGGACGCGGAAAAGAGCGGGCTGTCCACGGCTGCCGGAGAGACGGACCCGGGAGCGGTCCTCGGCACGACCGGCTACATGTCGCCGGAACAGGTCCGCGGACAGCCTGCCGAGGCGCCGAGCGACATCTTCGCCCTGGGTTGCATCCTCTACGAAATGGTGTCGGGGCGGCGGACCTTCGCCGCGCCCACCCCCGCGGAGACGATGGTGGCGATCCTGAAGCAGGAGCCGCAGAATCTCGAAGACTCGGTCCCGGACCTCCCCTGGGACGTGGCGCGCATCGTCGCCCATTGCCTCCAGAAAGACGCCTCCGACCGCTTCCAGTCCGCGCGGGACCTCGTGTTCGACTTACGGGCGTCGCTGACCGAAGCTGTGCCCTCCCGCTCTTCCTCCTCCGCCCGCCAACGGCGCCCGATCGACTCGCTCGTCGTGCTCCCCTTCGCCAACGCCGGAGGAGATCCGGAAGTCGAGTTCTGGAGCGACGGGATCACCGAGACGATCATCAACGCGCTCGCGCGCGTGCCCGGATTGCGAGTCCTGGCGCGCTCGACCGCCTTTCGCTACAAGGGGAGGCAGATCGATCCGCTGGCCGCCGGGCAGGAGCTGAAGGTCCGCGCGATCGTCACCGGCCGCGTCGTCCTGCGGGGCGACGTCCTGGTGATCCAGGCGGAGCTCATCGACCTCTCCGACGGGTCGCAGCTCTGGGGCGAGCGGTTTAGCCGGCCGGTCGCGGAGGTCCTCGCCGTCGAAAGCGAGATCGCGCGCCAGATTTCCGAAAACCTCCGGCTGCATCTGGCCGGCGGCGGGGCGCAAGCCGTCGGGAAACGCCCGACCGAGAGCCCCGAGGCGTACCGCGCGTACCTGAAGGGGCGGTTCTTCTGGAACAAGCGGACGCCCGACGACCTGCGTAAGGGTCTCGAGTTCTTCCAGGCCGCGATCGAGGCCGATCCGGCTTATGCCCTTGCGTACGCCGGTCTCGCCGACTGCTACGACGTGCTCGCCTTCTACAACTCGGTCGCTCCGCGGGAGGCCTTTCCCCGGGCCAAAGCGGCTGCGAAAAAGGCGCTCGAGATCGACGGCACCCTTGCCGAGCCGCGGGCGTCGCTCGCGTACGCGAAGCACTACTTCGACTGGGATTTCGCCGGAGCGGAAAGGGATTATCGCGAGGCGATCGCGCGCAACCCCGGCTACTCGACGACGCATCTCTTCTTCGTGAACTTTCTGACGACGGCGGGGCGGTTCGAAGAAGCGATGGAAGAAAACCGTCAGGCGCAGGCGATCGAGCCTTTGTCTCTCATCATCGCGAATTCCTTCGGCTTCACTCACCTGTACGCCCGTCGCTACGACGAGGCGGTCGCCGCGTTCCGGAAAGTGGCGGACCTCGACCGGAGATTCATTCCGATGTGCCTCTTTCTGGGCTGCGCGCTCGAAGGACTGAAGAGATTCGAAGATGCCGCGCGGGAGTTCGAGGAGGCCATCCGCCTCTCGGAAGGGGGAACGCTCTTCCGAGCCTCGCTGGCGCGGGCGCAAGCCGGGGCGGGGCGGAGGGAGGAAGCGGAGAAGCTGCTCGGGGAGCTGCGGAGTCTTCCGGCCGGGACATACGTTCCCGCCTACACTCTCGCCACCGCCGAGGCGGCTCTGGGCGATCTCGACTCAGCGTTCCGGGATCTCGAGCGCGCCCTCGAGGAACGCTCCCACTGGTTGACGTTTCTTCCGGTTGACCCCGCCCTCGACCCGCTCCGGCAGGACAGCCGACTCGAATCCGTGGCCGCGCGCGTGACAGCCGCGGGCTAGGATCGTGCCCTTCGCGCCGGGGGCGCGACCGAAGCTTCGATTCCGCCGTTATTTCTTCGGCTTCTCGAAGATTGCCTTGTACTGGCCGTAACCTTCTTCCTCGAGCTTCTCGGCAGGGATAAAGCGCATGGCGGCCGAGTTCATGCAGTAGCGCTCGCCGGTCGGCGCGGGGCCGTCGTTGAAGACGTGGCCAAGGTGCGAATTCGCGTGCGCCGAGCGGACCTCCGTGCGGGGGTAGCCGATCTTGAAATCGGTGCCCGTCTTGACGTTCGACTTCTCGAGCGGGCGCGTGAAACTCGGCCAGCCCGTTCCGGAATCGTACTTGTCGAGCGAGGAGAAGAGCGGCTCGCCGGAGACGACGTCCACGTAGATCCCGGGCCTGTGGTTGTCGAAGTACTCGTTTGAAAATGCGCTCTCGGTCCCCGCCTTCTGGGTCACCTCGTACTGGAGCGGCGTCAGTTTCCGGTGCAGCTCCTCATCCGACGGCTTCTGAAAGTTTCCGTTCCATCCTTTCATCTTCGGCTCCTCGCCGCGCGCCGCCGGGGCCAGGGCCAGGGCAGCGAGCACACAAAACATCGCTCTCCGATTCATCGGTGACCTCCTGCCGCTTCGCCCCAGATTTCCTTCAACCGGGCGTCGCGGCCGCATCCCTCGCGGTACGAGTAATACCGCGCGGGGTTTTTCTTGTAGAAGTCCTGGTGATATTCCTCGGCCGGGTAGAACGTCCCCGCCGGGACGATCTGCGTCACGATCTTCCCCTTGAAGCGCGGCTGCTCCTCGAGCTTGCGCTTTGATTCCTCGGCCGCCTTCCGCTGCGCCTCGTCCTTGGAGAAAATCGCCGACCGGTACTGGGTGCCGTGGTCGCAGAACTGCCCGTCCTTCTGAAACGGGTCCACGTTGTGCCAGAAGACCTCGAGGAGCTTCTCGTAGCTCGTCTTCGCCGGGTCAAATACGACCTCGACCGACTCGGCGTGCCCGGTCCCGCCGGAAGAGACCTCCTCGTAGGTCGGGTTCTTCTTCTGCCCGCCCGTGTACCCGGAGGTCACCGAGAGGACGCCGGGAAGCCCCTCGAACGCCGTCTCCTCGCACCAGAAGCACCCTCCCGCGAAGATCGCCGTCGCGCGCTCACCGGGCGGCGCCGCCCGGGACGCCAGGGACGCAGCGAGCCCGACCGCCAGACCGACCAGGACACGTAACCTCAAGACTGGCCTCCTTCTTCGTTCCCGGAAAACCCGCTCACGGCACATTAGATTCCAGAGACAGTACGGAGGTTTCACCCCTGGCGGATGCTCCGGCCCCGCCTCAGGCCCCGGGCGGCTCTTCCTCGCTCTCTCCCATTCGCGCGCGACAGAGTCGCCTCTCGGGCCGGTCTCGATGAGGTGGAACTCGTCGGACCAGGAGGGAATCGCCCGCACTCGGGTCTCGAAGAACCGCCGCTCGTTATGTCAAATCTGACATACCGCGCGGCCGTCCCCGCCTCTCCGAGGCCCCCGCTGCGGGCGCCGATTGATACAAATGCATCATCGCCGGGAATACCGGCGCCCCTCTAATGGAGGCGGAGGTGTCCCCGTGCGCGTCGAAAAATGGATGACCGTCAAGCCGATCACCCTGAAGGCGACCGATTCGCTGGCCCGGGCGATCGACGTGATGAAGGAGAAGAAGATCCGAAGGATCCCGATCGTGTCGGACGCCGGCAAGCTCATCGGCATCGTTTCCGACCGCGATTTGAAGGACGTTTCCCCCTCGCGGGCCACGACTCTGGACATCTGGGAGCTTCACTACGTCCTGGACAAGTTGAAGCTCGGCGACATCATGACGAAGAAGCCGTGGACGGTCTCGCCGGACATGCCGATCGAGAAGGCCGCCCTCCTGATGCTCGAGAAGAAGGTCGAAGGGCTGCCCGTGCTGGACGCAAAGGGCGTCCTCGTCGGCATCCTGACCGAGGGCGACATCTTCCGCGCCCTTGTCGATTTGACCGGGGTCGCCAAGAAGAAGACTCGGATCAGCCTCCTGATCCCCGACAAGGCGGGCAGCATCCGCGAGGTGGCGGACATCTGCCGGGCCCAGGGCGGAACGATCTTCTCGATCCTCGGCTCTTACGCGAAGGTCCCGGCCGGAAAGCGCGAGCTCGTCATGCGCGTGGTTTGCCCCTCCCCCGACCTCCTGCGCGTGGAGCTGGCGAAGAGGTTCGGCGAAGTGTCGGTCGAGACCGACTGACATCCGCTTTCCGGATTTCCGGCCGCGGCCGAGATGCCGGCCGGCCGGGTAGTCCCCGCCCGGCGGCCGAATGATGAAAATGAATCATCCGGGAGCCTTCGCAACTCGCCAAAGATAAACGGGCAAAAACCGAAACTTCGAAGGAGGTCTCTGATGACGACCCGGCGCATATTCCTGTCTCTTGCCGTCGCGGCAATCCTCTCCCTGTGTCTCGGCGCTCCGCCTCTGGGTGCTCAAGGCAAGACTTTCAAAGTGGGCATCCCGCTGCCTCTGACCGGCGCCGAAGCGAAATTCGGCGAGATCGAGAAGCAGGCCTACGAAATGGCCGTCGAGGAGATCAACGCGAAGGGGGGCGTCAACGGCGTCAAGCTCGTCCTCGACATCCAGGACTCCGGCGGCAAGCCGGAGACGGCTACGGCCATCGTCGAGAAGTTCATCACGATCGACAAGTACCCGATCGTGATCGGCGAGTACACCAGCCAGTGCAGCTACGCGGTGGCCGGCGTCTGCGAGAAGTACAAGGTGCCCTATCTCGTCGTGACGGGCGCGGCGGACAAGATCACGCAGCAGGGGTGGAAGAACGTCTATCGCTTGAACCCGCCTTCGAGCCTCTACAACATGGGCGTCTTCAGCTTCTTCGAGGTGGTCGCCAAGCCCAAGTCGATCGCGATCCTCTACGAGAACACCGACTTCGGCACCAGCACCTCGAAGGCGATGAAGGAGTACTGCGAAACCCACGGGGTGAACGTTCTGCTCTCCGAGGGATACCAGTCTGGCGGCGTGGACTTCAAGCCGATCCTGCAGAAGGTCAAGTCGCTGCGGCCCGACATCGTCTACATGGTCTCGTATCTGATGGACGCTTCGCTTCTCATGCGGCAGTCCAAGGAGCTCGACATCAATCCGCAGGCCTTCATCGGCGGCGCCGCGGGACACACGCTCCCCGAGTTCCTGCAGAACGCCGCCGACGCCTCGGAGAACTGCTTCTCCGCGACTCTTTGGACCCCGCAGGTCAAGTACCCGGGCGCAAAGGACTTCTTCGACAACTTCAAAAAGAAGTTCAACAAGGAGACGGATTACCATGGCGCCGAGGCCTATGCCGCCGCCTACGTGCTGGCGGACACCTTGAAGCGCGCGAAGAGCCTGTCGTCCGATGACCTGCGCGCGGCGCTGGCGGAAACGAATATGATGACGGCTTTCGGGCCGGTGAAGTTCATCTCCTGGGGCCAGTTCACGAACCAGAACAGGATGGACACGCTCGTGTTGCAGGTGATCAAAGGAAAGTACGAGACGGTGTGGCCCAAGGAGGCCGCGTCCGCCAAGTATGTCTACCCCGTGCCGCGCTGGCGCGACCGCAAGTAGCCCCGCAAATCCGGTAGCCGGAAGAGAGCCATGTCTCCCCAGGTTGCCGGACAGATCGAGCTCCTCGCGCAGGTTCTGATCTCCGGGATCCTGCTCGGGGGGCTCTACGCCCTCATCGGCCTCGGCATGTCGCTCATCATGGGCGTCATGAAGATCATCAACCTCGCCCACGGCGAGCTGATGATGGTCGCGATGTACATGACCTACTGGGCGTTCACGCTGATGCACATGGACCCGTACGTCTCGCTGCTGATCGTCTGTCCGGCGATGTTTCTCATCGGCGTGGCGATCCAGAAGTTCCTGATCACGCCCGTCATGGATGCCGAGTCGATCCTTCCGGAAAACCAGGTCCTCTTGACGGTCGGTATCGGATTGGTCCTCTCGAACCTCGCTCTGCTTCTCTTCACGGCGAACTACCGGTCCGTTCCCGTCTCGTATGCCTCGAAGACGATGTACTGGGACCTGAAAACGGGAGGACAGACGATCTCCCTCTCGGTGAGTTATCCCTTCCTCGCCGCCTTCTGTATCGCGGTCCTCCTCGGCGCGGCCCTGTTCCTCTTCCTCGGCAAGACGGACATCGGACGGATGATCCGAGCCACGGCCCAGGACAAGCGGGCCGCCGCGCTGATGGGGATCAACACCAGGAAGATCACCTACATCACGTTCGGCCTCGGGGCCGGGCTCGTCGGGGCGGCGGGAGCGCTGCTCGACCCCGTGTATTACCTCTATCCCCAGATCGGCGGGCCGTTCACGGCCAAGGCCTTCATCATCACGGTCCTGGGCGGGATGGGGAACATCCCGGGAGCCGTCCTCGGAGGCCTCGTCCTCGGTCTGGCCGAATCGCTCGGCTCGGTCTACGTCAGCCTCGGCTACAAGGACGCCTTCGGCTTCATCATCTTCGTCCTCGTCCTGATCTTCCTGCCCAAGGGGCTACTCGGCAAGGGACGGGCGTGACGACGAAGAAGACGCTCATTGGAGGCGTCTGCCTCGCGGCGCTCGCTCTCCTTCCGCTCGCCGTCAGAAACCCGTACGTCCTGCATCTGCTCATCATGTCGCTGCTGTGGATCCTGCTCGGCCAGAGCTGGAACCTGCTCGGGGGATACACGGGACAGGTCTCCTTCGGACACGCGGCGTTCTTCGGCGTCGGCGCCTACACGTCGGCAATCCTCTTCAAATCGGGGTTCTCGCCCGCGGCGGCCTGGTCGGGACTCGTTCTGGGCGGAATCGTGGCGGCCCTCCTGGCTCTGGTCATCGGATGGATCTGCTTCCGCCTGCGCGGCCCGTATTTCGCGCTGTCGGTCCTCGCGCTCTCCGAGGTTCTCCGCCTCGTGGCGGTCAACTGGAAACAGCTGACCAACGGTGCCGAAGGGATTCTCTACATCCCGGCCTTCACGTCGAAGGTCTATTACTACTGGATCATCTTCGCTCTGGCGGCCGTCTGCTTCGGCGTCATCCGCTTCGTGATGCGGTCGAAGCTCGGCTTCTACTTCCTCTCGATCCGAGAGGACCAGGACTGCGCCGAGTCCCTCGGCATCGACACGACGAGATACAAGCTCTACTCGCTGCTGATCAGCGCCTTCTTCACCGGAGTGGCGGGCAGCTTCTACATGAACTACCTGGGATTCATCGACCCCGGCATCGTGTTCTCGGTCCACGACATCTCCGTCATGATGATCCTGGTCACAATGCTCGGGGGTGTCGCGACGATGTGGGGCCCGGCCGTCGGGGCCGTTCTTTACATCCTCGTCTCCGAGCTCTTCCGCGTGTGGGTCAGGTCCGGGCACCTCATCTTCTTCGGCGTCCTGATCATCGTGATCATCATCTTCTTCCCGCAGGGGATCGTCGGGACCATCAACGAATGGCGCGCGGGCCGCCGGCAGCGCCGCGCGGCGGTCCCGAAGCAGGAGGCCGCATGAGCCTCCTGGAGTTGAAGACCGTCTCAAAGCGGTTCGGCGGCTTGATGGCTGTCGGTAACATGTCGTTCACGCTCGAGAAGGGGGAGATCCTGGGGCTCATTGGCCCCAACGGCGCCGGCAAGACCACGATTTTCAACCTCATCAACGGGTACTTCCCTCCGACGGCCGGCTCCATCTTCTTCAACGGCAAACGCATCGACGGCATGAAGCCGCATGTCGTCTGCCAGCTCGGCCTCGCTCGGACTTTCCAGGTCGTCAAGCCGCTTGCCCGCCTGACCGTCCTCGAGAACGTGATGGCCTC
>Ga0209009_1000570_pt1 | contig 12365 bp, 7 predicted proteins | sample BlaSpr_A8_OM3_M2_FD_187979 | JGI IMG/M metagenome (GOLD analysis project Ga0209009, IMG submission 187979) | Forest soil microbial communities from Thunder Bay, Ontario, Canada - Black Spruce, Ontario site 2_A8_OM3_M2 (SPAdes) (version 2) | ecosystem: Environmental > Terrestrial > Soil > Boreal... | reverse complement strand
AAGTTCCGGGCACTTTCCCCTCGCGTCGTCTCAGAGATAACACCCATTTTGAAAACGCATTCACCCAAGATTCGTTTCATTTTTGCCTCTTTGCTTTTTATTTCTGAGTCTGCGAAGCCAATCCGGGCTGCAGGGAACGTTGCGAGGGACTCGCCGTCAATAAGGTTTAAATGCAAGGGCTGCCTGCCAGCGCTGTCCGGGACATAGCGTTTGCCCTAGGTTTAAATGTAGCGCGGGTCTTTAGCGTGGCATCTTTCTATTCTGAGGTGCACCAGACCCAATTCGAGGGACCTGCTTTTTATTTCGCCCGTGAATTCCCCTTGTCCTTCTCGTGACGATTTCTCCCGCGGTAATTGACACGTAAGAATCTCGACATAAAAATTGATTACCGCGATGGACTGGTCAACTTCACCTACGTCCCCTCGGCACCAAGCCCAAACCCGTACCAAACTAACACCGACCGTTGAGGCCGCCGTCACCGACCGCGATTTGGCGGCGACGGCGTCGACCTTTCTATCGCCGATGCCCAATACTGCTCCCGCTCCTTTTGGAGTACGCCGGCTTGCCGCCGCTTTCGTAATACGGCGCCGCCGTTACGAGCGCGCGTTTATAACGCCGCCCAAGGCTGCCGGGTCTTGTAAGGGCTCAGCATGCTGCGCCGCCGCAAATGCTGGCAGAACCCCTTGATCTCACCAATTATCCCGTTCCAGCTCGTACACGAATGAGTAACCTGCGCATCTAATGCGATAATTGACGAGTGAGAAGCTACCGCACGGAATTCTGCGGCACACGCTCTCGCTAGAGGATTAAATGCGCCACCTTCGGAGGCAGCTCAGTTTTGTGATTCTTTTGGTTTTCTTCGCAGCAATCACTGTTGCGCTCGCGTCGTCCGTCCCCGCACAAGAAGCTGCAAAAACTTCGCAGCCGCAATCCGCACCGCCAGCAGGCAACCAGCAAGCTTCCAAGACCGTAACCTGCACAGTTGACACTTCGAGGAAAACCTTCTCCGCCCCCATCGCCAATGCCCTCCATCTTTACCGCACTGGAAAATTTGACGAAGCAGCGGCCGCCTACAACGCCATCATCTCCGCAGGCGGCCCCGACCCGGTCCTCGCTTACACTGGACTTGCGCGTGTCTATCTGCGCCAGGAAAAAGTGAGCGAAGCATTCGCCGCAGCCAACCGTGCCGTAGCATTAACTCCGGGAAAAACTCCCGCGATCACCGCGCTAGGCGAAGTGTATTTCCGCCAGGGAAAATTAAAGCAAGCCGAAGAAGCTTTCCTGAATCCGCTTCGCGCCTGCGATGTGGACGCGCGCTCTTACCTCGGCCTCTCGCGTCTCTATCGCGCCACTTCAAATTATGCACGCGCTAAAAACTCCATCGACCAAGCCTACAAACTCGATCCTGACGATCCCGACATACAGCGCTCTTACATGTACTCGCTCAGCCGCTTCGAAGTGGTTGCATTTCTCCGCGTTTATCTAAGCCGCGAGACTGACGACGATGCAGAGCACCGCCAAAACCTTCAGCGCCAACTGGAGCTCCTCGAAGATGAGGGCCAGCAAAAAGCGCCCTGCCGCATCACTTCCAACGTAACCGCCACGCAAACCAATATGGAAACTTTGCTCGAAGGCCCCAACTGGACGCGCGGTTACGGCTTGAAAGTGAAAGTAAACAACACCTCCGCAAAATTGATGCTCGACACGGGCGCCAGCGGCATCACTATCGACAAGAAAATCGCGGAGAAGGCCGGTGTAAAGAAAATCGCTGATTCCTACTTGCGTGGTATTGGAGATAAGCCGGTCGCCGGTGGCTACACCGCCCTCGCTGACACTATACAAATCGGCGACCTGCAGTTCGAAAACTGTTATGTGGAGGTTGTGAATCGCAACAGCGTCCTCGAGGACGACGGTTTGATCGGCGCCGACGTCTTCGCCAGCTATCTCGTTGACATCGATTTCCCCAACTCAAAATTTAAGCTCAGCCAGTTGCCGCCTTATCCCGACGCAACGCCAAAAGAAGCTGCACAACAAGCCACGCTCGAATCGCAGCCTTCCCATGACGTCCAGCGCCACGATCGTCACATTGCTCCGGACATGAAGGACTACACGCCCGTCTTCCGCTTCGGCCACATGATTCTGATTTCCACGCAGGTGAACGATTCGTCGCCCATGCTTTTCGCCATCGATACGGGCAGCTTCGACAATACGATCACCCCGCAAGCCGCCAAACAAGTCACCAAGATCACTCGGGACACGGATGCGCGAGTAAAAGGACTGAGCGGCGAAGTGAAAAATGTCTACGTGGCCGACAAAGCTAACCTGAAATTCGCTCATTTCAAGCAGGATCGGCAGGACCTGGTCACCTTCAGCCTCGATGGCATCAGCAACTCTCTGGGCACCGAAGTTTCCGGCCTGCTAGGCTTCCGCATGCTCTACCTGCTCGACATAAAAATCGATTACCGCGACGGCCTGGTTGACTTCACCTACAACGAACCCGGCACCAAACCCAAACACTAACCCCCGATCGTTGAAGCTGCGGTCGCCGTTGATGGCGCAAACGCGTCGGGGCCCGCTGGTGCCGCCACCGCACCAGCCTCGCGGATCGTTCGCCGTCTCCTTTGCTTTCGTAGCGCCGGGCTTCAGCCCGGCATCTTGCTTTTGCTTTTTCTTTTGAACTTTTTTGTCTTTGCTTTTACGTTGTCATCCCGACAGAGTCCGCCTTGCGGCCGACGAGGGACCACCTGCTGTGGCTTTAGATTTAAATGTAGCGCCGAGGTCTTCAGCTCGGCGCCCTTCTTCTCCCTTCCGCAACCGCAAATGTCCGGAAAGATTTCCTCCTACGAAAGTCCTGAAAGATATGCCCTCGGCGCAAAAGCTTTTTCTCCCACGAACTGACCTCCCCTAATCCGCACCATGCATCCCCGGTCCGCATCACTCGCGTCAAGGATTTGCACTCGCGTCCCGCAATTCACCAGCAGAAGTTTTTCAGCAGCGACAAGAAGAGAAATTCCCAGATCGTCCTTAGCCGTTTCGCAGGCGCACATTTCACCAAGCATTTCCTCGCTGATCGGGAGCAGCACGTAATTTCGGCCGCCTTTGTCGCAGATAATCGCAATCTGTCCCACCCATTCAGGGTGAGGAGAAGCAGTGGCCAGTGGCTTTTGTTGAGGAGAAGAAGCAAGTGTCGTCCCGGGGGCGTCCGGTTGAATTCTCTCCACCGCAGCGATAAAACGGTAACCGCGCCGAGGAAGCGTCTCAATGAACCTCGGCTTTTTGTGCGAATCGCAGAGCGTCCGTCGAAGCGTCTGTATGGCTGCGTTCACGCCGTGCTCGAAATCGACGAACGTGTCCGCGGGCCACAGGCGTTCCTGCAATTCCTTTCGAGTGAGCAATTCGCCCGGCCGTTCAAGCAGCAATGCGAGAATCTGAAATGGTCGCGGAGGCACACGCACCTTCAAACCGTGCTTGCGAACTTCTCCGGTGTGGAGATCAACCTGATAGGCATCGAAGCGGACACGACCTTCGGATGGAACCTCGTCGCGCATAGTAGAAGCTGGGAAATGGATAGTACCCCGCGTCCCGCCGGAACTCAACCCTTCGCACTCATGAACCTCCGTAAGGCCAGTATCGTCAATTGTTTATACCTTCACCTTTCCTTTACCAATAAATTACCCCTCGTGCATTGAACGATTTATGGTTTGGGATGACACTGCGCGTGCAATGAGAAACGAAATGAGAAATTCGAATTTAGAGATTTCAGGGGAAAAGGAGACGATCATGAAAATCACGAGCGTGGTGAAAGTTTCGATGTTTGCAGCGGCGCTGGGATTTGCAGCCTTGTTTCCGGCGACGGCGCGCGCGCAATCCGACGTGATGCCTGACTCCTTCGCTTTTTCAGCTGAGGAGTCCACCATAACGCAGCCAGCCGACGCGAAATTCGCGAAGGCCGATTTTGAAGGTAAAGTTTCGCTGCCGTACGACGTGAAGTGCGAAGGCAAGAATCTGAAAGCCGGACAGTATTCGCTTTCAGTCAGGTCAGAAGGAATCAGCCACGTGGTCATTCTTCATGGCCGCGGCGAGAACGTGAATTTGCATGTTAGCGAAACACCCGCCAATGCTCCAGCGAATGTCCGCGCGAATCAGCCGTCGAATCAAGCCGCGAGCCAGAGCGCGTTGCTGGTTGGAAAGTCGGGTGAAGGTCGCAAGGTCGAAGCCGTCTACGTGAAAGAGCTGAACAGGACGCTGTACCTGAATACTACTTCGCAGGGAAGCCACACCCACATCGAACGCCTGCCCATCTCATAGTTCGCTAAAGTCGCAACGCCCCGTAGGCGCCAGCCACGGGGCGTTCGTGTCTATAGGCGCCGGATTAATCCAACAATTTCCTACAGTATTAGGATCTGCTGTTTCCCGTGGCGTTGATATTGACGTTGACGTCGCGCTCCTAGCGCCTGGCTTCAGCCCGGCATCTTGCCTTTTGCTTTTTCTCTTGAACTGGGTTGCTTTTACGTTGTCATTCCGGCCGACGTCTGCAGGCTTTATAACATCGCTCTCTCCTCGCTCCATCTGGTGTAATCTTGATTTGCGCCTTTTCGGCGCACTAGGATGTAGGTGATTGCATGAATAGCTTCGCACAACAAGCTAACTCGCTTTCCCTTTTCGCCAAGTGCGTCGCCGCGATTGTCGGAATCATCGTCATTTACGTCATCTTCAGCGTCCTCGAACGAACTCTTCCTCGCCACTTTGGACGCGCCGACGCCCGCTATAGAGTTCGCAAATTCGTAGCCTTTTTTGGATACGTCTGCGTCGTTCTTTTTCTTGGCATCCTCTTCGAAGATCGCCTCGGCCGCCTCAGTTTTGCAATTGGCGTAGTCGGTGCGGGCGTTGCCGTCGCGCTGCAAGACGTGGTCGCCAGCATTGCCGGCGCCTTCTCCATCGGTTTTTCAAAACTCTACACGGTAGGCGACAGAATTCAGATCGGCGATACGCGCGGCGACGTGATCGACATCGGCCTCCTGCGCACCACCTTGATGGAAACAGGGAACTGGGTCAGCAAAGATTTGTACAATGGCCGCATCGTCCGCATCCCCAATAGCACAGTTCTGAAGGGCACCGTCTTCAACTACTCGCAGGGCTTCCAATTCCTATGGGACGAAATTAAGCTCCTTTTCACCACCACCAGCGATTGCCACTACGCTCGCGAAATGCTGATGCGCGTAGCCAGAGAATCCATCGGCGAGTACCTGATTGAAGCGCAAATCTCCTGGAAGGTGGTCAGTGACAATTTTAAAATTTTGCAGCCGTCGCTGGAACCCATCGTCACGCTCAACGTGAACAACGGCTCGCTGGAATTCGGTCTGAGCTACGTCGTCGATTACACCAAGAGAACTGCAAAGCAAGACGAGCTCTTCTCAAAAATTGTAGAAGAAGTCGCAAACAGCAACGGCCGCCTGCAATGGTCCTCCTCCACAGCAACAACCACGGTAAACGTCGGGTCGGCTAGCGCGCCAACATCTCAGCCCGCCAGCGCGTCATTGTCGAATGCTCCCGGCGCGCCAGTCTCACATGTCCCAGGCGCGCCCGCACCGCAGCAGATTGCCGCCGCGAACGTCGCCCCGGTGCAACCCACAACAACACCCACCGCAAGCGTATCGACATCGCAACCGCCGCCCGCATCCAAGCCGCCCACACCACTTTCATCTCGCGCCACAGGCCGCTCGGCAAACTCCGACTAGTCATACGCTTTACGCTGTCATCGCAAGCGAACTCCCGCGCTCTTGCTATCCCCGGTTTCAAAAAGCGTGGGACGAAATGGGGCCGCTTAGGTCGAAGCTAGGGCTCCTGGGTCGACCGTTGGTGGAACCCGGCCGGGCTTCAGCTTTCCGCTCGGGACAACTTACGCGGTGTTTATTCAGGCGAATAAAGCCTGGGGAACCGCGTCGACTTCGTCCCGGCAACATTTTCGATCAGCGGAAAAGCTGAACTTCTCCGAACGAGTCTTCAGCTTTTCTAGCCACAACTCGTGACCTTTGTGCCGGATCCGGTTACTCCCAATCCTGATTCCTCTCCATTGTTTTCTCGGCATGGGGATCCTTGCGTGTGCCATTTCTTTTATAAGACATGGAATGGCCTGCTGTTCAGTTGTAGCTTGCGGCTATGACGACGCCGGCCGCGGTCTTCGCGCTGACCAACTCGCGGCTTGTCGCAATCACCGCTGGAAGCGCTGGCACGACGAAGGCGGCAGACTGCGCACGACTCTGTTGCAGGCGCAACCAATCTTCGCGGAACTCGAGCGCTGTCTCGCGACTATGTTTTGGACTGCGCAACTCGCTCTCCATGCGCGCCAGGATTATTTGGTGCGCCGTCTGCGCGTCCGACTCGCGCGAAAAAATGTTGCTGGCGCTCAGCCCCACGCGCAAGATTGTGCCGGAGCTGCTAGGTGCGGCACGTGCGCCGGTCGTTAGCGCTGCACTCGACGCGCTCGCGACTTTGTCTGCCGGATCCGCCGACGCTGCATTCGGCGCGCTGGCAGCGGACGCGGCTACTTCCGCGCCGCGCTTTGCGCTTGCGCCCTTCGTTGACGAGGCGGCATTGCCCGCCGCATTCGCGGTGGCTTCAGGGGCTGCGTAGTTGTCGCGCCAGCTTAGCCAGAGGGCGCCATTTGCGTCCATCGTGATCTCGCTGCCATTGGCGAGTCTTGCGAAGACGCGCTTCAAATAGCTGCGGTCGGGAATAATTTCCACCTGGATGGCTTCATCCTCGGCGGTGTCAAGGTTCGCGCGAAACTCGTTCCAGTCATCGTCCGTGCCAACGACTTTGTCGCGAGTGGATTTTTCTTCGGCGGCAAGCTGTTGCACGCTGACGGTCTCTCCCCCCGCCGAACCGTTTGCCAGCGGATCCGGGCTGTTGTCCGCGCCGATCGGGTTTGCAGACGGATTCTTTTCAAACTCATGCTCGGGATTGAACCGCGCGGTAAGAATGTAAGACGCGGTAACAGCCGGGACGGCCTGCCATGCCAACACGCCGAGAGGAATCACTAACTTCTTGGAATGGTAAAGCTGCTCCGTGCCGCTGCGACATTCCTCGCTGCGCTTGATGGTCCCTGGCACTTGCGCAAAATGCAGAACCCGCAAATCGAGCTCGGGATCTTCCTTTGCATATCGTGTGAACGAGCGGGCTACCGCCTTCGGGCTGGTCATAAAAAAATCGTTCACGGCATCGCGTCGCGCCGCGTGCGGGAAGTAAGTGTTCATCACCCGCTTGGTGAAGTCGGCACAATTCCGAAACGCGCCATTGAAGTGGTTCACGTTGGGCAGGGAATTGAACTCGGCGATGAGCGCGCGGTCCTGATCCGCGGAAGTTTTCACTACGAAAAAGTACATGCTGCGCTCGAGCGTGGCGCCCACCATTTCGCGCCACTCGGAGCTGTTGCTGTAGCGGCAGCGAGCGCCGGTACAGATGGTGGAAAGATATTTTTCGCGATAGCGCTCTTCCAGCGCCGCCTTGATTTCGCGAGAAGAAACCAGCGGGCGGTCGCGCGGATCTTCCACGCCGTAAAGATAAATGCTGAGCGGAACGATGTTCCATTCGTAAGGCTCGTCTTCGCCAAGCGTGGTGTAATTGCTCAGCACCGAACCTTGTTCGCCGGGCCGGCACAATCGCATTTTCACCGGAGAGCCGTCGGGGCAAATATTCGAAAGATAGACCGCGCTGTGTCCTGAGCCGGTTATCCGCGCGACGCTGGTGTCCAGCGATTCGTTGAGGATCACGCCCGCGTCGGCAAACGCAGAAGTAGCTGCGCCGCACAACAGCAGCGCCATCACCGCGATCGTAGTGCATACCTTTTTGGCAGAGAAAAGAAAAAGCAGATCCCTCGGACTGCGTCTTGCGCCCCCGGAAACCGGAGGAAGGGCAAAGCCGCGCGAGACTTCGCTCGGGATGACAGTGTGCGTATTGTTTGCGCGATGTTGTTGCTGAAACAAAAGACCCCCCGAAAATTAGACGCCCATATTTCAGGGCATCTCGCTAACGAAACTGTATTGCGAGTCGCGAGTTCAATTCGCTCGCTGGCGTACCCGGGCTGGGAGCTGTGCGCCGCGGCGCGGTTACTGAAACACGCGCCGAGATTTCCCGCCAATCTACCGGCGGGCAGGTGTTCAGGACCTGGCGCGACCTTCGGAAACCCTTCCCCCGAAGATCGCGCCAATGTCGCTGGTAGGTCGTTTAGTTGAACCCGAGCAGCCAGCGAAAGTGCAAGTCACTATGTCTGCATGAAGTTAGATGCTTTGAAGGGTGCGATTCGGGACAAAGTATTTACGGAACAATCTCGTAGCGTGGTGAAGTGGTATGACCAGTTGAGAATCGCGTGGTTCAAAGTTCGCGATTAGGAGGGTCGTGGGCCTTTGTTATCAAGAAGTTGTGGCGATTCGAGTCGAGCGCATGGTGATGAATCGATTGTACCACGGCGATAATTCACGCTTCTGTGCCCTGGCTCGGCGTGTGCACGGAAGGAAGCTCAAAGCCGAAAGGCTCGGTGAAAGTTCGCTTCAGACGCGAAAGAGATCACAGGGTTAAAAAAGAGGCGCTAGGGTCAGCGAGCGGCTTGTTTCCAGAAGTTCGGTAGCTTTTGTGCGCAGGTCTATGTAACTGCCGCAAGAAAAATGCCGTAGTGTTGCGCCTTGTACGGATGGCTGACAGTTCCTTATGCTTAGTACCCGAGGAGGTCAGGGCTGAGATTTTCTGTGGTTCGTTCCGGCATTCCCGGAGGAAGGGGGGAATGGCGGGACGGGACGGGGTAGTTAACGTGGCTTTCCAGGGCTGCCTGCGCCCAATAGCGCCCAAGCTGTCGCATGCAGTCCTGGAAAGTTATCTGTCGCTCCCCAGACCCTAGTAAATCGGGGATAGACCGGTCCGCGAAGCAAACCGCAAAGCTCGGCGAAAGTTCCGCCGAAGGGAAGCGAGTTAATGGACGGCGTTTTATGTCGTGGTTGCCCCCTTGACGCTCAGCGTAAAAAGCACCACCCACAAAGATTTCGAGCGAAACTTCAAAACGCGCATCCTTCATAGAGCGAAGGATGCGGCGCCCTCAGAAGAAACAGCAGAAGCAGAAAATCTAAAAAAAAGAGCAGGTCCCTTCGTGTCAGCGTTCGGGGCGGAAAAGAGCCGACAAGATGCCCGCGCTACAAAAAGCAACAGCAGGTCCCTCGTCGCCGAAAAACTAAGTTCGCTTGGGGTGACAACGTTTTAAGTGGCGCGCTGATCCTTCGCAGAAGCAGCCGCTCCCTTCCTTCGTCAGGGCGGGCACGGTCTTTCGTTCCTCGGGGTAAGCCTTCGCTTTGAATGCGAAAGAGGTGCGAGGTTTAATTTATAGTTACTCTTAGGATGAAGTAAGTAGTTGTGCTGATTGCGGTGAGAAACGGCGAGGCTAATATTTTCCCATGGTGCAGGGGAGAAGGCGGCGGAGCGATGCTGGCTTCTTGGATCCCGCAGACCCATCGATATACATGCTGGGTGTGCCGAAGTCGCGTCCTAAACTGGGGAATTGGTTGGTGTTCACGGTCTTGGCGGGCGCCGCTTTGGCGCTTGTGCTGTTTGGGATTGAAACGCTGATATTTTGAATCGGATATTCTTCCGGTCACTTCGGGACCTCATCCCCAGGCTCGAACCATCGACCTGAGCGGCCCCGCGATTCCGTCTACTTCGCAGCCGCTTCCCCAAACTGCCGGAGTGAAGCAAAACAGCAGGTCCCTCGTCGCCGAAACACTAAGCTCGCTCGGGATGACAACGTTTTCCTTCGCAGAAGCAATCCGCTCCGTTTTTTCGTCAGGGCAGGTAGGGTCTCCGCTTAGTGCGCGAAAGATATGACAACGCAAAAAATGCGCGCGCGAGAACCCGGACGTTTTAGGCGGGGAGGGGGGATTTCACTATTTGGATTAGGTTGGCGGCGTTGCCCCTGGGGACTACGCGGTCGATGGGGAAGTCGGATAACCGGAGACTGGCCCGCTGCAATAAATCCGCACACTTTGCGGGAAAGAAAAACGCAAAGGATGATCGCGGACATTAACTCTGCCGGCCCTTCGCCGGCGTCCTCATGGTAAAAAGATATGAATCTTTCGAAGGGATTTTTTCATCTGTGGAAAAGAGGGAATTCGCCAAATTGCAATGGAACTCAATACAGCTACGAACGTAGAATCAACTTTAGCCTTAAATTCGAAATAACTTGTAACGAAAAATAATTCGTAGCAAACAAAAAAGCAAACTGCAGGAAAAAGGAGGAGTGCAATGCCGCATTTTAACGTTGGGCATGAAAATTCGGCGAATATCGAACTGTATTACGAAGATCATGGCAAGGGAAACCCGGTCATACTGATTCATGGATATCCGCTGAACGGAGCTTCGTGGGAGAGGCAGGTTCCGGTTCTGTTGAGTACAGGGCACCGCGTGATCACCTACGACCGGCGAGGGTTTGGCAAGTCGAGCCAGCCGACCACGGGCTACAACTACGATACGTTCGCGGAGGATTTGCACAAGCTGATCACGCATCTGGGATTGCGCGAATTTGCGCTGGTTGGTTTCTCGATGGGCGGCGGAGAAGTGGCGCGCTACATCGGGAAATATGGCTCGAAGGGCGTTAGTAAGGCTGTGATTATTTCCGGCGTGCCGCCATATCTTTTGAAGGCGCAGGACAATCCGGAGGGCGTGGACGGGAGCGTTTTCGAGGGGATTGAGAAAGCGGTTGCGGCGGACCGTTACGCGTTCTTCACGGAGTTTTTCAAGAATTTCTACAACACGGATGTGTTGCTCAACAAGCGCGTGAGCGAACAAGCGGTGCAGGCGAGCTGGAATGTGGCGGCGTTTTCCTCAGCTACAGCGAGTCTTGCGTGTGTGCCTACTTGGCATGAAGATTTTCGCAAGGACGTAGCGAAAATTGATGTGCCAACGCTGGTGATACATGGGGATGCAGACAGAATTCTTCCGATTGGCGCCGCGGGGATGCGGACGGCTAAGTTGATCAACGGAGCAAAGCTGTTCGTAGTGAAGGGCGGCCCGCACTGCATCATCTGGACGCATGCGGACGAAGTGAATCCTGAGTTGGTGGCGTTTCTTGGGCAGGCTGCAGCGAAGCACGCCGGCTAGCGGAATGTCCCGGTCACGTCTTTGCGACGGGGTGTTCCAGTGTGACGGACCTGAGACAAACCAGCTTCAAAACTAGTTTTACAAGGTCATAAAAAATCTTTCGAATGAGGCCGGTTCACGCCAAACCGGCCTCTCTTTGACAGATCCACTAGTGGGCGGCCGCCGCTTTTGCTGCGGGTGAGTGAGCCAAGTTTCGAATCGCGTTTCGCCAAGTCGGGCGTCTTTGCCGGGGACGAGCGTTCGCTGGCCGACCTCCGCGCCGGAGTATCGCGCGTGTGGGTCGGCGATGACTTCGCGGGGATCTTTGAGGCTGGCCAACCACCGGCGGACTAGTTCATCCAGCATATAAAACCTAGCAACTCGCGTCCCACTGCCGTGATCACAACTCCCTTACTCTTGCCCTTGTCCGATTAGAACGCGTTCATCAGATGGCATGAGTTAGGTCAGATTTGGCCTGCGTCGAAGGGAAGAGACGATCGCCTAGTTTAGTTTTTGCGCTGCTGCGTGCTGTTTGGCATGGGCTACGAGCGCCACAAAGCGCGGATCGCCGTCGAGCGATTTAAGGTCGTCATCTCCGTTTAACTCCAGATCGTATTTCGGCGGGAGTCCGTGGTCAATTGCCTCGCGTAAAAGCGACAGCGCCTCGTCGCGGTCACCGTTCATTGCCGCGACGCAACCGAGGTTGTACAACGTCTCTGCGGTCTTCGGATGCTCCGGTCCTAGAACGCGGCGGCGGATCTCAAGCGTTTCACGAAACAACTTCTCCGATTCGGCGAAGCGGCCTTCTTCGGCCAGGGTTGCTGCCAGGTTGTTCATCGAGTCCACTGTGTCCGGATGCTCCGGCCCCTTCAAACGGCGCTCAATTTCGAGCGTCTCGCGGTAAGTTGTCGCTGCCTCATCGTGATGGCCTTCCTTATCCAGAACCGTCGCCAGGTTCTCCATTGTTGCTAGCGCGTCCGGATGCTCCGGTCCGAGGACGCGCCGCTCAATTGCGAGTGTCTCGCGGTTCAATTTCTCTGACTCAGCGAAGCGGCCTTCTACGCTATAAACCGATGCCAGCGTCGTCATCGAATCCAGGGTCGCCTGTTTCTCCGGCCCGAGGAGGCGGCGTTGGCTCTCCACGGTCTCGCGCACTAACTTCTCTGCTTCGGCGTAGCGGCCTTGCTCTAGAAGGACCCAGCTCAACTGGTCTTTGGATCGAAGGCTGTCGGGATTTTGTGGCCCGA
>Ga0209009_1000569_pt1 | contig 12385 bp, 10 predicted proteins | sample BlaSpr_A8_OM3_M2_FD_187979 | JGI IMG/M metagenome (GOLD analysis project Ga0209009, IMG submission 187979) | Forest soil microbial communities from Thunder Bay, Ontario, Canada - Black Spruce, Ontario site 2_A8_OM3_M2 (SPAdes) (version 2) | ecosystem: Environmental > Terrestrial > Soil > Boreal... | reverse complement strand
GCTGACCAACGACACAACCTTTCACGGCTTCCTGTGGACCAGGGCATCAGGCATGCGGGACCTTGGCACGCTTCCGGGAGACTATGCGAGCCTCGCCCTGGGCATTAACGACGGAGGCGAAATGGTTGGCGCGTCGCTAGACGCGAACTTCAACCCACGCGCGGTCCTATGGGAGAACGGCCAGATGGCTTGGGAGAACGGCCAGATGACCGACCTCAACACTCTGATTCCCGCCAACTCAGGTTTGTACCTGCTGGTCGCGGAGTCTATCAATTCCTCCCGGCAGATCATAGGCCTGGCCGTGACAAGCGGAGGCGTCCTTCACGGCTTTCTGGCCACCCCTCAGTGACCGGGATGGACCCCGCCCAATGGCGGCGGGGTCCTCGCCGGAAATGCCCGGAGCCTGCTTCGCCGGCGGGCGGTTTAGCGCGCGTTTCGAGCGTGAGGCGCGGGAGATTTCGTCGCTGAATCATGGTATAGCTCTTCAATTTGCCGGAACCGCTCTGGAGTCATGCTGGCGCCGAGAGTCTCATGATACCGATTCTAGTGGTTCAACTCTCGCAATAACCAGGCCTTAGCGAAATCCCAGTCGCGCCTGACGGTGCGCGGAGAGATTTTCAGAACCGCGACGATTTCCTCCTCGGTCAAGCCGCCGAAATAGCGCAACTCAACAACCTCGGCCTGGTGTAAGCCGACTGCGAGAACGCGGTAAAACCTCGTCCACTGCCAAAATTGACCGGTCCGGCGCGGCGGACGAAACGGCGGCGGCAGTCGCGGCCCACGCCGTAATTAGCAAATAGATGGCCGAGCCGATACGAGTCGCGGTCGCCGGTTACCGCGGCAAGGTCGGCTCGGTTCTCGCCGCGGCCTTTCAGAGCGAGCCGGGCATCGAGTACGTCGGCGGCGTTGAGCTGGGCGACGACCTGGCGGCCTTCCTGCACGAGAAGAGGCCGCGGGCCCTCGTTGATTTCACAAAGCCGTCGGAGGCTTTGCACAACGCCCTCGCCGCGGTCGCTGCGGGCGCGTCACCCGTGATCGGCACGACGGGCCTGAGCGCCGACGCGGTAGACAAGCTCGAAACCGCGTGCAAGAGCAAGGGGGTGGGCGGGATCGTCGCCCCGAACTTCGCGGTGGGCGCCGTCCTGATGATGCATCTCGCCGACATCGCCGCCCCGCATTTCGAGGCTGTCGAGGTGATCGAGATGCACCACGCGACGAAGCTCGACGCTCCATCGGGCACCGCGCTCTCGACGGCGAAGAGGCTCGCCGCGAGGCGGCGCGATAAACCCTTCAGCCACCAGAAGCCGGAGAAGGAGACCCTGGCCGGGACGCGCGGCGGGGAAGAGGGGAATGTCGCTGTGCACAGCGTGCGACTGCCCGGCTTCGTCGCCGACCAGGAGGTCATCTTCGGGCTGCCGGGGCAGACGCTCACGATCGTCCACCGGACGACAAGCCGCGAGGCGTACGTCCCAGGAGTGCTGCTTGCGATCCGCAAGGTGACGTCAGAGGCGCGGTTCTATCGAGGCTTGGACCAGCTGCTGGGCCTGATTGATTAACCGCCCGGACCGCGTCCAGGTCTGGGCGTCGCAGCTGTGGGCCAACGACTTTCCCCCCGTCTGCGCGATGAGCGGCCGGCCGGCCGAGACGTGGAAGCGATTCAAGTTCGTGACGGCGCCGACCTGGGCGTACTGGCTTCTGCTGTTGGTCTGCGCCGGAGGTCTCGGATTCATCGCCTACGCGATCGCCACGGCGGCCGTGGCGCAACGAGCCAGCGGGTATCTGCCGCTGACCCGTGCGAGCAGCCGGACCGCGACGCTGGCGTTCTGGGTTCCTACCGGCCTACTCATCGCATGGATCGTGGCTTGGGCAGTGGCTGCGGGCATCGGCTTCTCGAGCACCGACCCGAATGTATCCGCGATGGGCGGCGTCTCGTTCGGGTTGGGCTTTCTGTTCCTTGGGACTGGCCTCGTCGGCCGCCTGATCGTCGCGCCATTCCTGCGCCCACGAGCAAAAGTCATGGAGATGACGCCCGCGCAGAACGATCGCATCGTTGAGCTGCGCAACGTGCATCCTAACTTCGTAGCGGCGCTAAACCAGGTCTACCAGTCGCGCTCCGCGCGATACGCCGCGATGTCGGCTCCGGGGAGTGTGCCGCTCCCGCCCGGATCGATTTAAACTGAGCTCGTGCCCACATCCAAGCGACTAAACGTTGCTGTCGTAGGCGCGACCGGGATGGTCGGGCACGAGATGCTGCGCGTGCTCGCGCAGCGGAATTTTCCAAGCGAGCGCGTGGTTGCGCTGGCTTCGGAGCGATCGAAGGGCTTGTCGGTGGCTTACAACGGCGGCTCGGTCAGCGTCGACCCGCTCGATGAGAAGTCGTTCAAGGGCATCGACATCGCTCTGTTTGTCGCGAGCAGCGACATCGCCTTGATGTACGGACCGCTCGCCGCCGAAGCAGGCGCCCTGGTAATCGACAACAGCTCGGCCTGGCGGATGAAGCAAAACGTTCCGCTTGTCGTCCCCGAGGTGAACGGCGACGACATCCGCGACAACGAGGGCATCGTCGCCAATCCCAACTGCTGCGCCATCCCGCTCACAGTGATCCTGAACCCGTTGAAGAAAGCGGCCGGCCTCGAGCGCGTCCTCGTGTCCACCTATCAATCGGCATCGGGAGCCGGACGTGCGCTCGTCGACGAGCTCGAGGACCAGACCAAGGCCATCGCGGCCGGCTCGGAACCGCAGGCGGTCGCGTATCCGTACCAGCTCGCGTACAACGTCGTGCCGGGGGGCTGGCGGCCCGAGCCCGAGGGCTACAACGAGGAAGAGGTCAAGATCGTCAACGAGACGCGGAAGATCCTCCACATGCCCGACCTCCGCATCGTCGCCACCTGCGTCCGGGTGCCGGTTCCGGTCGGACACGGCGAGTCCGTCTTCATACAGACGACCCGAAAGATCACCGCCGACGAGGCGCGCACGCTGTTCGGAAGCGCGCCCGGCGTCATCGTCGAGGACGATCCGCACGCAAAGCTTTACCCAACCCCGCATGGAGTCGCAGGCAAGGACGAGGTGTATGTTGGCCGCATTCGAAACGACGCCTCGACCACGAACGGGCTCGCGCTGTGGCTCGTCTCTGACAACCTGCGCAAAGGATCCGCGCTGAACGCGGTCCAGATCGCAGAGCAAGCGATCGAAATGGGAGTAGTGAAGTGACTACCGAAGTGGGACGTCTCCTGACGGCGATGATCACGCCATTCAAAGCCGACGGGTCGGTCGATTACGAGGCCGCGGAGAAGCTGGCCGTGATGCTCGTCGCCGATGGGTCCGATGGCGTGGTGGTCGCAGGCACGACCGGCGAGACGCCAAGCCTCAGCGATGACGAGAAGATCGAGCTGCTCAAGGCCGTCAAGAAGGCAATCCCCGGCAAGCGCGTCGTGGCCGGCACCGGCAGCAATGACACGCATCACTCGGTCAAACTGTCCGAGCGGGCGATGAAGGCCGGAGCCGACGCCCTTCTCGCAGTGGTGCCCTACTACAACAAGCCTCCACAGGAAGGCATGTACCAGCACTTCAAGGCGATCTCCGAGGTGGGGCCGACGATCATGTACAACATCCAGGGCCGCACCGCGGTCAACATGACCGCCGCCACCACGCTGCGTTGCGCCGAGCTCCCCGGGATCCTTGGCGTGAAAGAGGCGAGCGGCGACCTCGACCAGATCGGACTGGTTTGCGCCGGAAAGCCGGATCGATTCAAGGTGTGGAGCGGGGACGACAGCTGGACGCTGGCCGTGCTGGCGACGGGCGGCCACGGCGTGATCTGCGTCGTGTCCCACATCGCCGGGCGCTCGATGAAGAAGCTCATCGACGCGTACGCCAAGGGTGACAACGAGACGGCGCGCAAGGTCCACCTGGGTCTGCTGCCGGTGATCAAGACGCTGATGACGACCGCCGCAAACCCGGTGCCGATCAAGTCGGTGCTCAACGCGATAGGCTTTCCCGCAGGCCCGTTCCGCCTCCCCCTTGTGCCTTTGACCGACGAGCAGCTGCAGTCGGTCATGAAGACGGTCCGAGAGGCCGGCGACCTGATCACCTTCAAGGCGGGACTGAAAGTCGCTTAGTTCCCCGGAGCTGACTCAGCTCCACGCCGAGATCCGCGGGTGCACGAAGTGCGGTCTGCACGCGACCCGCACCCAGGCAGTTCCCGGGACGGGTCCCTGTCCAGCCGACATCATGATCGTTGGCGAGGCGCCGGGCTTCAACGAGGACCGGCAGGGTGAACCGTTTGTCGGCGCGGCGGGCAAGCTGCTCGACACGCTTCTCGCCCGCATCGGACTCAGCAGGGCCGACGTGTTCATCACCAACGTGCTCAAGTGCAGGCCGCCCATGAACCGCGACCCTATGCCAAACGAGGCGGAGTCATGCTCGCCGTATCTCAAGCGTCAGCTGGAGCTGGTGCGGCCCAAGGTCGTCCTGATCCTCGGCCGGCACGCGCTCGAGCGCCTGATGCCCGGCCAGGGCTCGATCACGCGAGTCCACGGAACGCTGGTCAAGCGAGGTGGCGTCGCTTACGTGCCGCTCTACCATCCGGCCGCCGCGCTGCACAACGGCGCGTTGGTGGCGGACCTGGAGCACGACTTCGACCGCGTGAAGGCGTACCTGGAGGCCCTTCTCGCTCCGCCGCCCCCGCCGCCTGTCCCGACGGTCGCGCCGCCGAAACAGGAAGCAGAGCAGCTGCGCTTGTTGTGAGCTCGGGGCGACTTCGTTACCTCCCGCTGGGCGGTCTCGGCGAGATCGGCATCAACATGTGGGCGCTCGAGTGGGAGAACCAGATCTTGGTCGTCGACGCGGGTCTCATGTTCCCGCAGGAAGACATGCCTGGGATCGACCTCGTGCTGCCGGACATCTCGTACCTCATGCAGCCCGATCGAGAGGTGCTGGGCATCTTCCTGACGCACGGCCATGAAGACCACATCGGCGGCCTGCCGTACGCGCTGAAGAAGGTCAACGTCCCCGTCTACGGCACCCGTCTGACGCTCGGCCTGGTTAAGCCGAAGCTCAAGGAGCACCGGTTCCTGCGCGAGGCCGACCTGCGCGAGGTCCGGGTGGGCGACTCGGTTCAGCTCGGGCCGTTTCGCATCGAGACGATCGCCGTCTGCCACTCGATTCCCGACGCGGTGGCGCTCGCGATCGACACGCCGGTCGGAAAGGTCGTCTACACGAGCGACTTCAAGCTGGACCCCGCGCCACCCGATGGCCTTCCGACCGACATGGCGCGCTTCCGCACGATCGGCGATGAAGGGGTGCTGCTCCTCCTGAGCGACTCGACCAATGCTGAACGCCCGGGCCGGTCAGGTTCGGAGCGCGACTTGCACGCTCCGCTCGAAAAGATCTTCAGCGAAGCTCCCGGCCGCATCGTGGTTGCCAACTTCGCCTCCAACATCCACCGCATCCAGCACCTGGTGCGGATGGCCGGCGAGTTCGGCCGCCGCGTCGCGGTGGTCGGGCGCAGCCTTCAGACCAACTTCAAGACCTCGCGCGAGCTCGGCTTTCTGAAGGTCCCCGACGGGCTGACCGTTCCCCTCGAGGAAATCGACCGGGTCCCTCCGTCGAAGCTCCTGCTGCTCACGGCAGGCAGCCAGGGCGAGCCGATGTCGGCTCTGGCGCGCTTTGCGGCCGGACGCCACCCGTTCGTCAACGCGCTGAAGGGCGACTGGGTCGTGATTTCGGCCAGACCGATTCCCGGTAACGAGCGCAGCGTTCACCGGACCGTGAACAACCTCTACCGGCACGGCGCGCGAGTGTTCTATTCCGAAGTCGGCAATGTCCACGTCACCGGCCACGCACAGCGCGACGAGCTTCGCGAGATGCTCGACGCCGTGCGCCCGAAAAACTTTATCCCGGTCCACGGCGAGTTCCGGCAGCTCTTCCTTCATTCCGAGATCGCACGTGAGGCAGGCATCGACGAGCGCCACATCATCGTCGTCGAAGACGGTCAGACGGTCGAGCTCGACCGCGCCGGAATGAAGCGTGGCGAGAAGATCGCGACGGGGTTGATATACGTCGACGGCCTCGGCGTGGGAGACGTGGAACAGGTGGTGCTGCGCGATCGCCGTCACCTGGCCGAGGACGGCATCCTGGTCGTCACGCTCACGCTCGACCGCGACGCTGGGACCGTTCGCGCCGGGCCGGACCTCATCTCGCGCGGACTGATCGAACCGGAGCTTTCGTCCAGGCTCATGGCAGATGTCCGAGCCGCCGTGATCCAGAGTATCGGCCGCCTTGCGGAGACGCACGCCGACCTCAACCTGTTGAAAGAGGCGATCCACGACGCCGTGTCGAAGACCGTGTGGCGTCAAACGCGACGCCGCCCTATGGTGATCCCAGTACTAACCGAAATTTGAAGGCATGAAGCTTCCACCACTAGCCCTCGTCGCCCCAAGCCTTTGTCCGCGCTGCGACCAGCCGGCGATGGTGCTGAACCATGCCGACGAGTCCCGCTGCGCTCACTGCAGCCTCCAGCTCCATCAGTGCGGCAGCTGCCGCGGAATCGCAGGCCCCTTCGACCGTTACTGCGGCTTTTGCGGTCACGAGATGATGCAGGGGGACACGCGTCCGTTGTGGTGGAGGCTGTGGTTCCTTGCCGCGCTAGTCCCGCTGATCGGGGGGTTGATTTACGGCATCGCGCAAGCGCAAGGCCACTCGCGTTAGGTCTGGCACCAGGATCGCGAGCCATGGCCGGAACTCCACACGTTTGGCGCCAAACTCGTCCTTGAACTCATCGATTCGACACGTCTGTCACCAAAGGTGCTTTTGAAGCGAGCGCTGCTCGCACCTGTGCGACCACGACATCCGCCCGACCGCGGATGTCTGCCGATGTGAAACGTAAGACCCGGTATCCAGCGTTGACCAGCAGGTTCTGTCGGCGATTGTCATCCACCATGCGCTCCCGATGGCTACCACCGTCGTACTCAATTACAAGCCGCGTTGCGGGATAGTAGAGGTCAGCCCTGCCGACGAACCGCGCGACGCCATCGCGAAGATTCGTCTGCACCTCTGGTTGGGGTAGACCAGCCTGAATCAGGAGCCAACGAAGCCGAGTTTCCATTGGCGACTCAGCAGGAGCGGCCAATAACGCAAGCGACCGCAGCCGTGCGGCGCCGGGACGACCTTTCGACATCTCGGCATATCGACCCAAAGCGGCCGAGTTAATGAGGCCGCGATGAACCGCCATGTCGATGGCGACCAATGCCTCGCCGGCCGGCCGATGAAGGCACAATCCGGTGAGAGTAAGTGGCAGCGCTGTAGCGCGAAGCCGCCGGATGGAAACAACTTCACGGCGGGGAATCTCGCAACGTCGCACGCTGAGCCCGGCGCGCGAGCGGAGGCCAGATGGCGCTGGCACCGCTACCTCTACTGGATTGGTCGGTTCAAGGTCGAGGCCGAACAGCCACGCCGCTGTCGCCCCAACGAAGACAGTCTCCGGGGGTAGCACGCGCCGCCACGCTGAGAGCGTTAGCCAGGGATCGTCCGGCAGCTCTTTCCAGCGATAGAGCTCGGCGCCGAGACGTTGCCAGCTCTTGCCACTCAGCGCGCTCAGCGTAAGACCGGCGTCGCGCGCCTCATCGAGAAAGAACGGGTTTCGCGTGAGTTGGGGTGGAATGCATGGCGTTCTGCCCACGTCTGCACAATGGGGGTTCCAATCGATTTCGCCAACCCACGTTGTTAAGGTTGCCGATTCGACACGCCTGGCGCCAAACGTGTCTTTGAAAGCGCGGATTTGACACGGCTAGCACCAACCGGGCCAAACGGCATCGAAGTCACCTATTCAGACGGTGGCCGCACTCGACGCAGAAGCTGTGCCGGCCCAGGTTGTGGTGTCCACACGATGGGCAGACCAGGCGGCGCGGTGGATCGGCCTGGAGCCATCGCTCGTTCTCTCGGCGGTACCAGATGCCGTCTTCAGGTCCCAGCATCCAGCGCCGTCCTTCGCTGTCGAGCACGGCGAGGTCTCGCACGGCGAGCCTGAACGCTCGCGGCTGCAGGCCGCCTGACCGGCGCTCGTCGACCAGGAACTTGTAGCGTATCTCTGCTTCGGCGAATGGATCGACGGCCACGCGCAGAGTATCGCGCGCGGCGGCGCCTGGAATCCGGAGGGGCGAGTGGTCGGGTGTAGAATTCGCTCACGGCTCCAGGGCCCGCAGCATGCGTCGCACCACATCCCGAGGCTCACGTCATTCCGCACACGGCGCACGCCGCACCTCGCGCGCGGCGCGTTCCCGCCCTGCTCGAAGCAAACGATCCACAAGGCCACATCTCACCCAGCGCCAGGGTCGCGAGATCACAGGCGTCCTGCTCATCCTCGTCGCGCTGCTTGGCCTTCTCGCCCTCGCGAGCAACGCAGGTTCGATCCTCACAGGACTTCGCGACTGGCTGAACACGACATTCGATCGGGCCTGGTTCGTACCCGTCGGGGGCGCGCTCGGCCTCGGCGCCTACCTGCTCTGGCCGAGGGCGCCGCGGCCTCGACCTGTCGACATCGTTTCCGGAGCGGTGGCAGTGATCGCCCTGGTTGGGGTATTCGGCCTGCTCGGACATGGTGGGTCGGTCGGCCAGGGGATCGAAGGGGCCGTGACCCAGGTCTTTGGCCACGTGGGCGCATGGGCCGTGCTCGTCGCCCTGCTGGTGATCGGGCTCATCGTGACGGTTCACTTCAGCCCCGGCGCCCTGCTTGCGACAGTCGTCTCCACCGGACAAGCCGCGTACGCCGAGCGAACGCGGTTGGAGAACCTGGTCTCACCGCCGGCGCCGGCGAAGACCAGGGAGGCTAAACCAGCAAAAGCAGCCCCGGCCACGCGCGACGAGCTGGCCCAGTCGGCGGCGAGCTTTGCGGCCCCGCCTGCCGCGCTGGAGTCCCCAAAACCTTGGGAGGTTGAAGAGCCCACCGAAGTCCCAGACAAGGCCGAGCACTCTGCGCGTGAAGAGGAACCTGAGCCGCCGCCGGCGCTCCGCGTGGTCGCCGAGCTCGAGGACGACCTCCCCGAGATCGATTGGAAGCTGCCCTCGATCACCCTGCTCGACACGGTGACCGCGCGCCGGGAACGCATGGCGGACGAGATCAAGCGCAACGTCAAGATCATCGAGAGCACGCTCGAGACCTTCGGAGTGGCGTGCAAGGTGGTGGGAGTGAACCCTGGGCCGGCCGTGACCCAGTACGAGCTTCAACCCGGTCCCGGCGTCCAGGTCAAACGGATCACCGCACTCCAGAACGATCTCTCCCTCGCCCTGGCCGCGGCGCCGCTGCGCATCGAGGCTCCGATACCGGGCAAAGCGGCGGTGGGCATCGAGGTTCCCAACAAGTCGGCCAGCCTGGTCACGATCCGCGAGGTCCTGGAAACGGCGGCGTTTCGTGAAGGGACGAACAAGCTGGCGCTCGGACTTGGCAACGACGTCTCGGGTCAATCGATCATCGCCGACCTGACGCGCATGCCCCACCTGCTCATCGCCGGTGCCACGGGCCAGGGCAAGAGCGTGTGCATCAACGCCCTGATCACGAGCCTGCTGTTCCAGGTCACGCCGGAGCACATGCGGCTGCTGCTCATCGACCCGAAGCGCGTTGAGCTGACCGGTTACAACGGCCTGCCTCACCTTGCGCTGCCGGTGCTCGTCGAGTCGCACCAGGCTGCCGCCGCATTGCGGTGGGCGGTGGCGGAGATGGATCGACGCTACAAGATGTTCTCGGCCGAGGGCGTGCGCAACATCGCCGCCTACAACGACAAAGCGACGCAAAAGCTCGCCCGGCAGCTGCCGTACATCGTGATCGTGATCGACGAGCTGGCCGACCTCATGATGGTGGCGGCCGGCGAGATCGAGGAGCTGATCTGTCGCATCGCGCAGCTGGCGCGGGCGGTCGGCATTCACCTCATCATCGCGACCCAGCGCCCCTCGGCCGACATCATCACCGGGTTGATCAAGGCGAACATCCCGTCGCGCATCGCGTTCGCGGTGGGCTCACAGGTCGACAGCCGGGTCATCCTCGACTCGGGTGGGGCGGAAAAGCTGCTGGGTCGCGGCGACATGCTCTACCAGCCCGTCGATGCAGGCAAGCCGACCCGCATCCAGGGGGCTTTCGTCAGCGATCCCGAGGTGGAGGGAGTCGTCAACTTCTGGAAGTCGCAGGGCGGTCCGCACTACATGGAGGAGATCCTCGAAGAGGGCGCGAGCACTGAGTGGGAGAGGGGAGAGACCACTGAGCGCAAGCTCGACCCGCTGTTCGCGCGCTCCGCACGTGCGGTGGCGGCCGAGGGCTCTGCCTCGGTCTCTCTCGTGCAGCGGAAGTTCAACGTCGGCTACTCGCGAGCGGGACGGATCGTCGACCAGCTCGCCGAGCACCACGTGGTCGGCAGCTACCAGGGATCCAAATCGCGCGAGGTTTTGATGAACCTCCCCGACGTCGATGAGCTCCTGGAGCGGCTAGGCCTCGAATGACACGAGGGTCCCGGCCGGGGCGCCCCGACGGATCTTCGGCGCCCATGCGGCCCATCTGCGTTGTTGCAGCCTTCGCTCCTCGCTTACGCAGTTGCCAATGCGCGCGCTCCGGTGCTCGGCTGCGCCTAGCAGCAGGACCACCTGGTCACCGAATCTCTCGGCGGGGCCCCCGGTCGTGACCCTGGGTGAGGTTCTTGCTGCCAAGCGCGGCGAGCGTGGCCTCACCATCGAGCAGGCGGCGGCGGCTACAAGGATCCGCGCGCATTACCTCAGCGCCCTGGAATCAAACGAGCTGGAGCGCCTGGCCGCGCCGGTCTACGCGAAAGGCCACCTGCGAACCTACGCGCGATTCCTCGGCCTCGACCCGGAACCGCTGGTCGCGATGCTGAACCCGGCCCCGCGCGATCCTCGACGCCTCCTGAGCATCGGAAATATCACCACGCGACCCCGCATGGTCATCACGACGCCGGCGCTGGCGGCCGCCGGCCTCGTGCTGCTCGCCGGAGCCTTCAGCGGCTACGCGTGGCGCCAGGTCCAGGCCGATCGAGGCCAGGTCGCCGCGTCGCCGAACGCTCAGGTGGCCGCCGCACCTTCAGGCACTCCGGTCCCCACGCCGTCACCGCAGGCGCGACCGATCGTCGTCGGCGTCCGCGTGACTGAAGAGGTATGGATCAATGCATTCGTCGACGGACGGCCGGCTTACGCCGATGCGGGGAAGACGCTTCCCGCAGGCTCGGTCGTCTACTTCAGCGGGGTGGACATCAAGATCACGAGCGGCAAGGCTGCTTCGACGTTCATCACCATCGACGGGCGGGCGATCGGCGTTCTGGGCACCGGGGTGGCAACGCGGGACTTCTCGTCTCAAACTTGACCTCTGGGCAAGTTATGAACATCCCCAACTTACTGACACTGAGCCGGCTGGCAGCGATCCCGCCGCTGATGGTGCTGCTTGTGGTGCGGTTTCCGGGGCACGACCAGCTGGCGGCCGCGCTCTTCATCGTCTTCTCGCTGACCGACACCGTGGACGGCCAGGTCGCGCGCCGGCGCGGCATCGTGAGCGATCTCGGGAAGTTCCTCGATCCGCTCGCGGACAAGCTGTTCGTCCTGTCCGTGCTGATCGTGCTGGTGCAGGAAGGCCTGGTCGCCGCATGGGTGGTGGTCATCATCTTCTCGCGCGAGCTGATCATCACGATCCTGCGTTCGGTGGCGGCCGCGCAGGGCCGCGTGATCGCGGCAGCCCCTCTCGGCAAGACGAAGACCGTCATGCAGATGGGCGCCGTGACGCTGTTGATCCTTCAGCGCCCTTACCCGGTCATCGTGCCGCTGGCCGACCTGGTCGTCGGCGTGGCGATCGTCTTCACGATCTGGAGCGGGCTCGACTACCTGTGGCGGTTCCGCTACCTGCTCGGGCCTGTCGACTCCTCGCGCGCGCCTGAACCGGCGTCCACACACGATGAGGGCGTCGCCGCGGCGGCGCGGGAGCTCGGCGAGCTCTTGCGCAGGCAGGGCCTAACAGTCTCGGTCGCCGAGTCTTGCACCGGCGGAATGGTCGGGTCGCTGATCACCGACCAGCCGGGCAGCTCGGCCTATTTTTTGGGGGGTGTGATCGCTTACTCGAATGAATTGAAGCGAGTCGAGCTCGGGGTTTCGCCGGCGCTGCTGAAGCAGGTGGGCGCGGTCAGCGGTGAGGTGGCCCAGGCCATGGCGGACGGCGCCCGCTCACGCTTCGGGAGCGACCTGGCCGTCGGCGTGACCTGCATCGCGGGCCCCGATGCGGACGGCTCGCAAAAGCCGGTCGGCCTCACCTATGTGGCCGTGGCCTCAGGCGGCGGCACCGCGTCGCACGAGTACAGGTTCACCGGCGACCGCTGGTCCAACCGGCGCCAGGCGGCGGAACAGGCGC
>Ga0209009_1000568_pt1 | contig 12387 bp, 12 predicted proteins | sample BlaSpr_A8_OM3_M2_FD_187979 | JGI IMG/M metagenome (GOLD analysis project Ga0209009, IMG submission 187979) | Forest soil microbial communities from Thunder Bay, Ontario, Canada - Black Spruce, Ontario site 2_A8_OM3_M2 (SPAdes) (version 2) | ecosystem: Environmental > Terrestrial > Soil > Boreal... | reverse complement strand
ATGTTCCGAAAGAAGAGGACGGAAGCGATAAGGGCGTCCATCGATCGCCCACTTTTCTGAAGCCGCGCGACCACATGCGATCTGGGTTCATTTCGGTCTTGCGCCAACGCATACTGAACGTTCCGAATCCGCGCCGCCTTTCGTAGGATTTCGAGGAGCCGCCGGCGCTGCCCTCGATCGTCTAGCGAGAGGGCTCTCAACGTGACGAGTTTCGGCCCGGCATCGCCGAGGGCGCGGCGGATTAGGACCAGCGAAGAGCGGTCGCCGGTAAGAGCAAAACCATAAAGTTTATTGTGGGCCTCCAGGAGGTCGCGAATGAGATCGTTGTCGGCGGCCAACGCGGACACGCTGCGGCGGCCTTGGATGTCTAATTCCTGGATCTGAGTTTGCCACGACCAGAGCCACGCAACGCACGCTGTGGCGGCCAGGAGCGGTAGCCAGGTCACGATGAGCGACCGGTGCCGAAGCCTCAGTCCGTTTCCGCTAAGCGCGTCAAGCCAGCTCGTGAGACGACCGATGTTCACATATACTCTGTTCGGCGTGCGGGGCGTGTCATTTAGAATATTGTGCTGCCGCACTTACATTAATGGGTGAAAACTTCCGTCGTATCGGAAACGTAGCGCTCGAGTGATGGATCGGACGAAATCGGCAATCGTGTCCTTCTAGTTGCGTAACCTTCGATTGCGTGAAGGTACGCCAGGGTTCGCGAGCGCGTCTCATCGTGATTGATCGCGAGCCGTGCGAACATCGAGTCGGCCAGCCGCTGAAGCGCTTCCGAGGCATCCGCAATCTCTGCGTCCTGGCTAGCGAATCGCTCAGGCATCGCGTGCCAGCAACACCTCAAATGGTACGTTTCATGCAGAAAGAGAGAGTAGCGCCGGCCGAAATCGTTCAACCTCTCGATCGTAAACGGCCCGGTTCCGAAGCGCTGCAAGGCGTCTGCGACGAAGACCTGAACGGCGGTCGTGGCGCGCCTTGCCAAAGCGTCCGCCAGGGCAGCCTTGCTCGGAAAGTATCGATAAAGCAGCGTCTCGCCGATCCCCGCTGCCGTGGCGATCTCCCTCATCTTCGCGCCGAGGAACGCCCTGCTGCCGAACAGTCGCTCGGCTGCCTCCAGGATGGTCTCCCGCCGCTGCAAATTGCGCGGGCGGCCCCGAGGCACGCGCACGGATTGGTTAATGTGCAAACTATTTGAAACTTTCCGGGTTGTGCAGACAATGAAGGTTAGCACGTCACAGTGGAGGTGTCTGCAAAGTAGCACTTAACAAAAAAGCGCGCCTACAAGATGCCGCATCGAGCGGGCTAGGTGCGTTCCTCAAGGAGCGCCGGACAAAGATCTCTCCCGACGCGAGACGCTTGGGTCCCTATCTTCGCTTGCCTGCGCGATTGGGTAAGGCGATTTCGCAAGAAGAGATCGCCGTAGCGCTCGAGGTTAGCCGCACGTGGTATGTATTGCTCGAACGCGGCACGGTGCGCGCGTCGATCGCGTTGTTATGCCGGATCGCAAATACGTTCTGCCTCGACGCCGGCGAGCGAGCCTTGATGCTTTCGCTCGCGTTGCCCGACTTACAGCTGGACCCAATAATCGATGCGGTCGCCGATTAGCCGGCCTTACCGTGAAGGAGCCTGGCAAAGGCGTAGGCCTTCTTCCGATCTTCGGTTGCGCGGGCGCGCCGGCTCGATTCGACTGACGGCAAGCCGGCGTTCGACGCTTCGAGGCTCGGAATCGAGTCGCGATCGTCGAGCGTCGGAACGATCGAACGTGCGACGTGTGCAAACGTGGAGGCGCCGCCGAGTGCGACGGACTCGACGGGACCCGTCGCGGTCCAGCGAGGTGCGAGGCCGAGTCGCATGATGACGTCGACGTCTTCCGCGCTCGCGCCGCCCTTCTCGACGATGTTCAAGGCTTCACGGACGAGCGCGAACTGCAAGCGGTTTACGATGAAGCCCGTCAACGGCGTCGACAATCGAATCGGCTCGAGGTTGAGCGTATCGATCCAGTCGTTCAAAGCGGCTTCAGCGAGCTTATCAGCGCCCTCCGCAGGAGCCACGATTTCGGCCAGCGGTACGAGCGTCACCGGATGGATGAAATGTGCGACGAAAACGCGCTTCGGAAACTCGAGATAAAAGCTCATGCGATCGGGGAAGAACGTCGACGTCCCCGAGACGAGGGGGACGTGGTCGTCGACGAAGGTCTCCAATTCGCCGAACAGCGTCTGTTTCTGGGCGAGCACCTCGGGGATCGCTTCATAAACGAGCTGCGCTCCCGTCGCGGCCGAGAGATCCTCTGCAAAGGCGATTCGCTCGAGGGCTCCCGAGGCATCTACCTCCTGCGCGGCGGCCGCAACGCCCCGCTTCGCTCGCTCGGTGTTACGTGCCACGACCGTGACGTTGCACAGATATTGCGCGGAGCGGACCGCAACGCGCGATCCCATCGTTCCGGCGCCGACGACGACGACTTTCATGACATCTCTCACTTTGAGCCGCGAGTGCCTCTGCACGTTCGTAGGTTCGCAGCCGGATGGGGGAATCCGTGCTTGCGTCGTATCGTCCGAGCATGAAGAACGAATCGACGGTCGGTGGCCAAACGGTCTGCGGGCAACCAACCGACGAAGAGCTGCGCGACCTGCCTAAGCTCGGCTACACGGCCGTCATTAACTTCCGAATGCCGGAAGAACTCGCCGAACCGGAGGCGCCGAAGATTCCGCCTGGTATCACGTATTACGACATCCCTTTCACGGGCGCGACGCTTTCACGCGAGCACGTCGATCGGACTCGCGCGGCCCTCAAGTCGAGTGAAGGCAAAGTCCTCATCCATTGAGCGGGCGGAACAAGGGCTGCGGTCGTAGCCGCCATCATCGACGCTGAAGACGCCGGCGAACGCACGACCGGCGCGTTGCGCCGCATCGCTGAGGGCGGCTTCGACATCGAAGGCACCCCTTACGAAGCGTTCATCCGCCAGTACTTCAGTTCGTAACGGCTAGCCACTCCTAGCGCTCACCCACGCGCCGCCAGCCCCGCTTCCCTCATTAACGTTTTAGCGTAGGAGCGTGCGTTGCGTTGTGCCGAGGGGCCTCCAGCTTTTTCGCGTAGCCACGGAAGGCGGTAGCGAAAAAGTGGAGGAGTAGGAGGTTTGCACGGAAGCAAACCGACGGGCGCCCCCGAGACACAATGCAGCGCAACGCGATGGAGACTAGAACGTCTCCCAAATCCCGTTGTGGTCGATGGCCATATGTATATCTTCGGGTTTCAGGCCGTTATGGTCCGTTTCGCTGTACTTGTATGTCCCCGTCGTTCCGCCGTAGGGCTTGAGCGAGACGATCGCGGCCGCGAGCGAGTCGCCGTCGGTCTTGCCATTTGCTTTTGCCAAGGTGAGGGCCGCCAAATGCGCCGCATCCCACGCGAACGATGCGAAGTTCGCCGGGCGGCCCTTGTACGCGGTTTCGTAGGAGCTGATGAAGTCGGCCTGCGCCTTGTCAGGATGGGAGATGTTGAGATCCATGTCGGCTAGAACGCCCTCACCATCTTTGCCGGTCACGGTCAAGAACGTGTTGGAGACGATCCCGGTCGAGCCGACGACGTTGATCTTCATCCCGAGTTGCCGGATTTGCCGCACCATCAAGGCGGCCACGGGTGATGCCGTCCAGATGAAGATCGTGTCGGCGCCGGCCGCCTTCACCTTGCCGAGCTGGGCGGTAACGTCGGTCGCAGTAATCGGGAACGCCTCATCGGCGACGACGTTGACGTCTTCCCGCCCCGCCTCGGCCGTAACCACTGCCGCGCCTTGCGTTCCGTACGGCGCATCGTCGTGAACCAACGCCATCTTCTTCATCTTGAGCTTGGTGCGCGCGTACGTCAGCAGTTTGACGGCTTCGAGCTCGTTCGCCGGCGTCGCTTCAAAGAGGTATTTGAGGATTCCGGTTCGCGCCTCCCACAGCTGCTTCGTGGGCGTCATGTAGATTTGGAATACTTTCTTGTCGTTAGTTACGCGTGAGATCGCGGCAGAGGTCGGGGTCAACGAACCGCCGATAACGAGCGCGACGTTTTGCCCGATGAGGCTGGTCGCAAGCTGAGCGGCGGTATCCGCTTTGCCTTCGTCATTTTCGATCAGGAATTTGATCGGACGCCCGTTCACGCCGCCGCGATCGTTGATCTCCTTCTCCGCTAGCACGAACGCGTTGCGTTCAGGCTCGCCGAGTGGCGCGTAGGGGCCGGTGATCGAGAGGATCACGCCGACGGTCACGGGTGCCCCGCTCGCCGGCGCACCGGCTGCCTGTTTCGACGGGATCGCCAAGGCGAAAGCGCAGCTCGCAGCGATGGTCGTGCGCGCGAGACGATCGAAAGTAAATCGCATTGAAGCCCCCTACGGAAAGCGCGACAGGAGATAATCGTCCGCTTCGACGTACTTCGAAGCGATGCTTGCGCAGCTGGCCCAGCTCGTCCTCGCCGGCTTGACGGTAGGCAGCGGTTACGCACTAGTCGCGCTGGGCATCCACATCATCCTGCGCGCGACCCGAGTCATCAACTTCGCGCAAGGCGAGTTCGTCATCCTGGGTGGATTGCTCGCGTACACGTTCGTCACGGCGCTGCACCTGAGCGTTTGGGCGGCTCTCGTCGCCGCTACGCTGTTCGGCTTTTCGATCGGGCTCCTATACGAACGCGTCGTCCTTCGACCCGCAGCCCGAGCCGGCGAGATTGCGGTAACCATCGCGACCATCGGAACCGTCTACATCTTGTTATACGGACATGCGCTGATCTGGGGCAGCCTGCCGGAACCGCTTCCCTTCTTCAGCGGTGGCGCGACGGACGTATCCTGGCAAATTTTCGGCGTTCATATCGCGGCCCAGCAGATCTCGGTGCTGATCCTGCTGGTGCTCGTCCTAACGCTGCTCTGGTTCTTCTTCGAACGCACGACCTACGGTAAAGCGATTCGCGCCGCTGCGAATAACCCGATCGGTGCGCGACTGGTCGGGATCGACGTCGACCGCTCCCGCGCGCTCTCGGTCGCAATCTCGATCGCTCTCGCCGCGTTCGCCGGAACGATCATCGGACCGATCACCTTGGTCGGCGGCGCCGGCGGCGTTGCCATTGCCATCAAGGGTTTCGTCGGTGCGATCGTCGGCGGTTTGGAGTCGCCGATCGGATGCGTGTTGGGCGGCCTGCTCGTCGGGGTCGTTGAGAAACTGCTCGAGGGACAGTTTTCCTACGAGATCGCCGACCCCGTCGTCTACTCGCTCCTGCTCGTCATGCTGCTCGTACGTCCCGCGGGTCTGTTCGCGGCTCGCGCGGCGGTGCGCGATTGAATCGGCGCCTCCGGGGTGACACGCGGCTGCTACCGTATATCGCAGCGACGGTCGCGCTCTTTGGCATTTTCGCGCGCAACGATGCGACGCTGATCCAAGCCGGAACCTACGCGGCAATCTTCGCGGTCGCCGCGATCGGTCTGTCGGTGTTGCTTGGCAACGTCGCGCAGATCTCACTGGGACAAGCCGGATTTTTCGGCATCGGCGCGTACGCGCTGGCTTATCTGACGACGCTGGTGAGCTGGCCGGCCGCAATTCCGGCGTGGTTTCCCTTCGTCGCGGGGACGATCGTCGGAACGGCGCTCGCGGCGGGTTTCGGGCTTCTTCTGGGCTTCATCGCGTTGCGCTTTCGGGGGCACTATCTTGCGATGGCGACGCTCGCCTTCGGTCTCATCGTCGTCGGCGTCTTGCGCGCGAGCAAGTCGCTGGGTGGTTCGGTCGGCATTTCGAACGTGCCGTTTGCACATTTTGGGTCGCTGACGGTCTCCGGCGACCTCGCATATTGGTATGCCTGGGCGATGGTGGCGCTGGCGATGTTTTTTACGGTCAACCTCCTGCGGGGAAGAGCCGGCCGAGCTTTCGAGGCCATCCGCAACGACGAACTCGCCGCCGAGGCTTCAGGCATCCCGATCCGCCGCTACAAGATTCTTGCGTTCGCGTATGCCGGCGGACTAGCGGGGTTTGCCGGAACCTTCTTCGTCTCGTATTTAGGTCTGGTCGAACCGAACGCCGTCGGCGTCTCGCTCTCCATAGACTTGCTGCTCATGGTAGTTCTCGGCGGCGCCGGCGGAGTCTCCGGCGCGACGATCGGCGCCTCGATCATCGGCATCACGAACCTCTACGGGCACGACCTGGAAAATTGGCGCCCGGTAATTTACGGCATCGTCGTCGTCCTCATCGTCATCGCATTCCCGCGCGGCGTCGTCGGCCTGTTTTCGCGAACGCCGGATCGCAAGATCCAAACGGCCGAATCGGCCGGCGCGCTTGAAAGAATCTTCGCGGCGGTGCCCGCTGCAACGAACCCATGGCTTGCCGTCGATCGGATTAACAAGCGCTTCGGCGGGCTCGTCGCCGTTGACGACGTCTCCTTTTCGCTGGAGAACGGCACGCTCAGTTCCCTCATCGGCCCAAACGGCGCCGGGAAGACGACGCTCTTCAACGCTATCTCAGGGATCGGCCGGGTCGACGCCGGGCGCGTCATCATCGCAGGAACCGACGTAACGAGCTGGCGGCCGCACCGCATCGCGGCGCTGGGCGTCGGACGCTCGTTCCAAAATGCTCGTCTTTTCGGCGAGATGACCGTTCTCGAAAACGTCGTCGCCGGCGCCTCCCTCGCCGAACGCGCCGGATTCTTGGCCGATTTGCTCGCCCTGCCGGTTACTCGTCGCGATCGGCGCATCGCGCTGGAACGGGCGTGCGCGATCGTCTCGCGCTTACAACTCGAAGAACTCGCCGGGGTCATGGCGCGCGATCTTTCCTTCGGCGACCGGCGTCGCGTCGAACTCGCGCGCGCGTTGGCGGCGAGCCCGGGCCTCTTGCTCCTCGACGAGCCCGCCGCCGGTCTCAACGCGAGAGAACGCGCGCGCCTGCGCGAAGATCTTCGCGCGCTGCGCGACGGCGGGATGACGCTGTTGCTGATCGAGCACGATATGCGCCTCGTGATGCAGATCAGCGATCGCGTGATGGTATTGCGCTTCGGCCGGATGATCGCCGATGGGCCGCCGGTGCTCGTTCGCAACGATCAAAACGTGATCTCCGCTTATCTGGGGACCCTTTCGTGACACCGCTGCTCGATGTCCGCGACATCCACGCCGGATACGGCAACCTCGCCGTGCTGCACGGCGTTTCGCTCACCGTCGCGCCGGGCGAACTCGTCGCGGTGTTAGGACCGAACGGCGCGGGGAAGACGACTCTTCTTCGAGCCATCTCGGGATTCGATGCGTGCGTGACGGCCGGAAGCATCTTCTTCAACGGTGGCGATGTCACTAAACTGAGCTCAAGCGAAGTCGTGCGCAACGGCCTCGTCCACGTCCCGGAGGGTCGTCAGCTCTTCAGCGACATGAGCGTCGACGACAACCTTCGGCTCGGTGCGTTCGCCCGCCGGAACGCAGGCGGCGGCGACGGCGTTGAGGCGATGTACGCCCGCTTTCCGGCACTCGCCGCGCGTAAGGAGAACAGCGCCTTCTCGCTCTCGGGCGGCGAGCAGCAAATGCTCGCGATCGGACGCGCCTTGATGGCGCAGCCCAGACTCCTGCTCCTCGACGAACCCTCCAACGGGCTTGCACCTCAGGTCGTCGAGGCGATCTTCCGCATGGTCGCCGAACTATGCGCCGGCGGAACCGCGATCCTACTCGTCGAGCAGAATGCCTATCAAACGCTTCAGCACGCCGATCGAGCGTACGTTCTCGAGAACGGCGCGATCGCACTACAAGGTTCTGCCGCGGAATTGGCAAGCGACCGGCGGGTCCAGGCCGTCTATCTGGGCGGCGCGACCGACGAGGTTTAGGGATGATCGTTCGTCGCGCGAGCCATTCCGACCACGCTGTGGTCGCCAACCTCTTCGACGAATACTTCGACGCGATCGCGTTGCCGCGAGAATTGCGCGACGATACGCAGGCCGTAGCGGTTTACCTCGACACTCCGCGCGCCATCTTCCTCGCTTACGACGGCGCGCTGCCGGCGGGAGTTATCGCCCTTCGGCCGCTCGAACCGCAGCCCACCGGCGCCCTTGGACCGTCCTGCGAAGTGAAACGGCTCTACGTCCGGCCATCCTGTCGGCGGAGCGGCGTCGCCGGAGCACTTCTCGACGCCCTCGAAACCTATGCGCGAAGCATAGGATTTCGAGAAGCCTATCTCGACACGCGGGCCGACATGACCGCGGCCTTCGCGTTTTACTTGCAGCGGGGTTACGTAGTATGCGAACGGTACAACGACAATCCGGTTGCAGCGCATTTTCTGCGCTTACCGTTGTAGCTCAGTTCGGTGCCGGCAAAACCGTGCCGCTGACCTCGCCGAGGCCGATGTGCGCCGCGCCGGGGCGATCGCATGCGCCGCGCATCGTTACGATATCGCCGTCGGCGAGAAACGCGCGCGAGCTGCCGTCGGCGAGTTCGATCGGCCGCGTGCCGCGCCACGTCAATTCGATCATGCTCCCGTAAGAGCCGCTCTCGGACCCGGAGATCGTACCGGACCCGCAAACGTCGCCGGCTCGAACGCCGGCGCCGTTGCTGGTCAGGTGCGCCAGCTGCTGCGCCATGCTCCAATACATCCCGCGAAAATTCGTGCGCGCGATGGTTCGCGGGGAATCTTCGGAACGGCGCAGCTTCGCCGAAGAAAGCTCGACGCTGAGAGCCACGTCGAAGTTCTCCGAATCGCTCGCCGCAAGATGGGGAAGCGGCTGAGGTTCCTGAACCGGCCCTTCGACCCGAAAGGGCTCGAGCGCGTCCAAGGTGACGATCCAGGGCGCAAGCGACGTCGCAAACGATTTCGACAGGAACGGCCCCAGTGGCTGGTACTCCCATGCCTGGATGTCGCGAGCGCTCCAATCATTGAGCAGCGCAACGCCGAAGATGTACTCGCGCGCGCGTTCGACCGGGATCGGCGCGCCCAGCGGCGGCCCGTCCCCGGTAACGAACGCGACCTCGAGTTCGAAATCGAGCATTCGGCTCGGACCGAAGAACGGCTCGTCGGAGTCGGGTGACTTGATTTGGCCACGAGGGCGAACTATCGGCGTCCCGGAGACGACGATCGTGTTGGCTCGGCCTTGATAGCCGACCGGAAGGTAGCGCCAATTCGGCAAGAGCGGATCGCCGTCGGGCCGCAGCATCTTGCCAAGATTCGAAGCGTGTTCGCGCGACGAATAGAAATCGACGTAGTCGCCGACGTCGATCGGCAGCATCATCCGCGCGGCTGTTCGCTCGGCCAGGGCACGTTCGACGATGCCTGCATCGTGGAGTTCGCGATTTCCCACCCCGAGCAAGCTCGAGAGCCTCCAGCGCACTTCTCGCCACGCTTCCCATCCGCACGAAAGAAACGCATTCAGAGTCGTGCCGCCGAAGATCGAGGCGGCGTTGCCCACGGCCTCATCGAGAAGTCCCGTGCGAGCGACGACGTGCAGATCGAGAATCCAATCGCCGATCGCGACGCCGAGTCGAGGAACCGTCTCGCCGGGCCGGACGAATGCCCCAAAGGGAAGGTTTTGAATCGGAAACTCGCTTCCACGCGCAACCTCGACCCACGACCGCAACGCCGGATCGGTCGTCGCGTCGAAGCGTGCGTTCGGGCTCACCGGCTCCCTAAGATCCCGAGGGCGAGCAGATCCGCGATCGGTTCGTCGAACGAGCAGCTGCCGAACGAATGGATCGAGTCTCGCCGGGCTGCCGCGATCTCGGCGGCCTCCGCGATCGCACCCCGCCACTCGAAGCAGCGCGCGGTTAAGCGAAAGTCGGGGGCGTTTTCGTCGAGCAGGATGGCCTCCAATTTCGCACGGTCGAAAGCGTGCGTCCGCGCCAGAACTCCGGCGCCGAACACGTTCAGAAAACCGTGCATGGTAAAACCGGCCTCCGCATTTTGCCGGCGAACCGCGCGGTGCAGACCCGCCGTGGCCTTGAACGGAATGCCGAGATCTCGCGTCCGCGCGATGAATTGCGCGAGCCGGCCGGGTGCGGGCACGGCAGTCGCGTCGAGGCCGCCGGTGCGCACTTTCGCGTAACGATTGGTCGCGAAGCCAGGCCTCGGGGTCAGAAGTGCCTGAAGATCGAGTTCCAGGTGCGCATCGTCTTCGATCCCGATCTCGACGTAGGTCGACGGAGGCTCGGCAAACCCACCGGCACCTTCCATCGCCAAGAGACTAGCTGCTTTTGCATCCGCATCGTCGCCCGGAACGTCGCCGAACCTAAGCTCGATCGCCTCGATCGCGATCCGGTCCGATCCCGCGTGCATCTCCCGCAGTACGGCCGCGTATCGGTCGAGCGTAACGGCGTCGAAAACGACCGACGTTCGCAGCGGCATCGAGCGCGCACCTAGAGCCTCGTTCAGCTCGGCAAGCCGCGAGGCCGGAACCAGAAATCTGCCGAGAATCCAGCCGTATGGGCCGTTTGCCGCCCGCTCGTGCGCCGCGAGTGCATCGCTCATCGACAGTCGCGCGGGAGGAAAGAGTCCCGCATCGTCGAGCGTGCTCGACAAGAAAGCGCGTATCGCGTCCGGATTCGCTTCGCTCATCGTAGGGTGGTTCTGCCGCTTGCGGAGCGCTTTCCTCGAAGGGCCTGCCGCGCGGCGGAAACAAAAAGGCCGCATCGCACAGGAACAAGCGCCGCAACCGCTCGCCGAACTCTACGTCTCCGCCGACATCGAAGCCAACGGCCCGTGTCCAGGTCTCTTCTCCATGCTCAGTTTCGGGTTGGCGGCGTTCACGGTCGAGAAAGAACTCGTCGGGACGTTTACGCGCAACCTCGAGTTACTCGAGGGAGCCGGACTCGACGAGCGGACCATGAACTGGTGGGCGCAGGACGAGAACGTCGCCGCGTTTCAGCGCTCTCGCGAGCACCTGGTCTCACCGCGCAATGCGATGGTCGAATGCAAGGAGTGGCTCGAGTCGATGCGCCGCTTCGGCCGCCCCATCATCTGCGGAGCGCCGACGGGCTTCGATTTCACCTTTCTCTACTATTACTTTCAGCTCGAACTCGGAGAAAGCCCCATCGGTTTCGCGAGCCTCGATTTACGGACGTACGCGGCGGCGGTGATGAAGCGGCAATATCGTCAGGTCGGGAAGCGGCAGTATCCCTCAGAGTGGATCGATGATGGGCTGCCGCACACGCACGTCGCGCTCGACGATGCGATCGAACAAGGCTGCATGCTCATCAACATGATCCGCACGAATATGAGCCTGCCCCGCGTCCCCACGTATCACGACCTTACATAGCTACGCGCCTTTTTGCCGATTTCGTCGTCGCTCGTCGCTTATGTGCGTTCCGAAGCACACCGCGCTCCTCGCTCCTCGAACTCGGCAAAAATGCATCGTAGCTCACGTCCGTGCTGATCCTTCCGCTCCTCGCCCTCGAACGAAATAGCTCGCACAGTTCAAGGTGCGTTAGAGCCACAGTACCCAACTCAAAAGAGCGGCAACCGGTCAGGGTTGTCGCTCCTCGAGCTGCTGGAGGGTTTTACTTCGTCGCCGAAGCCGTGGACTGGCCCGCAGGGGGCGGGACGACGCGGTAGGCGCCTATCTTGCCGGTCGGATCTACCCGTAACTCCACGAGCATCGAGCCGTGTGAAAACGTCACATCATAGGTGTAGCGTCCCATATCGGGCTCGGCGTCGTGTTGCGCGATCGATTGGATGTCGCCCAATTGGTGCATCCGGTCGGAAAGCGCGCCGAAGTCACCGCGGGTCACTTGCGCTTTCGTCGAGTCATCGAGGTAGCTCGTGAAGCCGGCGAGATCGTTCGCATAAACGGCGTGCGTCATCGAATCGGCCGTTTTCTGCGGGTTCGCGCTCGCTCCGCAGCCTGCCAGCACGGCACACAACAAAAGCGCGGCTAAGCTGCCCCCGACGGATACGCGATGCGTGGCCACGATCAGAACGTCCCCCAGCCGTAAGAGATGACCTGCGGCTGCTCGTGAGCGCTCCGCCCCACGGCCGTAGCCTGGGTTGGCTGGACGAAACTCGTCGAGTGCGAGAATCCATTCTGCCGGCGCAATTGCGCGATCTGGCTTTCCAGCGACTTCACAGCCTGATGCTGGTAGGCGACTTCCTTCTTATACTCGTTGACCAGCGCGGCTTCGTGCAGGTAGGCTGAACGCTCCGACGAGTACGCCGCTTGCATGTTCGAATTCTCGGCCTGCAGCTGAGCCTGTTGGCGATCGTACTCGGCGTACTTTGCGTGAACTTGCTTGTTGTGGTTGATGATGATCAACGCGCCGGCGGCGGCGGCCGCACCGCCCAGGATGATGTTGCGCGTACTGGCCGCACCATCGGCGCGAGCGGGCGCCGGGGCCAGGAACCCCATGCCGAATGCGAGGGCCGCTGCGGCAGCGATTGTGCGAGCTAAGCGTGACATACGAAGATCCTCCTTGGTGCTTGTTCC
>Ga0209009_1000566_pt1 | contig 12415 bp, 17 predicted proteins | sample BlaSpr_A8_OM3_M2_FD_187979 | JGI IMG/M metagenome (GOLD analysis project Ga0209009, IMG submission 187979) | Forest soil microbial communities from Thunder Bay, Ontario, Canada - Black Spruce, Ontario site 2_A8_OM3_M2 (SPAdes) (version 2) | ecosystem: Environmental > Terrestrial > Soil > Boreal... | reverse complement strand
CAGGTCGCGTGCGACCGCTGTCGTCTCGCGGTCGAAGAAGCTCGCGTCGAGGATCTTGCCGGGAGGCCGCGAGTCGGAGAGGACCTCAGACTCTCGCTTCACCCAGCTTCTTGCGCCCGGCGTGCCGGCGCCGCTTGTCCGCGTAGAGGGCCTTGTCGGCCACCTGGTACATCGCGTGCCAGTCCATGCCCGGATGCCAGGCCGCGATGCCGACGCTGAACGCGACCGGCACGGGGACTTTCTCGGAGCGGTTGATGTCTTCGAGCGACTGCCGGACGCGCACGCCCACCTCGCGCGCGTCGTGCTCGTCGGCCTCCGGCATCGCGACCCCAAACTCATCGCCGCCGAGCCGGCCGCACGTGTCGGTCGCGCGCACCGCGCGCTGCAGCTCCTGCGCCAGGAGGCGGATCGCCTCGTCGCCGACGTGGTGACCCTGCGTGTCGTTGATCTCTTTGAGGTTGTCGAGGTCGATCATCATCAGAGCGAGCCGGCGCTTGTGCCGCTGTGCGGCCGCGACCGCGCGGTCGATCGCCCGCTCGAACTCGGGTCGGTTGGCGAGCCCCGTCAGGTAGTCGGTCCGGGCCTCGCGAGTGTGCTGTCGCGCGCGGTCGAGCGCGACGGCGATCTGGTCCGCCACCGCGGCGACGAACTCTAGGTCGCTCGACTCGAACGTCCTGGGCAGCCTGGTCGCCACGGTCATCGCGCCGAGCAGCACGCCCTTGGTGCGCAGCTCGGCTCGGATCGCGCTCCACTCGCCGGCGATCCGGTCGACCCGCGACTCGGCCGGCCCGGACGAAACCTCGACCACCCTGACGAGCCGGGACCGCCCCGACTCCGCAAACTCGTCCTCCTCGCCCGGCTGCATGCCGATCGTCTTGGCGAGCTTGAGCCGGGCGCCGTCGCGGACCCACACCGCCCCCGCCTGGAGGCCGAGCACCTTGAGCGTCTCCCGGAGGCCGACCTCAGCGATCTCGGTCACGTCCAGAGAACGACCCAGCGCGCTGGCGATGTGGTACAGCCCGTGGAGCTCGGTCTGGCGGGCTTGATGGCGGGTCTCGGTGTAATCGAGGTAGCCCCGGATGAAGCTCGAGTTCAGGTGCTCGATCACATCCCCCAGGCGGCTCTGAGCCAGGAGCAGCACCTCGTCCGCGTACTCGCTGCCGCCCAGCTCGTCCGTGACCCTGGCGATGACAGACCTCCGGAAAACCGCCAGGCCTTCCATCAGCGACTCCAGCGGGACTCCCTTCTCGGCATACCGCTTGGACGTCTCCCGGGCCACGCTGTAGTACTCGTGCCAGGGCACCTTGGAGTCGGGCCGAAGGGAGCGGAACAGGATCTCCAGGAAGGCGACCGACGTCTTGACCAGCTCGTCCACCGAGCCGTCCTTGTGGGTTTTGAGCAGGTCCGGCTCGATCGCACGGACCGATTCAGCAGCCACCAAACCGCTCTCGGAGGCATTGCCCGTCAGCTTGTCGGCAAGCTCGCTCAGGAGGTCACTCGCCCGCTCGGTCATTCTCGGCGCACTATAGAGTGACGCAGGTGCCAGCGCTTACCTGTACGGCACGCTGATCAAATCTGGAAGAGGCAAGGATGGCAACAGTCACCCGGGGTTCGTTGGAAAAGCTCGAAGAGTTGCTGGGAGGGGACGCCCAGGACCTGCTCGAGCACAAGTGCAGCACGGTTCCCAAGGAGCAGCTTCACCTGCCCGGCCCGGACTTCGTAGACCGGGTCTGGAAGGACAGCGACCGCCCCACCCGGGTGTTGGGCAGCCTGCAGGAGCTCTTCGGCCACGGGCGGCTGGCAGGCACCGGCTATCTCTCGATCCTGCCGGTCGACCAGGGCATCGAGCACTCTGGCGGCGCCTCCTTCGCCCCCAACCCGATCTACTTCGACGGCGGCAAGATCGTCGAGCTGGCCGTCGAGGCGGGCTGCAACGCCGTGGCCTCGACCTTCGGCGTGCTCGGCTCGGTCGCCCGGAAGTACGCCCACCGGATCCCGTTCATCTGCAAGCTCAACCACAACGAGCTGCTCACCTATCCGAACCACTACGACCAGATCCTCTTCGGCACCGTCCGGGAGGCGTGGGAGATGGGCGCGGCGGCGGTCGGCGCCACGATCTACTTCGGGTCGGCGGAATCGGACCGCCAGCTCCAGGAGATCGCAAGAGCGTTCCACGAGGCCCATCAACTGGGCATGGCCACGGTCCTGTGGTGCTACGTGCGCAACAACGCATTCAAGAAGGACGGGGTCAACTACGAGACGGCGGCCGATCTGACCGGCCAGGCCAATCACCTCGGCGTCACGATCGAGGCGGACATCATCAAGCAGAAGCTGCCGGACACCAACCGCGGCTTCGAGGTGATCGGGTTCGGCAAGACATCGCCGGCCGTTTACGACAAATTGAGCACCGACCATCCGATCGACCTGTGCCGTTACCAGGTGATCAACAACTACATGGGTCGAGCGGGCCTCATCAACTCGGGGGGTGAGTCGCACGGCGCGGCGGACTTGAAAGAGGCTGTTCGCACCGCCGTCATCAACAAGCGCGCGGGCGGCATGGGTCTGATCAGCGGCCGTAAATCGTTCCAGCGCCCGATGAAGGAGGGAGTCGAGTTACTACACGCAATTCAGGACGTGTATCTGAACCAGTCGGTAACCATCGCGTAAAGCTCGCGTTCCTCGGTACCGGCGCGGCATTCTCGCTGGACCGCTACAACGGAGCCGTCGTGGTCGATGGCCGCCTGCTCCTCGATGGCGGGGCCCCGCTGCTTCCGCACATGAGCCGCGTCGGCGTCGACGCGGGCGCGATCGAGGCCGTCTTCCTCACGCATTTCCACGGGGATCACACCCTCGGGTTGCCTCCATTCGTGCTGCACCGCGTGTTCATCGACCCTCGCCCGATCACGTTCATCGGCCCGGAAGGAATCGAGGAGCGGCTCGAGGCACTCTGGGATGTGAGCTGGGGCCCCGACTGGAAGACGGTGATGCGGCCCCGCTTCAACGTCAGGTATGAGGTGGCCAAACCACTGGGCAAGGTGGCCGGCTACAAGTACGAGACCGTCAAGCTCGACCACGGGACGAGCGGCAGCAACGGATACCGGATCTGGGTCGAGGGCAAGATCCTCGCGTACTCGGGCGATACCGAGCCGACCGCACCGCTGGATGAGCTCGTCGAGGGGGCGGACATCGCCATCGTGGAGGCCACCGGGCCCGGCGACGTTTTCAGCCACATGAGCTGGGAGGACGCCACCGCCCTCAAGAGGCGGCACCCCAAAACCCGGTTCTTGTTCAACCACGTGTACAACGGCACCGTCGACGGAGCGGTCGCCGACTTCCAGGTGATCGAAGTCTGAAGACGCGGATCACAGCCCCGGCGCTCGTTGGCGCGCTGGCCGGTGGAATCACGGGAGCGGGAGTCTTCGGAGGGATGCTCGCGTTCGGCCTCTTGCTTTCGAGCCGTGTCGACAGCGCGATCCCGGCCATCGTCCTCGCGATCGCCGGCGCCTACGCCGGCTGGCTGGTCGGCGTGATCGTGTTCAGCGCTGTTCGCGGCGGCAGCGCCAAGGAAGAGCAGAGCTGAGCCCGGACGAGCCTTCGACACGTCCTTTGCTCGACAAGCTTGGCGTCAAGCCGGGCTCGAAGGTTGCGATCGTCGACCTCGACGACCCCGCTTTCGAGCGCCTGCTTCGTGAGCGGACCTCCACCATCGTCCATGGACGGCCCCGCACCCCGAGCGACCTCGTGTTCTTCGGGGCAAAGCAGCTGCGCGACTTGAAACGGCTCGAGGACGTCAAGAAATGGATCGAGCCCAACGGCGCCATCTGGGTCGTGAGGCCGAAGGGCGGCCGTTCGGAAATCCGGGACACCGACGTGATCGAAGCCGGGCTCGCGGCCGGCCTGGTCGACAACAAGATCGCGAGCTTCTCAGACACCCACGGCGCGATGCGCCTGGTCTATCGCCTGCGAGATCGGCCCAGATGACGCTGATCATCCGGCCTGGCGAGCGCGCGGATGTTCCCGTCATAGCCGAGCTGATCCGCGGGCTGGCGCGTTTCGAAAAGCTGGAACACGAGGTCACCATGACCGAGGAGCGGCTGACCGCGAACCTGTTCGGGCGGCACCGCTACGCGGAGACGCTGATCGCGCAAGAAGATGACTCGGAAGACGGTGGGCCCGTCGGGTTTGCCCTCTTCTTTCACAACTTCTCGACCTTCTTGGCGAAGCCCGGGATCTACCTCGAGGACCTGTTCGTGATTCCGGAGAGTCGCGGGCGCGGCGTCGGGCGGGCGCTGCTCAAGGAGCTGGCCCATCTAGCGGTCGAGCGCGAGTGCGGCCGGCTCGAATGGTCGGTGCTCGACTGGAACCGCGAGGCGATCGCTTTCTACGAGAGGTTGGGAGCCAGGCCCAATTCGGAATGGACCATCTACCGCCTCACCGGCGAAGCGCTTTCCGCGCTTGGCCGAGAATAGATTGGGCATGGAAGTCCTTCATCCCAAAAAGCTGGAGACCCATCCCGGCGATTCGATCATCGGCTGGGCTCACGGCCAGCTCGAGATCGCCCGCGAGATCCTGGACAACCCGGGCGGCGGCCTGTTGTTCGCGACGCAAACCGTCGGGCAGGTCTCGTCCGCGCTCCGCGAGCGCGACCCGGCGCGGTGGGAGGCCTTGATCGCGCTGCTCGACCGCGTGGAGGACGCCGCTGTACATCGCGAGTTCGACACCGCGCGAAGCCTGCTCGACCAGGCGATCGCCAGGCTCTAGGCGCTGGCGGCAGCTTCCAGCGTCGCTTCGAATCCCGCTGCGCCATTGTGACCGCCGAATGGCCCCGCACCTGGAAGGGTCACGCCAGCTTCTCGATACCGGCTGATCGCTGCTCGTACCTGCTGTTCGTTGCCGATCCCTGCGAGCTCGTCGATCATCGCTTCGCCGACCTCGCCCGCCGCGAGCTCCGACGCGAATCCGCTGGCGTCCATCATCTTTCGGTAGTAAGGCAGGCTGGCGTAGCGCTCCACGGTTTGCCGGAAGACGGCCTGGCCGCCGGCACGGTCGGTGGTCAGGCATACGGGTACAGCCGCAACGATCTCGAAACCTTCAAGCTCCTTCCCCGCCTTGCGCCGGCCGGCCGTCACCGCGGGGATCACATGGTCGCGGATGTAAGCCGGCGAGCACATGTAGAGAACGATGCCGTCGGCCTTCTCGCCCGCGAGGTCCAGCATCCGCGGGTTGAGGGCCGAGATCATGATCGGCATCTCCGCTCGGCGGGGACCCGAGTAAGCCCAGTGGGCTGAGAAATGCTTCCCTTCGATAGAGCAACCGCCATCGCGAAGGCTGGTGCGCACGATGTCGAGGTACTCGCGCATCGCATCCACCGGGCTGTCCAACCTCATGCCCCACATCGATTCGACGGTGACTTTGTGGCTGACCCCGATGCCGAGGGTGAAGCGGCCGCCCGATAGCTCGTCTAGCGACGCAGCCATCTGCACCATCGCGGTGGGGTGTCGCGTGTAGATGGGCAGGATGCCGGTGCCAAAACCCAAGCGTTGCGTCGCGTTGGCGTAAGCGGCAAGCACCAGCGCCGCGTCGCGAGCGTTCGGAAGCTGGGTGACCCATACCGATTCGTAGCCCAGCCTTTCCGCTGCCTTGGCCCTGGAGACGGATTCGTCGAGGGTCTTAACTGCATCGACGAAGCCGGCAAGGCGAGGCACAGCTTCAGCAATATATGCCGGTGACGTGGGCGCAGGCGTTGTTCATGGGATTGCTTCAGGGCGCGACCGAGCTTTTCCCCGTGTCGTCGCTCGGCCATGCGGTGCTGATCCCAAGCCTCCTGCACTGGAGCTTCAGGCAGTCCGATCCCTCTTTCCTGCCCTTCCTGGTGCTGCTCCACATCGGAACAGCTACTGCTTTGCTGGTCCTTTACCGCCAGGAGTGGGTCGCCATCATCCGAGGCTTTTTCACGGCTGCGATCCGCGGACAGATTCAGACCGACACCGAACGGCTCTCCATGCTGCTTCTGGTGGGGACGATCCCGGCAGCGATACTCGGCGTCTTTCTCGAGTCGAAGATCAAGACTCTTTTCGCGAGCCCGTCCGTGGCAGCCGTGTTCCTTGCCGTCAACGGCCTGCTCATGATCGGCTTCGAGCTGTTGAGGCGGCGCGCGGAACGACGCACAGCGGTCACAGCCTCGTCGCGTGCCGAGCAGGAAGAGCATTTCGCTCAAGCGGAGCGCATCAGCTTCCGCGCCGCAGCCATCGTCGGGGCCTGCCAGGCGCTGGCCTTCCTGCCAGGTATCTCGCGTTCCGGCGTCACGATCGGTGGCGGCTTGCTGGCGGGGCTGCGGCACCAGGAGGCCGCCCGCTTCTCGTTCCTGCTCGCGACACCGGTGATCCTGGCCGCGGGAGTGGTTGAGGTACCCCAGCTCTTCGCTCGCGGGGTGCCGGTCGGTGAGTACCTGGCGGGCGCTGTCCTGTCGGGCATCGCGGCCTATGCGAGCGCGCGGTTTCTCTTGCGCTACTTCCGGTCCGGCCGCCTCGACCCCTACGGGCTCTACTGCATCGCCGCCGGGCTCGTCAGCCTGGCTTTGTTACATTTCAACCTGTGATGAAATCATCCGGGTTGGCGATCGGCTTGGGGGTTCTTGGTGTCGCTTTCCTGATCGTCGGCGTGCTCTATGGCTTCGGCGTGCTCCAGATCGCAGTTAGCGACCCGCACGCCGCGCACCATTACACGCACCTGATTCTGTTCGTCGTGCTCGCGGTGGCCAGCTTCGTGGCCGCCAACTTCGCGCGTCCGAAAGGGACGGTCTACGTGACCGACCGACCGAGGCGCTAGCCGGCAGCGATCTTCTGAGGCACCAGCCGGCCGGTCAGGTCGCGCTCGCCGACCCGAATGTCTTCGTGGTAGACGGCATCCGCGTTGACTTTCCACGGATCGAACCCTGAGTCTGTCGCGATGTTTCGCGCCACCAACAGCGCGGTCATCATCGAGTGGTCCTGGTTGTTGTATTTGTGCATCCCGTTGCGACCGACGAGGTGAAGGTTCGGCAGCTGCGAGTGCAGGTACTCGCGAATGACGTCCACCCTCGACTGGTAGGCGTCGTCGTAAACGGGATATGCCTTTTGCTGACGCACGACCACACCGTCGAAGACAAGATCCGGCGAGCAGATGCCGAGGTGGGCGAGCTCTTCGCCCGCCAGCTTGATGAGCGCGGCGTCGTCCGAGTTCCACAGCCCGTCGCCCTCGAAGCAGAAGTATTCGAGCCCTAGACACGTCTTGGCCTGGTCCGGCACCATGTCAGGGCTCCAGTTCTTGAAGTTCTGGATGCGGCCGACCCGGACAGTTGGGTCGTGGATGTAGATCCAGTTGTCTGGAAACACGTCAGCACGATCGATCATCAGCGCGACGCTGATGAAATCGCGGTAGGACAGAAGCTCGGCCGCCCTGCGCACCGGTTCGGGCGCGGGCGGATCGAGGCGGGCGATCAGCTCCCGGATCGGGATGCTGGAGACGAAGTCGGTGCCGGTGTGCTCCTCGAGCTTGCCTGAGGCGGTGCGTGTCACCACCGAGCGAACCAGGCCGCCTTCGTGCTTGATGGAATCGATCGAGCGTCCGAAGAGCACGGGCGATCCCTTCTCCCGGCTGATGTCTGCCACGCGCTCCCACATCTGTCCGGGGCCGAACCGCGGGTAGCGGAACTTGTCGATCAGCGTCGTCACGACCTCGCCGCGATTCTTGGCAGCGCGGCGGGGGATGAGCGCGCTGCGCAGCACCAGCCAGAGGTCGAGGCTCTTGATTCGCTGGGCCGCCCAGTCGGCCGAGAGCTCTTTGGTGCTGATGCCCCATACCTTTTCGGTGTACGTCTTGAAGAAGATGCTGAAGAGACGCCATCCGAACTGGTTGCGCACCCAGTCCTCGAGGCTCTTCGGATTCTTCACCGGCTGCAAGCGCGCGCGTGCATAGCTGGCCACGCAGCGCACGGCCTCCAGCGGCCCCAGGTTCCAGAGCGCGTTGGCGGCCTTGATCGGATAGGCGAAGAAGCGACCCCTGTAATAGATGCGGGACAGGCGCCCCCGAGTCAGCATCTCGTCGCCGAGGATCTCGGTCCACAGGTCTTCGACCTCCTGGTTCTTCGAGAAGAACCGGTGGCCGCCGATGTCGAATCGATAGCCCTTGTGCTCGACGGTGCGGGCCAGGCCGCCTACCTGGTTGGCATCCTTCTCGAGGATCACGACCGGGACGTCGTGCTTGAAGAGCTCATAGGCGGCGGTCAGCCCTGCCGGGCCCGCGCCCATGACGACGACGTGCGGTCGACCGCCCTCTGCGATCAAGGTGCCCACAGGGTAGCAACGAGTCCCTTGGGTTCAGTCTTGCTAGTTTCCGGCCGCTAGTTGAGGGGTCCTTTGCCGCGGGCTTCGTCAACCTTGACGATCGCGTCCCGGAGGCCCTTGATCCAGTCCGCCTGGTGCATGCCGACCAGCCGGACGCACCATGCCAGGGCGTCGCTCCTGCTCCTGGCGACGCCGCCCGCCACCAGGGTGTCCAGGATCGAGCGCTCGGGCATCCGGAGCCGGGTCATCACCGGCACGCTCAACGTGGTGAAGATCCTGGTCTGGTCGCCGCACCTTGCGCCCCACGCGACCTTGCGCCGGAACTGCCTCTCCGCCTCCCGGGCGATCCGCACGCGCTCGTCCCTGGTCTCCTCGCGAAAGCGATCGATTCGCGCCGAACGAGCCGCCGCGCGCCCCTCCTCAGAGGTGCCCGGCGCCAGCTCCACGTCGGGCAGCGGGCCGACGACGAGGATCTCGTCACCGTCGCTTGTGACCTCGGGCGGCCCGGCGAACCAGCCGGCAGGGATCTTGCCCACGAACCAGGCATAAATGTCTTCGACCATCGATTACAAGATTACTTCGATGGCCGTGACATCGGGGCGGCCTCGGCCACCCCGCCTGTCAGGCCGCGGACTCCTGCGGCTTGGCGCCCACGAACTTGATCTCGTCCAGCCAGATTTCGGTCCGCCTGCGCTTCTGACCCGCCGTGTCCTCCCAGGAGCTCGTGTGGAGCCGGCCCTCCGCGAAGACCGCCCTGCCCTTGTGGAGGTACTGACCCGCGAACTCGGCCAGCTTTCCGAACGCGACCAGGCTGTGAAACTCGGTCTGCTCTTTGGCGTTGCCTGCCTCGTCCTTGCCCGTGTAGGTGTTGGTCGCAAGCCGCATGTTGGCGACGTATGTCCCCTTGGGCGTCGCCTTGACCTCCGGATCCGCCGTCAGATTCCCGATCAGGATCACCTTGTTGACCATCGAACCACCTCCGTGAATTTGTGGTCAGCGTAGTTTCGAATCGAAGCGCCGCCTACCCAGCCTGTTAAGACGCGAGCCAAGCGACGGGGTCGACCGAGGTCCCGTCGACCTGGATCTCGAAATGCACATGAGGACCGGTCGCCAATCCTGTCGCGCCAACCAAACCGATCACGCGGTCAGGACTGACCGAGTCCCCGGATTGCACCCTGAACTGTGCGAGGTGGCAGTAGTAGATATGCGTGTGAGCATCGAAGTCGACTACCACGTAGTTGCCTGCTCCATTCGGGTCCACGCCGACGCGGGCAGTGCCGGCCGTCGCCGCGTGCACTTCCGTTCCGGCCGGCGCTGCGAGGTCAATACCCGTGTGGACGTGGTGGCCAGGACAGAACGGATCGAACGGCTCCAGCTCGAGCGCGGTGCAGCCGTAGGGTTGGCTGGCCACAGCGCCAACCACCACGGCTGCGATAGGCAGCCTCTCGTGGCTCGGGACCTCGGATGCGATTGCGATCCAAACCAGAGCGGCGCCGGCGGCGATTGCGAGGACGCGTAGAGCTGCGATCACGCTTTAGCCAGAGCGTGCCCGATGTGGTGAAAGGCGCCTTCCACGCTCGACTGCAGCTTGTGCGCCGCCTTCTCAGCTCCGCCCAGGGCTCCGGGCACCTTGAAGACGATCAACAAGGCGGCCAGCGCGAACAGGTGGTGGACCGGAGTGACGCCATCCCTTTCCAGGCCAAATCCGATGGCAAGGACAAACAACTGAAACGGCTGCATCAGCAGATTGGTCGAGAAATGGGATGCCCACAACTTCGACATGTGATGCGTCTCCGGAAGCATGAACAGCAGGCCGGCCAGCGGCGCTGTGATCGCCAAGACCACGAGCGCCGCGTAGCGGATGAGGTAGGTGATCGCCAGCACGTCGTACCCCACGGCCAGGGCGGCAGTCGTGACTATTTCCAGAGCGCCGGCATTCGGATTGTGGCGAAAGTTCACGGCAAACGTGGAGAGGTCATCGAGCCTGACGAAAGTCTGAGCTGACGAGCTCAGCGCATTGCACGCATCGACCGCCATCTGGAACAGCGGCAACGAGAAGTTGATGAGAACCACGCCCATCATCAGCCGGGGCAGCAGGATGCGCGCGGTGTACTGGCTGCGCAAGCCTTGACCCCACATGATTCGATAGGCAGCCCAGAGCGTCACCAGCCCAAGGGCCAAATTGGACACGATCTGGACCTTCGGCTCGAAGCGCTGAATGGTCACGTTCTTGATGAAATCACCGCCGGTCTCGAAGTCGGTGGTGCTGAGGATGAAGCTGAACCACACCTTGACAAGCAGGCCCATGCTGTCGTTCAAAAGGGCGAGCACAACCTCTTTCGGATGAGCGAATGGCCACAGCAGATCGATCAGCTGCGTGATCCGGACGATGAGGGTCTGGAGGTCCACTTGAACCTCAGTGGGTGGCTGAGGTCGGCACCGAGTTCGTCAGGATGCTTACCAGCGAGCTCGCCACCTCGACGCCGATCGTCCCGACAACGATGCGCTGTATCCACTGCTTAGCGGCAAGCGCCGACTTCGATTCGACCGCCGTGATCTTCCATATGAACGCAAAAATAAATGCCAAAGCGCCGACCGAACCGACCAGCGCCTGGCCGATGTGAATCCAGGTCGTGATCAGGTCTGTGATCGGCGTGATGTCCGGTCCCGCGGCGAGAAGCAGCATGCGAACCTCCAGGCGTTTTGCGGTGAAGGTTAGGAGCCGGGTGAGGTGACCGAAACCCCGGTTGTTAAGGCCGCGAGCCCACCCGCTTTTCCACTCCGTCCAGCAGGATGTCCAGCGCCGACGCCGACTCTCCCGTGGACGGGCGCTCCGCTTCCACCACAGGCGCGGGGGACGGCGTTGCCTTGTCGTCAAGGCTCACCTGGAAGGCGCCTCCATTGATACGCAGCTCGTAGCGGTCGGCGGACTCCGATGCTCCGGGGCTCTCCCATCGAAAGTCGGACGTGACAGCGCTGGCAGAAAAGGCGTCGAGATTGATCCGAAAGGTACCCGCGCTGACGTCCGCGACAACCGCCACGCCGGGCGGTCTATGCAGGGTCAGTCCAACCACACCGCCGGAGACGATGATGGGCACCACCCCGCGAGGTCTCGGTAGAAAGCATTCGACTTTCGCGGCGCCGCTGTCGAGCTTGATCTCTCGCACATCGAGGGCTCCGGCGTCCACGACCGTATTCCAGGTCGCCCCCTGAATCTGAAACCGCCACGGATGTCGCGGGTTCAGCTCGATCTCGCCGAGCCCGACGCCCCGGAGCCGCCTCACCTTCACCGTCTCGCCGTGCACGATCGCCGGCGCGGCGGCCGACGTGTCTGACGGCACCCTGATCAGCGTCTCCATATCCGCCCCGTGTCGCAAAACGACGCCTCGTGAGCCGGAGTCGACAGCGATCGATGCCGTGGCGCCTGACTCCAGCCTCACCGGCTCGTCCTTGCCTTGCCCGTGGCTGATCACGTGCACCATGACCATGAGAGCAACGTCCTCCGCCTCGCCAGGTTGAAGGCCGGCGGTCTCCAGCCGCCTCTTCAATCGTGCGAAGGCGTCACTTCTCTTGATCGCTTGGGGGACCTCGAGGAGGATGCGGCCGGCGTCCTGCTGTGACGCGATCGTGTCCTGCAACGCGACCGCCATCTTCAGCACCGCAGCACGCCAGCCGTTCGCCCGTGAGCCGGGAACGCGATCCAGGATCGACTCGGCCAGCAGCTGGAGCAGCTCGCCGCGATCCCGAACGTGCCAGTACAGCGAGGCTGCCTTGACATGCATCCGGTCCGCCAGGCCCCGCATCGACAGCGCCTCCAACCCCTCGTCCTGGACGAGTCCCAGCGCTTCGGAGACGAGCCTCGCCCGGCTCAGGCCCTCTTTCTCGTTCACGCTTGCAATCCTAACACTGTTAGGGGTAAGCTGGAGCTCTTCGCCCCTAACGTCGTTAGGGTCATTCATGAAAGGAGCAGAAATGCAGGCGACGGCAAATGCGCGATGGCGGTTCAAGGGCCCGGAGATGGAAGGAGTCGTGGCGCGGTGGTACGCCCGGATCCGCGGCACGGAAAGCCAGATCGAGGCGTACCGGAAGGA
>Ga0209009_1000565_pt1 | contig 12419 bp, 13 predicted proteins | sample BlaSpr_A8_OM3_M2_FD_187979 | JGI IMG/M metagenome (GOLD analysis project Ga0209009, IMG submission 187979) | Forest soil microbial communities from Thunder Bay, Ontario, Canada - Black Spruce, Ontario site 2_A8_OM3_M2 (SPAdes) (version 2) | ecosystem: Environmental > Terrestrial > Soil > Boreal... | reverse complement strand
AAAGACGATCTTCGAGGCGAAAGCTCCGGCCACCGGCGTCCTCCTCTACATCGCGGCCCTTCCGTCCATGAAGAAGGGGGAAACGATCGCCAACATCGGCGTGGTGGCGGCGAAAGCGCCCTGAAGGAAGAGTCGAGAGTCGAGAGTTCAGAGTTGAGAGTGCAGGCGCCGGGCTCCCGACAAGAAGGGGCTTGACAAACATATTACGATAGATTCGTATTTATCAATATGACAAAACCGGAGGATTTGGTTCTCGTCTTCAAGGCTCTCGGGGATCCGACGCGCCTGAAGATCCTGGAGCTGCTCCGGGCGCGGGGAAAGTCCTGCTGCGATCTCGTCGCGCGGGAGGAACGTGGGCTCTGCGCGTGCGATATCGAAGAGGCTGTCGGGCTCTCGCAGGCGGCCATATCCCACCACATGGATCTTCTGCGCCGGGCAGGGCTCGTAGACGCGGAGAAACGCGGGCGCTGGATGTTCTACCGGAGGAATGAAGCCGCCTTGGCCGGGCTCGCGGAGTCGATCGCTAGGGCAGTCTAAAAAATTTGGCTTCGGCCGTGGCGTCTCGCGCCGCGCCGGACTGAGCAAGAAGCATCTTGACGGGTCTCGGCCGCAGACATTATGGTATTTCGTGAGATAACGAAATGACGACACCGCTGGCCTGTCTCGTCCAGGTCCACAAAGCCATCGGCCACCCGGTTCGCCTGCGCCTCCTCGCGATGCTCCGCGGGGGGCCGCTCTGTGTCTGCCAGATGACCGTCGTCGTGAAGCTTGCCGCCTCCACCGTCTCCGAGCACCTGTCGGAGCTGCGGAAGGCCGGTCTCGTCACGGAGCGCAAGGAGGGCCGATGGGTCGAGTACCGGCTCTCCGACTCCGCCCTCCGGGAGGGCCTCCTCGATCCTGTCTGGCCGGCGCTGGAGGAGGATCGCGAAGCGCGCGCCGACGCGGTGCTCGTCAAGGAACTGCGGCGCGTGCCGGTCGAAGAGCTCTGCGGCGTCGATCTCGATCTGGCACGGATCTCCCGCCCGAAGCTCGCGTCCGCGGTCGCAAAGGCGGCGCAGATCCGCGCCGCCGACGGAGCAAAGCGATGACGACACTCGCCTCTACCGCGACGATCGCATTGCGCCCGACGCGCAGGCGCGGCTGGGCGCTGACCGCAGTCGCCTTCGGCACCGCCGTCCTCTTCTACACGCAGCTTCAGCGGCTCGCCGCGTTTCTCACATACGACCTCGCCGGCCTCGCGCGCGGCAGCCGCCTGAGCTCCGCAGTCGAGTTCTTCGTCTTCGAGGTTCCGAAAGTCCTCCTGCTGCTCACCGCGGTCGTCTTCGCCGTCGGGGTCCTTCGGAGCTTCTTCACGCCCGAGCGCGCGCGGCAGCTCCTCGCGGGGCGCCGCGAGGCGTCCGGCAACGTCCTCGCCGCCATCTTTGGCATCGCCACGCCGTTCTGCTCCTGCTCGGCGGTGCCGCTCTTCATCGGTTTTGTCACGGCCGGCATCCCGCTCGGCGTCACTTTCTCCTTCCTCATCTCCGCGCCGATGGTCAACGAGGTGGCGCTCGTCCTCCTCTTCGGGCTGTTTGGCTGGAGGGTCGCGGCGTTGTACCTCGGGACCGGCCTTGCGATCGCGATCGTCGCCGGCTGGGTCATCGGACGACTGAAGCTCGAGCGCCACGTGGAGCCCTGGGTATGGCAGGTCCAGTCCGGCAGCGGCACGACGGCTGCGCAGAAGACGTGGACGGATCGGTTGACGGACGGACGGGCCGCTATCCGGGAGATCGTCGGCAAGGTCTGGCTCTACGTCGTCATCGGCATCGCTGTCGGCGCTGGCATCCACGGCTACGTTCCCACGAACTTCATGGCGTCGTTCATGGGGCGCGATGCCTGGTGGGCCGTGCCGCTCGCCGTGCTGCTCGGCGTCCCGATGTATTCGAACGCCGCGGGGATCATCCCTGTCGTCCAGGCGCTCCTCGGCAAGGGCGCGGCGCTCGGGACGGTCCTCGCCTTCATGATGTCGGTGATCGCGCTCTCGCTGCCGGAGATGATCATCCTCAGGAAGGTCCTCCGCCCGGCACTCATCGCGACGTTCGTCGCGGTCGTCGCGGCCGGCATCCTCGCCGTCGGCTACCTCTTCAACGCGGTGATGTAGCGCCACGTACTCGCACGGGATCCGGAACAACGGCCTCATGACAGGAGACCAACCATGCCGCCACAGAGAAAGATCGAAGTCCTCGGCCCCGGCTGCACCCGCTGCAAGGAGACGTTCCGCGTCGTGCAGCACGTCGTCGAACAGGAAGGGCTCGACGTCGAACTCGTCAAAGACGAATCGATCGAGCGGATGATGGCCCTCGGCCTCCTGGCGACGCCCGGCGTCGTGATCGACGGGAAAGTCGTCGTGTCCGGCCGCATCCCGAAGGCCGAGGAAGTCCGGCGCCTGCTGGGCATCGCGTAAGGAGCCGGCGGTGCGCGAAATGCGGTTCGTCAACGTCTTTATCGAGGGCTGATGACCGGCTCTCGACGCCCGCCCCGCCGCTCCTGACATCCCCCTGGGAGGCACAGCCCGATGTCCAACGGTATCTCGAAAAAGCTCTCCTTCCTCGACCGGTGGCTCACCTTCTGGATCTTCGCCGCTATGGCGGCCGGAGTGGCTGTCGGCACGTTCGTCCCGGGGGTCGAGGGATTCATCAACTCGTTCCAGGCCGGCACGACCAACATCCCGATCGCCGTAGGGCTCATCCTGATGATGTACCCCCCCCTTCGCCAAGGTGAGGTACGAGGAGATGGGCGACGTCTTCCGGGACCGGAAGATCGTCGGGCTCTCCCTTTTCCAGAACTGGGTCATCGGCCCGATCCTGATGTTCTTCCTCGCCATCGTGTTTCTCCGCGACCACCCCGACTACATGGTCGGCCTCATCCTGATCGGCCTCGCCCGCTGCATCGCCATGGTCATCGTCTGGAACGAGCTTGCGAAGGGAGACACCGAGTACGCCGCCGGGCTCGTGGCTTTCAACAGCGTCTTCCAGGTGCTTTTCTACAGCGTCTACGCGTGGTTCTTCATCACGGTGCTTCCTCCCGTCTTCGGCCTCGAGGGGAGCCTCGTGAAGGTCAGCATGGGGGAGATCGCGAAGAGCGTCTTCATCTACCTGGGCATCCCCTTCTTCGCGGGCGCCCTCACCCGGTTCGTCGGCGTGAAGCTCAAGGGCAGGGAGTGGTACCACCGGGAGGTCGTCCCCAGGATCAGCCCCATCACCCTGGTCGCCCTCCTTTTCACGATCGTGGTGATGTTCAGCCTGAAGGGGAAGCTCATCGTCTCGATCCCGATGGACGTCGTCCGGATCGCGATTCCGCTGCTCGTCTACTTCATCCTGATGTTCGTGGTCTCGTTCTTCATGGGGAAGCGGGCCGGAGCCGACTACAGCAAGACGACGACCCTGGCGTTGACCGCGGCCAGCAACAACTTCGAGCTGGCGATCGCCGTCGCCGTCGCGGTCTTCGGGATCAACTCCGGAGCCGCCTTCGCGGCAGTCATCGGGCCGCTCGTCGAGGTGCCGGTGATGATCGGTCTCGTCAACGTGGCGTTCTATTTCCAGCGGCGGTACTTCGTGCCCGCGGCCGAGAAGAGAGGATCCGCCACCGCATGACCACCGCTTGCGTCTTCTTCGGCATCGTCGCGGCCGGCATTCTCCTGGTCGGATATCTCTTTAACGCTTTGTTGTGAGCAAACCGAGACGCCGAAGAAGGCCGGATTCTTCGACCCCTAGCTAGTCGGGGGGCTTTGAAGGCAGGACTTCCCCGCGCTTGCGGAGAATCCGCAGGGAGACCACCAGCGCTACGACCATGATGGTCAACAGCGCGAGCTCGAGCATCGCTTTGTGGAAGGCGCTGTCGTTTCCCTTCTCCAGGAGCGTGGCGAACTCGGCGGTCACGACCAGGATCCGGCGCGTCACGGCGATGAGTCCGACGATCAGGAACGGCTCGGGGACGAGCGTGTGCTCGCGGAACGAAACCTGAACGGTATAGAGGAGCTCGACGATCATCAGGATCAGGAGGACGCTATCGAGAAGCTCCACGATGCTGTGGACTCCCGCGCCGCCGAGGACGCTCCTCCCGAAAGCGGCGGCAACGTTGACGAGGAGAGCCGCGGCGCTGCCGGCGAGCACGAGGCCGAGACCGACGTAAAGGACGTCTTCGACGCGGGTGAATCCCTGCGCGACTCTCAGGCGCAGCTTGCCCGGCTGATCGCGTCCCGCGGGTTGAGTCATGAAGTGCCTCCCTCTCGCCGTCGGGCGAAATCTCTCATGAGAGAGGCAGGAAACGTGCCCACCGGAAAGGTAGGTCAGGCAAGAGCTTGACTGCAAAGAAGTAAACTGCGCCCTGGAGAATGCACGGAGAGACGCGGGGGTTGTTCTGGGGCGCGGTGGCCGCGACGGGCGCCGTTTTCCTCGTTCTGCTCCTCTTCGAGACGCGACGGCCGCTTCGGCGGCTGCGGGAATCGAAAGTGCGGCGCGTCGCGCGCAACCTGACTGCGGGCGGCACGGCGCTCGCCGTCGTCACGCTCCTGCAAACGCCTTTCCTCGTTCCTGTCGCGAATTGGGTGGCGCGGCGCCACGTCGGGCTCTTCAACCTGATCGAATTGCCGCGGCCGGTCGCGATCGCGCTTCTGGTCGTGCTCCTCGACTACACGCTCTGGATCTGGCACCGCGTGAACCATGTCGTCCCGTTCTTCTGGCGCTTCCATCTCGTCCATCACGTGGACCGCGACATGGACGCTTCGACCGCCTTTCGTTTCCATTTCGGGGAGCAGGCTCTCTCCGTCGGCTACCGCATCCTGCAGGTGGCGGTCCTCGGGGCGGACCCGTGGTCCCTGTGGATCTGGCAGGGGCTGCTGTCGGTCTCGATCGTGTTTCACCATTCCAACTGCCGCCTGCCGTTGGGGTTGGAGCGCGTGCTCTGCCGGATCATCGTGACGCCGCGCATGCACGGCATTCACCACTCCAATTACCGCAACGAAGCCAACGGCAACTGGTCGAGCCTCCTCTCCGCGTGGGACTACCTGCACGGCACGGTCCTTCTCGGCGTGCCGCAGCACTCGATCGAGATCGGCGTGCCGGCCTACGAGCGAGAGGAGGACGTGACGATCGGAAAGATCCTCGCCATGCCGTTCCGGCGGCAGCGCGAGGACTGGGTGGGGGAGGATGGCTCGCGGCTGGAGAGACCGCACGATCCGCCGCAAAAGCTCGAGCTTGCGGAGTGACAGGAGGTTGTCCGAGTAATGTCCGTCGCGAGCGCGGGGAGGCCGAAGCGAGAGCGGGAGCGCAGGAAAACGGCGCGGAGGCGTAGCGGAGAGCTACGCCGCACAAGCCGCTTTTCGAGCATTCCGCTCGCAGCGAGAGCATCGCTGCGCGCAGTAGGAGATTACTCGGACAGGCTCCTGAACAGATGACGCTCGAGGAGGATCTTCGTTCGCTCGCGCGGCGGCTGACGCACGGAACCCGGATCACCGTCATGACGGGCGCCGGCGTATCGGCCGCGAGCGGCGTGCCGACGTTCCGCGGTCCCGGCGGCCTCTGGAAAGACTTCCGGCCCGAAGAGCTGGCGACGCCGGAGGCCTTCGCCCGGAATCCGAAGACCGTCTGGGAGTGGTACGACTGGCGGCGTCAGCTCGTGGCCCGCTGCCGTCCCAACCGGGCGCACGAAGTTCTCGCGCTGTGGAGCCGGCGTTTCGAGTCGTTCGCGCTCGTCACGCAGAACGTGGATGGCCTGCACGAGCGCGCCGGGACGGCAAACGTCACGCGATTCCACGGCTCCCTCTGGGAAGTGGCCTGCTCCGAGAAATGCCGGCCCTCGTCCTGGCAGGACGAGACCGTGCCCTTTCCCCGACTGCCTCCGCCCTGCCCCTGGTGCGGAGGGTATCTGCGCCCCGGCGTCGTCTGGTTCGGCGAAGCGATCCCCGCCGCGGCGCTCGCCGGCGCACAGCGCGCCCTCGACTGCGACGTCTTCCTGATCGTTGGGACCTCGTCCGTCGTCTATCCCGCCGCCGGTCTCGCCTCGGAAGCCAGAAGCCGCGGCGCCTTTACCGTGGAGATCAACCCCGAAGCCACGCCCGCCTCCGGGCAAGTCGACCTCGCTCTCCCAGGCCCCGCCGAAAAAATTCTGGACGAGCTGGAAAAGATCTTGAAGGCTTCAATGCCTGAGACCTGAGACCTGAGACCTACTCCAGCTTCTCTCCCATTATCTTCGCCGCCTGTTCCTCCCGGAAGGCGCGGAGCTTTTTCTTCAGCTCGGGGCGGCTTCCAGCCAGTATCGAAACCGCCAGGAGGGCAGCGTTGATGGCGCCGGCCTTTCCGATCGCCAGGGTCCCGACCGGGATGCCGGCCGGCATCTGGACGGTGGCGAGCAACGCGTCCAGGCCCTTCAAGGCGGAGCTGTCGATCGGCACTCCCAGGACGGGCAGCGTCGTGTGCGCCGCGACGGACCCGGCCAGGTGCGCCGCCCCTCCTGCGGCGGCGATCAGGACTTCGATGCCCCGTCCGTCGGCTTCCCGGACGAAGTCGGCCAGCGGCCCCGGCGTCCGGTGGGCCGAGAGCACGCGCGACTCGTGCGCGACGCCGAATTTCGCCAGCGTCTCGCCGCAGTGACGCATGGTCTCCCAGTCGGACCGGCTCCCCATGAGCACCGCAACGAGAGGCCCGGACGCGTCCCTCATATCGCCGTGTGATTCTATCGGGGCCCGTTGACAGCGCCTGCATCCATTTTCAACAGCCTGTTAAGATCGTGCACAGGCGTTTGACCCGATGAAAAGGGGAATCTGGGTGGCTGTGGCCGTCGCGATTGCCGTAGCGGGCGCGTGGGGCTACGGCGCGCTCGTCCGGCAGGAGAACGACGACGGCCGGCGTGTTCAGCTCCTGGCGATCGCCGAAGAGCAGCGCCTCGACCTCTCCTTCTCCAGGAGCGGCCGGCTCGTTACCCGCGTGCCGGAGGAGGGGGAGGCCGTCGCCGCGGGCAGTCTCGTGGCCCGCATCGAGGAGCCCGGCCTGACGGAAGACGCCTCGGACCTCGAGCGCCAGCGCGATCAGCTCACGGCGCAGGAGAGGTCGCGGGTAGAGCAGGTCGCGCAGCTCCATGCACAGCTCGCCCAGGCGGTGAGCGAAGAGAAGCGCATGTCCCGGCTCGCGCACGAGGGCCTCGCTCCGGCCGCGGATCTCGAGACGCTCCAGCACAAGCGCGAGGAGCTCGCCGCCGGCATCCGCGCCCGCGAGGCCGACAAAGGGAACCTCGACGCCCAGGAGCAGTCTCTCGCCTCGCGTCTGGAAAAAGTCCAACGGTTCGAGAAAGAGGGGACTCTCCTGTCTCCGATAACCGGGACGGTCCTCTCCCGCCAGCACCGGCAGGGAGAGTTCGTCGCGGCCGGCGACCCCATCATCACGCTGCAGGTCGAATCTCCCTACCTGCGCGTCGAGGTGCCGGAAGAACGCCTTTCCGCCTTTCCGGTCGGCGGGAGCGTAACGGTCTGGCCGCAGTCGCGTCCCGACACGCGATTCGCCGCCCGCATCGTCTCGGTCAAGCCGCGCGCCGAGTTCGCGACCCGCAAGAATTGGGGGCTCCAGAGCCGCGACCTGAAGACTTTCTCCGTGCGCCTCGCCCCGCACAACGCCGCCGTAATCTCCGGCCAGACCTTCGTCGTCGAAGCGGGACGGAATTGAAGGATTGAAGGATTGAAGGATTGAGTGTGACCTCGCCTGGGCTGACCAGAGATGACTGGGCCCAACAACTGAAGGATCGCACGAAAGCCTTCGCTCTTCAGATTCTGAGACTCTTCCGGTCGCTTCCAAAGACGGAAGAGGCCCGAATCATCGGAAAGCAGCTGCTGCGGTCGAGTATGTCTGTCGCAGCAAACTACCGGGCTGTCTGTCGCGCCCGCTCGAAAGCAGAATTCGTCTCGACGATGGGTCTAGTGATCGAGGAAGCTGATGAGACGCTGTTCTGGCTAGAGATTCTAGTTGAGGGAAATATTGCGAGCGAAGCGCTTTCCTTCATGAAGGAAGCGAACGAATTGGCATCAATCTTCATCGCATCGAGGCGTACTGCACGCTTTGGCGGGTCGGCCGAATCAGTCAATCGTCAATCAGTCAATCGTCAATGACTCTATCTATCGAAGCCGAAAACCTGACGAAGAGATTCGGGACGTTTGTTGCCGATGACGCCGTCTCTTTCGCCGTGCAGGCGGGGGAGACCTACGGGATTCTCGGACCCAACGGGGCCGGCAAGACGACGCTCATCCGCATGCTGACGACGCTGCTGCCACCGACATCCGGCCGCGCGCGCATCCGGGGACACGACGTCGTCTCGGACAAGACGGCCGTTCGCGCGGCGATCGGCACCGTCTCGCAGGCGGTCACGACCGACGAGAACCTGACCGTTCGCGAGAACCTCTCGGTGCAGGGAAAGATGTACGGCCTGTGGGGCCGGTTTCTCTCGGGGCGGATCGAACGCGGCCTGAAGGATGTCGGGCTCTGGGACCGCCGCCACCAGGTCGCGCGGGAGCTTTCGGGCGGGATGCGGCGCCGGCTGGAGATCGCGCGCGGCGTGCTCCACTCGCCGCAGGTCCTATTCCTGGACGAGCCGACGGCTGGGCTCGATCCGCAGAGCCGCCACGCCATCTGGTCGATGCTCGAGGAGATGACCGAGACCGATCCGGACCTCTCCGTCGTGCTCACGACCCACGCCATGGACGAGGCGGACCACCTCTGCGACCGCGTCGCCATCATGGACCGGGGGCGCGTTCTTTGCGAGGACTCGCCCGAGAACCTGAAGCGGGGGCTCGCGACGGGAGAGCGGGTCGAGATCGGGACCGACCGCGAGATCGCTCCAGCCGACCGCGATGCGATCGTGGCGCTCGGCGCGGTGAACTGGCAATCGCCCGTGGCCGCGGCGGCGCAGTTCGAGGCCCGGCACGGCGAGGCGGTCGGACGCCGCGCGGCGCAGCTCCTCGAGGAGAAAGGCTACCGGGTGCTGCATCTGACGATTGCCCCGGTGACGCTGGAAGACGTCTTCTTCTCCTACACGGGACACGCCCTGCGGGAAGCATGAAGGCCGCGCGGGGCCTGAAGCTCGCGGCGCTCGGGATCCTCGCGATCTGCCAGCGCTCGTACGTGACCCTCTGGCGGCAGCCGGTCCTGATCGTCTCGACGATGCTCTTTCCGGTTGTCTATCTCCTGATCCTCGGCAACTCGCTGAACCGGCAGCTCCGCGCCCTCCCGATCGCCATCGTGGACGAAGCGGGGAACGCGCTCGCGGCCGAGTGCGTGCGCGGCGCGATGGCGCTCGAGAGCGGGCGCGACCTCCTGCGAATCATGCCCGTGGCCGACCGCGAGGAGGCCCTTCGGGGCCTGCACCGGGGACGCTTCCGCGCCGTATGGGTCCTTCCCTTCGGGCTCTCGCGGCAGGGGCCCGCGCCCTCCTTCATCGGCGACAACACAGACCGCTTCTCCTTCGACACGCTGGCGGACTCCCTGCGCGAGATCTGGGACAACGCCGCCAGCGCCGGAGCGCAGGCGCGAGCGGCGCCGGCCGTGCGCCTGGAGGCCTATCCGTATCTGGACTACCTGACGTATCTCGCGCCGGCGGTCGTGTGCCTGGCGATCTTCATGGGCTCCATGGTCTCCGGCGGGCTGCAGGTCATCGAGGACCGCATGTACGGGTACCACGAGGGGTATCTCGTGACTCCCATCTCGACGGGGACCCTCGTCGCCGGCCACATCCTGGCCGGGTCTCTCGTCGCGGCGTTCGCGGGAGACGTCGTGCTCGTCACGATCCTCGTCCTCGCGCCCATCCCGGCCCCCGGTACGGCGGCGGTCCTCTCAGCGCTCCTGACGATCTTCCTGACGTCGCTCGCGATCGCCTCGGTCTGGTTCCTGCTCTTCGCGCGGGCGCGGCGTGCCAGCGTGCTGCGCGGGATGTTCGGAATCATCAACGCCCTCCTCTTCTTCCCGTCGGGGGCGCTTTATCCCGTCGAGTCTTATCCCGGATGGCTGCGGGCGATCTCCGACGTGGACCCCCTGACCTACGGGCTCCGGGCCCTGCGTGATGTTCTCCTGCGCGGCGGCGAGCCCTCGGTCTGTTACGCTCCCTGGCTCTTCCTGCTGACCTTCACCCTCGTCTGCGGAATCCTGACGAGAGTGTTGTTCCGCCGGGAAATCTGAAGAGGAGTTTTCAGTTTACAGTTTTCAGTTCCGGCTCTCAGAACTGATAACCGACAACTGACAACTGATAACTATCCTCGCAGGTACATCTCGAACTCCTCGGGATGCGCGGCACGGGACCGCGCCTCTTCGACCTCGACGATGTTCTCGCGCGCGAGGCGGGCCAGCGATTCTTCCAGGGTCACGGAGCCGTTCTTACGCGTCAGAACGATCTCCTGGTGGAGGTGTTGGAGCGCGTTCTTGCGGATGTGCTGGCGCGCGCCGTAGCCAACCATCAGGAGCTCGGCCGCGGGCGCCCGACCGCCGCCCTTGCGCGGCAGAAGTGTCTGGGTCAGCACGGCCGCGAGGGCCATGGACAGCTCCTGACGGATCGTCGGCTGGCGTTCCGGCGGAAAGGAATCCGCGACGCGGGAGACCGTTGACGCGACATCGGTCGTGTGGACGGTCGAGAAGACGAGGTGGCCCGTCTCGGCCGCGCCGAGCGCGATGCGCATCGTTTCGGGGTCGCGCATCTCGCCGACGACCAGGACATCCGGGGCCTGGCGCATCGCCGCCCGCAGGGCGGTCGCGAAGTCCGGCGCGTCCGCGCCGACCTCGATCTGCTCGATAAGGCTCGTGCGGTGGGGATGCTCGTACTCGATCGGGTCCTCGATCGTGACGATGTGCCGGGACTCCCGCCGGTTGATTTCCTCGACGAGCGCGGCGAGCGTCGTCGTCTTGCCCGAGCCCGTCGGGCCGCCGACGAGGACGAGGCCGCGGGGAAGTCTCGTCAGGTCTTCGACTCCCGGCGGCAGCCCCAGGGAGGAGAGCCGCGGCGGGTCGGAGGGGAGCGCGCGCACGGCCGCCGCCGCCCGCCCCCGTTCCCGGTGCAGGTTGATGCGGAATCGGCCGCGGCCGGGGACCTTGTAGGAAGCGTCGGCGATCTTTTCCTGCGCGTATTGCGCGCGGGCGCGGCCCGGCAGGGCCGGGAGGATCGCTTCCTCGATCTCTTCTCCGGAAACGGGAGCCTCGCGCAGCGCAAGCACGGCGCCGTCGGTCCGGACGCAGGGCGGCGATCCCGCGACGAGCAGAAGGTCGCTTCCGCGACGCTCCAGAAGGGCCTCGAGCCACCGGTTTAGCCGCGCGGAACCTTCCCCGAGGGCCTCCTCGCGTCCCTCCGCGTTCAGTTCGCGGATCAGCCGGTTGATGTCCTCGACTTCATCCATGATCGTCATGCTGTCATTCTGAGGGCCGAAGGCCCGAAGAATCTGCCCCCGCGCTCCTGGAACGCCGAGAGCAGATCCTTCGCTTCGCTCAGGATGACAAAGTCCGCTCTCTTCACCCGGCCAGGTGCCAGTCGGTATGCGGCGCCTTGTTGTCGAATATCCAGGCGCGGAAGAGGCGTCTGTATGTCACCGGTTCCCAGCCGATTGAGTGGAAGAAGGGGCGCAGGGCGAAGTGCAGGCGCCGCAGGTTGTAGAACGGGACGGCTGTGAAGTAGTGATGCTCCAGGTGATACTCGGAGTAAAGGAACCAGAAATCCCACCAGCGGGAAGGCTTCATCACTGTGCCCCACCTGGCCGGATCTTCCGGGACGATCGCGTAATGCTGGCCGAGACGGTTCAAGGCGAAGGCAATAGGAAACACGAGGAAATAGGGGACGAGATACACGCGCGCGACAACGGGCAACCCGCCGGCCCAGAAGAGGGTCGCCATGACGGCGACGTGAAGGAGGATCGTCGCCCGCCTCTCCCGGGCGATCCTCCGCTGGAGAGTCGGCGGGTAGCTTGCCGTCTCCTGACGCGCGGCGTGGAAATAGATCGGGAAGAGGGCCGGGGTGAAGTAGAGGAGCTTGAACCAGGGCTTGTTGATCTTCGGCGAGAGGTAGTGGCGCTTCGGGTCGGCCTCGGCGTCTCCCAGCTCCGCGTGATGCGTCAGATGCCAGCGCGTGAACTGCAGGGCGGAGATCCCGGAAGGAATCGCGTAGAGGAGGGCGAGCAGCCGGTCGGCGCGAGGTCTCGGCCCGTTCCAGACCGCGCGGTGGACGACCTCGTGGAGGAGGACCGTGAAGTTGAAGATCGTCCATCCGGCGACGAGCGCCGCCGGTACCCAGATCCAGGGTTCGCGGAAACGCCAGGAGACCGCGGAAGCGGCGAGGAGCAGCGCGAACTGCCGGGCGGCGATCGCGAGGTGCCGCGCCGGGCTCTTGCGGTGGAGATCCTTCAGGACTTCGTGCGGGACGGCTCT
>Ga0209009_1000564_pt1 | contig 12447 bp, 9 predicted proteins | sample BlaSpr_A8_OM3_M2_FD_187979 | JGI IMG/M metagenome (GOLD analysis project Ga0209009, IMG submission 187979) | Forest soil microbial communities from Thunder Bay, Ontario, Canada - Black Spruce, Ontario site 2_A8_OM3_M2 (SPAdes) (version 2) | ecosystem: Environmental > Terrestrial > Soil > Boreal... | reverse complement strand
AAGACGTCGCCGATTTTGCATCGTTTCCGGGAAAAGGCGTGCGCGGTCGCATCGGGATGCAGCGGATCGCGCTTGGCAATTTCGCGCTGATGCTCGAGCTTGGCGTCGATGTCGCAACCTTGACGCCCCGCGCGCAAACGCTTCGCGATCAGGGCAAAACCGTCATGTTCGTCGCCATCGACGAGCTGCCGGCCGGTCTCGTAGCCGTCGCCGACACGATCAAAGCAACGAGCGCTGAGGCTGTAAGCGCACTGCACGGATCCGGAATTCGCATCGTCATGCTCACCGGCGACAACGAGACGACGGCCAAGGCGGTCGCCGACCGGCTCGGCATCGATGAAGTCGTCGCCGACGTCCTGCCCGACCAGAAGGCGCGCGTCGTCAAGCGCCTGCAGAGCGAGGGCCGCTTCGTCGCGATGGCCGGCGACGGAGTCAACGACGCGCCGGCGCTGGCGCAAGCTCAGGTCGGCATCGCAATGGGAACCGGAACTGATGTCGCGATGGAAAGCGCCGGCGTAACGCTCGTCAAGGGTGACCTGCGCGGTATCGTGCGAGCGCGGCACTTGAGCGAAGCGACGATCCGCAACATTCAGCAGAATCTGATCTTTGCGTTCGCTTATAACATGCTCGGCATCCCGATCGCGGCCGGCGTCCTCTATCCCGTAACCGGACTGTTGCTTTCGCCGATGATCGCCGCGGCGGCGATGTCGCTCAGTTCCGTCTCCGTGATCGCAAACGCACTGCGGTTACGTGGAGTTCGCGTCTAAACGATCCTACTGCTTCCATTCCGGGGCGCGACGTTCCAGGAAGGCGCCGATCCCTTCCTGTGCATCGGCGGCTAGCGCGTTCATGCTCATGACCTCTTTCGCGTACGCGTACGCTTTCGGCTGGTCGAGATCGATCTGCGTATAGAACGCCGCCTTTCCGAGCCCGACGACGAAACCGCTCGAGCCGACGATCTTGCGGGCAAGCGCCAGCACCTCGTCATGGAGCCGATCCGGCGGGACGGCTTTGTTGATCAATCCCCAGTCGGCAGCCGTCGCGGCATCGACGAACTCTCCGGTCAGCAACATCTCCATCGCGCGCTTACGGCCGACGGCGCGGGTCAACGCGACCATCGGCGTCGTGCAGAAAAGGCCGATCTTGACGCCGGGCGTGGCGAACTTGGCATCGCTCGCGGCGATCGCTAGATCGCAGGACGCGACGAGCTGGCAACCGGCCGCGGTCGCGATCCCCGCAACTTCGGCGATGACCGGCTGCGGTATGCCCTGCACCTTCTGCATCATCTCGACGCAGACGTCGAAAATCTCCCGGAAGGTCGCAACGTCTTTTTCGTCGCCGGCGCAACGCATCTCGCGTAAATCGTGACCGGCACTGAATGCCGGGCCGAGTGCTCGGATGACGACGGCCTTTACGGCGCGGTCCTTCGCGGCGACATCGAGCGCGGCGATGATCTCGCGCATCGTCGCCGTCGAAAGCGCGTTGCGTTTCTCCGGATTGGCGAGCGTTATCGTCGCGATTCCACTGCCTGCTTCGTAGTTTAGGAACTGATAGGTACGTGTCTCAATCATGCTGGCCGCTCCATGTCCTCCGTCTCCCGCGACCTTCGCCGGACGAGGGCGGTTGCGCTGCCTTCGAGGCCGAGGTCCCAGAAGAGGGCCGTCATCATCCGCAACGCTTCACGCGCGACCGAGATCAGCAAGTGTTCGTCGACGGCGTGCTGCGAGCAAGCTGGATAGGAGTGCGGAATCCAGATCGTCGGGAGGCCAAGGTCGTTTGCAAAGATGTCGTTCGGCAGCGATCCACCGAGGTTCGGCAAGAGCGCCACATCTTTTCCGGTCGTGCGTCCGAGCGATTCAACCACCCAGCGTACCCACGGGTGATCGGGATCGAGGCGCGTCGCCGGAAAATAGCCCTTCTCGGCGCGATTAACTTCGACGTTGGAGAAGCCGCGCGCGTCGAGATGCCGCCGAAGCGCGGGTAAGAAGCCGTCCGGATCGACGCCGACGACGAATCGAATCTGACAGTGTGCGCGAGCCGAGGGCGGGATAGCGTTGACCGGCTTCTCCGGATTTCCCGTCACGAACGAGAGAATCTCAAACGTATTCCAGCCGTAGACTTTCTCGGCGGTCGTCATCCCGGGCTCGCCCCAATCGGGATCGATCGCCGGCCCGTCGCCACCTTCGCCGATCGCGAGATCGCGCACGAGTTCGCTGATCCGCTTCGGCAATTCCGGCGGCAGCCAGCCGTCGACGAGAATTTTTCCCTTCGCGGTCGTGATGATTGCCAGTGCGTGCGCGAGGATGATCCCCGGATTCGCGAGCGCGCCGCCCCAATTGCCGGAGTGGTGCGAGCCCTCGCGCAGGTTGACGATGAGATCGAAGTTGAGCGCTCCACGAGTACCGAGGAAAACGGTCGGCCGATCGGCGCCGATGCGCGGACCGTCCGAACCGATCAAGACGTCGGCGCGGAGCCGCTCGCGTTCGAGGACGCAGAACTCGCGCAATCCCGGCGAACCGATCTCCTCACCGGTCTCGATCAGAAACTTGCAGTTGAATCCGAGCTTCCCACGCATCTCGAGGACCGCCGCGAGCGCGGCGATGTTGATCGAGTGCTGCCCCTTGTTGTCGGCGGTACCGCGACCATACCAACGGTCACCGTCGCGAGTCAGCGTCCAAGGGGAAAGACCGCCGCGCCACTTCCCCTCCATCCCCAGGACGACGTCGCCGTGCCCGTAGGAAAGGATCGTCGGCAGCGACTCGCCTTCGATCCGTTCTGCGACGAAAAATGGACCGCCGGTCTTCGGATTCGGGAGGACCGCGCAGACGAAGCCGAGGCGTTCGAACGTCGCGCGCATCTCGCCGTCGACGTACTCGCGCATCGCGTCGCCGCGCGCCGGGTTCTGGCTCTCGGTCGGAATCGCCACCCGCCGCGCGAGATCGCGCGAGAATTCCCCTTCGTCGAAACGCCGAACGGCGCGCTCGAGCGCCAAATCCTTCATCGCAACGATGGCTTCACCGGGCGTCAATCGAAATCCGCGGCCGAGGAGTACCGATGACGATCTCAGCATTTGGACGAATTCGAATCGGCGTAGCTTTCGCCGCGGCGTTTCTGGCCGCGACGGCAAACGCGCCCGCAACAGACTCCGGCCCGCGGCGCGACGTCGCCGCCATTCGCAGGCTGCTCACGCACGCCGGCGGACGCTGTCCGATGAGCGTCCCGACGGTCGCCACGAGCGGTAACTTCGCGCTGGCCACCGTCGAAGAGCGTGGTGTTTGCGACATCGCCTCGGTGACGGTGCTCAAACGCGCCGCCGGCACGTGGCGCTCGCTCGGTGGGATCGGCGGCGTTCCCGACGCGTGCGGCGTCCACGCGAAAGGCGTACCGCTGGCCGACTCGGCGACGCTCGTTCGGCGCTTCACCGGCTCGAACGATCCGAGCCTCGTCTCGACTGCGCACTGCAAGCCGTAGGCAAACGCGGGCCCAATCGTGACGGATCAGCCGGCACCGAAAGTCCGGGCGGCCGAGCCCGGCGATCTTCCGGCGATCTTGGCGGTTATGCGAACCGCGCCGTGGGACAAGACGCGCTATCTCGAGCGCGTCCTCGCGCGAGGTGACGTGATCGTGGCAGAACTCGACGGGGAAATCCTGGCGTACCTCGTCTGGAACCGCGAGTTTTTCTCGTTGCCGTTCATTTGGCTCGTCACCGTAGTGCCCGAACACCGGCGTGAGGGGCTCGCCTCCGCACTCATCGCGTCGGTCGAAGAGCGTTGCCCGGGTTCTCGTCTGTATTCGTCGACGAACGTCAGCAACGTTGCGATGCAGCAACTCCTCGAACGTCGTGGCTACCGCCGCTGTGGCGAAGTCGACGTCGATCCCGGCGACGCCGAAATCTTTTACCGAAAGACCTTAGCTGCGAGGATCATGGGCGATGACGGGCTCGAACCGCCGACCTTCGCCTTGTAAAGGCGCTGCTCTCCCAGCTGAGCTAATCGCCCGCGCATATTTGATGTTTCGTTGAGCGACGCGTTCGAGGGCCGGAGAATCGGTCCCTCGAACGTGCGCGGTCGCTCGAGGAGGCACTGCGTATCGCATGATTCGATCTCGTACTTTAGCTGCCGCGTTTCTTCTGATCTGCATCGTTACGGCGAACGCGTCGAGCGAAGCGGCCGCTTCAGCGGGCGGCACCGACAAAACGGCGGCCTACGCGCAACTTCAAGCGCTGGCGCGGCACATGACCTTCGATTGGGCGAAGCGGCATCCGCTGGTCGCGACCGGGCTCGGCCTTACCGAACTTGACGGAGAACTCGAGATGCCGTCGCGCGCAAATCGCGCCGCTGACCTCGCGCAGATTCGCGCCTGGCGCGCGACGCTCGCATCGATTCCACTATCGCGCGCGACCCTCGTCGAGCGCGACGACGCGCTGCTGCTCGAGTCGCAACTCTTTTCGATGGAACGCGCCTTCACCGTCTACCGCAGCGACGAGAAAGACTACTCCGGCCCAGCGCGCGCGATCGTCGACGCGCTGTTCACGCAATTCCTCCACCTCCCCGTCGCCGGCGAAGGCGGCGCGACGAAAGTCGACCGCGCCAAAGCCTGGTCGCGCATCATCTCGCGCCTGCAGAAAGCGCCGGGCTATATAACCGCAGCTCAAACGCTCGTCGTCCAACCCGGCCATCTCTTCGGCGTCGTCGGCCTTCAACAACTTGCCGGCGCCCCCGATTTCATCGACGGCCCATTGACCGCCGCCGCGAAGGATCAACTTCCGCCGGCCGGATTCACGCGCTTCGTCAAAACGCGCGAGGCATTAGATGCGACCTTAGCCGCCTCCGCCAAGTATATCAAGACACACCTCGCGAGTTGGCCCGAGAATTACGCGATCGGCCGCGCCGCCTACGACGCGATGCTGCGCGACGAGCAACTCTTGCCCTACGGCGCCGACGACGTGCGGCGCATGGGTGCCGACGAATTGGCGCACGGCTGGGCCGAGCAAGTCTGGCTCGAACATCTCGCTCGCGTGCACGGCACGCCGCTCGGCGCAGCGAGCGGCGGCGGGATGGCGCCCTCGGGCAAAGCGATCATACCGTACTACCGCGAGCGCATCGGTGAACTGACGCGTTTCGTCGCGCAAACGCGTGTCGTCACGCTTCCAACGTGGCTCGGCGCCGTTCAAGTCGTCGAGACGCCGAAATTCTTGCAACCGGTCCAGCCCGGTGCGTCGATCAACCCTCCGCGCATCTTTGCAAAGGAGACGACCGGCTTCTATTTCATCACGCCCCCGAAATCGCTGGCGGCCGCAGCCAAACGGCTCGATCTCTACCAGGACTTCGATCGCGACCGCATCCTGTCGACCGCCGGACACGAAGCCATGCCCGGTCACTATCTGCAATTTTCGATCGCGCGCCGTCATCCCGATTTCGTGCGCAAGACTTCGAGCAGCGGCGTCTTCTCCGAAGGTTGGGCCTATTACGGTGAGGAGATGCTGATGCAACTCGGCCTCTACGGTGACGATCTCGACGGCCGGCTCGACATCGCGCAATGGGAACGGATCCGCGGGGCGCGGGCGATCGTCGACGCCGAACTCGCGAGCGGCGCCTGGTCGTACCGGCGCGCCGCGAATTACTTTGCGCGCGAAACCGGCGCCACGCAAGATCAAGCCGACGCAGCGGTCGCCGGAATCGCGCTCGGCCCCGGCGACGTGATCTCGTACACGGTCGGACGCTTCCAGCTCGAAAACCTGATGACCGAATATCGCCATCGGCTCGGCGCGCGCGCCTCGCTGCACGATTTCCACGACCGGCTGCTCTCATACGGCTCGTGTCCGTTTGCCGTCATCGGCCCGGAGCTGCTTGCCGATCTCGACAAGCCGCCTGAAAAGGTCCGCGCCGCCGCGAATTATTAGATCAGATCGCGCAGGATCAGGGTGACCGCGAGTCGCCTCCTATCGCGCTCGAGCGTCAAAGCGTGCCTGGTCCCTGGCGCACCGCTAACGATCGCGCGCCAGGCCACGCCCTCGATCTCGGTCGCCGCCCGTCCGTCGACGGCGACGATGCGGTCGCCGGCTTTGATACCGGCGGACGCCGCTGGGCCTTTGGCGAGCACGTCGATGACGGCGTAGAATCGCGCGTCGTCTCGCACCGCATACATTCCGGTTCTCGAAAAACTTGTCGCAGGCGCCGGTCCGACCGGGCCGGTCAAATACATGGCGTGCCGCTCGTAATCGAACGTGACCGCATACGATGCCAAGATGGCGCTTCCGACATTGCCGTCGATCGAGTGCGAAGCGCGCGCGCCGCCCGTATCGGTAGAAAGCAGGACCAGCGGCGCGTGAATTCGTGTGGCGTCCAGGGTGAGATCGCCGCCGCGCGCAACGATGCCGCGCGCGTAACCGCCGACGCCGCGGCCGACCACCATTTCACCCACCGTGTGAAAACGTTGCTGCAGGTGATGCGCCGCGACGAACGGCGAATGTAAGGTCAGCGCCGAGCCGTTTCCGGTATCGATCACGAACTTTGCCGGAATAACGTCGATCGATCCCGCGACGACCGGCGTCGTGCCCTCAAATGAGATCGGAATCGCGACGGCATCGGACGGCGCAGTGTACGATTCTGTGGGTACCAAGCGCAGGGTGCTCTTGGGATAATCGATCGTCGTAACGAACTGGCGAAGCACCTCGTAGCCGACGATCATCTCGACCGGCCGAGCCGTCGCGTGCGTGATGCTGCGCGGCAGCGGGATGACCACGGCCGGCTGATCTTTCAGTTCGATCGGCCCCAGTGAGAGCGAACTGAGCTGCGCAAGCGATGCGCCGACGCTTCCGGCGCCGGCGCCCGCTGCGTGCACATGGCCGCTCGTCACGAGTCCGAGGCGTTGTGCGAGCTCGGGCGTCAGGACGGTCCGACCGCCGGTGTCAAAAATGGCTCGCGCCGAAACGCCGTTGACGGCGACCTCGATGATGACGTGGTTCGCTTCTAGTGAGAATGGAAGATTGACCGAAGTGGGAGTCGCCGATAGGGCAGCGATCAGCGCGAAGGTTATCATGGATTGGTTTCCTCATTCGGAAAAAGAGCGATCGTCAGCGACGCGCGGCTGCCGCCGGCATCGTTTGCATCGTCGTTGAACTCTGCGATTAGGGCGTGCAGCTGCGTGTGAAGCTCTCGATATCTCGCACGCGAAAGACGTGGCAGCGTTCGCGCCACAATGGACTCGTCTCCGATGTTCGATCTGGCGCGTAAGTCAAGTGCCGTCGCGTCGAGAAGTGCGGTGGTCACCTCGACGGCAGCCGATGCGTTGCCGGCCCCGATAAGCGCGTGATCGATACGAAACGACCGAGCAACGGCGGAATATCGGCGCTCGACGATGCCATGCGCGAGCCGCTCGTCGACGACCGCGATATAACCGTGCTGCTCCAAGAGCTTCAGATGATAATAGAGCTTGGTCTGCGGGAGCTGGAGGACAGCCGCCAACTCGCGCGCCGTCATCGGCCGGCGGATCAGTTCGGTGAGGATCGCGTGCCGCTGGGAGTCGGTGATCGTCCGCAGGGCCGCCAGGTCTCGGACCCAATGGACGGGCTTTCCAATGGTATTCAACATATTATGAATGTTGGTATTTTCTTGAATGAAGGAAACTTCCTCTTCGGCTCGCGTCACGGGCCGGCGCGTGCTCGTTTCACCTGAACCTTCCCCTGGTTCGGAAGCTAGGCCGGGACGGGCGCCTCGATCCGAAGGGGCGTCGCCTGCTCGACGAAGCGGCACAGCATGTTTACCATCTTGACCTGATCCGGCTTGACACAGGCGGTGTCGAGCAACGCCGGCGAGCAAACGAGTATCGCGAGCGCCTGCGCACGCGAAACCGCCACGTTCAAGCGGTTGAGGTCGAACAAGAACTCGACGCCGCGCGGCAACTCTTCGCCGCTCGACGAGGCCATCGAAAAGAAGACGACCGGCGCTTCTTGACCTTGGAACTTGTCGACGGTACCGACGCGGACGCTCTCTAGGCCCCGCGCAGCAAACGTTTGGCGAATGCGCCGCACCTGCATGTTATACGGGGTCACGACGAGGACGTCGGACTCCGTAAACGGTCGCGTCGCGCCGTCGCGCGCCGTATAAAAACCGCGCAGCAGCTCCGCGACGCACGCGGCCATCGCTTCCGCTTCGTCGATCGACTGCTGGACGTTACCTTCTGCCGGAACCGCGAGATACCGCAAGCCGGCGCCTTCGAGTCCGGCGAACCTCGAGGACGGCAACGTTACGCGCTGCACTTCGCAGCCGGGCAGACACGCGAGCCGCCCGTCGTATGCCAGACGCGAACAAAACGCGCAAATCTCCGGATGAAGCCTGTGCGTGAAGCGCAAGAAAATTCCGCGCTCGGGGGCGACCGTCGAACGCTCGCCGAGCAAGTGCGCGAGCACCGACCGATCGGCGGCGGCGGGATGCGTCCCGCGCGAGACGTGCGGCAGTTGCATCGGATCGCCGAGCAAGATCAAGTTCCGTGCGCCCGTCGCGCTTGCGACCGCGTCGGCGAGACAAACCTGCCCCGCCTCGTCGATCACGAGCACGTCGACGCACTGACGCATGCGTTCGTTGGCGAAAAGCCAGGCCGTGCCGGCGACGACCTGCATCTTCGGGTCCATGCACGCCGCGTAATCGCTGCTTGATTCGATCAACCCGTACTTCGAGTCATAGACGCCCTCGTCATCGTTCGAGTGCCGTTTGACTCCTCGCAGCGGGACCTTGCGTTTGACCGCAACCTCCTCGATCCGCGCGAGCAGATGGTGAATCGCCTTGTGGCTTTTCGCGCTGACGCCGACGCGCAGGCCGCGTTCGGCCAAGTTGACGATCGTGTCGGCGCCGAGCCAGGTCTTTCCCGACCCCGGCGGGCCCTGGACGAAGAGATAGCTCTCATCGAGCGCGAGCGCCAGTGCCGTCAGGCTTGCGGCGTCGATGGAGCCGTCGTCAATCGGCGCTCCGGCGACGCGCCCCTTGAGGCGCGGGTAGTCGCCGCGCACGAGGTCGCCCGCCGCGCGAAACGCCGAACGCGCGCCGTCGGCCGCGAACGCATCGCCAAACTCGACGATCGCGTCGCGCAAGATCTCGGTCGACAGCGGCTTCGCAGCGATGAGCGCGCGCGGATCCGAGCCCTTCTGCCACAGGTTCTTCGCGCGTTTGAGATCGATCGTGCAGCCGTCGTCGTCGAGCGCGAGGATCGTGATTCCGCCGCCGGCGAGATCGATCACGCTGCTGCCAGCCCCAAACTTATGGTCTTGCGGTGGAAACCGAAAGCGAATCACGAGCGACTTATCGACCGCGACCGGCGGCTCGTCGCTCCGCTCTAGGCAACCGATCGCGCTCGGGTCCTCGACGAGCTCTTCGGGCGTGCGCACGACGCGCGTGAAGTACTCCCACCACTCGGGCTTCGCTTCGCGCTTGTGGTAGTGCACGAGGTCGGCGACGAGCGCCCGCGCGCGTTCCTCCGGCGTCGCCGGGCTGCGGCCGGCGAAGGGGGACAGCAGGGCTTCGATGACGCGATCGCGCTCGGGGTCGGGCTTGGGCGGATTGCGGTCGGGCTCGAGGCCGACGCTGCGCCACGGAAATTCGTCGCCGAACTTCGCAATTGCATCGAGACGACGCTCGCAGAGCCAGCGATGGAGGTCGCGCGTCGAATCACAGTCTCGCTGATTGTATTCTTCGATGTCGTCGAGGATCTTCTGATCGCCGCTCGCCTGCCACTTTGCGTACATCACCACAGACCCCATCGCGTCTTTCACCGCCTCTTCGCGAACCGGAGAATAGAAACGCTCGATCTGTTTTAGCGAATAGCCCTCGAACGGCGCCAGTAACGATTGACGAACGACGTTGAGAAGATCGACCAGAACGCGCTCCCGCAAGAAGTCGTCTATTTGCTCCTCGCGCGTCCCGTACGTCGCCGCGAGTTTCTTAAGCTTCGTCGGTTCGTACGAGGCGTAGTGGTAAACGTGCAGGTTCGGGTAGACCTTGCGCCGCTCGACGACGAAATCGACGAACGCTTCGAAGGCCTTCCGCTCGCCGTCGGCATCGTGACCCCAGAACGCGCGAAACTGCGGCGCGCCGCCCTCCTGGTACGCGACGCCGAAGAGGTATTCGAGCCCGTCCTTACCGCTGAACGGATCGCCCTCCATGTCGAAATAGAGATCGCCGTTGTCGGGCGGCGGTAGCGAACGGAAGCCGCGCTCCTCCGGCGCAGCGTCGGAACCGTCGTTGTTCTTCTTCGGCGGCGGCGGCGGAAGCAAGAGCCAATCCATCTTGCGAGTCTTGCCGAACTCGACTTGCAGCTTCGCTTGTTGCCGCAACTTCTCGAACGTCGCCGCTTCCATCCGCTTCGGCCGTGCGTCGTCGCCGGCGGCGGCAAGCGCCGCCATCGTCGTGATCCCGGACGTCGCAAGCCGAACGATTTGGCTACGGCGCATTCCGGCGACGAGGCTCGGATAGTCGTCTTCGTGACGGCGCTGGTCGCATTGCTCGGACCATCGGCAGCGGCCGCATTGGGCGACGGGAATCGGATAGGTCGCCGCGGAGAAATCGTGCGCCAGAAAATCTTGCTTCAAGCGCCGGTAATACGAACGAAAATCCTCGCACGAAAAGGTCGCAATCGTTCCGTCGCCGAGAATCGCGTGCATCTTCTGCGGCGCAACGCCCTGGACGCGCGTCAAAAGTTCGTCGTAGACGCAAAGCTGCACGATCGTCGCCGCTTTCGCGTTGCGCGCCAGCTTCGTATCGGCGACCTCATAATGCCAGTCGCCGAAATCGGACGCGCCCTCGACGCGCTGGAGGAAGTCGGCGATGCCGACCCAGCCCGGACCCGAATCGGCCGGTTCGAAGAACGTGGCGCCGTGGATGATCTCGGCACCCGCACGCATAGCGTGGAGGGTCCGAGCAGCGGCCGCGCGCCGTCCCTCGGGCGACGGAGACGTCTCCGGATCGACGACCACTTTCCCCTCGGCGCGAAGACGCTCGAGGTACGCCTGTTCGTGGGCGCGCCCGGCTGCGAGAACGAGGTCGTCCTCTTCCGAGAGCTTCGGGCGCTCGAGTCGCTTCTCGGCCACAAGGGCCTCGAGCGCGCTCAAGTGAGCGCAGGCGACGAAATCGACGAGGTCGCCGGCTGAGTAGATGGTGCGGTCCCCGATGCGTTCCATGCCGATATTCTGTACGATGAGTGTGCCAACTGCCTGGCACAGTGCCCGGGCGCTCGCAGCTTTTTTTTCTGTTTTTCTTGGGGCAGTCGGCGCGGCAGGCGCCGCAAGCGAACCGTCTTGGCTCGCCCTGAAGCCGGGGCAGACCGCGCTCGTCGGTGCCGCGCCGTGGCCGATGGAGCAGCCAGAAGCGGCGCTGAGCGGCAGCCCGCGATCCGCCGCCGTCAGCCCCGACGACTACGCTCGCCGGCCCGACGATGCTCTGCACCAGCCGATCGGCCTGCGCGTCACGGTCGAGGACATCGTCGCCGACGGCGTGGCCCGCGTTCGCACGGTCGGCGCGCCGCTGGAAGCTTTCACGCGCCTCGACCAGCTCGTCCCGGAAGTTCCCCCCGGGACCCAACTGGTCGTCGCCGGCGGTTTCGGAAACTACGCCGACTTCTTCCCCGATCTCAGCGCTCCCGAATCGGCGGCGCAACAACTCCCCACGGGGACGTCGGTGCTGACGCTCGGGCTGGGGATCGCGCCCTACGACCCCGAGGGCTCCGATTTCATCAGGACCAAAGTGTACGTGCAATCGGGCCCGCAACTTGGCCGCACGGGTTGGATCGCCGTCGGTTTCACCGGCTTACCGGACCCGAACGGGACGCCGGCGTCGACGGCGGAGCGCGCCTGCCGCTGCCGCATCCTCGAATTTCGATAATCGCCGGCGCACATCTTTGAGCCGAATGCGCTCCGGCCTTCAACCCGCCGCCGGCGCGCCGATAACTCGATTGTGACGCTGAACACGCATCGGTTTGGCTACCTCGACGCGTTGCGCGCGCTAGCGGTAGCCGCCATACTTCTCTACGAGATCGTCGAACACGCGCCGGGTTTGCTCTTTCCGAACCCGGTCGGACATCGCGCCGCCTTCGCAGGGGTCCACGGCTTCGAGATCTTCTTGGTGATCTCGGGCTTCGTGCTCGCCTACCCCACGCTTGCGGCCCTTCACGCTGAAGGGGCCGCATCGCTCGACGTCTGGCGCTTCGTCGCCGGCCGGCTGATGCGCGTGCTCCCGGCGTACTTCGCGGTTCTGGCAGCGACGATTCTGTTGCCCTACGCCGCCGCGCGCTACGGTTTGACGGCATTCGGTCATCCGGCCACCTTGCCGCCGATGCAATCCATCGTGGCACAAGCGTTCTTCGCTCAGCAACACTTCGGCAACGACGCGTTTTGGGCGCTCTCCGTGCAGATGCGCACCTTCTTGCTCTTTCCGATTCTGTTCGCCATTTACGTGCGCA
>Ga0209009_1000563_pt1 | contig 12462 bp, 11 predicted proteins | sample BlaSpr_A8_OM3_M2_FD_187979 | JGI IMG/M metagenome (GOLD analysis project Ga0209009, IMG submission 187979) | Forest soil microbial communities from Thunder Bay, Ontario, Canada - Black Spruce, Ontario site 2_A8_OM3_M2 (SPAdes) (version 2) | ecosystem: Environmental > Terrestrial > Soil > Boreal... | reverse complement strand
TGGCCAAGGGTATTCTGATCCCTACGATCGTTCGTCATGCGCGGCCTCGAAAGTTTAGCGGTATCCAATCGAGGAAGCTGGAGTATGCTCTTTCGGTAAAAATCTAAAGCCGGGTGGATGGAAAGCGTAGTCCCGGTGGTCAACATCTTCGGGGGAGAAAGTGAAGTATGAAAAGCAGGACCATGAATTGGGAATGGACCGGCGCATCACCAGGCGAGATTTCCTGAATGGATTTGGAATTGCAGTCGGTGGAGGTTTCGTTCTAGAAAACCACGAATGGCTCAACTCTTTTGGCTTGCCGCAGTCTCCTTTCTCGCCGGAAAAAAATCCTAATTACTATCCTCCAACATTGACCGGAATGCGCGGCAGCACCAATGCCGTGATGGAAGCCGGGCACGCGCTGCGCGACGGCCAGACTTGGCCAAACGCGACCGCCGACTCGGAAGCCTACGATTTGATCGTCGTTGGCGGAGGGATCAGCGGGCTTTCCGCAGCGTATTTTTTCCGAAAGATGGCAGGACCAAAAGCGCGCGTGCTGATTCTGGAAAATCACGACGATTTCGGCGGTCATGCTCGACGAAACGAATACCAGGTGGGCAACCGAACGATTATCGGCTACGGCGGGACGCAATCGATTGCCGGGCCGAGTCTTTACAGCAAGCAAGCGATGGGATTGCTTCAAGAGCTGGATATAGATGTTAAGAAATTTTATAAGTATTACGACAAAAACTTCGAGAGTTCAAATGGGCTTTCCCGCGCAGTTTTCTTGGACAAAGAAACTTTTGGAGCAGATAAGTTAGTCCCGGGCATGGGTCAACCTTTGTGGGCTGAATTTTTGGCGAAAACTCTTCTATCGCAAGATGCGCAAAAAAGCTTGGCCCGACTCTATACGGAGAAAGTGGACTACCTTCCGGAACTGAAGTCCTGGGACAAGAAAGTTTTGCTGGCCAAGACGAGTTATAAAGACTATTTGCTGAAGTATGTGAAGGTGCATCCGGATGTGCTTCCGTTTCTGCAGAAGGAGACCTATGGGCTGTATGGTGTTGGCATCGACGCGGTTCCGGCTGGAGACTTAGCGGGCCTGGGGTATCCGGGATTCGGGGGGATGGATTTATCCGGGCTGCCCGGACCGGGTTTGGGCCTGGAAATCACCCGGCAGAGCGAAGCAGATCCTTACATTTTCCATTTTCCTGACGGCAACGCGTCTATCGCCAGGCTTTTGGTGCGGTCGCTGATTCCCGCGTCGGCACCGGGACATACGATGGAAGACATGGTCACCGCGAAGATGAATTATTCGGCACTTGATGATGCTTCGAGCGATATTCGTTTGCGGCTTAACAGCACAGCGGTTTCCGCGCGAAACGTGGGGGATCCAGCGAGCTCCAAGGAAGTGGAAGTTAAGTACGTTCGCGGCGGGGAGGCGCGTTCGGCTCGGGGAGCGGCGTGCATTCTGGCGTGTTGGAATATGGTGATTCCTTATATGTGTCCTGAATTGCCACCAAAACAAAAAGAGGCGCTGGCGTACGGAGTGAAAGTGCCGCTGGTTTACACCAATGTGCTGATACGAAATTGGGAGTCGTTCAAAAAACTTGGGATCAGTTCGGCGAGGTGCCCGGGAAGCTATTTCGAATCGGTGACGCTCGATTTTCCGGTGAGTATGGGTGAATATCACTACCCGAACAAGCCTGAAGATCCTTGCGTGTTGCACCTGGAGAGGATCCCCTGCAAAGCTGGTTTGCCCGCTCGCGACCAGCAGATCGCCGGTCGCGAAGAGCTCTATCGCACCCACTTTGAGACTTACGAGCGCAACATCCGCGATCAGCTTGGACGAATTCTTTCTCCGGGCGGATTCGATCCTGCGAACGATATCCAAGCCATCACTGTAAACCGCTGGCCGCACGGCTACGCGTATGAATATAATTCGCTCTATGATCCGGATTGGCCTGAGGAGCAAAAGCCATGCGTAATAGGGCGGCAGCCGTTCGGCCGAATCTCGATAGCTAATTCAGATGCGGAAGCGTTTGCATACACGAATGCGGCGATTGACCAAGCCTACCGCGCGGTGACGGAAGTGTCGCGGTTCAAGGAAACAAAAGCATCCAGCTGAGAGTTTTCTTCAGTCCCGTGGGGAAATTTCAGGAAAGCTCTATTGAACCTTGTTGGGCGAAGGAGACGCTGTATTCTTCGGCGGATAACCGTTATCCTGCGTGACGCGGCGTAAGGACACCGACGCTTTGAGCACGCAACTGCCAACCTATCTCCTGGGCCATCTTTTCACCACCGAAGAGATGCGCGCGATATTTTCCGATGAGCGCAGGATTCAAGCGATGTTGGATTTTGAGTCTGCTCTGGCGCGGGCGCTCGCACGCGCCGGCATAGCTTCTCAGGCAACGGCGGCAGCGATCGAATCCAAATGTAATGCGGGACTTTTTTCCATGGAAACGCTGGCGCAGGAGGCCGCTCTCGCGGGCAATCTAGCCATTCCGATGGTGAAGCAGCTCACCTCGCTGGTCACCAAAGCAGATGAAAAGGCTGGAGGATTCGTCCACTGGGGCGCCACCAGCCAAGATGCAATCGATACCGGAACAGTATTGCAATTGCGCGATGCTTTGGAACTGACGGACCAGGGGTTGGCGAAATTGTGCGACGTTCTGTCGGGAATCTGCGCAACGCACAAATCTACGTTACTTCCCGGCCGCACTTGGCTGCAGCAGGGACCGCCGATAACTTTGGGACTGAAGGCCTGTGGATGGCTTGCCGCTATCGAACGACACCGCGAGCGCATGCACGAAATCCGAAAGCGCGTGTTGGTCTTGCAATTCGGAGGAGCTGTTGGGACGTTGGCTGCGCTAGGAACGAAAGGACCGGTTATAGCCGCAGCTCTGGCCGAAGAACTAAAACTGACGCTGCCAAATCTGCCGTGGCACTCGCACCGCGATCGATTCGCAGAAGTAGCCACGACAATGGGACTTCTCGTCGGGTCGCTCGGGAAGATTGCGCGCGATCTTTCCCTGATGGGACAGACGGAGGTTGGCGAAGTAGCGGAACCTGCCGCAGCGGGGCGCGGTGGTTCGTCCACGATGCCTCACAAGCGCAATCCTGTGGGCTCGGCTGTAGTTTTAGCGGCGTCCATACGGGTACCGGCCTTAGTTTCGGTGATGCTGACGTCCATGGTGCAAGAGCACGAGCGCGGATTGGGCGGTTGGCACGCCGAATGGGAAACGCTGCCGGAAATCTGCACGTTGGCTGCGGGCGCGCTGGCGCACCTGACGACGGTACTGAACGGTCTGGAAATCAATCCATCGAAGATGAATGCGAATCTTGAAATCACGCACGGGCTGATCATGGCTGAAGCGGTCGCGACGGCTTTGGCGGAAAAAATCGGACGTATGCCGGCCCACAAGATTCTAGAAAAAGCTTCCAAGCGCTCCGCGGAAAAATCCCAGCCTTTCGAGAAAGTTTTGATGGAAGATGCCGAAGTTCGCCAGCATCTTTCGGCGGAAGATATCAAACGCTTGTTAGAGCCGAAGAATTACACAGGGTCGGCGGGAGTCATGGTTGACCGAGTTTTGGCGGAGCGGAAGCAGAGGTAAGGATTTGTCACTTAGAGAGCGCTGAGAATGCCGTTCCTTGAAATAGGTGATGTTCGATTGAACTACCGTTTTGACGGACCGGCGAAAGCACCGGTGATAGTGCTTTCTAATTCTCTGGGGACAAATTTGTCCATGTGGGATCCGCAAGCGACGGTACTTTGTGAAAAGTTTTGCGTGCTTCGCTATGACATGAGGGGTCACGGGCTTTCGACCGTCACACCCGGACCTTATACGATTGAGCAGCTGAGTCGAGATGTGATCGCGTTACTTGATGCACTGAAGATCGCGAGCGCTTATTTTTGCGGGCTGTCCATGGGCGGCATGATCGGAATGTGGCTCGGTGTAAATTCCGCGAAGCGCATGAAAGGGTTGGTGCTCTGCGACACCGCCGCCAAGATTGGCAATGCTGAAAACTGGAACGCGCGCATTAAGGACGTGAAGGAACGCGGCATGGCTGCAGTCGCGACCACGGTGGTATTGCGTTGGTTCAGCGCAGATTTCACCAAGAAATCCCCCGAGGTGGTGGAAGCCACGCGGCAAATGTTGCTGCAAGCGCCACCCGAAGGCTATGCGGCGTGCTGTGCGGCAGTCCGGGACGCGGACTTCAGGCGGGATCTCCCACGCGTGACCGCGCGAACGCTGGTGATTGCGGGAGCGCAGGATCCAGTAATCCCGCCTGCGGAGGCGCATCTTGTGGCTGACGGAATTCCCGGCGCGAGTTATCTTGAACTACAGACCGCGCATTTATCGAACATAGAAGCTGCTGCGCAATTCACGGAAGCACTACTGAAATTTCTGAATGAGCCGGAGGTGAAATAATGGATGAGCGCGAGCGATATTCCTCCGGCATGCGACTGCGGCGGGCCGTTCTCGGGGAAGATTACGTTGAAAAGGCGCAGGCTGCGACGACTCCCTTCAACGAGCCATTTCAAGATCTGATTACGCGCTATGCCTGGGGAGAGATTTGGGCGCGTCCGGGCCTGCCGCGCCAGACACGCAGTCTGTTGACGCTGGCCATGATGGTGGCTCTGAACCGCAGCGACGAGTTTCGCATGCACGTCCGCGCGGCAGTGAATAACAATGTGACGCGTGAAGAAATTCAGGAGGTTTTGCTTCAGGCTGCGATCTACTGCGGCGTGCCGGCGGCAAATTCCGCGTTCCATATCGCGCAGGAAGTTTTTGCCGAGATGGACGCCGAGGCTTAACGATTTCGAATGGCGAAGATTTTGAATTTCCGTACCGTTAGATTCCGGTTCGAGCTGTCGCTACATTAAGATAATGCGCATACCGGCGATTGCAACACTTACAAATCATACGGAGGAATAGATGGCGATTGAGAAGGTCGGAGTAGTTGGATGCGGGCTTATGGGCTCGGGTATCGCCCAGGTAGCGGCAAATGCCGGATGCCAGGTCACGGTGCGTGAGGTTTCGCCACAATTAGTGGAAAAAGGTTTGCAATCCATCGACAAGAATCTTCAGCGGTTGGTGGATAAGGGCACGTTGCCGCAAGCCGAACGCGAACAGGTCCGCGGTCGCCTGCGCGGAACAACAAATCTGGAAGACTTGAAAGATTGCGACATTGTGATCGAGGCGATCATCGAGCAACTTCCGGCGAAACGCGAGTTGTGGACCGCCCTGGATAAAATTTGCCCAAAGCTCACAATTTTTGCCAGCAATACATCGTCACTGTCGATCACGGAGATGGCGACGTTTACACAGCGCCCCGACCGTTTTCTTGGCCTGCACTTTTTTAATCCAGTGCCGATCATGAAATTGGTGGAAGTAATTCGCACAATCGCGACAGACCCGAAGGTGAATGACGAAGCGGTGGCCTTCGCGGTGCGCTTGGGCAAAACGCCGGTTCGTACAACGGACCGCACAGGGTTTATCGTAAATCGTTTGTTGGTGCCCTATCTGCTGGATGCGGTGCGTGCCCTGGAAGAAGGAGTGGGATCGGTAGAAGATATCGACAATTCCATGAAGCTCGGCTGCGGTCATCCCATGGGGCCGTTGACTCTGCTCGATTTCGTGGGCAACGACACGACTTATTACATTGCGAATATCATGTTCGACGAATTCAAGGAAAAGCGCTTTGCTTCGCCTCCCCTACTAAAGCGCATGGTGCTATCCGGATGGAATGGGCGAAAGTCAGGACGCGGATTTTATGATTACACCGACCCAGCCAAGCCGAAACCGATGCAATTGACGTAACGGTAGCAGAGCAGTTTCCGATTTTGCGACTTATCGGCCTGGATAATGCCTCGCGATAACGGATCACCTAAGATCGCCTACTTCGTTTAGAATTGCGCCCATGATTCTACGGGTCATTGCCTTTCTGCTTCTGGCACCATCGTGCTTGGCCCAGACAAACGAGTCGACAACGACTTCCACTCCTTCGAATGATATTCCTGCGCTCACTGCTCAAGCGAATCAAGGAAACGTCGATGCACAGCTCAGAATTGCGGATGCGTACTTGCGCGGGGCTGGAGTAACGCAAAACGATACAGAAGGATTTCGGTGGTTCCTCGCGGCTGTTGAAAAAGGCAACGCCGAAGCACAGTATGCCGTGGGTTCTCTTTATGCGATTGGCAAAGGTGTGAGCCGAGACGATGCTGAGGCAACTAAGTGGTTCCTGAAAGCTGCTGAAAGTGGAAGCGCTAAGGCGCAGTACAACATGGGGGTTCGATACGCTTATGGTCGAGGCGTTCCAAAAAATGACCAGCAAGCGGCATCCTGGTTCCGAAAATCTGCGGAACAAGGACTGGCAATCGGCCAGTTGGGTCTCGCAGCTGGATACGCGCTTGGACTAGGTATCCCGCAAGACAAAGCAGAAGCTCTCAAGTGGTACACGAAGGCAGCAGAGCAAGGTCTAGCCGATGCACAGCTACAGCTAGGAATCATTTTTTACAACGGCAATGGAATTTCGGTGAACTACCAGCAAGCGCTGTTTTGGTTCCAAAAAGCCACGGCGCAAAAAAATGCCGATGCGGAGTTCAATCTTGGACTCATGTATGAGCACGGTCAAGGAGTGCCTATGGACTTTTCTAAGGCCGCTGAGTATTACGACCTCGGAGCGCAACACGGGTCAGCGGATGCCCTGAGCGATTTGGGCGGTCTCTATCAATATGGAACAGGAGTGCCGCAGGACCTGCAGAAGGCCACGAAACTCTATACGATGGCTGCGGAAAAAGGCAGCTTTTCTGCGCAGAGGTACCTCGCAGGAGCCTACCTTACGGGCAACGGCGTTCAGAAAGATGCAGCGCAAGCCGCAAAATGGATGCAACTTGCGGCGGCGCACGGCGACGCTGAGACGGAATGTAATCTCGCCATCTTGTATCACACGGGAGCCGGCTTGCCACAAAGTTACCAAAATGCGCTGACTTGGTTTCAAAAATCGGCGGAACAAGGTTATGTAACTGCCCAGCACAATCTCGGTGCGCTTTACGGGAGCGGGCAAGGAACGTCGAAGAATCCTGTGGAAGCTTACAAGTGGCTTTCATTAGCCGAACTAGGCGGTTATAAGGACGCTCAACACGCTCTTGAATTGCTCAAGCCCCAGATGACATCGGAACAAATTGCCGAGGCCCAACGGTTGGCCGAGGCTTGGAATACTGCGCACCCACGTTCGACACCGAAATAATTCCGATACGAAACAGAATTTAGATTCAGCCAAAGAATACAATGCCCAATCAACGGCCTAAAACGTAGCTGGCCGGTCGGACTTAAGAAATTTGTTTTTAGTTACTCCGATGGGGTGCTTGCAGCGAGATTGGCGGCGGAAAGGCGTGCGATCACTTCTTTTGGAAGAGGGCGCGACTTCATTTTTGATGGGTCGCTCGGATGGGAGCCGGTCCACACTCGTGTTGCGAATCCCTCAACTGCCAGTGCGCCTGCTTTCTTGATGTGGTGACGAACTACAAAACTGCTTCTGCCAAACTCAGTAACCGTTGATTCCACGCTTAATTCATCGCCGAATTTAGACGGCAGAATGAAGCGCGCGCGCACATCCACTACCGGTACGCCGATCACGCCGTGCTCTTTGAATAAAGACTGAATGGGCATCCCGGCGTCCAGGAACAGCGCGGTTGTGCAATCGTCGAACCAGGCAAGATATTGCGGGAAAAACACGATACCAGCCGGGTCGCAATGTCCCCATTCCACCAGCAGTTTTTTGTGGCTGACGAGCATCGTAGGGCTCCGAGAAGACCAAGTTGAGGCCGCATGGTAACATTCGCAACTCGGAGCGTCCAAGCATTCGTCGGTTTATCGCTTAGTGAACTCATGCGTACACAAGTAGGAATTGTTGGAGCAGGGCCGGCTGGCCTCGTGCTCTCGCACTTATTGCATCTGCAAGGAATCGAGTCGGTGGTGCTCGAGACTCGCAGCCGCCAATATTGCGAAGAACGCGTGCGTGCAGGCGTCCTGGAACAAGGCACCGTGGACCTGCTGAATGAAATTGGCGCAGGCAAACGCATGATGCGGGAAGGAATGGTGCATTACGGAGTGAATTTGCGATTTTCCGGCCGCACACACCATATTGATTTCAGAGAGCTCACCGGCGGCCGCGGCATCATGATTTATGCGCAACACGAAGTGATTAAGGATCTGGTGAAGGCGAGACTTGCGTCCGGCGGCCAGATTTTTTTCGACGTGGAAGATGTGAGCATTCGGGATTTCAGCGAAACGAAATCTTCGGCGAAACCCACGATCCTGTTTCGCAAGGACGGCGAAGCGCAGCAACTTACTTGCGATTTCATCGCGGGATGCGACGGCTCCCACGGCATTTGCAGGCCGTCAATTCCCGATGGCGTCATCACATTATTCGAACGCATCTATCCTTTTGCCTGGCTTGGCATCCTGGCGGAGGCGCCGCCTTCGTCTGAAGAACTTATCTACGCCTACCACGATCGGGGCTTTGCATTGCTGAGTATGCGTTCGCCGCAAATCAGCAGGCTGTATCTTCAGTGCAAGCCGGATGAAGACCTCGAGGAATGGCCCGACGAGCGAATCTGGCAGGAACTGCATGCCAGGCTTACTTCCACGGAAGGCTGGACGCTTACGGAAGGGCGGATCCTACAAAAGGGCGTCACCGGAATGCGTAGCGCCGTAATTGAGCCGATGCAGTACGGCAACCTGTTTATCGCCGGCGATGCGGCCCACATTGTGCCGCCGACCGGTGCGAAAGGGCTCAACCTGGCCGTTGCTGACGTGCGCGTTCTGGCCCGAGCGCTCGCTGAATTCTATTCTTCCGGCCGCCGCGATCTTCTGGAGGGTTATTCCACAACCTGTTTGCGGCGCGTCTGGAAAGTGCAGCGGTTTTCGTGGTGGATGACTTCAATGCTGCATCGGTGGGAAGACGAGAATGCCTTTGACCAGCGACGCCAGCTAGCGGAGCTGGATTACATCACTAGCTCGCGTGCCGCTTCGCAAACGCTGGCCGAAAACTACGTTGGCTTACCGATGGAGTGAGATTTTTCCTGTTTAAAATAATGTTGGTTCCTACCGTGTCGTTTCGCGGCACCCTCCTCAGATGACTTTCGTACTAATCGAATGGAGCTAGCGACCCATAGGCGATAGCCCTCCCGAACAGTACCCTCAACGTGTTGGGCATCATTCTTACGCTTACGGGCAACGGGTTCCCAGATTTCAGGGGATCGCTAACGGGGGATTCGAAATGCGAAGTAAGGGTCTGCAGAATTTAGTCCGTACTCTAATCGTTCTTGCGCTAGCTGGGATTTCGTGTCAGCCGCTTTGCGCGCAACAGGCTTTTTACTTGCCGTTGCAAGGGAGCGGAGACGGGCAACCGCCCCTAAGTTTCATGCGTCCGCATTACTTCATTCACGAAGCCGCTGGGGCAAGTCTCACAACTCCGCCGATTACGGCGTTTCAGCCGGCACAGATCCGTCATGCGTATGGTTTCGATTTGCTGAGCAATCAGGGTTCCGGGCAGATCATCGCGATCGTGGATGCCTACGACGACCCTAATGCGGAATCCGACCTCGGTGTTTTCAGCCGACAGTTCAAGCTACCGATTGCCAGCGCGAGCAACGGGTATTTCCGCAAGGTTTACGCGAGCGGCAAGAAGCCCCCGATGAATGCCAATTGGTCAGTGGAAATATCGCTCGATGTACAGTGGGCCCATGCCATTGCTCCGAAGGCGACGATCATTCTGGTGGAAGCTGCCTCAAACAGCCTAAGCGATTTGCTGAAGGGAGTTGATGTCGCAGTCCGCGACGGAGCGACGGTCGTCTCGATGAGCTGGGATTCGGGCGAATTTCCCGGCGAACGCAACCTGGACAATCATTTTGTAACGAGCGGCGTGACGTTCTTGGCAGCCTCAGGAGACGCCGGCACCGGAGTTACCTACCCGGCCGCATCGCCGGACGTAATTGCGGTGGGTGGAACGTCTCTATCGCTCGACGCCAATGGAAGCTATCTCAGTGAAACGGCCTGGAGCGGCAGCGGCGGTGGCTTAAGCGTTTACGAACATCAACCGCTCTTTCAAGCTCAATTCGGGATACCGGATGATTCGCGCGGCGTACGAGGCGTGCCGGATGTTTCTTACAACGCGAATCCTGGCACTGGTTACGCCGTATACGATTCTGTGGCGATTAGTGGCGCGAGTGGATGGTTCCAGATCGGCGGCACGAGCGCCGCAACGCCACAGTGGGCCGCAACCGTTGCAATTGCCAACTCGATGCGAGCGGGATTGCGGAAAGCAAGTTTGAGCAGCACAGACGTCGCGCTCTATTCTCTCGCTAAGACAAATCTCAACGGTGAATTTCACAGCGTCATTCAAGGCAATAACGGTTCTTGTGGAACGATATGCGACGCGTTAGCCGGTTATGATTTCGTTACCGGACTTGGAACGCCACGAGCCAATGTGCTGGTTCCCTCCTTGGTTTCCCGGCCTTAATCGCTGAAGCCATGCAGGTCGCGTGGCCGATTTTTTTGACAGCGTGGGGCGTGCTCATAGTTAAACGACAGGACCTAGCGCTTGTATTTCTTTCGTGCCAACCAAAGTCCCGTTAAGCCGGAGGAAAGCATTAGCAACATTTGTGGCTCAGGAGTAGGTACCGGCGGAGGAGTTGTTCCGCCACCTGCAACCGGAACAATCGGAGGCACAATGATGCCGCCTCCGGGTGGCAACGGAGAACCAGGCGGAGTTACAGAGGTGGTGGGTGGCGTGCTGGTTGGCACAGGGGCACCGGGCAGCTCGGGTGGACCGACTTCTCCAGGCGAGCCGGGAAATAGTTCAGCCACTTCCGGAGCCGACGCAAGCTCAGGCCCTGCCGCCAAAACCGGGCCAGCAGGTACCTCAGATAAGCGGTTTCCACAGCGAGTTCTGGCGACGTGCTCGCCGTCGGTGATCACAGCTTCGCCCTTCGGCAGCATCGTAGGTTTCTTGGACCAAAACACTCTATTTCCGAGGCGGTATGAGACATAGAGCGAACGGTTTTGGTTCAAGCGCACGACTCGTGTTCGTCCCACGGCAAAATCTTCGTAATGTTTTGCGACGACCGGATCGTGCAGAACTGAATTTCTCAAATCTGCGGCACTTTCAACTCCGCCGGGAATCACAGAATACGGATAGACCTTTCGTCGAGTGTCGTTGTCAGCGGCGGAAATTGCAGGGAGCTCCAAGCTATCCGAGGATCGAAATGATGAAACATACGAAGCGGCGATCTGGGTTTGACTGCTTGCAGAAAGCGCAACCCAGACCGAAAAACCTCCGAACGTTAAGACTGCCAGAGCTCCCAGGTGGCGAAGGTCAATCTTCCGAGCGAAATTACCCCCGAATGTCCGAAACTGCCCCATCTCCCCTGAATTGACGACAGATTGGAATTGCTGGGTGCCTGTGTCGGAATGGATTATGCATCTTTTTGGCCACAACCGCCACGCTTGATTTTCATTGGTTGATTTCATTGGAAATCATCGTGAATTTGCCTCGTAAATCAGCAATACAACACAACTTGTTGCTAGAAGGATATCCGATCAATGGGAGACTTAAATGAAATCTTATTCGGGAATTAGGGAATTTCTTTTCCGAAAATGGTACTTCCGTTTCGATTTTCTCCAACTTGGCGGCCGTTTGTGAGAACGGAATCTGGAATTTGCCGAGTCTTTATTTCGAGCGATAACGCAAATCCTTGGATCCACCAGCACTTGGTTGCCATTCGGCATGCGTGAAAGTCGAAACGGGGCTCTCCGGCAGGCTTTGCTGGCCTCTATTCCAGATTGCATAGCCCAGGCCCAGCAGCGGCGCGAGAATCATCGCGAGCACCGCCAATAAAAAGGCCACCAAAAACATTAGTACAATCACGATTACTGGCATGGACCTTTTCACCCCTTTCCCGCGTCTAATTGTTGGGGCAATTACTATGACGCCGGGCCGAGTTTTTTCAGGTTCATCCATATAAACCCCGGCCCGCGAGAAAGTTGCGGCGTTAAATCGGGCTCACTTTGGAAGATAACCGGCACTGCAAAAAGTCTTGGTTGTTTGCTAGATTTGATGGGGTGCGATCGTATTTGCGTTCAATCTACAAGACCAAAAGGCACGCCAGCCTAAGTGCCTGTCATCTGACTTTCCAAATCGCGTGCAATAATGGTGCGGCCGTATCGGTCCTAAACGCGATTGGTGATTGATTTCTCGTCTTTTCGGGCAGTTCGAGGGTTCCCTGAATGTGGATAGTTCGATTAGCATTACGCCGGCCTTACACCTTCGTCGTGATGTCGATTTTGTTGCTCATATTGGGCCCGGTCGCTATTTTGCGCACGCCCACAGACATCTTCCCGAACATTGATATTCCGGTTGTTAGCGTCATATGGAACTACACCGGGCTATCTCCCGAGGATATGTCCAACCGAA
>Ga0209009_1000562_pt1 | contig 12484 bp, 7 predicted proteins | sample BlaSpr_A8_OM3_M2_FD_187979 | JGI IMG/M metagenome (GOLD analysis project Ga0209009, IMG submission 187979) | Forest soil microbial communities from Thunder Bay, Ontario, Canada - Black Spruce, Ontario site 2_A8_OM3_M2 (SPAdes) (version 2) | ecosystem: Environmental > Terrestrial > Soil > Boreal... | reverse complement strand
TCATCCTCCGGCACCCGCTCTCACGGGTGCATCCCTCGCTGAAACTCACCGGATGATGACGCCCTTTTCGCTTTTCCACCAAATCGGAGACACTACCGAAGCCGGGTTCGTTCCACCGCCTGCCCGGAACGCCTCGCTCGGATTTGGACAGCTTTGGGCCGGTACCCTTGGCCCAATGATGTCGCGTCGGCAGCAGTGGTCGAGCCATTGCACGCTCGCCCGGCACATACCCAAGCGCGCGGCGATCTCGCGCTCGCTCCAAGCCTGGGTGTAGTGGAGGTCGTAGAATTCTCGTAGTCGAGGGGGGAGCCCGGCGATGCGAACCTTGAGGAGATGCTCGATTTCGGGATCTGCCAGGTTCCCGGCGGCTAGTACCGTGAACGTGTGATCCCGCGATCGGGCCCGTAAGGTCCGCCGTAGGAGGTCCACCGCCTTGTGCCTGGCGATCGTCTCCCTTAGTCCCTCCGCGTGTCTCCAACCGCGCGAGGTGACGACCGACTTGATGGTGAAGCTCACGCCGTTGACTACAAGAACACGCCGGCGCCGGGGAACAGCTCGCCGGGGGTCGTGGGCGGTACGACGAAGATGCCCCCGGCGCGCACCGTTAGGAGGCCCGCCATGCCGGGGAGCTCCGCGTCGGCGTCGCCGCCGAAATTCGTGCGTCCGAGCCATCCCTCGGTGGTGAGGATCTGAAAGAGGCGCTTCGGCGTGTCCTGGAAGCTGACGAAGTTGAGCCCAGCGCGGACCCCCGGTGACATACTCGAGGGCTCGAGGAACTCGTAGCCCTGGCGGTAGATTCGGCCCGAATCGGGGTCCGTGCTCGGCTCGCGATGATGGTTAGCGCGTTGAACGTGGCTCTGGAGGACTGCGGCGTCGGCTACGTTCGGAGGCTCCCGAAATGGCTCGTTGCCCGGCCCCCCTATCTCCTTCCCCGCCGCGGGACAACCCTCCACCGCGCGCCATCCGGCGCTCGTCCGCTCGACAATGGGGCAGCCGCTCAGCTTCGTTCGACCGACGAGGCCCTCCTGCTCGACGACCTTCAAGCGCCTGAAAGCTGGAAGGTCCACTTCAAGGCGGAGGAAGGCTGCGTAGGTCCCGCCCGTCGTCCACTTGTCGCCCGCGACGCCGGAGAGCTTTGTCAGGATCACTCCCGCGCGCACATCGCTCGTGAGGTTGGAGACGCCGTCATGAAAATCGATCCAACTTCGGCCGTCGGTTCGTTGTGCGCCCTGGAAAAACGCGGCGAGGGCTAGCGAAAAGCCTTGACCCGCCGCGTCTGCGAGAAACTTCCATGTCTCAACGACGGCGCGGCTCGTCGCAAACTGTGTATCTGCGATCACCTGAATCATCACATCTTCGGTCGCGGGGTTGGCCGTCACATCGTTCGCGTACGCCAGCCCCGACCCGCCGATGAGCGATCCACCTCCCGTCGGCGAAGGCGAGAGAAATCGACCGAAGTTCGTGAGCGGCTCCGGCACCGCTCTACGTACGCCGGTCAGTTCGAACACGTTCACGCCGAGGCCGAGGAGCACTGTCAGGTTGTCGTTGGGCACGTCGTGACCTGGCAGATCCAGAACGCGTCCGGCGCGGAGCCCCTGCAGCATCTCCCAGAGTGCATGCACGTCGCGCCCGACCCGCTCGGCCTTCACGTCGCGCTGGACGCGCAAGAAGATCATGCAGAAGTACGGCGAGGCGCGCTGCCCAGGCCCCGAGTAAATGCCTTCCTGCAGCGGCATCTAACGACCTCTCATGCGCCGGCTCGGTACGCTTTGATGGGCGTCGTCGTATTGCATCTTCAGCTGCTTGATTCGCTCGCACACCTTGGCCTCGGAGCACACGATCGGCTCGCGGCTCGTCTCGAGCGACACATATTCGTTGTCTGCGATGGTCGACGGTGGCCCGGCGACGACCATGGGCCCCACCTCGAAGCGCTCGACCACGCGATATCCGTTGTCGAGTTTCTCCGTATCCGCGCCGACCGCCACGACGATGTCGTCGAGAAACGCGTCGCTCGTATCGGGAGGGCCGAACTCGAGCCGCTGGAAGAATATCTTCCCGCGTCCTCGGCTGAATCGGATCCAGTCGGGGGAGATTTTCGCGTCCTTGTAGCTGAACAAATCGGGCGAGAAGCTCTTGATATACATACCGATGGGATCGCTGAATGCCACGGCGCGCCCTTCGAAAACCGCGCCATACGCGCCCATCGCCGCGGCCGGATCGGCGTGGCGACAAGCGAGATGCTCGACTCCGAACTTCCTGAAGATCTGCTCCCGATTTGCCCTTTGCGGCGCTCCCGGCGCAAGGCCGTCGCGATACGGTTTTGCGCCGAACATCACGATGTAGAGAAGATCGTCGAGCCCATTGATGGGATGCGACATGAAGAGAGCGTTGTCGGTATTCAGGCGCCCCGTGGGATCGGACGGGACGTTTGCTTCAATCATGGCAGCGTCATTTCCATTTCCGGCGACGAGCGTGCTGAAGCGGATCTCCCGCTCCGGCTCGCTCAGGGTTTTCGGATCGTCGACGCCGTAGAGATCGTTCCACGAGGGTTCCGTCCCTAGGATGTCCTTGACCATCTTGCGGACCATCGTGGGGCTTCGCTTCGCGAGCATGACCCAGTACTCGCGAAGCTCCGTCGTGAGCTGCACGCGCTTCGGGCGCGTCCGCCCAGCGGCGTCCGTGCGATACGTCACTGCGTATTCGCAATACTCGTTTTGAACTCCGTGTCGCCCCCTTGCGCCCCAATCGGAGAGCTGCTTCGCGATCTTCTCACCGAGGCAGAACGCGGGTTCCGCGGGCGACCCCGTCCAATGCACGTTCGCCGCGGTCGGCGCTGGGATCTTCGCGGGATCGAGCCGGAAAAACCGGCTCCCAAAGTCCACCGCGAGCGCGTTGTACTGGGCCGTGATCGTTGCGTTCCAAGCCGTTATGAGATCTGCCGAAAGTTCGTCTGCGAATCCGGGGCTCGAGAAGTTCATCGTAGGCCTCCTTACCTGAGGCAGCTGTCAGCAGCCCGCGGCATTGGCGGATAGCCGCGAGGATACGGCAATCCTCCCTTGAAGGATGGGTGCTGTCCTTGCTGCGGGCTTACCTCCACGAGCTGACGTTGAGTCTCGTTGGCCAAATCCTATCCCACGCGGGATCAAGACCACTACGTATCTATAACGCACGCCGACCGGAGAACCCGGCTTTCTCCGGGGTCCCGCCGCGCACGCGAGCACGCACGAAGAGACCCCGCCCGATCTCGTCTCGGCTCAGTCGCTCCCTTTGACCGTATGGCTCTCGTCGCCGCTGCTGCTCGGCAGGAACGCGGTCCCCTTCGCGGGGATGTATTGCGCCGCCACCTTGTGGCCGCCGACCTTGAGCCGCGCCGTCTTCCACCGCGCCTGGCCCTTCGAGTCGAGCTTCACCGGGTCTCCCGCCTTCTCGCCGTCGAGCGTGAACCGGACGGTGCCGGTCGGGGCGCCTCCGCCCTGCCGCCGCGCCACGGGGAAGTTGCGCGTCACGGTCGCGGTCAACGTCACCGGCTCTTCCGGCTTGGTGGGATCCTTGTCGTCGCTCACGACGACTCCAGTCCCCCCGGCCTGGATCTTCTGGCTCAGCAGATAGGTCTTCGCGAATCCGGTTTCGCCTGTGACGCGGACGTCGAAGATGCAGTCCTCCTTCCGGTTCTTGCCGGTGACGGCACGGCACGCCCGCTGCGCAACCGCCAGAGTCGCGGGCTTGACCGGCGTCGTCTGCGGGAGGACGCACGGAGGATTCTCCGGCGGCCAACTCGCGATCGTGAACGTCGCCGTCGACGTGCCAGGCTGGTAGTCGAAGAGGCTCGTCTTGTCCGTCACGCGCCAGGAGTCCGCGAACTTCTGGTACAGGTCGACGTAGCGCTGATGGAGCGCGGCCGGCTTCGGCCCGAGCGACGTCCCGTCCGCGAGCGCCGGCAGCCAGCTGCCCCGCGCGCGGGCGCCCATGACTCCCTCCAGAGCGGCCGAGTGGTAGACATCGACGTTCAGGTACCACTTGCTCTCGGTCGGCCACCAGTTCGGCGTCACGATCAGAGTGGTCTCGTCCTGGAAGTCGACCTGGATGCCGCCGCCGGCCCAGGAAACCACCCGGCCGCTGGCGCCGAGATCGACCCCGTTCGCCGGAAGCGTCGTCAGGTTGCCGTCGATACGCAGCTGCATCCCGCTCGGGTCCGGTTCCCCGCTCAGGTTGGGCTCGAAGGTGACCCGGTGCTTGTTCACGCGAGCCGCCACGGCCGTGTTGAGGCTCACGCAGGTCGTTAGCCCCGTGTAGGCGTTTCCGACGACCGACGCGGTCGGGACGGCCGTCTGGCGCGTCTGGATCTCCGTGCCGCCGGCGTCGCGCAGGACGACGAACTCGCCCGCGCTCTGGAAGTCGTAGTGGATTCCGTCGACCGTGGTGATGTGTGGGTCGCCCTCGTTCGCCGCCGGGCCTCCCCAGACCCGATCGGTGTAGGCGTCCCACCGGCTCGTGCCGTCCGGGTTGTCCCCCGTGCTGTTGGACACGTCGGCCCAGATGGGGTGCGCCAGGCCCTGGAAATATGCGAGGCCGGAGTAATCGCCGAACTGGATGTCGGCTTGGCCGGCGACGGGCGGGCTCGAGCCGGTTCCCGTCGACGAGCCGTCGCTGATGAGCGCGTTGGGGAAGAAGGCCGGCGAGGCGCCCGTCGGCGTCGCGATCGTGCAGAACTCCTGCATCGCGGTGTTGGTCGCCGAGTTACGGGCGTCGTGCCAGCAGACCGCGATGTTGCCTGAAAGGGGATTCGACGCGATCCGCGGCAGGAACTGGCTTCGAGTGGTCGCGTCGTCGTTCACGCGGATCGGCGGGTTGCTCCAGGTCCCGCCGTTGTCGTCCGAGAAGCGCACCATGATGTCCGTGTCGTTGTTCTCGTTGACTGTCTCCTCCGTGTAGACGAGATAGAGGCGTCCGAAATGGGGGCTCGTCGGGCGGCCGTTGCCGCCGTTTCTGTCAAATGCCAGGCCGGCCTCCGCGTCCACCGACCGCGTGTTCTGAGCCGGTATGAAGTCGAAGCCGCCGACGTTGGTCGTCGTCGCCGCGACCCCGGCATTGAACGGGTTGGGGCCGAGCCCGTCGGCCTTGGTGTTGACCCGAATCGTCGCCGGCCCCTCACCGCCCGTCGGAGTCTCGCAGGCCTGCACGACGGCGCCGCCCGGAGAGATGGCGAGATCCCCGAAACTGCAGCCCGTCGTGTTCGGGATCGTCAAGGTCGCTATGAAGGCGCCGATGTTGGCCGTCCCGAGGCCCGTAACGGGGGCTCCGCGCGCGACCATCTGGTTGCTCTGGTTCCAGACGATCCAGACTTGCCCGGCGCCGACCGCCACCGTGGGCTGGTCGACGCTCGCCGGACCGAACGTGATCAGGTTCGTGAACGTCAATCCGCCGTCCGTGCTGAGAATGGTCTCGATGTTTTGGAGGTTGTTGTTGATATACGTGATGAAGAGGTTCCCGAAGGTATCCCACGCCAGCGTGGGGTCACAGCAGGCCGGCGGACCGAGCCCTGCAGTGCCGTTGGCGATCGTCTTCGAGGGGTCCGGATAGGTCCACGTCACACCGCCATCGGTACTGCGCGCGGCGAAGAGCCCGCCGGTGGAGTTGTTGCAGGCGGCGAAGAGCTGGAGTTTGCTGGTCGGGTTCTTGGCGATCGCGCACTCGTTCTGGTAATTGAGCATCTTCGACACGTTGACGTCGGTCCCGCCGGTCACCTGGGCGCGCGCCGCGGAGACTCCGAGAACGAATTCCCCGGCGAGGACGATGGCAAAGGCGGCGGTCTGCAGGAGACGGGAAATGCGTGTTGAGTTGCGCATAATGGTCTCCTTCATCCCTTCGGCTGGGTCGCAGCCCAGAGTCCGCGCTTGGCGCCCCGGGCCTCTTTTTCCGCCGCGGAGAGCTCGTGGTACTTGTAGTCGTAGTTGGGCTGCCGCCGAGCGAGACCCGACCTCACGAGCTCGAGACCCACGTCCTTGATCCCGATCTCCGGATCGTCGGTCTGGAGCTGCCCCACCATCTCGCCCGCCTTGTTCCGACCCTCGAACCGCATGCGGGCGTTCTTCCGGAGGACGAGCTTCGAAACGAACTCCTTCGCCCTCTCGGCGGTCGGACCCTCTTTGGGCGCCTGGATGCCGACGATGCGGACGTTGTACTGTCCTTGGCCGTAGTCGAGGACGACGAGCTCCGCGCTCTTCACTTCGGTGACCTTTCCATAAAGCGAGTCCCCGGCGAAGGCCGGGCACGGGTAGAAGCCCGCCCCCAAGACCAGTAGACCGACGAGGCCTCCGGTGGCCCATCTCCTTCTCATCGTGCCCTCCTTGATATGATGGATTGTGATGAGGTCAGTGACCATGATCCTCGACTAGCACCAGGGGATGAAAATGCGGGATCCGTATTTTCAATAGGTTACGTCTCCTGATGGCCGCATTTTCATAACAGCCGCCCCGATCCGAGGGTAGGCTTCTACTGGCCGGCGGACCGCCCTGATGAGCAGCGGATGCAGCGCTGGCGGTGCCGACAGTCTGAAGCCTCCTTCTATAACCTATTCGCCCGAAGGACGAAGGATCACTGGTAGACAATGGAATTTCTTATGCTGCGGTTGCTCGCGGCTGCGGGCCCATCTTAGTACCCCAATGCCGGTCCGGCGGCGAGGTGACCGCCAAAGCTGCCAATGGTTGCTGGGGTTTGCACCGATTCCCGGCTCGAGAAGATCGAGGTGCAGCTGGTCCGCACCTGGCACGAATGAGCGTGCCGTGGCCCGAAAGGTCGGCATGGCAAACAATATCCCTTGGCGAACCCGGGCTTCTCCACCTTCCTGACCGGAAGCGCCGGGCCGCAGAGGCGGCCAAGAAGGCCCCGGCCTGCGGCAAGAATTAGATGTACCAATGGCCGACCATCTTGAACTTCCGAGAGAGCCTGCCGTTCAGCGCCCCATCCCGATCTCGACCCATGCCAGCCGCGCGTCTGGGCCGCCCTCCCGAACCTGGCCGATGAAGTAGGTCCGCCGACGACCACTCTGCTGAGTAGCGGGCGGGCAGGGTGGGCAGAACATGAATTTCGCGCCGAATCTGCGACTTCAGCCGACCTCAACCCTCATGAAATTCAAGAACATTCTAGCGTTTAGACACCGCTCAAGCGATATAGGACAGAGGACAAAGTGTGACTTGGCGGCCTCCTGAGGGTCAGAACGACGTGCGAGACCCTCGGCGCGAGATTTTGCGCCGTGGGCCTGAGCGCGCAAGAAGGGTCAGGAGGATCTCGTTTCGGTGCGCTTTCGACAACGCGGTTCGGGCATGACCTTGGCGAGCATGGTGATTTTGTCCCCGGTCTTCGAGCCGAGGACACTTCGCCTGACGACCTCTGGTATCCGTCGAAGGGAAAGCGCATCGGTCCATTGCCAAAGGTGGACTGACAGCCGTGTCAGAGATCTACCTCCATCCACAAGCGAAGGGCTCCCGCAGCCGAGCGTCCCCACTCTCGGCGCGCCTGAATCGCTTCTGTTGGTCCTGGACCCGTCATCGGCCTCAACCCCATGGTTACGGTGGTGGCCAATGCGCTACGAGTCGGGACTTGGATCGCGCAACAGGCGAAGAACGGCCGTGAACTGCATTGACACAGTGACTAAGCATGAACATGAGGCCGCGCGGCAGCGCCACGAGTAGCTGAAGGGGGAGGTATTGCTCCCCAGACATTCGGGCAGCATCTCCGCCGAGCCCGGACGGGACGAGGACTTCGGAGAAGGTGAATACGGGTCTCGACGGCGGCCTTAGGCCGGCAGGAACATAACCAGGCTTGGTCCAAAGGAGAAGAATATGGCATTGGGTGATGGAATTCGTAGGAGTGTCGCAACCGTTTCTCAGGCAGAGCGGGACCGGTTGCGCGACGCGATCATTGCATTGCATACAAAACACTATCCAGGTGGGCGAAGCGATGTCCCGACGGGTGGCGTCAGCCGCTGGTTCAAACAGGATGAAATCCACGCGCACACGCACGTTCACAATTGCTCGGCCTTCTTGCCGTGGCATCGTGAACTCGTGAACCGCTTCGAAGCGTCGATCCGCGAAGTCGATCCGGATCTGTCGCTGCATTACTGGGACTGGACGACCAATCCGCTTCCGCTGTTCACGTCGAACTTCATGGGCTCGCCCACTGGCGTCGCCGGCGCTCCCTGGCTGGCGGCCGGATTCTATGCTCCAGGAGCAACGCCCTTCCGCTCGAACAATGAGTTCGACCTGAATAATAATCCCTTCGATCCCCCGCAGGACATCACCAGGGCTGTCGCATCCGGCGCGCCCGTGACAACCGCGCAAGACACCGCCATCGTGAATGCGGTAGACTTTCAGGACCTGAACACAAAAGTGACGCAAGCGCATAACAGTGCGCATGGCTTCATAGGCGGTACGATTGGCAATCCGCACACCTCCTTCCGCGATCCGTTCGTGTTTCTGCTTCATTCCAATGTGGACCGGGTATTCTCCATGTGGCAGCGCCAGCCGGGCCACCCGGAACGGCTCAACCCCAATCTTGTCTACGGCATAGACTCGAATAGCCAGGGCAACGGCGATGTGCAGAGCGGCGCCCCCTTCTGGGGAATTCTCAGTCCTCTAGAGCCTTGGGCTGGACCGGCGGCACAACTCCCTTCAACAGGCGTCATCGCCAACGTGCAAGCCACTCGGCCATGGTTTGCGCCAGAGAACCAGCAGGTCGTGAAGGACTCGACGCATCCATCGGTGGTCGCCCCGCCTTTGTACGACACGACAAATCTCAAGCTCGACGTTCTCGTTCATCTCCAGGGGATCGGAGATACGACCGCCCATGATGACCAATTTGCGGGAACTCGAGGTCAATCCCGAAGGCTGGAGGGTTTCCAATTGTTTTTTGATTTGCAGGTCCCTGGCCTGAGCATGCAATACATGGCCCACCTGCAAGGCATCGGTGACGCGCCCTTCGTGAATGAGGGGCAATTCATCGGTACGAGGGGGCAAGCCCGGCGACTGGAAGGCTTCGCCATTCAGCTCACGGGACCGGCGGCTGCGAACTTCGATGTAGCTTATATGGCGCACCTTCAGGGCAGCGGCGACACGCCGTTCTTTCAGAATGGACAGTTCTGCGGAACTCGCGGGCAGTCCCGGCGTGTCGAGGGAATCCTGGTGCGCGTGTCGCCGAAGTGACCACGGGCCTTGGGGGTGTCTGCAACCCAACCCCCAGTAGGCCTCACTTAGGGATAGGAAGTTTGATTTTCCGCGGTAACGGTCTGAGGCGGCAGCAAGGAGAGTGGAGTTGACCCGGTTTCGTGGACACCTTCAGACTTGGGGGAAAGGAGTCGACGATGCCAAGGAGTCATGCGCCATACCCGGAGGAGTTTCGGCGACGGATGGTGGAGCTGGTTCGCTCGGGGAGGGCGCCCGGGGAGCTGGCTCGGGAGTTTGAGCCCTCGGAGCAAACGATCCGCAACTGGGTCTGCCAGGCGGACCTGGATGGGGGTCGTCGCAGCGACGGGCTGACGCGCGAGGAGAAGGAGGAACTTCGCCGCTACGCCATGAGAACCGGCGGCTGAAGCTGGAGCGGGAGGAGATTCTGGAAAAAGCCGCGGCCTGGTTTACACGGGCCAGACGACGAGTGAAGACTGGTTTACTAAGACGGGCGCGAGCCAGGTCCCCTCACCGCCGAGCGATCGGGCTCTCTACGTCCTCCACCGCGAAGCGGTTTCGTTCAATGAGCTTTATGCCGCCTACGATCCCTGTACCCGGAAGGGGCAGGAGTGGCCCCTTCGTGGGCCGCCGAGTGGCTCGGGATGGAAACAACCAAGAAAGCTCCAGTGGAGGCGATTGGGTGTATTGTTGTTTGGTGGCTGGGAAGGAATCCCTGGGTTAAAGCGAGCCGACTAGCCTGGAGAGTCGAGCCTCTGTACGAAGATTGGAGGGGTAAGAGATGAGCACTCGTCATGGAATCGTCAGCGCGGTGATCGCGACGGCCATCCTCAGCCTCGCGCCGCCTCATGCCCAGGCCAGTGGCAATGAACGAATCATTTGGGCCATGTCCGGTGCTGGCGGTGGCGATGGCCAACTGTTCCGTATCGACACCACCACCAACACGTATTCGCTGGTCGGCCAGCTCAAAGACCCGACGACGGGAATGCTGGAATCCGGCTGGACGACCGTCGCAGCCAGCCCAGACGGGACCCTCTTTTTCTTGCGCCGTTTCGCGAGTGGTGGTGTCCATGTCTTCTCCCTTGACTCCAACAACATCATGACGAGTGGCGGCATCATCACCAACGTAATGGATGCAGGTTCCACGGGCTTGGCCGGTAACCTGGATGGCCTGACCGCCGGTCCGGACAGTAACCTCTACCTAACGGCCTTCGACAACAGCAACACGGCCTTCCCCCGTAATGGGTTATTTCGGTTCCACCCTGACACCCAAACGACCGATTTCGTCGGGACATTCGCCACTAACGGGGGACCGGCGGGACCGAACTCATTCCACACCGACCTGGATTTCGACCCGCTCACGGGCGATCTCATAGGAACTGGTTTCGACTCGAGCGGCAGATACCTACCGTATCGTCTTAACGGTGTCGACGTTATCGCCGGAAATAATCAGACTTTTACGTACCAGGATGCCTTTACGATTTGGCCCTGTAGTCCTTTTACTCCTACCGGCGCCCCTTGCTCCGACGGCTTGGCCTTCGACCGAGTAACGGGAGACCTTTTCACGTCGGGCGACTTTGGCGGCGTGGCCCTCATGAACCGCAACACGGGGGCATTCATCCAGTTCGTGGCAGGAACAGGATTCGGAGGCAGCACTATCGGTGCGGACCTCGCTGTTCAGGCGAGTCGTAGCCTTACCGTGATCCAAGGCTTCATGACCGGTGGTGGCAGCGTGTTCACGGCAAGCGGGACGCGCGTCACGCACGGCTTCGAGCTGCACTGCGACGTCACCAAGGGGCCGAACAACCTCGAGGTGAACTTCGGAGGCAACAGGTTCCATCTGGAGAGTCTCATCGCCGCCGCCTGCAAAGACGACCCAGCCATCAGGCCGAACCCCCCTCCTGCGCGCTTCGACACATATGAGGGTGCAGGCACAGGCCGCTTCAACGGTGTCTCGGGCGCAACGGCGAAGTGGAAATTTACCGATGCTGGAGAGCCTAGCACGAGCGACTTCGCCCAGATCGAGATCAAGATCGGCACCACCACCGTCCTGTCAGTCTCTGGCATTCTAAACAGCGGGAACCATCAGGCCCACAACGAGTAAGTTTAGTCAATGGCGAGAGTGAATCTCAGATCAATGGAGATTCTGCGTCATCGGTGGAATTGCGCTCGGACGGTGGGGGGAACCTCGGTACACACGCGACGTTGACGTGGAGCGTAGGCAACTTTAGCACCCTCTGGCGGGCGGGCGCGCCGATGACGTGGGCCATTGTCTACGACGCTGTTGAATTCCTTGGTGGCGTTGATGAGATTGTCAAGCAAGGTTTCGCGTCCAGGAAAGAGGCGACCCGCGCTACGCCAGACTGCGAATCACTATCGACACCTGGGAACACGGAGGCAAGCTCTCTTGCCAGCCAACCCCCCAACAGTCGGGGAAGCCGCTCGATTCGCTGCGGGATTCTCCACGAAATTGGCCTGGCCCCGACCCTAAGCTGCTTTCTTTGTTCTGGAAAGGGCTTCCTCCCGGCCCGTCCTACCGCTGGATGCTCGCGATGTTTGAAGGCTTGCCAGCCTGCTGCGCGACGAAGATCCTGGCCGCTTCGAGGGCCGCGAGCTTGTCGCGGTTGTCGGTGATGTCGTACCGCTGGAACATCGCGTCCGTCTCGTGGCCGGTCACACGCATCGCGACCGACTGAGGGACGCCTCCGCGGATCATGTTCCGGGCGGCCGTCCGCCGGAAGTCGTGGAAATGCTTCCCGACGTAGATGAGGATGTCTTTCTCGTTCTTGACCCGCCTGCCGAGGCCGGCTTTGACGCAGGCTGCCCGCCACTGCTTCCCGAAGGTATTCCGGCTGATGGGTTTGCCGTTGCGGTGGAAGACGTAGCGGGAGAGCCCGGCTCCGGAGTCGGTCGCGTATTCGCGGCTCTTCCGGAGCCGTGTGAGAACCTCTCGAAGCTCACCGTCGAGGGGAAGAGACCGTGGTTCGCCGTTCTTGGTCGTGCCGAGCCTGATCTCGTCCTTCGAGACCGCGTCCCACGTCAAGCCGAGGAGTTCACCGCGCCGCCAGCCTGTTGCGAATGCGAAGCGCGCCATGTCGTCGAGAGGTTTCGGCAGGTGGGGGAGGAGAGCGTCCAGTTCGGCCTTCTCGAAGAAGCCCTTCCGGACGTTGTCCTTCTCGGAGAGCCTGCTCGGCATCCTGGGAGCGCGAATGATCTTGCCCCTCTGCACGGCCAGCCGAAGCGCGGCACCGAGCAGCTCAACATCGCGGTTGGCGGTCGCCTTGCTCCGCCCGGCGTTCCTGCGA
>Ga0209009_1000561_pt1 | contig 12497 bp, 9 predicted proteins | sample BlaSpr_A8_OM3_M2_FD_187979 | JGI IMG/M metagenome (GOLD analysis project Ga0209009, IMG submission 187979) | Forest soil microbial communities from Thunder Bay, Ontario, Canada - Black Spruce, Ontario site 2_A8_OM3_M2 (SPAdes) (version 2) | ecosystem: Environmental > Terrestrial > Soil > Boreal... | reverse complement strand
TCCGGTGATTGGCGTGCCGAAAACAATGGATAACGACGTTCACGGCACGGAGTATTGTATTGGATTTTCTACGGCGATCACGCGGGCTAAAGAAGCCATCACGAGACAACGCACCACACTGGGTTCTCACGAACGTATCGGAATTTTTCGGATCTTTGGGCGAGATGCTGGCTTCACCGCGCTTTACACCGCGTACGTGACGGCGGCGCGATGCCTGATTCCTGAATACCCATTCGATCTCGGGCGGCTCACCGATTTGTTAATGGAAGACAAGAGAAATAATCCGAGTAACTATTCGCTGGTGGTGGTGTCGGAAGGCGCCATGTGGAAAGAAGGGCAACTTGGCGAAGTTGGCGACGCGGATGCCTATGGCCATCGCAAAAAAGCCGACATCGGGCATGCGCTAGCCGAAGAATTGCAGCGGCGAACCGGCGAAGAAACCATGGCCAGCGATTTAACCTATGACTTGCGCAGCGGAGAGCCTGACGCCATCGACAAGATCGTAGCAATCACGTTTGCCAACATTGCTTTGGATTTGATACGCGACGGCGTGACTGGACGAATGGTCGGCATCCAAAACGGCTGTTATGCCGCAACATCGCTGCCGGACTCTACGTCAGGTTCGCGCAGGGTGGATGTGAGCGCGCTCTATAACAGCGATCGATACAGGCCGAAATACACCCACAAGCTAGGTGCGCCGCTGTTATTCGGCCACGTCTGAAGCCGCCCTTCGCGAGCGCAGGTCTGTAGAGAACTCCCGGCGTTGTTAGTGTCCGATGGCGAAAAGAATTGCGTCGTTGATTGCGTATGCGGTGCCGTCACTACCGATAATAGTGGGCGTGTAGGCTTCGCCGATTCCGCTGGTAAGTGGAATTCTCTGCGAGAACTTGTTTCCCACCAGGTCCCAGCGGTAGAGCGTGCCGTCTTCGCTGTTGGCAAGGATTGATTTGGTGGTTGGATCAACCGCAGCCGTGTTGATGCACCACTCGCGTACGGCATGGGGAAACGTCGGAAAATTGGGATCGGGCGTCACGCCCTTAATGGTCAGCACGTCTTTCATCACACTTACACTCTTAAACACGAGATCCTCCATGGGAGCATTGGGATCCAAGACCGCAAGCTTGTTCACGCCATCACCAGTGCCAATACCTGCGTAATTGTTGTACTTGGTCATCAACAAGTAGGACGAAGAACCATGATAGGAAGGCACCAGCGAAGCGTCCACGACAGACGCTGTGTCGTCCCAGCCGAAACTGCCCGGAATTTTGATTTGCGTTAAATCGCCGTTGAAGTGCAATAGCCAACCGCGATCGTTGTGCGACGGAAACGGATTTTCCAATACGCCAAAATAGACGTCACCGTCAGGACCTACTGTAGGCGTCGCGCTGGTTTCGTCGGTGATGGTGGAATCTAATCCAGACCACGGATCGGTAAGGCGCACAACGTTGATCGGTTGAAGCGTGGTGCTGTTGAGCGCGAGCAAATAGCCATATCCAAAATCAAATGTATCCATACCGACGTACAAAGTGCGTCCATCCAGAGAAAGAGCAGGCGCGCAATTCATGTTCACTTTTTGAACGTTGATATCGCCGGTTGCGAATGTCGCTGAGATCCACGAGCCATTCCCTGCGGCCGTTATTTTCGCGAGCCCGCTCTGCAATTCGATGGGAGTGGATCCGATCACCAGGAAACCAAAATAGATGTTCCCATTTGCATCGGCAGTGATAGGTGTATTGATTTGAATATTTTCATTGTAGGCGCGGGGATCTTCGTTGAAATTCTGCGCTCCATAAAATACCAGGCGCGTGACTTTGCCGTCCGCTTGATCCGGGTTTTCTCGAACTAAAACAGTTCCGCCTCCGTCGGGTACGAAGAGCTTGTTGCCATGGAGCACGGGGCTGAAGCTTGGCGTGAAGGCCGCAGAAGGCGCTTGGTAGCTGGTGCCCTGAGTCCAAATTACCGAACCATTCGAGCCGTTGTGCGCCTCCACACGGAAGCTATTTTTACCGGTCTTCACTGGAACAATAACTGTGTTCGCAGGTGTAACCAGGGGAGATCCATAGTGAATCAGGATCTCACCGGAAGTTATTTCGGGATGTAAGTCGACAGGTGTGCTCCAGTGTGTATTACTTAGGGGCTGTGCCGCAACGGAAGACCTCGCGCCGTGCTGAGCGTCATGAGCATGCGAAGGCCAACCGTTAACTTCCGTCGAACTCGACCCGGCACTGCTCGTGGAGTCCTGCTGCGCGACTGCGGGAGGAGCATAAACAGCCGACAGTCCCATGATTGCTAGAATAATTATTCGGCCTAATGTTGACTGGGCAATGAATGACATAAGTTCCTCCGAATCTGCTCCAAACTTGTTGAGCCGTGAGCCGTAACAATCAGTGCGTTATCGAGGCGAGAGAATAAGCCGGCCTGTGCGTTGGAATTGTCACAATCGTGTCACCAGTATGTAAATTTCTCTGCTTAGAAATTCCAGCGGCGATCTTCGTATGGAGAGGAGGAAATTCTTACTTTCGGGGTTTGCCCAGGCGTTCAGCGGTCGTGAGCATCAGACTGACGGTGTCCATATCCTTAGGCTGTACTTTACTGGCTGGAATGCGCATTGCGGTCACTTCTTCCAATTTTGAAAGCACGTCGACCAGCGAAAAAGAATCGATAAGGCCGGAAGAAACTAAAGGAGTATCGGCCGTGAGCTTGATACCCGGTCGGCGGATGATTTGTGTGCAGATATAGTCGATTAGCTCGTCAGCGGGATCGGCCATAGCGTAGAGGCGATCAGCTTATTCGCAATTCCGGGTGTTCGACTAGAAGTTTTTCGCGAGTCGCCGAACGTGCCGGCTTTCCTGCCGTACTTTTTATGATCCAACGAGGCGGCTTCAGGTAAATTGCCCGCGGCGCCACACCTAATTCTTCAACGATAGCGGTTCGAACGGCTCGCTCGATGGTGGAAGAATTTGCTAAGGCGGCCGACTCTTCCATCTCGGCGACTATTACGATTTCTTCGGTTCCCAGGTCGGGGTTGTAACATCCAAAGGCGACTGCACGGCCGTCGTGAATCGCCGGATGCCCGCAAGCAATTTCTTCTAGATCCTGGGGGTAGATGTTTTTCCCACCGACGATAATTAAATCTTTCTTGCGTCCAGTCACGTAGAGCTCGCCGGCCAGAAGAAATCCCAAATCACCAGACCAATACCAACCATCCCGCATGCTCAAAGCAGTCAGGTCTGCCCGGTTGTAATAACCATCGAGCATCGAATCGCTGCGAATGAGAATCTCGCCGACGTGATCATCTGGCAATGATTCCGCTTTTTCGGAAACGATCCTGACTTCGTTGTTCGGGAGGCATTTTCCAGAAGATACGAAACAAATTGCTGAGTCCGAATCTGGTTCCGCTATAACTGCAATTCGTTCGGATTGATACTTGGAAAAATCGATCCAAATACGGCGCGGCCCATGGTTTATGTCGGATTGAGTGACTGCAAATACATTCTCCGCCATTGCGTAAGAGCTCTGTAAAGCTGCTGGCTGCAGGCCGCATGACGAGAACGCGGTTCCGAATGCATCCATGCCCTCCGCGCGTACCGGCTCCGAACAGTTAGTCAAAGCGCGCAAACTGCTTAAGTTATATTCTTTTCGATCTTGCGGCTTCACGCGACGAGCCAAAAACTGGAGTGCGAAATTTGGAACCCAAGACAAAGTGCACTTGTAGCGAGAAATCAAATACAACATGCTTTCCGGCTGCATCACCCAGTCCGTCGGAGACTGCATTACCACATGCAAATGATAGACCATCGGAAGAACGAAGCAGGCGATCAACCCCATGTCGTGATAAAGAGGAAGCCAGCTATAAACTCGATCGCTCGATTGAATTTTCAGACGTTCGCCCAGATGAACCAGTTGCCGCAGGACAGAGCCATGCGACAAAGCCACTCCTTTTTGTAGGCCGGTAGTTCCCGCTGAATGCTGAATGAAGGCCAAGTCGTCTTGATGACAACGAAATTGGGGAGCGGCGACATCCTCCGTTGCGGGCGGCACAGCGCTGACACGAATCAGTTTTGATTGATCGCTAAGACTTACGGATTCCAAAAACTCGAGCGGGAATGAATCATCGACCACAACCAATTTCGCGTTCAAGTTTGCCGAGACGCCCTTCAGCCCAAAGCGGTACTTTGCAGGCTCCACTTTAAAAGTGGGATACGCAAGGATGGCCGGCACAGCTCCTAGAAGCATCGCGCCTGCGAAAGCGGCCATCAACGCGACTCCTTGCGGCATGATCAGAATTACGGTGTCTCCCTTTCCGAGGCCGTGCGAACTAAATAGAGCGGCTTGAGAGTTTGACCACTGTCTGAACTCGCCAAAACTGAAAGTGCACTCGTCGTCATCGTCAAACCACATGGTGACGAAGGGCTGAGCTTCGGGAGCAGCCGCGAGAGCTTCCGTCAGTGTGGCGTATGGAATTGAAACAGGTGCATGCGAAGGAGACATGAGCGGTCTAAGAATACCTGAGTTGTCTAATTTCCATGCGGCAGGAGGGAGAACATTTTATCGGCGATGATCTGGTTGCCGGCGGGGCCGGTGTGGCTGAAATCGACGAACAGCGCGTCGGTATTTTTGTCAAAAATATTCGCCAAGTCGAAAAAATCTTCTTTTCGATAATTTTCAAACAAATTGTAGGTCGTTTGAACCACCGCGTCGCCGCCCGGATGATCGCTTAGTTCCGATTGGCGGAGGCGGATTTCGTCCGGCGTAAGTAGTTTATGACCGGCCAGCAAAGTGGGTTGCCAGAAAAATGCGCAATGAAAACCGTACGATTGCGCCAATAGGTCCGCAAGGCGAATGTTCTTCAAATAATTGTCATAGGTAATTTCGGCCATGGAGTTTAGTTGTTGTGGAGTTAAGTGCGCGCGGTCAATACCTGCGCCGGTTCCGATCAGCATAGACCGCAGCTCCATTAAGGTGCGATACGTATTCGTTCGTTTCAGATATTTCAGGCTCGCGCCGTTGTTGCCGAGGCCCTCAAACTCGTTCTTCGTCTGCAAAAAATTAAAGTGTGCATCCGAGACATTGGATTGGTAGGGCAGATAGGAATCGGTCACGCCATCGTAGAAAATCACAAGATCGGGTTTTTGGGCAGCTTGCTTAAGGGAAAGCATCAGCGCAATCAGTTCTTGTGTGCTGACCCAGCCCTTCTCGCCAAAATTCTTGACGCAGACCTTGCGACCGGCGTCTTCATACTTTTTCGCCAGCAGGGAGGGAATAGTAAACCAGTCGGGCACTCCTGTTCCCCACAACGAGGAATTTCCAAATATCCAGATGGCGTAGTTCTGGGCCTCGCAGGAAGAATAATAAGTTTTTCGAAGGCCGGAATTATCGACGTTGATCGTTTGACCTGAAAACGGGGCGCGGCGCCAAATCACGTAAGACTGGTACTGCAGGCGGTTGATGGTCTCTTTCCATTCACGCCAGTAAGATTCAGTCCAGGGCTGGCCCTGGTAAATCGAAGGCGGTGGCGTGATTTCGACCGCGGCCGTGTATTTCTGATCGAGATAGCAAATGCCCTCGCCGAAGACAAGAAGCGCAACTAGGATTGTGACGCAAACACAAAATCGCACGAGGAATTTTTGGAGAGGGATAGGCATTACTTATCCGAATGTCGCGTCAACGTAGAAACCTCCGGCCATTTAATCGCGAGGTTTGCGCTAGAAAAGACGGTACAACATCGGTTGCGTTATTGTCTGGCCTGGCTGAGCAAGCACGAACACATAGACTGCGACAATGACAGCCAACGGCGCAATCCACACCCAGCGGTCCCTCGCAATCATTCCAATGATCGCCGGATATTGCGGAGATGATAACGTTGCAGCAGCGAGCCGGTCCAAAAAGCTTGCAACGCCAAGGCAAGCAAAATAACCAACCATAACAGTCAGCACGAGCAAATACATGCTATCAGGCAAGGCGCGATAAAAATACGATTTCGCCGAGAACACCGAGGAGAGCATGGTCCACGCTTCGGATCGTGAATTAGCTCGAAACAAAATCCATCCCAGGCATATTGCGGCGAATGTATAAGCCCATCCCAAAATCGCGACCGCAAATCCGCCGGAGGTTATACCCACGCGGCGCTCGATTTGCTGCCACTGCCGATGCAAGACAAGCAAAATTCCTTGATACGCACCCCACAGGATAAATAGCAAACTGCCGCGATGCCAAAGTCCGAACAGGACCATGGCGATTCCTAAAGCGAAATACCGCCACAGGAGGCCGCGTCCTAGCGATGCCAGCGGCAAAAATACATAATCCCGAATCCAAAACGAAAGCGACATGTGCCATCGCGTCCAGAACACCGATGGTGAAGTGGAAAGATAGGGGCGATTGAAATTTTCCGCCAACTCAAACCCAAATATTCTGGCGGCGCCAATTACCAAATGTGAGTACCCCGCGAAATCCATGAATAATTGAAAACCGTAACCGATCGCCAGGAGCCAAACGTCGAGCGCGCTCCAATGAAGGTTCATGCGATCGAAGCCTCCGTTGATTCCCTGCCCCGGGGCCAAACCATCCGCCAGCAATTGCGCCACCGCCAACATTAAAAATCCGATTGCCACGCGCCGAAGTCCGACACCGTAGTCGTCCCACGGCGGCTTTTTTTGACTTCGAAATTGCGGCAGCATATTGCCGAGCCGGCAGATTGGACCGGAAATCACCGTAGGCCAAAAAGCCATGTACAAACAGAACTCCAGAAGTGACGGGTCCAGTTCTTCTTCCCTGTAAATGTCAAAAAGATAGCTAAGCGCCTGGAAGGTCCAGAATGAAATTCCCAACGGCAAAATTAACTGGCCGAAAGCGTGGAAAGAAGATGGGGACGTGTTCGCGAGGCCCGGAAAATACTTAAAGATCCCGAGAAGAAGCAGATTGAATGCAATTCCCAGCCATAGACGACCCAGTGTGACGCGACGTTTTAAGTATGCGCCCAGACAATAATTGCAGATTGAGCTGAATAACAAGACTCCAAGAAACCACGGCCCCCCTAGCAGGTACACAGCGTAGCTCACAGCGAGCAAAAGTATTTGGCGCACGCGGATAGAACGGACAAAAACTACTGCCGAGAGGCTCGCCAGCCAGCCGAGCGTGTAAGCGAGAAGCTTAAAGAACATCCATAGGCCGCCTTGGAATGAGCGCAGATTCTATTTTTGGCTCCGAGCCATTGTCAATAGACGCGGGTTCCGGGCGGATCGCGAAATAAGTCGCAAAGAGCCAAGGTGCGTTGTTTTGGAGCATCTTCCACCGAACAACAACGGTATCCGCCTTTGCGTAACGCAAGCTCAGTGGTTGGAGCAGGATTAATCACACGCCTAAAATTTTGAACCCTTAGTCGTGGCAGCCGACTTGCAGCCTCCTGTTAGATGGCGCCCGCGTGAGCGGTGCCAAAAGTAAGGTCATTTCTCCGCAGGAATCAGGAATAAAGCTCGGAAATTGAACATTCCGCGTTTCACCTTAATGGTAAACATACTAATTAAGAGTGTGCTGTTGTGAACATATGCTTCCCATTTTCTAGCGTTATCGTTTCCCTGCGCACCACTGACCGTCCTGGAATCTCTGGACGGCCTGCAATGCGTTTACTTTCACGAGAGTGCAATTACGCCCGCCTCGGTGAACGCTCGTGAAGCGTCCTCTATGCACTCAATTCTTCGGACACCTCGGATATGATGTCACCCCAACCGAGTTACCCGAGAAATGCTCACTCGCTGAAGGCCAGTTTGCGGCGAGTGGAGCGAAGACAGTGGTGGCTCTCCTTCTCAGGTGTGCTAGTTACACTTTTACTTACCGTTGGAATTGTTTCTCTTTCTCTCACGATATACATCCTTCAGCGCCCGTTATGGGACGCTCTCAATATTCATTTAGCAATGCGCGGATTAGTGGGAACAGTTTTTCTCTTCGTTGTTTATGTTGTGTATCAGCAACTGCAAATTCACCGTTTTCGTTTGCATGTCTTAGCGCAAGAAGAGCTATTTGGGTTGATCGGAGAAAATGCCGCCGACATGATCGCGGTGGTCACCGTCCAAGGGGAGCGTCTCTACAACAGTCCTTCTTACCAGAAATTGCTTGGCTACACCCCCGAGGATCTGGAGAAAACCTCCGCCTACGAACAGATCCATCCCGAGGACCAGCCTGCCGTGAAAGTGGCCGCAGACGAGGCGAAGAAAACAGGAATCGGCCGGCGGGTGGAATACCGCACACGGCACAAGAATGGCGAGTGGCGCGTGCTGGAGTCTACGGCCAGTGCGGTGCGGAACGCCCAGGGAGAGGTCGAGAAGTTAGTCATCGTAAACCGCGACATCACGGAGCGCAGGCAGCTCGAGCAACAATTGCTCTTGTCGCAACGCCTGGAAGCGGTTGGAAAATTATCGGGAGGGATCGCCCACGACTTCAACAATATTCTCGGCGTGATTATCGGCTACAGCGAAGCTTTGCAACAGACCATCGGCGTGGATGACCCGATGCGGGAGGCGGTAGACGAAATAGAGAAAGCCGGGCAGCGCGCCGCAGCTTTGACCCAACAACTTCTTGCCTTCAGCCGTAAGCAGGTTTTGGAACCAAAAATATTGGACCTTAACTCCATTGTCGCCGATGTTGAGAAGATGCTCCGCAGGCTGATCGGGGCGGATGTAGAGCTGGAAATAATTTCAGATCCAACATTAGGAAAAGTGAAAGCGGACCGCGGGCAGATCGAACAAGTGATCCTGAACCTGGCCGTAAATGCGCGCGACGCCATGGAACAAGGAGGAACACTGAAAATCGAAACACGAGACGCGGATTTGGATGCGAACGACACGAAGCGTCTGCGGTACGTGGTGCCCGGCCATTACGTGATGTTGCAGGTGAGCGATACTGGCATGGGCATGAGCGCGGAAGTGCAATCCCACATTTTCGAACCTTTTTATACGACGAAAGAGCAAGGAAAGGGAACCGGATTGGGATTGGCCACGGTGTACGGAGTAATCAAGCAAAGCGGCGGATATATTTGGCTCGAAAGCGAAATTGGAAAAGGCTCTACATTTCAGGTTTACCTCCCTCGAGCGGAAGGAGCCGCCGCCGAGGCCATTCGAAGCGACTCATCCTTCAAGAAGCATGGCCCGGGAACGATACTCGTGGCCGAAGATGAACCTCCTCTTCTAAAACTGACTTGCAACACACTCAGAGAAAGCGGCTACAAAGTTCTCGAAGCGGAAGACGGAGCCAGAGCCATAGAGACCGCCGCGCAATATGAAGGGGATATCCAACTGCTGCTGACAGACGTGGTGATGCGCGGCATGAATGGCCGCGAACTGGCCGACAAAATGTTGTCCGCACGTCCCACAATAAAAGTGCTGTACATGTCTGGATACACAGACGGAGCGGTTGCAACTCACGGAGTGCTCGAATCGGGAATTGTGATTCTCAGAAAGCCGTTCACGCGGAAGCAATTGCAACAAAGCGTCGGAGAGATGCTGGCAGAAAACGCCGGCGGAGGACTGGCAGAGCACGATGTTGAACACATTACAAATCGATAAGAACAACGTCACAACAAAAAAGCGCGATACCACGACGCCTACGCTGCTGATCATAGACGATGATGAATCGCTGCGAAAGGTAATGGCCTTCCGCTTGAAGAATTCCTACAAGATCATCGACAGCGGATCACCGGAAGAGGCGCTGGCGCTAGCCCTGCAACATAAGCCCGATGCCATATTGCTTGATTTAATGATGCCGAAGTACTCGGGATTTGAAGTTTGCCAAACCCTTTCGACCCTGAGCTTCACATCGCGCATTCCGATTCTCATCGTGTCGGGAGAATCCAGCGAGCGCTATAAAATTCTTTGTGAAAAGATTGGAGCCAAGGGCTTCTTTCAAAAACCCGTGGACATGGACGCGCTGCAACAAAAACTGGCTAGCCTAATCACCATCAGTCACCATTATCCACAGATTAAGCCTCGTGTTCGCTTAAGGTTGATGCTGAAGCTCCAAGGAATTGACTCCACGAATACGGAATTTGAAATCGTTACAGGCACTGAAAATGTTGGTTCAACTAGTTTTCTGTGCGGGTGTACGGCCCTAATTGGACTGAATTCAGTCGTGGATGTGTTTCTTGCGATCAATGGATCGCCATTTAGCGGGAAAGCTCGCGTAACGCAAGTGCACGATCCGGGGACTATAGGTCAACGATGTGACTTTGAATTCGTGGAAAGGCCGATCGATTGGATTTTGCAATGAGCGACAGAATCTTCCGGCTCGGAGATACCAAACCGACGATTTAGCTACAATTTCTTTAGAAGCAGAGTCGCAGTCTTCAGAGATTGGCGATCCTTGAAAAAATCTTTCCAGGGATCGGCGCGTTTTAATCGTTTTTGGTAATTGCCGAGATTGAAATCCGCGGGATCGAGCGAAGGCTTCAGTTCGGACCACTCCAAGGGCGTTGAAAATGGCGCCTTGGGCCGCCGTCGAACGGAATAGGGTGCCACAACCGTTTGGCCAAACCCGTTTCGAAATGGATCCAGATAGACGCGTTGGCCGCGCGCCGCGATGGAATGCTCGACAGTTAAATCTTTCGGATGCGCCGCCGCGACTCTCGCCACGACAGCCTGTGCGAAAGACAATACCTCATCCGCATCCGGTCCCAAACGGAGGGGAATAAATATGTGTACGCCGCGGCTGCCGGAAGTTTTGGCGTAAGACGTCAGTTTCAACGTATCCAGAGCCTCTTTCATTACGACCGCCGCTTCAGCCGAATCGGAAAATTTTCCCGACTGCGGATCCAGATCGAAGCAAACCCAGTCAGGTTTGCGTCCGGAGCTCGCGCGCGTTCCCGCAACATGAACGGCAATGCAACCAAGATTAACCAGGGCCAGCTGGGTTGCAAGCGAGCCGCCCACCACGTAGTTGGTGTATTCGGTGGACTTTCCGACATGCTTGATACGCTTTGATGGCGTACCGGCGGGCATGCCTTTCGGCATTTCCTTTTGGTAAAAACACGAACCGAGCATTCCATCCGGGCAGCGTTCCATCGAAAGGATGCGGTCGTCGACGTAAGGCTCGAGCTTGGGGAAAATCTCCTGGTAATACTTTGCAAGGTCGCCTTTCGTGTACCCAGCGTCCGGCCAAAAGACTTTATCCGGATGTGAAATATTCACCGGAAATTCTGAGCGGGCCGTTTTCTGGGGCTTTGCACGTTTCATTGGGAACTCCCCGGCAGAGAAACTTCTCGCGCGTTTTTATCGTCACGAAGACCGAGAAAAACGGGCTGGCGCAGTTTGTTGTCCTCTGTCAGTTCCTGATAGGTAATTTGCGCAACAAGTTTAGGCGATAGATAGGTGGCATCCTTCGCGCGCGGAGGATCAACTAAGTCTGGCTGTTTGCGAATGAGCGGCCGAAACTTTCGGTAAAGTGAACTCAGAGACTCCTGGTTAAATCCGCTACCCACTTTGCCGACGTAGCGAAGCTTTCCTTTGTCATATGCACCGAGAAGGAGGGCTCCGAAATGTTCGCGTGAGCCCTCCGGTTCGGTAAATCCCACGATCACGAACTCATCTTCCTGATGCACCTTAACCTTCAGCCACTTGTTGGAACGCCCTTCCACGTAAGGCGAAGCCAAATCTTTGGCCACTAATCCTTCGAAACCTTTTCGTTTTGCAACGCGATAGGCCTGAAGACCATCGGCAGCGAGTGTGCCGGACGGAATCAAAACACTGGATGAATCGGCGGCGATTGCCGCCTCCATTGTTGGACGTCGCGATGAAAGAGGCTCTCGCATGAATGACTGTCCATTTTGGTAGAGACAATCAAACACCGCGTAAACGAACTCCGATTTTCCCCGCTGCAGAAGTTGGAATCGCGAAACCCGTTTGCCATCGAATACAACCACCTCGCCATCCAGCAAGAGCGTGCGAGAAGGAAGTTTTTGGATTGCCGCCGCAACCGGAGAAAATCTCTCGGTGCGATCGATTGAATTTCTCGAAAGGAGCTGCACCGTGTCTCCTTCCTTATAGGCTACGATTCGATAGCCGTCGTACTTCTCCTCGTATAGCCAGCCTTTTCGATTGAATGGCTCGCGCACCAACGTAGCCAGCATCGGGCGAATTCGAAATGGAATTTTGTATTTCAAATCGTTTTCAAGCAGCGGCTACGGTCTTAAGTTGCGCGCTTTCGGGTTTTGGCGCGTGCCACAGCGCGTTTTGGCCTCGCGGATTGTTTGGGCGTGTTGCTTTTGCTCGTCGGATCACCGGTAGCAGCTTTCGCCACATCTCCGCCCCCTTCTCTGGCGATATCCGCCATTAAGCGCTTGCTGATTACCGAGCGAGCGTCTTCGGTGACATCTCGCGTAGAGACATATTGATCGCGATGCTTTATCAGCAGCCAGGATCTATCGGAGCTTCGTCCGTAGCCACGCGTTCGCACCAGGACCCACGAGCCTTTCAATTTTTTCCCATGCAGAGTGAACTTCAAATCTCCCTTTT
>Ga0209009_1000560_pt1 | contig 12501 bp, 15 predicted proteins | sample BlaSpr_A8_OM3_M2_FD_187979 | JGI IMG/M metagenome (GOLD analysis project Ga0209009, IMG submission 187979) | Forest soil microbial communities from Thunder Bay, Ontario, Canada - Black Spruce, Ontario site 2_A8_OM3_M2 (SPAdes) (version 2) | ecosystem: Environmental > Terrestrial > Soil > Boreal... | reverse complement strand
CGCCAGCCGGCGCCGGATGCCACCCTGCCGGCGGCGGTGCAGTTTAGGTTGAAAGTCGTGCATGGCGTTACCAATCCGGGCCCGCAACTTTTCGACTGTACCTATCAGGCGCGGGGCAAGATCGCACGGTTTCGTATTCGATACATACCGGAGCGTCATGTGACGAATAATTTTCCGGTGGCTGCTTTGCGGGGAGCGTTCCTAGCGGTCGGCGGCTCGGATAACTCCGCGCTGCTAGAGGATCTAAAGGTTGTTCTGGAAGCAAGAAATGCACCTAGGAAACGCGGCAGGGTCGCTCAGCTTCCATTTGACGGCGTCGTTATGGGAGAGAATCAAAGCCGGACGGCCGCGGCGACGTACTTGGATCGTCCGCGAGGCGACTGGGTGATCACGAAGTTATATCTTCCCAAGGGCAGCGACAAAGGCGAAATCTTCTTCGGATTCAACCTCGTGCGCGGCATTGGGGAATTCTCCGAAAAGGACTCCGCGTACGGCGATTATCTCATCAACCAGTTGGTTAGGGTTTTGTAGGCAAAGCGTTAACTCGTCGTCCGCGCGAAGCGGATGCTCGCGAGCCCCAAGACGACGACGCCGAAAACGACCGTCGCTGTCGCCGGGACCCATAGATCGGTTAGACTCGCGCCACGCACGATGATTCCGCGCAGAATCTCCAAGAAGTACGTGAGCGGCAGCGTGTAACTGACCAACTGCATGACCGGCGGCATCAGTTCGCGCTCGAACAGCATCCCCGACAACAGGACGGAGGGCAGCAGAATGAAAGCGGCCAGCAGCATCGCTTGCATCTGCGAACGCGCGACGGTCGAGATGAGCAGGCCGAGGCCGAGCACCGTCAGCAAGAACCCCGCCCCGAGCATAAGGAGCAGCAGTAGATTGCCGGCGATCGGGACGCCGAAGACCCAGTGCATCGCCCCCAGCACCAGCAGAAAATCCAAGAACCCAACGATGGCGTACGGGACGATTTTGCCGAGCATCAGCGCCGTCGTTCCAACCGGCGTCACCAAGATTTGGTCGAGCGTCCCGCGCTCGCGTTCGCCGACGATCGAGAGCGCCGTCAGCATGACCGTGATGTTCTGCATGACCAGTCCGATCAAACCGGGGACGAGGAAGTTCGCGCTGCGTAAGGTCGGATTGAACAACATTCGAGGCCGCACGTCGACCAGCGCCGGGATACCGGTTACCGAGCGCAAGCGCTGCGAGAGCGCGGTCCCGATCTCCGCCGCCGATCCGTAGGCACTCTGCGCGATCGCCGAATCCGACCCGTCGATCAGAACTTGCATCGACGACGGTTTACCGCGCAAAACGTCGGCCGAAAAATCCTGGGGAAAATCGAAACCGACGTGAACCTTTCCGGAGACGATCTCTTGCATCAACGCCTCTCGCGACGGGGCGACCGAGACGATGTCGAAACCGCGCGAGGCTTTCAGACCGTCGATCACCTGCTCGGCGAGCCGGCCGCGGTCTTCGCTGTAGTAGGCCGAGCGGATGTTCTCGACCTTGAGGTTGATCGCGTAACCGAACAGTAAGAGTTGCATGAGCGGCATCGCGATGGCGAGCACCAGCGTCGCCGGATCGCGAGCGACGTGGCGTATTTCCTTGTAGAACACGGCGTCCAGACCGTGAAGGTCGAACAGCGCTCTCACTTCTCGTACTCCCGCGTGAGCGCGACGAAGACGTCTTCCAGCGTCGGCTCGATTCGCTTGATCCCTTCCGGCGCCGCCAAGCCGTGCAAATCGCGGGCGATCTGTTGGGGCGTGACGCTCGAGTCGACGATCACGTGGACCTCTCGTCCGAAGATCGTTGCGTCTTTCACATATGGAAGCGCGCGCAGGGCCGAGAACGTCGCCATGATTTCGTGGGCGTCGACGGCATAACGCTGCGCCCCCGGTTGCTCGACGTCGGGAAGGTGTCGAAGCTCGTCGCCCGATCCGTACGCGATGAGTTTTCCATCAAAGATATAGGCGACGTCGGAGCAGCGTTCGGCCTCGTCCATGTAATGCGTGGTTACGAAGAACGTTTTGCCCGCCTCGGCCAAGCGGAAGAGCAAATCCCACAATTCACGCCGCGCGACCGGGTCGATCCCCGCCGTCGGCTCGTCGAGGAAGACGATCGGCGGATCGTGCAGCAGCGCGCAGGCCAGCGCGAGCCGGCGCTGCCATCCGCCGGAGAGAACCCCGGCTCGCGTTTGCAGAAACTCTTTGATCCCGGTCAACTCGCCGACCGAAGCTTTGCGCTCCGCCCTCCTTTCCCGGGGCAACTCGTAGGCGCGCGCGTAGAATTCCATGTTCTCATCGACCGTGAGGTCGGTGTACATCGCAAAGCCTTGCGCCATGTAGCCGATTCGGCGCCGAACCTCGGAGCTGTCGCGCACGACGTCGAGGCCGTCGATCTGCGCGGCCCCGGACGTCGGCATCACCAGGCCGCACAGCATCTTGATCGTCGTCGACTTGCCGCTGCCATTGGGCCCGAGAAAACCGAAGATTCCGCCTCGCGCGATCGCAAACGAGACGCCGTCGACGACATTCCGTTCGCCGTAGCGCTTCGTCAATTTGTCGGCTCGGATCGCCGGCGCGTTCGGTCGGCTCGCCGCCGGCTCGCTCAGTCGACGCGGTTCTGGCCCTCCTGGCCGCGTCGACAGGCTCGCTTCCAGCTCGCTCACGAAGCGCCGACCGTAACCGTCGTGCCGCCGTAGAGTCGATGGTCGGGGTCGTGCACGCGGATCTTGACGCCGAACACCAATTCGGCGCGGTCTTCGGCCGTCTGCACATCGCGCGGGGTGAACTGCGCGGAGAGATCGTGTTCTTCGTCGACGCCGGCGAAGGTCTGACCCGGTAAGGCATCGCTGCGAACGACGAAGCGGCGACCCCGCGCGAACGTTTGCAAATCTCGCTGGGGGACGTAGATGCGCACGTACGGATCCTGCAACGTGTCGAGGCTGGCCGCCGTCGCTTGCGGAGCCAGGAGATCGCCGGGATGGAGATCGATCGCCTCGATCACGCCGTCGATGGGCGCTCGGATTACTGTCTCCTTCAGCGCGACGCGCGCTGAGGCGAGCGCGGCATTCGCGGCCTGAAGGTTGGCTCGGGCCTGGGCGATCTCTTCGGAACGCGGACCCTCGCGGGTCAACGTTTCGGTCGCGGCGGCGACGCGCACGTTGGCAGCGGCGGCTTGGGGATCGAACGGCGCCTGAGCGCGCTGAAGTTCGGCGAGTTGATCGGCGGCTCGCCGGGCTCGGTCTCGTGCGCTCGAGACGGCGGCACGCGCTTGATCCCGCGAAGAACGCGCCTGGTCGACGGCCTGCTGCGGCACGTCGCCGCTCTTCCCGAGCGTCGCTTCGCGAACGTACGTTTTTTCCGCATAGACGTCCGCCGCTTGCGCCTCGCGCACGGCGGCTCGCGCGTCGCGTAATTGGTTGCGCGCCGCGGCGATCTGCGGTCCTTGCCCGCGTGCGACTTTTTCATACGTCGCTTGGGCGGCTTGCGTTTGCGAAGCCGCGCGACTGATCTCCGCCGGCCGGGATCCGTGCATGAGTTCGGTGAGCTGATCCTGCGCTTGAGCGAGTCGAGCTTGCGCTAGCGCGACCGACGAACGTTCCGCACCATCTTCGAGCCGAACGAGCACCTGGCCGGCGCGGACGCGCCCGCCCGCCGTGACGAACACCTCCGCCACGCGGCCGCCGGTCTTACTCCCGACTTCGATGGCTTCGGTGTGAAGCGTCCCGCTATAGAGGGTTGGCCCGCGTCCGCAAGCGCAGAAGGCCGCGATCGCTACGATTCCGGCGGCGACCGGAAGCAGGCGAATCGTGCGGGTCTTCATCGTCGAGCGGCTTCGTTCGGCTCGACGCGCGCGCCTACGCCCGCAGCGGCCGCCGCCGTCGTGGAACGGCAAAATCGCCGCAATGCCGGCGTCATATCGCCGCTCTAGGATCGAGGCTATGGACAGCATCGATCTCATGGCGGCGGCGATGCACGCCGCACGGACGCGGCTCGACGTTTCGGCCGCCAATCTCTCCAACGCGTCGAGCGCCGGCTTCAGGCGCCACATCGTGCGCGCGACCGTCAGTGAACGCGGAATCGCATTGTTGACGGCGATCGACCGCAAACAAGGACCGCTCGAACGCACCGGTCGCCTCTTCGATCTCGCCGCGGTCGGCGGCTCGTTCTTCGTTCGCGATGCCCGCGGGACAACCGTCGCCGAGCGTTCTGCTTCATTTTCGCTCGACGCCAACGGAAGACTCGTCGACGAACGCGGCCGCACCTTGCTCGGGGAGCGAGGTGCGCTCAACGTGAAGCAGGGAACGACGATCGACGCGCGCGGCGTCGTACGCGACGACGGTAACGCGCTCGACCGCATCCGTCATACTCCCGGCGCAAGCCTTGAGAGCGGTTTCCTCGAACGTTCGAACGTCGATTCCATCAGCGAGATGGTCGACGTCCTCGCCGCGCAGCGAGCCTTCGAGACGGCGGAGAAGGCGCTGTCGGCGATCGACCAAACGCGCGACAAGGACGTCAACGACGTCGCGCGGGTGAAAGCGTGAATCGCGCGCTTTACGCCGCCGCAACCGGAATGGCGGCGCAACAGCAGACGCTCGATGTCATCGCCGACAATCTGGCCAACGCCGACGTCCCCGGCTTCAAACGCGCCTCGGCGACCTTCGGCGCGATTGGCGATAATCTCGGGACCCTCGCGCTCGGCGTGCGGCGCTCGTTCGAACAGGGGAAGCTCGAGAAAAGCGGCGGTCCGTTCGACGTCGCGATCGACGGCGCCGGCTTCTTCGCCCTCGAACGCGACGGTCACCGCGGATACACGCGCAGCGGCTCGTTCGCTCGTTCCGCCGACGGTTCGCTACGCAACGGCGACGGCTGGCGGCTCCGCGGAGTTCGAATTCCAACCGACGCGACGGCGGTCGACGTCGCGCCGGATGGCCGCGTGTTCGTCGACGTAGCCGCCGGAAAGCGTCGCGAGGTCGCGCGGATCCGACTCGCGCTCTTCGCCGCTCCGGAGCGTCTACAACCGATCGGCTCGGCGCTGTTCGCCGCGACGCGCGAATCGGGCGTCGCGGAATCGATCGGCGCGGGCGGCGCGCGGGGTCCGAAGCTCGCGTTTGGCATGCTCGAGCGCGCCAACGTCTCGATCATCGAGGCGATGATGGCGATCCTCACCGCGCAGCGCGCCTACGAAGCCAACGCCAAGGGAGTGCAGGCCGCCGATGAGATGCAGCGGATCGCCAACAACTTTCTGAATACTCCACAGACGTCCACTATCGTACGGCTATGAGGAAAACGGGCATGAAAGCAATCTCTTCTGACGATACTGGACGTCTCCATATGGCTATGGATGCAACCCAAATGCAACCCGCTCCGCCTATCCGAGAAGACGTCCTTGCCTGACACCCGACTTCGAAAGCGCCGCACTAAGAACGGGCGAGATGTCTGGTCTGCGCTGCTGCCGCTTCCAAAGGGGTCAGACGGTAAGAGAAGACAGCACCGGTTCAGCTACATCGGAAACAAGAAGGATGCTGAAAAGGCGCTAACGGCGGAACTCGGCCACATTGGCGGCGGTGCGTTCGTATCCGCAGATCGAGTCACATTGGGACAGTATGCCACCGATTGGCTCGCTGGTGCCGAGACGCGGTACGCGGGACGGACCTGGCAACGAGCCGAGTGTTTCATTCGCGTACACCTTCTGCCGCGACTAGGAACAATGGGACTCCAGTCCTTGAGTGCTGCTGATTTAAACAGGGCCTACGTCGAGTGGTGTAATGGCGGACTCAGCCCGCGGACAGTTCTTCAGCAGCACCTATGGATCCACCGGATTCTTGGCCAAGCCCTAAGAGAGGGTCGCGTGAGGCAGAACGTTGCCGCGCTCGCCGACCGACCCAGGTACCAACGCCGGGAAATGCGCTTCCTGACTAACGACGAGGTCGCGCGACTGCTGAAAGCTGGCGAAACGGAGCCACCATACGGACTGCTGTTCGCGATGGCGCTTGCCAGCGGCGCCCGTTTGAGCGAGCTTCTTGGTCTCAAATGGGAAGACGTTGACTTCAGTCGTGCGACCCTTGCAATTCGAAGGTCGCTCGAATCCACGCGCCGGCATGGCGTTCGTGAAAAATCAACCAAAAGCGGTAAACCGCGTATGGTCGACCTCCCTGCGAGCGCGGTTGAGTTGCTCCGCCGTCAACGAATCGCGTCGGCCGCCCGACGAATCGAGCCCGGATATATCTTCCCCGGACGCGATGGTGGGCCGTGGGATCCCCACAACGTAAGCCAACGGTTCCGTCATTTCCGCTACTTGGCGAAAATCCCGGGTGCGTCGTTCCACTCACTTCGTCATACTGCGGCGACTAAAATGCTTGAGCTCGGCGTTTCCCCGAAAGTGGTCCAAGAGCGCTTAGGACACGCGTCAATCTCGATTACGCTGGACCTCTACAGCCACGTGACGCCGTCACTTCAAGCGGAAGCCGCAAGGCGGCTCGACGGCGCACTGGCGCCGCTGCTCCCCCGCATCGTTCGCAAGTGAAGCGTTATATGCGAAGCGGAAGCAGCAATTTTTCGAGAGCTGATGCAAACCCAGGTGGAGCGGGTGAGAGCGTTGCGCTATCTGGGTTTTCGGTCGTCTGGCATTCTCGCTGATCTTCGCTAACATTCGTCTGTTTTCGTGCGTTAGGCCAACTTAGGCCGAATCCGATTAGTTAGAAGAGCCGAACGGAATTCGAACGCCATGGTGGAGCGTTTGCGATCGGAGGCGTATACACGATGTCGATCGCTACGCTGTTGTGGAGAAACGGCCGGCGATTTCTCCACAACAGCGTAGAGGATGGAAGCGCAAACGTCATCGGCCGCGATCTCGACAATTTCGGCGATGATCACTCCGGCTTTTTGTTGCTCGCCTCGGCCTCACTCGTGACCGCGTCCTGGCTCGACGAAGCGTCGCTGCGCCGAGACGACCTGATTTAGACGTCAGCCACGCATTCGCATAGATACTCGACGACTTTGCCTGCTTCGCCCTCATGCACCACTTTTTCACTCGGCTTCTCGGGGCAGTGTTTGCCCTCCGGACAGCCGGCGCCGGCGCAGATGACCTCCGGCGGTCCGCCGCCGGTGCCCTTCCCGGGCTTGTAGACGACGAGGTGGCAATCTGGCGGCTCATGCTCATCCGGACAACCGCACCATTCGCGCACGCCGCCATGCTGGTCGGGCTTTCCCTCGATGACCGCGCATTTCGTCTTCTTGTCGGGACACGTGCCATCGCAGGTCCACTTGTATTTGTATTCGATCTGCCCTCTTGCGTTGCGCAGTCCGACAATGTGTCCGCTCTTGTCGAGCGTCGCTTCAATATTGCTCGTACACGGCATAGTATGACTCCTGGCCGACACGGCGCGTTCTAGTGAGGCTAGGCCGCTCTTTGTTCGTCGGGAGCAGCCCACCCCTATTGCGAGGCCTTCCTCATTGGATTTCTGCTTTCGCCTCCTGAGATGCTAACCACGCACTCCGTCGCTGTATGCAAAAAGCGACGGATACGCCTGACTTGGTAAAGAATCCCTGTGAAATAAGATACGGTGTTCGTCGTCAAGCGTTAGAGTACCCCAAGTCGAATGGCCGATTGCACTTGAGCACGCCGTAGGCAAGAATCAATAGCTTGCGCATTACTGCGATAACGATCGTCATCTCCGATTTACCACGCTGCCGCAGCCGATCTGCGAAGCGCCGTAGCAGCGGGTTAAAGCGCATCGCCGAGAGCGCGGGAAAGCACAGTGCTTGCCGCAGGTTGGCGTTGCCCGTCTTGACCATTCGGCTTGGCCAAGAGATAGAACCCGATTGATGGTGACGGGGTGAGAGACCAGCGAACGCCAACGTCAGCGATATCTCGACGAATCGAAAAACGTGCGTGCGCCCCAGGTCGTTCATCTGCCGCAAAGGCAAAAGGAGTCAGGGGGCTACGGCAGAAGCGCACAGCCTCGTGCATGAGACTCGGCGGACGATCAGTTGGACGTTGCTCTGATTTGTTATAACGTACAAGATCCTACGGGGGAACGCCGCAAGCGCTTTCGCGACTCAATCCGTGCCATGTTCTCGCGACACCATGAAGAAGTCGATATGTCCATCTTTCTAGTTGGGACTAAGAAGACGCCAACCGAGATACGAGATGAGCTTGACGCCCTTCTTGAGCCAAGTGATCGGCTTTACGTTGCCAAAGTCGAACGCTCCGCGTGGAAGGGTCTTCAGGGTCTATCGAATTGGATACGCGACACTCGATCGTCCTAACTCATGAGTTCGGCGAGGTCATCAAGTAGAGCTCCCAGTAAGGCGCTCAACGTCCGCCGTTTCCGGCTGGCCAGCTGCCCAAAAAGCGCTTTCGTCTCGGGCAGTACTCGTGCCGAGATCACGTTTGAACGCTTTCGACCACGTTTGAGGGGATAGGCGCCTTTCCGCTTCGGCATCTGGAACGAATTGTATACGAATCGCGAGAGAACGGCTAGGGTTTGCGAGCACCTCTAGCTAATTCTGTATACAATTCTCCTCCGAAGTGTCGAAGCGGAAGGCCCTCCCGCGGATGCTACGGGGACCCCGACGGCCTCAGAAGGAAAGGCGCAGCTATGACGGATGTCTACAGTGTAGCGCGGTACGTCCTCCAGAGACTTGGTGGAACGCTCGAGGCATTGAAGCTACAAAAGCTCGTCTATTACTGCCAAGCCTGGAGTCTCGCATGGAACAGCCGCGAGCTGTTTCCGCAACAAATCCAAGCATGGGCTCAAGGACCCGTTTGTAGGCCGCTTTACGACAAACACGCTCGCCAATTTAAGGTGAATATGAGCGACGTTGGTGGCAACGAACTCGCCCTCGAACAACAGAGACTCGTCGACCGCGTTTTGAAGTTCTATGGTCCCATGACGTCAGAGCAACTTCGTGACTTGACGCACAGCGAGGAGCCTTGGGTTTGGACGCGACGTCAAGCGGGAGCCGTCGAAGGTGATCGTTGCGAAGCAATTATTGAACCGGCCTTGATGGAACGCTACTATCGCGATCTGGCGGCACGCGCAGCTACCACCTGATCCTTGTCTTAGGCTTGGGGCAATTGTCCATGTTGGGTTTCGTCGGCGCGCGTAATGCGAGTGTTGATTGGAGGCGTCTTTCGCAGGCATCGAAATTGCGCCAGCTCTTTTGGTCGTCAACTTCTTGCTTGATCGAGCGTGCATCGAAGTACCCGTCGTAGCTAGCTGTTCTAAAAAACGCGAAATGAGCAGCCACGGCCGTGACGAGGCTGATCACGATGAGGAGCGCTGGGCCGCGAACGAGGTCGACCAAGAAGGGCGCATCTGGCCTTATTTTGCGCGGCGGCGATTCTCCCCAGACCCCGGGGTCCTCGCCCTTTGAATCGTCTCCGTCGGCCATCGGAGCTTTGGCCGCCGTTCCCGATCTTAGGCTATTAAAGAACGCACGTATCTTAAACCACATCGTCATGAGCGCGTTTGCCGATCTTCTAAGATTCATTCTCGTTTGCTTCATGAAAATGTGCAAATAAGCGCAGATGACTCTCCAATCGCAACGGGAAGTTCGAACTCAGCAGATTCTATGGTACTGCGACCTTTGGGGCGACGGTTTCTGGGTGAAACTCCAGAGGTGCGGCGGCCAGATAGCTGTTTCGACGCGCCTGTGATGGTGCAAAGTAAAGTGGAACTGCCTTTCCCATTTCCAAACGGGTAGCGCCGTCTCGAAGCCATCGAACGGCTGTAGTAACGTGACCGTACCAAATAAGGACCCGGACATGAACATACCCGTCGCGGCGAATGCTTCCAACGTCAACGTATTTTTGCTTTAGAGAAATCGACGCCTCACTGCCCGAGAGCGTGCACTCCAAACAGACTTGCGCATTCTCAATCGGCGAGCGTCCCAGGTTCTCGAAGTCGTAATCGAACGCGACGTAGTACAAGTCGCGTTCCTCGTCGCCCGGCACCTCGCCGCTGAGACCGAAGTCAGGATCCAGGGTAACTACGATGTGAGGAACGTGAGTTTCGTCAACACACGGTCGCTCCGACAAAAGAGCCGATTGCTCCATCTGATACGTCCGCAGAGCAGTCTTTGCAGCGTAATAGGCGGCCAAGAATGCGAGTAGAGTCAGAGTACAGAGCAAATAAGTCGCGACTGTAAGGGAACATGTAGCATCTCCGAAAAGACAGCGCAACGGTTTCCATGTGCCGGACGCCGTCCAATAATCTAGGCCACCAGCAACAAACGCAATGGAGACGCCTAAGAAGATGGCGGCTAAGTATCGAGTCCTAACCCATCTAATCTGTTGATTCGACGATCGCAACTTGCTTCACTTTGTGTCGATCCAAAAATTGTCTTACCCTAGGGTTCGCACTATTAATGAGTCTGTTCGCAATTAATTTTGCTATGGCCGCCCAATCCGCGGCCTCGTAGTGGTCCACGAGGCCGGACTTGAAGACGAGGACTTTTCCTTTTAGGGTTTCGTACACAAGTCCATAGTCGAGGGGACGGACTTCAGCCTCCAGAGCCTCGCGGTCTCCTTTGAAAGATGGATCCGGCATGTTGCCAGCCGTCGCCGCTCGACCCTCGTGCGCTGCCGGAACAGGCTCGTTCTTAGCCTCGTGCTTCTTCATGCGAGATCGATTTCTGTAGTGTCCATTAAGTACTTGATGTCTCTTCAGCTCGGATAATCAGTACATTCTAGATCAGGCACGGCGTAGTCCAGCGGACCACCATGAGTTTACTTCGCACACTAGGATTTCAGAGTCGCCCCAAATAGATTGCACCAGTGGTTGCGCTAGCGCCAGAACGCCGGCGCTGTCGGTTCCGCCGAAATAGGCGTACTCTGCTGAGGGCAGCCTCAGTTGTTCGTTCTGGTCAGTAGTTATCTGTTGCCGGAATCCCGCATTTGACATTGCTGTATGAAGCGAGTCATAACTTATTTGACTCGCGCCATGAAGCTCGATGCGAACGAGGAAAAACAAAGCCACGACCGTACCTCTGTCTTTTAAAGAAAAACCGCATTTACCTGAGTGGATATTCCAGCCTTGTGCAAGGTCGGTCCATTCTGTCGTGCGTTCCTTCCGCAGTAGTCACTAGGGCGAAGCGGTGTCGTGCACCTCTCGTGAATTGGCCAATCTTATCTAAGGAGGCCCATACCCTGTTGAACTCCCCCGGAATGCTCCCGCGAACCCACGATAACAAGGCGATTGCGCCAGGACACTTACAGAGTGGTTCAAAGGGTCGTTAGCCTGCAAGAACCTCGCCCCACGACGCTGCCGGCTCGACGCAAGAATCGAGCAGCTATCTCGGTTTGTCGAATCTCCAGGTCTCGATCCGCCTATCATTCGCAATTAGGTAGGACTTATTTCAGCGGGGAAGCCATGCCAAGGGACTAAGATTCAGTCAACAAGCTTATAGACGCGGGAGACGCAATTATGGACCCAACGTTGGAACATAACCTTATCGGAACCTGGTGGGGGATCATACTTCTCGGCGTCATTGGGAGCGCGATTTTCGCAGGAATCGCCAAGCCGTTTAGAGCCATTCTTGTCAATTTTTTGGCAATCCCGGAAAAGTGGATTAAAGCATCGTGGAGAGATCTAGTCCACTTTCTGAGCGTCACAGAATTTCTGAAAACGCATCCTGAAGCTACCGCCGCATACGGCGCTCATCAGTTGGCCCAACTTCTTTTAGCCTCTGTCGTCACTATCTTCAGTGTTCCCGCGGCTGTTGCGATGCTATGGACAGGATACTATCATGGGTCGACCGGGCTTACTGCTCTCACGGTAGCTCTCGTCCTGGTCGCGATTCTTTCGATATGTCGCGCAGGCAAGATCGCGCTTGCGCTTCTTGCCGTGTACGCCATATTCGTGGCCGGGCCGCTGAAGGCTGATGAGGACGCAAAAAAAACTGCTGCCACGATCGCTGCATCTTTGAAGAGTTCGACGTAAATAATGATGACCTGCAACAAACCCCATGGCTTTATCACTCCGACCCGCCGAAATCTGCGCCGGCTGTAGGGCGGCAATGAAGTTACCATGCAGTCGGTGCCACCTAGGATCAGTGTGCGCCCACAAGGCTAGAGATGTCATCTCAGTTGCCTAAGCCGACTGAACCGGTCGCTCCCCCAGCTGCAGCGAACGCGCGCAAATTCAAGCTCCCCTGGAGTGCAATTCGGTTTTTTTCGTTACCGATTATCGCATTATCGCAATTTTCGCTTTTCCTTCCTGGTTCTTCCAGACGCCACGCACCGACCAGGTCAGCGTAGAAATCCTCCTAAGCATCGCGAGCTTGGCAGCTGTAATCTGGACGGGCGGTCTAATCGCGTTCCAGGTGCGAGGAATCTCAACAGAAGTCAGCGCTTCGCTGGCACTCTTGCGATTCGCTTTTCTTTTGTCCATCGTAGCGCTACTTGCAAATGGACCCGCTTTGCGGTGTCTCGTGGTACTCGTAGCATTTTACAGCGTTCGATTGCTATTAGGGAGCGGAATCC
>Ga0209009_1000559_pt1 | contig 12506 bp, 11 predicted proteins | sample BlaSpr_A8_OM3_M2_FD_187979 | JGI IMG/M metagenome (GOLD analysis project Ga0209009, IMG submission 187979) | Forest soil microbial communities from Thunder Bay, Ontario, Canada - Black Spruce, Ontario site 2_A8_OM3_M2 (SPAdes) (version 2) | ecosystem: Environmental > Terrestrial > Soil > Boreal... | reverse complement strand
ATCCTTTCGGGACGCCGTCTGTGTCATACCTCTCTCTCCTTTCTTTAAGACCGATTCGAGAGAAGGCTACAGCGGTGTCCTTTTTCATAGCATCTAACACGTCGCTGCACCGGACTCCGGCGGCTGCGCCGCCGTCGCCGGTGAGCTCTAAGCCGTTCGGCCCCTGATCCATGAAGCAGTTCGCCGACAGCTCGACTCGTGGAGCGCGGTACTGGGTTGGTTTCACGCTGACCTTCCTAGCCTTGGGGGTCGTCTTCCCGGCTGTCCTCGCTTTCTTCGCCCTCGCGCACGCCTTCAGTTTCGGCGCTGGCGCATCACCTGCGTGGTGGCTTTTGGTGTACCCGGTCATCCTTGGGTTCCTTTGGTTGACAAGGCGTGCGGATCCAGCCGACGTCTTACCTCGTGGGCTTCTCCGAGGAGCCCTCACAGGAACACTGGTTCCCGTTCTTGTCCTGCTCTATTTCGGTGGGCTGGGTCTGCGGTATGCAAACGTCACCGGGGTTCTGTTGTGGATCGGCCTGCTCGGATCCGTTTTCGTTGCGCTTGGCGTTGCTCTCGTGAGACGGGTTAGGGCTCATCCATGAACTTCCTGCCGAACCCGCGGCTGCAGCGGACTCGCTCCGCTCCGCTGCGCTCGCCGCTGAGCCGCAAGCCGTTAGGCGGCGGAAGAGCCAGATGATCTCCCCTCGCTCGTTTTGGGACCGGTTCAGTTGCCAGGCAGCCGCAGCAGTCCTGTTGTCAATGCTCAACGGCTTCGGGTTCGCGGAGAACCCCTGGCTTTCGTGGCTTCGTTGGTTTGGCGTGGTCACTGAATTCGTAACCAAGGGCCTCTTGCGGCTGATGCCAACAATCCCTTTCTGGCTGGCCTTCACCGTCGGCTTCCTTGCAAACGTGGCTTGCTGGGCTCTGGTCCTAGCCGCGGTTACGCGAATTGTTTCTCGCGCAAGGCGGGAGGCGATAGTTGAGCACTAAGCCGCCGCCGAACATCGCGCTTCAGCGGACTCGCTCCGCTCCGCTGCGCTCGCCGCTGAGCTTTAAGACGTTCGGCGCATGAGGACGGTCCGATGGGGTTGATCGAGACGATCAAAGATGTGGTGACGGTCGTGCAGAAGGCCGACAACATCGAGCTTGTCAAGCAAGTCCTCTCCCTGCAGAGCCAAGCCCTGGACATGATCGAGGAGAACCGCGAACTCCGGGAGAGGGTTAGGGTTCTTGAGGCTACGCTCAACCTCGCGAAGAAACTTAGCTTCAGGGCACCGTTCTACTTTGCAGAAGGCGAAGATGTGCCGCTCTGCCCTCGGTGCTGGGAAATCGACCATCGTGCCGTCCATTTGCAGGGCCCATTCCGTGTCACGGGTCTTCGGTGGGACTGCCCACAGTGCGATAAGACCTTTCTCGTTCAGACAGAGAAGGAGCGAAATGCTGGGCCGATCAGACCACGGCGCCGGCCGTTCTAGACTCGGTATCACGCCGAACCAGGCGCTGCAGCGGACTCGCTTCGCTCGCCGCTGAGCTTTGAGACGTTCGACGGCCGGGCGTGCCGACCGGTGAAGGCGGTCGCTGGCGTAGACTTCACGGGTGGTTTACGAATGGGATTCAGGCAAGGCTGCCGGGAATCTCAAGAAGCATCGCGTGACCTTTACGGAGGCCGCGACGGTGTTTTTGGACCCTCTGGCCGTGACCTACGAGGATCCCGACCACTCGGAGGGGGAGCAGCGGTACGTCACGTTTGGCGAATCGACTCGTGGACGGGTTATTCTTGTGGCCCATCTTGACCGGGGTGATCGTATCCGGATCATCAGCGCCAGAAAGGCAACGCGAAAAGAGGCTCATGAGTTCAGAGAAACAAGCTAGGAAGCGGTCGGATGACCTCAGGCCGGCGTACGACCTGTCGGCCCTTGGTCGAGGAGTTCGAGGAAAATACTTTCGGCGTGCCACGGCTGGCACGAACCTCGTGCTGATCGACCCGGACCTCGCCAAGACTTTTCCGACAGGCAAGGCGGTCAACGATGCCCTGCGACGACTCATCAAAGTGGCTTCCGCCGCGCCGTCAAGAAAGCGGCGTTCGCATCGGCGTGAGCAGCCGGGGAGATCGTTTACAGAATAGACCGGGAACATGGTTTACACAACGGGGCGGTAAGTTGGGCCTCAGGGTCAAGGTCGTCGGCTCGATGCCTCAACTTTTGGCTCTGAACCCTCCACTCTCGACTTCCTGGGGTGACGCCGTTGTCGCGGGAAAACCCGAGGCGAGGAAGAGGTTGATGGCCGCGAGTCCCAGGAGCACGGCGAAGACCGGGAGGAGCGACCGCTCGATCGCGAGGCGGAACAGGGCCGGAGCGACGGTGGGCCTTCCAGCGGCCGCCGGGCCGTGCGAGCCCGCGAGGAGGCGGCTCGCCGCCTCCATCCCGCTCCCGAGGCGCGACGCGACGCCCTCAGCGAACACTCCTCCGAGAGCGCCGACGCCGATCGATCCGCCGACGGTGCGAAAGAAGGGAACGAGGCTCGTCGCGACGCCGCGCTGGCGCTCGGGCGCGACGTGCTGGATCGCGAGCACCTGCGAGAGCGAGGAAGGCCCGAGCCCCGCTCCCACGACGCCGCATGCCGCGCTGATCCAGGCGACACCCGCGTTGGCGAGGGCGGCGGCCACGAGGCCGGCGAGACCTGCGAGAACGAGGACCGCTCCGAAGCGCGCCGTGCGGCGGAATCCGAAGCGCAGGATCATCCGTCCCGCCGCCGCGGCCGAGGTTGCCCAGAAGAAGATGAGCGGCGTCACGACCGCGCCCGCGGCGCCGGCGGTTCCGCCGCGCGCCCCCTGCACGAAGAGGGGCACGAACGTGTCCACCCCGAAGATCGTGGTGCCGAGCAGGATCCCGGCGAGGTAGGGAGACGCCGTCTCCCACCGCCGGAAGAGGTCCGGCGGCACGAGCGGGTGCTCGCGCCGGGTCTGGAGCCTCGCGAAGACCCCGAGCGAGACCGCGCCGGCAAGGAGGAGCCCGGCCCGCGGGAGGAGCGACGCTCCCGCCGCCGTCGGCGACGAGCGCAGGACGGCAAAGAGGACGAGCGTGACTCCCAGGGCCAGAGTGGAGGCGCCGGCCACGTCCACCGGATCGGGCAGCGAGGCCCGGGACTCTTTCAGTCGCGTCGCCACGAGAAAGAAGGCGATTGCGCCCAGGGGAATGTTGATCGAGAAGATGGACCTCCAGCCGAAGTGCACCGTGAGGAACGCGCCGATCAACGGCCCGACGAGGGCGGCGAACCCCCACACTCCCGAGAAGAGCCCCTGGATTCGCGCCCGCTCTTGCAGCGAATAGATGTCCGCCGAGACAGTCAGCGCGACCGGGATCAGTCCGGCGGCGCCGAATCCCTGGATGGCCCGGGCCGCGATCAGCTGCGGCATCGACCGGGCGAAGGCGCAGGTGACGGCGCCGGTCAGAAAAACCGCGATCGCGACGAGCATCAGCCGGCGGCGCCCGTGGATGTCGGCGAGGCGCCCGTAGACCGGCATCGCGACCGTCGATGTCAGCAGGTAGATCGAGAAGACCCAGGCGTAGAGGGGGAGGCCTCCGAGGTCTCCGATGATCGTCGGCATCGCCGTTGAGACGACGGTGGACTCGAAAGAAGCGAGCGCGGTCACGAGCACGAGGGCGGCAGTGACGGCGCGGCGGCTGGCGGGATCAAATCGGGGAGGGGGAGAGCTCATGAGCGACGCAGAATCTCACAGATACTCGGGCTTTCGGCCGCGGCGTTGCCTTCGCGAGTCCCTCACCCCAACCCTCTCCCGCCGGGAGAGGGAGCAGAAGGCGGCCGAGAGAGGAAGGGCGGCAGGAAACCGGGGGCGTCGGACCTACCGGGTCAGCGGGTCTCTTGAGTGTCGTGCATGCGGGGCTCCGGACGAGAGGGCCGGCCCGGCGTCTCCCCTCCGCGTGCCCGGCTGGGCTGGATCTTCATCTCCGACAGGCAGTGGTCGCACTTGACCGTCCCGTCGAGGGCGACCTCGGTCCTGTTGGACCTCCCGCAATTCCTGCAATTCCATTCCCGGTTAACGTGCTGCTGCATGGGGCACCCGCTTTCTCGCCGAAGGCCGGCGACGGGCGCGAACAATGGAAAGCGTTGGCCGTCGGGGGGGAATCGGAGACCGTCAGTGTATCACGTCGGGAATGCAGTCGAGAGTCGAGAGTCGAGAGTTGAGACTCCGAGCCCCGGTCTTTGAACCCTCGACTCTAGACTCCCGACTCTCGACACTTCCTTGACCGGAATACCCTCCATCTGGCCATAGTCGGGCTAAAGAAGACGACCAGGCCGATACGCATTAACGGCCGTCGGCGAGGGCTTTTTCGACGTCGGCAATCGCGCGCGGCGCTCCGCAGGAGAGGCAATCCATCCCTTCCCGCGTCACCAGGACCGTGTCCTCGATGCGCACGCCGATGTTCCACCACCGCGGGTCGGCGCTGGAATTCTCGGGAATGTAGATCCCGGGCTCGACGGTCAGCGCCATCCCCGGCGCGAGGAGGGTCTCGGCCTTGCCGTAGCGGTCGAGCTGAGCCACGGCCGGGGGAAATCCGTAACTGCCGACATCGTGGACGTTCAGGCCGATCCAGTGGCTCGAGCCGTGCGGGTAGTACTTCTGATAGGCGCGCGTCCGGATGATCTCCTCCCGGTCGCCCGACAGGATCCCGAGCTTCTGCAAACCGTCCACGATCACTCCGACGGTCGCGTTGTGGACGTCCTTGAAGGGAGCGCCGGGACGGACCGCGGCGAAACCCGCCGTCTGGGCGGCGAGCACGATCTCGTAGATCTTCCTCTGGTCCGGTGAGAAGCGGCCGGAGACGGGGTAGGTTCTCGTCACGTCGGCCGCGTACAGGCTGTATTCGCACCCCGTGTCGTTGACGATGATCTCGCCGTCGTCGAGGCGCTTGTCGTCGCGCTCGTAGTGGAGAATGACGGAGTTCCTGCCCGAGGCGACGATCGGCGGATACGCCATGCGCGCTGCTCCCCGCGAGAGGCACGTCGCGACCATCGCCGCCTTGAGATCCCACTCGTGGCGTCCCGCCGCGACCCTGGCCATCGCGGCCCGGTGCGCGTCCGCGGAGATGCGGCTGGCTTCCCGCAGGAGGTCCTGCTCGAGAGGGTCCTTGACGAGCCGCATCGCGTCGAGGATCGGCGAGGCATCGGCAGCCGGCCGCGCGAATCTCGCGTTCGCGTTTCCCGCGTTCCAGGCGTCGAGGAGGCGCCTCTGGAAGTCCTTGTCGCCGCCCGTCGTGTAATAGAGGGACTGGACGGAAACCGCGAGCGCCGGAAAGCGGTCCCAGAACTCCCCGATCGCCCAGGCCTGGCCGGCGCCGTAGTCCTTCTTCGCGTTCTCGACCCCCGCCCTCCAACCCGTCCACTGCTCCGCCGCGAAGTCCCGCGGCTGCACGAAGAGAGAGTAACGGCCCTCTCTCCCCGCGCCGGGGACGAACAGGGCGATGGCGTTGGGCTCCTCGAGCCCCGTCAGGTACCAGAAGGCCGAGTCTTGCCGGAACGAGTCCGCACGGGTGTCCGCCGCCGTGTCCGTGGCCGCGCGGAGCACGGCGATCGACCCGGCGGGAAGCTTCGAGAGGAACTTCTCGCGGTGCGCCTCGAAAAACGCGGCCGAAGGGACGGGCGGCGCGCCGGGCGTGGAAGCGGCGAGGACGGAAAGCAGGGCGGCGGCCGCGAGGACCATCAGATCTCCTTTACGAACTGCGTTACGATTCTAAGGGAAGAGCGGGGCCGAGCCGGCCGGGGTGCAGGAGGTTGTTAGGGGATGGTCCTGACGTGCTCTTCCTGCGGCAAGAAGAACCGATCGCCCGCGGAGTGGCTGGCGGACTTCGGACGGTGCGGCGCGTGCAAGACGCAGATCTCGCCTGTCGCCCGGCCGATCGAGGCGGACCCGGAGATTTTCCGCGAAGTCACGAGCGGCGCCGGGGTGCCGGTGCTCGTGGACTTCTGGGCGGCCTGGTGCGGGCCTTGCCGGGTCGCGGCTCCCGAAGTCGAGCGCACCGCGGCCGAGATGGCCGGCCGGGCCCTCGTCCTCAAGGTGGACACGGAGAAGCACCCGCAGCTCGCCGCGCAGTTCGGAGTCCAGGGGATCCCGCATTTTGCCGTGATCAAGGGAGGGGACGTCGTCTACCAGCAGTCCGGCGTCGTGCCGAGCGCGCACATGAAGGAATGGCTGACCGCGGCCAGGAGTGTGTCCAGGTAATCCCAGCCCTGGTCGCGGGAGGCTTCGCAAAGCGAAGCCGACGGTTGCGGGCGGCGTGGAATAGCATTCGGCGATTGAAAGGGGGCTGGCATGAACGGAAGGCTGGCGCGCTACACCGAGGCGACGTTCGCTTTGATGCGAATCGTCGCGGGGCTGCTCTTCGCCTGTCACGGGGCCCAGAAGCTCTTTGGCATTTTCGGCGCGAAGGCCATGACCGCTTCGGGCCTGATCCTGTCGGCGGGAATCATCGAGTTCGTCGGCGGCCTCCTGATCGCGTTCGGCTTCATGACGCGCATCGCCGCCTTCTTCGCCTCCGGGGAGATGGCCGTGGCATATTTCAAGTCCCACGCCCCGAGCGGTTTCTGGCCGATCGAGAACAAGGGCGAGCCGGCCGTGATCTTCTGCTTCCTGTTCCTCTTCATCGCCGCGCACGGAGCGGGCCGGTACAGCCTGGATGCGGTGCTGCGCCGGAGGACAGTCGAAAGCCCGGAGCCGAGAGTTCCGACCGGAACGACGCGGGGACACGGGGACACGGCGACACGGTGATACCGGAGCCCGCTCCGCGTCTCCGCGTCTCTGCGTCCCCGCGTCTCCGTATCAGTCTCTCTTCCAGGATCACCGGCCCGCGAGCAGGGGGAGGTGGCGGGCAGAGCTCACGGCAAGGAGGAGAAGGCCGAGCGCTCCGAGATAGGCGGCAAAGGGCCTCAGGGTGTGCGTCTTCAGGTAACGCAGGAGGAGCTTGACGGCGAAGAACCCGACGATCGCGGCCGCTAGGAATCCCGCGGCGAGCACGGCCCCCGTCACTGGGGGCTGCGGCGTCCGGCGCAGGTCGAGGAGGGCCTTGGCGCCCGCGCCGAGGATGATCGGAAGCGCCAGCAGGAAGGAGAAGCGGGCCGCCTCCGCGCGGGAAAAGCCGCGCACGCGGCCGGTCGAGATGGTGAAGCCCGAGCGCGAGAAGCCGGCCATGAGCCCCGCGGCCGCCTGAGCAAGGCCGATCCAGAGCGCGTCGGCGGCCGACAGAGTGGAGAGGTCGCGGTCCCGTCCGGAGCGCAAGGCGCCCGTCCGCTCGGCGTAGAGGAAATATGCGCAGGCGACAAGCATCGAAAGGCCGATCAGGCCGAGAGTCCGCGCCGCCTCGACTCTCTTCAGCAGAAAGAGCCCGGCGAGGACTCCCGGAATCGTGCCGAGGATCAGGGGGACGAGGAGCCCTCGGGCCAGCGGGTCGCGGGCCGGCTTTCCCGCGACCCAGAGGACGAGCTCCGAGGCGATGGCGAGCAGGTCTCGCCCGAGCGCGAGGACGAGGGCCGCCGCCGTCCCCAGGTGCAGCACGACATCGAAGGAGAGCGCGACGGCGTCGTTGCGTATCCCGAGGAGAGCCTGCGCTATGTAGAGGTGCGCCGTCGAAGAGACCGGCAGGAACTCGGTCAGGCCCTGCACGACGCCGAGAAGAAGAGCCTCCCCGACACTCATGAGGAAGCGCAGTCGAGAGTCAAGAGTCGAGAGTCAAGAGTTCATGGCTCCGTGTCTGACTCTCAACTCTGCTCTCAACTCTCAACTTTCTCCTAGGGCCCGAGCACGAGGATCGTGAAGGAACCGGGAACCATGGGCGGCCTCGGCCGCGGCTGTTCGGCGGTCGCCGGAGAAGGCGTCCCGAACTCGGCCGTCGCCAGAAAAACCTGGTGCGTCGTTTCGTCGAGCGCCATCGTCCGCGCTCCGCGCTGCGTGGTCGCGTTCTCGACGACGTGGTACGCGTCCGGGCCGTCCTGCTTGACGATCGTCAGCGTGCCGTCCCCGTTGGAGGCGAACGCGAGAGCCGTGCCGGGGTCGTAGGCGGCGGCATCGACGCCGTCTCCGATCGGAAGGGTCGCGACGGAGCGTCCGGTCTCCGCGTCCAGGACGACCATGGAGCGGTTGTGGCAGACGGCGAAGAGGCGTCGGTGCTCCCTGTCGATGGCAAGCCCGCTCGGCTCCTCGCAAGAGGCCATCGTCCAGCTCTTTTCGACACGCAGGCCCCGCGAATCGATTACGGTCACCTGGTTCTTGTCCTCGATGTTCACGAAGACCCGGCCCTTGCCGTCGGCGACCGCGAACTCCGGCTTGCCGTCGAGCGGGATCGTGCCCACGACCGAACCGGACGCCGCGTCGATGGCGGTTGCGCTCTTGCCGCGGCCGTTGAAGGTGAACACACGGCGTGACGCCGGGTCGTAGATGATAGCATCCGGGTTCTCCCCCGTGACCTTGACCTCGCCCAGGGTCGCCAGCGTTCCGGTGTCGAAGATCGTCACGCTGGAGGACCGGCCGTTGCTCGTGAAACCGCGGTGAACGTCCGGAGCCAGAGCGATTCCATGGACGCCCTGCGTGCCCGGGATCTCGCCAACGCCGGCCCCCGAGTCGACCTCGAAGACGAGGACGCGCGTGCCCCGGGAGACGTAGAGGCGGCGCGCGGCGCTGTCGAGAGTCAGATAGTCCCAGCCGCCCTCTCCGCCGACGGAGAGCTTGCGGAGAAGGTGATAGCGCGCCGGCGAGGGGGACGCGCTTCCGGATCCGGCGGTTTGCGGCGGCGGAGGCGACGAGGACGCGGCGGGGCCGGCTCCGGCGGCCGGGGGCGGAGGAGCCGGAGAGGCGCAGGCTGCTGCACAGATCGTGAGACTGACGAACACGGCGATGCGGGTCAGGTGCTTCATGAGAGCATTCTATGCAATGCGGGCTCTTCCCGCCGGGGCCGCCTCCGATCCCCGCGGCCACCGTTCGGGCCACTTAAAGAGCAGCTAAAGCCAGGGTGTTTCGTCACGTGAGTGGCATATGTTGCGTGAGGAAGGATACAAACGCGATGTCAAGACAGACTCTCTTGCAGCTCCGGCTCGTTCTTCTCGCGGCCTTGCCCTTGTTGTCGCTGTTCGCCCGGCCGCTCGCCGCGGATACGACGACCATACCCGTGGCGGCGTCGGTGGTGCGTTCGGTGGCGCCGTTTTTTTCAGACGTGCGTGTGTTCAACACGTCGTACTCCACGCCGGTGACGGTGACGGCGGTGTATCGGTGTTTCGGGTGCGCGTCGCCGGTGCCGCCGCGAACCTTTACGCTGTCTCCGCGAGAATCGAAGGCGTTTGACGACATTAGCAACCAGTTGTTCGGGGTGCCCAACTCGCTGGGTGCGGTGGAGTTTTCGACGCTGGGCTTGGGCGGCTTGGTTGTGACGTCACGCCTGTACTCACCGCTGGCGCCGCCGGCGACATCGGGGTCCGTGGGAATGTTCATTCCGGGTCTGCCCTCGTCGTCGGCGAAGGTCGTGACGGCGTTGACGGAACTGATGAACGGGGATTTTCGTACGAACATCGGGGTGTACAACCCCAATGCGGTGGGCGTGACGGCGACGATCCGCCTGTTCGACGGTCCGGTGTTGCTGGGGACGGTGTCGGTGCCGCTCGGTCCGCAGACGGGCGCTCAGGTCAACGACATCTACGGGCAGGTAAAGTTCGGGTCGTTCAAGACGACCAACGGGTATTGCACGGTGGAGAGCAGCGTGTCGGCGGCGCCCGTGTTCACGTACGCGGCGGAGGCGGACAACACGACGCAGGACACGATTTTCGTCGTGGGGGCCGAGGACGCGGTCGCCCCGCTCGGCTTCAACCCTCCCACGGCCACCCTCACGCCCCCTTCGAGCGGGTCCACGCCGACGCCGACCCCGCCGGCGCCCACGCCGACGCCGACACCCACGCAACCGTCTTCCTCTGTCCGGATCGTCAACGTCGGGCTGGGAGGCGCCACTAGGTTCACGGATACCGTGAGCGGAAACAGCACCACGACCATCCACGTCGGCGACACGGTGCAATGGAACTTCATGGACGCATCCAGTAACCATTCAGCGACGTCCGGCGTGTGCGCCGTCACCGATCCTTACTACGGCACCACCTCGTGCAACTTCGACGGGAACTTCAATACGGGTGAGCAGCCTAACGGAAAGACGGTTCCGCACCGATTCACCGTGGCCGGCTCATTCAAGTATTACTGCAGCGTGCACGGCGGAATGATGACCGGTCTCGTCGACGTCAGCCCTTAGGGTCCTGCTTCCGGGATCCCGGTCCTGCTTCGGAAGTTCTCCTCAGGAGCGGCCCGCGCCGCCCCCCTTTGTTCCCCGCCGGGCGCTTCGGAACGACGGCGGCCGGCACCGCGAGACTCCGGGTCCCTGCCTTCGCGTTGCCCCGCGGGCGCGGGACAGACACCCGTCCCGTTCGGAGGCGAGAAATCCCGAAGAAGGAGACAGTCAAAGCCGCGAGGCCGGCTGCTTCTTCGCCGTCTTCGCTCCCAACGCGGAGGCCGTCTCAGTGATGGGGGACTGGAACGGCTGGGACAAGGCCTCGCGTGCAATCGGGCGTCTGGGAGGGGTTGGTCCCCGGCGTCGGAGCGGGGGCGGCGTACAAGTACCACATCGTCTCGCGCCAAGAGGGCTACCGCGTTGACAAGGCCTCGGGAGGGATCGGTCACCAATGGTGTCTGGATAGTTTCCGAGCCCGCCGAACGCCTTCGCTCAGAAAACGGAATAGTCCACGACCCGAAAATCCTTCCCCACGGCCGCACAGCGGGGCGCGGAAGCGCCCTTGCGGAACCCTGCGTTGAAGATAGCCCGGAGTCCTTCTTCCCTCGGAGTGTTCTTCTGGAAGACCGCGTCGATCTCGTCTAGCAGGAGCGTTGGGCAGTCCGCCTGAATTTTTCTGAACAAAACGGCCTCCGATGCCTCGGCGATCATCCAGGGACCTGCGACGAGTGTCTCGACAGTTTCGGTAGTCGGGTCTTTCCCGCTGCGTAAATCTTGGACATCCTTGTTGGAAATCGGATCTCCAACCCTAGTGGCTGGATCAAATCCACTCGGGGCAAGCCCCCTATATCCACCTGCTGGCTGTAGACCAGTGCACGCCTCCAAGGCCGATCATCGACGTTTGCAGACGCCCCCGCAGAGACAGTGAAGGTCATACCCGGCACCGTCAATGCGCCAGCCGGCGTACCGGCCGGGAAGGAACCGAAGTTTGCCGAGAAGACAGAATGCGCCGCAATCGGCGTCGATATTTGCCTGCGAGCGGCATGACACTTCACCAAACCCCTTGAAGAGCTTGTCTTCATCGGGGGGGCGAAAAAAGGTGGGACGGCGTCGTCAAGGTACCGAAGCCGCCTTGGACCTTTGGAGTGGTTTCACACTATCCCAGATCGAGCGCGTTGAGGCATACGCAACTCTTTTCGTCGAGCTTCCCTCGCAAGAGCGCCAATCGACCTCGACGTCGCTCGGGCCGAGCCTGCTCGATGACGAATCCCGACGCTGCTTTACCTAACAAGTGGCACACGGAGAGAAGCGACCGGAAATCCAATGTGGGCTCGATCGTCGTGTGGAAACGGGCCTTCTTGGCGCGAGCCACCCGGACGGCGTAGACGGGACGTCTCCGCCCCGCGTTCCCGGCGCGTTGCCGTGGCGGCGGGAGACGGGTACTCTTGCGACTGGTCCGTCGCGGAGGTGCAGCATCGCCGACAAGGAAAAGAAGACGATCGGGCGCGGACGCCCCCGCCGGCCGGTTGCGGGCGGGCAGGCGGAGGTCTCTCTTCTGACCGACGACGACCTCCACCTCTTCAACGAAGGCACACACTTCCGGATCTACGAGAAGCTCGGCGCGCATCCGCTCGAGGCGAAAGGAGAGGCCGGCTGCTTCTTCGCCGTCTTCGCTCCCAACGCGGAGGCCGTCTCCGTGATGGGAGACTGGAACGGCTGGGACAAGGGGAGTCATCGGCTGCGGCCTCGCGGGCAATCGGGCGTCTGGGAGGGGTTCGTGCGCGGCGTCGGAGCGGGCGCGGCGTACAAGTACCACATCGCCTCGCGACACGAGGGCTACCGCGTGGACAAGGCGGACCCCTACGCGTTCGCGGCCGAGCCGCCTCCCCGGACGGGCTCGATCGTGGCGGAGCTCGACTTCGAGTGGGGGGACGAGGAGTGGATGAAGAAGCGCGGGCGGCGGCAACAGCCTTCCGCTCCGATCTCGATCTACGAAGTGCACCTGGGGTCCTGGATGCGCTCGCTCGAGCCGGGAGGCCGGTTCCTGAACTATCGCGAGATCGCTCCGCTCCTCGCCTCCTACACGCGCGAGATGGGATTCACCCACGTCGAGCTGCTGCCGGTCATGGAGCATCCCTTCTACGGTTCGTGGGGCTACCAGGTCACGGGCTATTTCGCGCCGACCAGCCGCTACGGCTCGCCGGCCGATTTCCAGTTCCTGGTCGATCATCTGCACCGCCACGAGATCGG
>Ga0209009_1000558_pt1 | contig 12518 bp, 8 predicted proteins | sample BlaSpr_A8_OM3_M2_FD_187979 | JGI IMG/M metagenome (GOLD analysis project Ga0209009, IMG submission 187979) | Forest soil microbial communities from Thunder Bay, Ontario, Canada - Black Spruce, Ontario site 2_A8_OM3_M2 (SPAdes) (version 2) | ecosystem: Environmental > Terrestrial > Soil > Boreal... | reverse complement strand
AGTCTTGCTTCGATTCGTCGATACGGGACAGCCAATCCGAACGGTCCATTCTTTTCACGCCGGGCAATAGTTGCGGCAGCAACTCGCGAAGATCGCCGATCAAGGGAACGTCCACCTGGACGTTTTTATTTATTTCAGCCCGGTCAATCTCGATGTGGATTTTCTTCGCGGTGAGAGCATACGTTTTCAAATTCCCAGTAACGCGGTCATCAAAGCGCATGCCCAGCGCAATCAGCAAGTCGGACTCTTGAATCGCTTTGTTCACCCAGGCTTCGCCGTGCATACCCATCATTCCCAGACACAGCGGATGCGAAGCGGGGAAGGCGCCAATTCCGAGAAGGGTGAGCGCGACGGGAGTGCAGGCAGCCTCCGCGAACGCCAGAACTTCCTGCTCGGAGCCAGAAAGAATAATTCCGTGGCCCGCGAGAATTACCGGACGCTTGGCCTGGTTGATTAGTTCCAGAGCTTCGGCCATTTGCGTTTTGTTGTAAAAAGGGCCACGCACAAAATGCTGGCGTTGGGGCGCAGCCGCTTCCCAATCAAATTCGCAAGAGCCATTTTGCGCATCTTTGGTGATGTCCACCAGAACGGGACCCGGGCGGCTGGAACTCGCAATTTGAAAGGCCTCGCGCAAGCTCGGCGCGACATCCTGCGCGCGCGTGACCAGGTAATTGTGCTTCGTAATCGGCAAAGTAATGCCGGTAATGTCTGTTTCCTGGAAGGCGTCGCTGCCGATGAGTTTGCTTCCCACCTGACCCGTGATGCAGACGATGGGAGATGAATCCATCATCGCGGTGGCGATTCCAGTGACCATATTCGTGGCGCCGGGGCCTGACGTCGCCAGAGCCACGCCGACGCGTCCGCTGGCGCGCGCGTAGCCATCAGCCATATGCGTGGCGCCCTGCTCATGCCGGACCAGGACGTGATGGACGCCGTAGCGCGTCATGGCGTCGTACGCCGGCAAGATCGCTCCGCCGGGATAGCCGAAAACATATTCAACGCCCAGGCGTTCCAGGCATTCCCAGATAATTTCCGCGCCGCTCTTTTTAGTTTTCGGCATCGCGATCCCCTAAACTCCCCACAGATACTGGTCCGCGTCATAGGGAACAGCCCGCGCTTCAGCGGCGGCATGGTCCTGCTGCGGCGCGGCGCAAATATCCATGGCCAGGGTGTCCTCCAAGGCGAGAGCGGAGTGCTCCACGTGCGCAGGAATCGAAAGCATCTGGTTTGCACGCACGGTAAATTCCTGGCCTTTCATTTGGAAACGCCAGGCGCCGCGAAGAACCAGAATGGCTTGCTCGTGGTCGTGGCTGTGAGGAAGCTCGGAGGTGCCCTTCTGCGCTTCGACCATGTCGACATTCATGTTCTTGTTGGTGAGCAATTTTTCCCGGCTGTAGCGCGATACATTTTTCGCTGCACTGAAATCGGAAAACTTCATTTTGAGCTCCCTTGGCCTTGAACTTTTGGCTCCAAAAACCAAGAGGCCGTTATCCCTTTCGGGTAACGGCCTCCTGGGGGTTCGAACTTTTTTTCCGCCCCAGCCGCTACCCGCTCCTAAGCAGAATATTTACTCGTACAAGTACTACTCCTACTACGATTACGAGCTGAACTAGACGGGACCCGCTAAACGGAAACCTTAGAGAATGGGACGGCACAAACGGGCTCTCCTCAGAGACCCCCAGCCTTCGCGTTTGATTGTTTCGTCCCATTGTGAATGGATTAAGTATCACGTTGCTTAGAACGCGGTCAAATAAGATTTATTTATCGGTGCTATTCGTTCTGGCTATTCATTGCCGACGGAAAGGAAGGAGTTGCGGCCGGGCGTTCGACTAAGGAGCTAACATTTCGCGAAAATTTCTACGGCTTGGGCCGCGGAAATTCTTCAATGTGGAACTCGCCTTTGCGGCCGAAGTAAATAACCCGCCTTCCGGTAAGAAAAGCCCAATAAGCGATTACACCAGCCGCGACGGAGCGCTTTACGAACTCGGGATAGCGAATGGTATCTGCCTGGGCGCCGCGGATGGCCGCTATGACTTCAGAAGGCGAGAATTCCTCTGCAATAGGCGCGGGCGGGAGCGTCATTTTTTCGAAATGGCTCCTGCCATCTGACATGTAGAAGGTTTCTTGTCGAACTGCAAGATCGCAAAAGTAAGATTCAACGCCTGCATCGAGAAGTCTACGGACAACCGCGGGGAAGGTGAGCTTACCTGCTTGCGATTCTGCCAGGACTTCTCGTATTACGTCAGCATTCATGATGCTTTCCTTTGGTGGATGCGGAACTCTGACGTGATTCTGTTCTCACAAAGGCGTTTGACCATCCAGCCCGTTAGGAAATCTTAGCGAATTTCAATCAGGAATAATGATTTAGGAGGCAGTGTGAGGTCAATCGTCCCGTTCTTGATTTTTTCGATGTGCGCAGGGGGCAATGCGGCCGCCTTCTTCAGTTCAGCGTATTGTCGAAGAGTTGGAAATGCGGGATCGCCCATTGCGTGATACGCAGGAAGCGGCGAACCTATTTCGGCATCAACTTCACTGATCTCCGCTTGGCGATCTGATTTCCATTGCTTGAGATGAATCGTCATATTCACGGCGTGGCCGGGATCATCAGGCAGTGAGAAGTTCCAGACGGCCAACGCAAGCGAGCCGTCGGCACGGCGCGTAACCAGCATGGAATCGGAAGCTACGTCGATTCTTTGATCGCCGAGGTGATGCATCAATTTGAAGGCGTTAAAAACCGGCTTGGGAATACCTCCCTCCGCCAACAATCCGAACCCGCCGTAGAAAGGTTTTTTAATTACGCCCTGCTCCTCGAATACATCTGAAAATGTCCAGTAGCTCAATATGTCAACCAGCCCATCGCACTGGCGAATGGTATCGCCCAGCCAGGGGCCCATGAAGGCGGAATCTTCCACCTTGGGATTGTTATCGTAAACCGCATTCACTTCAGACCAGATCAAAGGAAGATCGGGCTTCGCGGAAGACTTGATTTGGTTGTGGACTTTGTCCACAGCACTACAAATCATTTTGTTTAGCGGGATAGGTTTATCGGTGCCGAAAACGTCGTGCGAAGTGTCATTGCCGTAAACGTGGGTGGAGACAAAATCCACCGGAATTTTGTTATCGGCGCAGTGGCGGATGAAGCGATCTACCCAGGCAGCTTGAGCCGTTGCTGGTCCTCCCACGCGGAGGCGAGGGCTTACACTTTTCAATGCAGCAGCAGTGACGTCGTACAAATGGTAGTACGTGGCTTCTTTAGGATCGCCTGTCCAGAAATCGATATTGGGTTCGTTCCAAACTTCAAAATACCAGTTAGAGACTTCGTCAATTCCGTACCGATCTACCAAGTGTTTTGCGAAGGTTGAAATCATCGCGCCCCAGCGGTCGTAATCTTTGGGCGGCGAGACATTTTGCTTGTACCAAAATGCGTGCAGATTGTTCGCCGCCGCGAGTTTCTTGGGCATAAAACTCAGTTCCACAAATGGCCGCACGTGGTTCTGCAGAAGTCCATCGTAGATCTGATCGACGTAGGAGAAGTTGTAAACCGGGTTGCCCGCGGCGTCTTCGTCGTAGAAGCCCACTTCATCGTGGAAAATTGCATGAAAGCGAACATACTGAAAATCGGTGATGGATTTAACTTCGCGTAAATCATCGCGGTAGCTCTGGCGCAAACTGAGGATGGCGCGACCGGAGCCGAACATTTGCTCCCAAAAATGGGGGAAGGGATGAGCAGGGCCCTGTGTGTCCACCTCGACCACTTCGGGTGGAGGAGCGGCTTGCGCCTTCACCCCACGCACATCGGCGCATATAAGTGAAACGCTCAGCAGACACGCGTAGCAGAATGTTTTTTTCACGGAAGTTTTCTCCAGGATAAAGCTCCGCTGGCGTGAGAGAAATTATACCATCTCTCTCCCACGCCCGCAGTCGCTAGCGTCTCAGTTAGAAAACGAACCGGCCTTCGAGCTCAATCACGCGTCCGGCGAGTCCGCTTGTCGCGATTCCGAAGTTCGGATTGGCGATGGGCTCGCACAGCGGCGGTTTTCCAACGCAATTGTTGCCGTAGGAGATCGTTGTGGAGTTGCTTTGGAACGTAAACGGCGCAAGATTCAGTTTGTTGAACGCATTGTAAATATTCATGCGCAACTGAATTTTGGATGTTTCGCCCACGAATTTCATCGGAGGCAAGCCGAAGTTCTTCACGAAACTGAAATCGAATTGGCTGAAACGCGGGCCGCGCTCGTTGTTGCGTTTAAAGGCAGGGAAGCCGGACGTCGCCACGTCATAGTAGTAGGTCGAGCCGTTCGGGAAATTAGAACCCGAAGCCGGCGGGAGAAAGGCGTTCGTGCCCGAGTTGTCCTTTGGTTCGTGGAGCACCGCAACCGGGCGAAGCGGGCAGATCGTTGTGGACCCAAGCGTGATGTTGCAATTATTGGTGGCCACCGGCGTCCACGGAAATCCGGAATGGAATTGGAAGTCTCCGTTTACTTCCCAGCCGCCTAAAATTCTTCCCTGCCAGTCGTCGCGATTTCTGAAGATCGGGAGATCCCAGAGACCGACAACACGCAGGTTGTGGGTAGCGTCGTAGTCGGAAGGACCTCGCTCGGTAGAGAGAACCGTCGGATAGGTCTGGTTGGTACCGTAGCCAGGGCCCTCCGAGGAGACTTCGTCGATCGACTTGCTATAGGTGTACAGGAAGTCCACCAACACGCCGTTACGGAAGTTGTGTTTCACTTCCGTGTTGAGCGCATTGAAATTCGCATTGGTGTCGGGGGTGTATTGAAAGACGGCTCCGATTAACGGGCTTGGCTCTTGGTAGAAGTACTGCAAATTCTTGATTCGAAGCAAGCCATGGCTGCTGCTGCCCTGGTAGCCCACGGTCGCAACCCAGTTTGACGGCAACGCGTACTGGACATCCAACGAATACAAGTAAACGTACGGGTTAGTGAAGTTTGCCGGGTTGGCGTAAACATTTGGCGCGCCGCCGCCCGGCCCGATGATCGGCAAATTGGTTGCAGCATTAAGACCAAGGGCTAGAGCCGTATTATTCGGGAAACTCAACGGGTTCCGCGGATTCGTTCCCAGCGCGTATAGGAAGTCCGAATTGATCGCAGCTCCGGGACCTCCGCAACACAGTCCGTAGCTGGCGACGAATGGCGGATTGTCGCGGGTGTTATCGAATGAGACGTTGTCGTAGGCGTCGTAAGCGATTCCGAAACCGCCGCGCACGACCGCGTTATTGTGGAAGCGTTCTGGGCTCCATGCGAAGCCGATCCGGGGCGCGAAGTTGTTGTAGTCCGGGTTATACATGCGGCGCGGGTTTACTGCTACCGCGTTCAAAAGACCGGTGACCGGGCTAGCTCCGGGCACGATATTCGCCAAACGATTGTCGGCATCCGTCGGAGGGGAATCGAAATCCCATCGCAGACCCACGTTGATGGTCAGGTTCGGCCGGAATTTCCAATCATCCTGGACGAAGAGGCCATAGTCTGTTCTGCGATACGCTCGTTGCGAGCTTGGTGGGCCTCCGGTAAGCGGATTCACTTCGACTGCTTGGAACACCGGTGTGCCGTTCGCAAAATTCCAAGGTTGCTGGAATACGACGTCGGGGCGGCCGCCGCCCAGTAGGTCATCGTTGTCCTGCAAGCGGGCGACTTCAAAGCCGAAGTGAAAGGAGTGCTGGTTGTAAACATGCGACAGCACGTCACGGAATGCGAACGTATTCTCGGCGTAGATACCAGGAGTATTGTCACCTTGTGCCGCGCCGTAAACGATTCGTTGCCCCAACGGTAGAGCGTTTTGTATTTCAGTTCTCGGAATCGCCCAGTTGATCTGCGGATTCGCAGCGATATCGTTGAATGACCAGCGAGTAAAGTTGAAGCGGGCTTCATTGACGGTGGTCGGAGAAAAATTAAATACCCATCCGAGGAATCCCGAAGGAGTAAAGCGGTCGGAGTTATAATCAGCCATCGGCCGGCCCTGTGCGCTAGCGTCTGCAGCCAGTTGGGTGTACTTGGTGAAGAACGTGTTTACTGAGAAAACGCTGCGGCCCATATTGTAGTCGACGCGGGCATTGTATTGATTCCCCGTGGTGTTCTGCGGCAAGAAAATCTCTGCGAATTCAAACTCCGGAACGGTTGTAAGCCCGCCCCCGCATTGTATGTTGTTCATGCAGGTACCCGTGGTCGTGCCAGGGAGGTACGTCCCGTAGGTGCCGGTGGGAGATCCGATATTCACTGCGTTGCCAACCAATTGACAGGGCACCGGGAAATTTGCGCAACTCGCCGGCAACACTTCTTTAACCCGTGGAGCCGCGCCGGGGTCCGTCAAAGTTACGTCCACCGGAGAGCCAGGCGGGCTGTAAGAAGCGATCAGCGAGCGGAACTGCGGCGTATCGATCCACTGGTCCTGGAAAATCGAGTTGTTATCGCGTAATCCTTCATAGTTGAAAAAGAAAAACAGTTTGTTCTTGATGATCGCGCCGCCCAGGTTTCCACCGAACTGACGGTAGGCGTTATCGTCCCGGACCTTGGGATTGTCTGTATCGGCTCCAAAATTGAATCCGTTGTACTTGTTGTACGCGTTTAGGCCAGGATCCTGATACTGGAAGAAACCTGCGCCGTGAAACTGGTTCGTTCCGGACTTAGTTACCGTCTTTATGTGCGCGCCTGACGAACGGCCGTCAGCCGCATCGTAATCATTGGCGAGAACCGTAATTTCCTGAACTGACTCAATGCTTGGCGTAATCACGGCGGCGCCGCCCCACTGCAAGCTGTTCACGCTCACGCCGTCGATGGTGTAATCGTTCGCGGTAATGCGCTGGCCGTTCGCACTAATAGGAATCTGATTTTCCGTTTGAAAGATCGCCGTATTGGATCCGCCAGGTCCGCCAGTTCCGCCATTCGAGCCAGGGCCGTTGGGAAAGCCGGCGGATCTGCCGTCGCCGCCCCGCGCGCCGTCGCCGAAGATGCCCGGAGCTAGACGGAGAAGTTCATAAGGATCGCGGCTGAAAGACGGTAGCCGTTGAACCTCTTGGTTGGTCAAAGTGCTTTCGATATTTGCTTCTTCTGTCTGAAGGTCGGGTAAGTTAGCCGCGTTCACAGTCACGGACTGATTGACCTGGCCGACGGTCAGCGCTACATCCACGGTTTTTGGAAGTTCGCCGGTCACTTGCACGTGGGTTGAAATATTCTTTTCGAATCCCTTGGCCTCAACCGTCAGCGTGTAGTTTGCGGGGGCCACTTCATTGAATTGATAGAAGCCTTCCGCACTTGTGGTAGTGCTCTTCGAAACTTGCGTGGCTTCATCGGTGAGCGTAACGTTTGCGCCCTGAACCGTCGCACCCTTGGCGTCGGTTACTGTCCCCTGAACCTTCGCCTCGAACTGCGCTTGAGCGTTCGAGGCCAACAAAACCAGCAGCAGCGCCGGGATGGCCAACCGCAGTAGAGCAAACGCACACTTCGATCGTGCGTACTTGCACAAAAATGCGACAAAGTTCAAATCTCTCATTTGCGATTACCTCGGCGAGTTAGGTTGGTGAAGCTGGGAATCCAAATCGTAACTAGATGAACGGGTTTTGGTGAACTAGGAGATGGTAACTTTAGGCCGAAATCCGAACTGGGCAGCCTGTCTGAGTAGGCCAAGAACTGCACCCCGTTTCATTTACTTAATCGATTTATCTAGGACTGGGCGGAATTTGTAGCACCCCGTTCGCGGCCCTGTCAACAAGAATTGTTAATGCGATGTATCAGAATTATGAATATGAACTTCTTGCGACCCTGCCGCTCGCTGTGCCACACTCCCGCATGCCTCGGAAGAAGTTTGAGCCCTCCGCCAATTCCAGCGAGCGCCCGGCCGTCAGCCTGAAAACTTTAGCCCGTCACCTGGACCTTTCCACCGCGACGGTTTCAGTAGTTTTAAACGGCGCCCGGGGATCGGCGGCAATACCCCAATCCACGAAAGACAGAGTGTTTGCAGCCGCCGAGCAGCTGAAATACCGGCCACACTTCGTAGCGCGCTCTTTGCGCAAGCAACGCACATTCACTATCGGAGTGGTTGTGCCGGAAGTAAGTGAAGGCTATGCCGCCCTGGTAATGAGTGGGATCGAAAATCAATTGCTTCAAAGCGGATATTTTTATTTTGTAGCAAGCCATCGGCACAAAGCCGACTTGCTGCGCGAGTGCGCGACCTCGCTGCTGGGCCGTTCAGTGGATGGTCTGATTGCCGTGGACACCCAGTGGAAGCATAGGGTCTCCATACCGGTCGTCTCTGTCTCGGGGCACGAGGAAGTTGAGGGCGTAACAAACATTCTTTTGGATCACTCCGCAGCGACCTCCATTGCGATCGAACACCTGGTAGGGCTTGGACACCGAAACATTGCATGCATCAAAGGGCAAGCTTTCAGTTCTGATACCGAAGTGCGTTGGCAGTCGGTGAAAAAGGCGTGTAACAAGTGGAACGTTCCGTTTGATCATGATTTAACAGCCCAATTGACTGGCGATTCTTCGTCTCCTGAGATGGGATATGCGGCCACTCGATCGATTATCTCCAAGGGCAAACCCTTTACAGCTCTGTTCGCATTTAACGATATTTCGGCTATCGGAGCGATTCGAGCATTGAGAGAGGCCGGACTGCAGGTGCCGCAAGATGTCTCGGTCGTCGGGTTCGACGATATTCTTAGCGCTGCGTTTCAAAATCCTTCCCTAACCACCGTGCGACAACCTCTTCTGAAAATGGGAGAAATCGCGGCAGAACTCGTGGTGCGCCAGATTGAAGATGCGAGCAGGAAGGATCAAACCGAGGCCATTGTTCTTCAACCAGAGTTAGTGAAACGCGAATCCACCGGCCCAGCGCGATTGAAGTTGTAAACCTGCGATTGCGGGTGTGCCTATCGGCGCATTCGTTCCTGTGATACAAATTCCAGACGTACACCAAGCAGACCGGCCGGTGATGCACAAAAACCCGAAGCTCGCGGCTTCTCGATATTTGGTGTTGCTCATACATCTCGGATTCATTCTCACCGGGATCGTAACCACCTTATTGGGGCCTTTGCTCCCGACGCTGGCAACTCAGTGGAGCCTGAAGGACGCTCGCTCGGGTGATTTTTTCCTGGCCCAGTTTCTTGGCTCGCTTATCTGCGTGTTTATATGCGGGCGTTTGCTGCGGGTTCGAGGCTTTCGGTTCTGTTTTACCGCGAGCTTTGCGCTTATGGCTATCGGTCTCGCGTGCCTGGGCCGCGGTTCGTGGATCGCGGGACTCGTCTCGGTTTTCGTTTACGGTTGCGGGCAAGGCTTCAGCATTGGCGCGACCAACTTATGGGTCGGTGAGTCCAATCCGTCGCGTCGCGCAAGCGCCCTAAGCCTGGTGAACTTTTCGTGGACGATCGGTGCGCTCATGTCCCCTTCGCTGGTGGCCTTAGGCGATAAGACTCATCGCATTTGGTTGGTCGTTTTCGCGCTGTCGCTGGTCGCCGGACTTCTGACTCTCGCATTTTCGGTTTCGAATTTCGAGACCGCGCGAATGCCTGAAAAGGACGAGCTGAAATTCGATCCGGTCTTGAAGATTTCGAAAATGTTCGCGAATCAAACCGCCATTGTTTTCGGTCTAGTCTTCTTTTTGTATGTAGGCACAGAAAATTCAGTTTCAGGCTGGGTCGCTACGTATGCCCGGCGCATTCAAGTCTCGCAGGACGATGTGTGGGCCTTGATGCCTTCGTTCTTCTGGGCTGCTTTGCTGGCGGGACGCCTCTTAGTGCCGCTTGTTCTGCGGCGCTTGCATGATTTGAAACTGCTTCGCGCGTCTTTGGCCATTGCAGTTGTCGGTTGTGTGTTGCTGCTTTATGCCGCAAAACTCCAGGTTGTCGCGGCAGCGTGTGTGCTATGTGGCGCAGGTTTTGCTGGAGTTTTTCCGATTGCGATGTCGTACCTTTCAGCTTACTGCGGGACCAAAAATCGGGAACTTGCGGGGATCGTTCTAGCTTGCGGAGGATTAGGAGGCGGTGTATTGCCTTGGCTCATTGGCATCGTTTCCAGTTTGTTTGGGAGCTTGAGAGCCGGACTCCTAATCCCTTTGCTCGGAACGATTTTCTTGATTCTGATCAGTCTGATTCCGTCGTCGGCGCTAAACGCTCGGTTCGGCGGTGCGAACCTGCAAACGGAACCGCTTCGCAAATGAGTTAGCCCGGCTGGAACACTCGATCCATGGCGCGTTCTACGTCTGGTGAGCGGCCAAACCATCGCCATACATTGCCGGACCGCAAATTTTCAGCGCTTAAGAGCGTTATGCCTTGGTCTATGCCGATCACGTCCGAATTAACCCATAGTGTCTGCGGATTGAAAGCGTCTGCGAAACCGTATCGGCCATAAATATATTCCCCAAACTGCTCGCGCATGTAACGCAGTGCGGGCAAACAAATTTCAGGAGCGAACATGAGGGAACCGCCCGCCGCGCAGGGAACTATGCTGCCGTCCAAGTCACGCCGGGAAATGGGATTTCCCCATACTACATAACCGATATTGCTATCAGAAACGGTGATGCCCCACAGATCGGGGGAATAGTTCGGGTATAGGCTGCGGAGATCGAGACAGTAGGCGCGATGCGCGTAAGTCGCTGTCACGGAATTTTGGAAGTAATCAATATGGAAGGGTGGGCCGTCGCGTAGGCCCGCGAAAGAAAACCAGGCTTGCGAATATTGGTGGGTGAAAAGTGGTCCGCGGCCGTAGAACTTGTAGCCGGCATATTCGATCGGCTGGCGATCGAAACGATACCAGGAAGACACCGGAATCGGAGAGGTGGGTGAACCGATTCCCAGAAGATACAAAATGTTCTCCTCATCGTAGGCGGCCCACTCAGAACGTATCGGCCCCCTCTCCGGATACCAGCCCATGTGCAACAAGCCCGTGCGCTCGTCCATCATCCACGCAAAATCCACTCGCTCATAAAGCCCGGATGCCAAATCGGAAATCTCGGCATCCTCGCGATAGTATCGCTGCGCAGTCAAAATACCGCCGAGCATCAGGGCCGTATCCATGGTGGAAAGCTCAGAGTTCCACACGCGGTCACCGCTCTTGCGATTTACGAAGTGGTAGTACCAGCCGCGCACGTGTTCCTGCTGGTACGCCAAATGGCGTAGGCAAGAGCGTACTCGTTCGCGAACCTCATCGGGATCCTTCCAGCGCCTTTCTGCGGCAATGCAGAATGCCGTGAGAGCAAAGCCCGTCAGCGCGGTGCTTGCTACATCCAGATGCCGCCCTGCGATAGCAGTGCCGTTGGCTCGTGCGCGGTCCAGGACAAGTCCCGTATGCGGATCCCCTTGTTCCCAGAAGTAAAGAAATGCGCGGCGAGACAAATCTTCCAGGAAGGCGTCATCGGACTCGGAAAGTCCGTTTCTTAAGGTGGATAAAGCTGGAATAGCCGCTGCGGCCAATGAAAGAAAATTCCTGCGCGAGAGGGTTTTCATTAACTCAACGACACCCGGTGATATGTACAGATATACATTCCGTCAGGTCCGTCCCAATTAAGAATGCGAGCGCAGTTTCGTACTTCTTTTGGAGTTTTTCAAGGTACAAGGTTATATTGATGACCTGTACGCTCGTCGAGCATAAGAAACTGAATGATGCAATATGTCTTAACTTAACCGATTAACCTGAGCGAAAGGTGTCTATGCGATCGATCGGCATTCTTCTAGTTTACATGGCAATGCTGCACGGGCAACAAAGTCTCGCGGTAACGGAGCGTCCCTCGCTACGCGTGCATGGTCAATCGACCATTTCAGTCGAGCCGGACCAATTGCAATTTGATATTGGCGTTGTGACGCAAGCGAATACTGCGAAGGAAGCGGCCGGCCAGAATGATAGCCAGTCCAAGGCGCTCATTCAGCAATTGCAAATGGCGTTTCCTTCAGCAAGTGTGAAGAGCATCAACTTCTCAGTGAATCCCAACTATCACTATCCCGCGCAGGGGGCGCCGACTATTGTCGGCTATACGGCCAGCAATACCGTGCGTCTGCTTTTGAACGACATCTCCAAACTTCAAAGTGTGATCGATATCGCCATTAAGTCCGGAGCGAAAAGCATCAATCGTCTTACCTTTACGTTGCAAAACGAAAATCCTGTAAGGGCCGATGCATTCGCCAAGGCTGCGGAGCAGGCGCAGGCCGGAGCGCAAGCTCTGGCAGCTTCGCTAAAGGTCCACCTCGGAAGATTAATAAATGTGGAGGAAGGGCAGCCGGTGATCGTTTCGGCTCCGCGCCAAATCACTTTCGAAAATCTTGGTTCCACCAATCTTGCCCCTATTTCGCTAGGGACGATTGATGTGCACGCCGACGTAAATTTGACGTACGAAATACTGCAAGATACAGATCATCCGTGCGAAAACAGTACTTCTCCTGCGAACGCTCCGGCGCCGCGGTGAAATTCCGCGGTTTGCTCGTTCTTGTTTTTTATCTTTTCCTTATAACTTTTTCGACGGCGGCGCAAGAGCGAGCCGCTCCTGGCGGCCCCGGAACAATTCCCACCTGGATGCCG
>Ga0209009_1000557_pt1 | contig 12521 bp, 9 predicted proteins | sample BlaSpr_A8_OM3_M2_FD_187979 | JGI IMG/M metagenome (GOLD analysis project Ga0209009, IMG submission 187979) | Forest soil microbial communities from Thunder Bay, Ontario, Canada - Black Spruce, Ontario site 2_A8_OM3_M2 (SPAdes) (version 2) | ecosystem: Environmental > Terrestrial > Soil > Boreal... | reverse complement strand
ATCGATCCCGAAAAATCCGTCCTGTTTGCCGACATCATCGTGGGTCATGACGACAGTCGATGCTCCTTCATCGCGCGTCCACAACTGGTTTCCCGATCGAGGAATCATAGCGATGATTTCTCGGTTGGGTATTTCTGCGACTTTGGCTGCTTCACCTCCGTCCGCCGGGGCTTGCCACAGGCCCCCATGGTGAATGAAGGAGATGGATTTACCTTTTGCATCCCACAAGGGTTCTTCCGACCGAGCGGAGGGGTAGTCCGCAGGTGGCTCAAGCGCAGTCACCTTTCGCGGGGCTTTGTCCTCTATCGCCACGACGTAACAATCGGCCGCCATCCCTGGACCGTTCTCACGAAAGCTAACTCGCGAGCTATCTGGAGACCAACGAAATCGAGCTCCATCGAATGCGAGCCGGATATCCGTTGCCAGGGTTTTGGATTGATTGTCCGCGATCCGAACGGTGACCAGATCGAACAAAACCTGCTGCGATCCAGCTTTCTCAAAATGCGTCGGGATCGAATAGGCCACACGCGAGCCATCAGGCGATACAAAATAGGCCGCGATTCTCGTGCCGTGAGCAACATTTTTCACTTCCCCGCTATCCACATCGATCGAGATTAAATCGCGCCAGAAGTTATCGAGAGTCCAAGGATCGGATTGCGGCAGTCGGTTCGGATCATCAGAGTTACTTCTGCTTTGGTACAGGATGGCTGTCGAATCGCGGCCTTCTCCTTTCACTCCCGTCTCAGAACGCGAACCCGAAACCTTATTGACATAGTCCTCAAGAGATACTCCCTCGGGCACGGTTGTCACCAGCACATGTTGAGCGTCTCGAGTCCATTCGATCTGATCGCCACGTATGTCCTTGTCTGTCACCTGTCGTAGCTCGCCACGCGCCGTATCCCACACCCATAAGTGCGCGAGCGGACTCGTCCCGCGGGTGGAAAAAAAAGCCAGGTAGTGACCGTCCGGAGACCAGGCAGGCAGCCAATTGTCACCGTTGCCTTCGGTGAGGTTTCGAACCTCTCCGGGTTCCAGACTTTGAATCCAAATGTCGGAACCGCTCCCCCAAAAAGCAACACCGGTACGATCGTACGTTTTTTTGTCGAACGCGTTTGCGCGTCGGTTATCCTGGACGGTATAGGCGAGACGCTTTCCGTCCGGCGATAACGCGATCGGCCCGAGCGGGGCGATCCGTTTGGTACTAAGAATATCGTCTACCGCGATGGGCTTTCGCTCCTGTGCCGCCGTTGCAGCCGCGATAGCGATACCCCAGGACAAAACGGCTACGACAATTTTGATCCTTCTACTGCTTTTGTTCGGCATTTCCAACAATCCTCCTTTGCGCTCCCTCAGATGCTGCGAGTGGCGACACCATTCCTAGCGCTGCGTACGGCATCAGCATTGCCGATGCCGCCGCGGTTTGCTAAAACATCAATTTCAAAGCGAGTTGAATGGAGCGAGGACCCCCGACTTGATACAGCCCATTAAAACCACCACCGCCCACGTTGAGACCTCCTAGGTATTGCCCCAGGGTTTCGGTCGATAGTCCGAACTGTGGATTGATGGACTGTGGGCTTTGAAGATCTCCTTGGGGCGGCGCAAAGTTGGGATGATTCAGAACGTTGAACATCTCCGCGCGGAACTGAAGTCTTAATGCTTCATGAATGGGAAAATCGCGATGCACGGCGAAATCCCACTGCGCTGCGCCGAATCCTCGCAACGCGTTTCTCCCCAGGTCTCCCTGCCGGAGAGGAAGTCCTGTCGTCTGATCCGTTGGCGGCGGCGCAAAAGCTGCCGGGTTGAAGGACTTTCCACCCGGATATTGTGAACCGTAAAGGTACAAGGACTGCCCCGCAACGACGTCGGGGCGGACTTGCGTCTGAGCTCCGAGAAGGGTCTGGAAGCTATCGTAGTAGACATTGACCGGCGGGGCCGACCATGCTTGTACCACGCTCTCAAGCGACCAACCTCGCAGAATTGCATTGCCAACCAAGTTCGTCTTTGGAACTGGTACGTCGTAGGTAAGCGCTGCTGAAAACGAATTGCGCAAATCGAAGTCCGAGGGTCCGCGGTTCGAATTGGAGGCAAGCCCAGGAACGAAGTTACTGCCAAGCCCATAAGTTCCCACCGAGCCATCGTCAATGGAGTGCGACCAAGTGTAGGAAGAAAGAACCTGAAGACCGCGCGAGAGCCTGCGCTGAAATTGAATCTGGAGTGCACTGTAGTCCGATGAGGCGGTATTCCCCACCAGAGCTGCGTTGCCGAAACTCGCGTTCGGGGCGGATATATAAGTCGTTTGCAGAAGTCGACGACCCGCCGAACCAATATAGGAAGCGGACAAGCTTTGCTCTTTGCCCAGTTCTTGCTCGAGAGAAACATTCCATTCCAGCGTGTAGGGCAGGTTGAGATGGGGATTGAACGCGAGCAGCACCGCCCCTGGCGAACTAAGCTCCGCGGGTGTGATCGCAGGCGCCGCAGCATTGCTCGCGCTCAAGGGGAAAGTTGCGGTGCCGCCAAAGCCCGGACCCAGGACGAAGCCGCTTGCGCCAAACGGATAGTCCGAGCCGAGAGTGTTACCGACTTCCGATGTCGCAAGGTCGTAGAACACCCCGAATCCGCCGCGAACCACACGCCCCCAATTTTGGTTTTCTGAAAGTTGGTAGGCTGCACCAATACGAGGGGCCACATTTCCGAATCGTGTAGCGAAAGGCGAAGTCCCCGCCGGTGCCAGAGCTAGATTCGATAGATTATTGAGATCGTACCCGGTCACTGCGGGAATGCTCGGTCCGCTGGTGGATGAAGGGGCAAAGTCTATGTCCCAGCGCAGACCGTAGGTGATCGTTAGCCGCGGATTCACTCTCCAACTATCCTGCGCGAAAAGTCCGAGATTCTGCAGCAGGAATGTAGATGAGCGCAAAGACTGCAAGGAAGCAAATCCTAGATTGCCGGCGACCGCACCAGCCACACTGAGGAAAATGGGAGATTGCGAATAGAGACCGGGATCGTGGGACGGAGACAGCCGGCGATAATCGATCCCGAACTTGAGGTTGTGAGAACCCTTCTGCACCGACAGTCCATCCACTAAGTTGATCTGCCGTTGAGCGTTCCGTGCGATGCTCCCAATCTGAAGGTACGGTTGTGACATTCCGAAAATGCCGAATATGAAACTGGCATTCTGGGTGGTGTACGGGCTGGGGAACGGCGCTGAGGTGAAAGGCACCGCACCTCCAAAATTATCGAGACTACTCAAATTGGATGCATCCGTCCGGCTGTAATTGAACCTGAAATCATTCGCGGCGAATGGCGTAATGGCCCAGATGATCGCTGCAGTCGCCGTTTGTGTGTTGATACGAAATCTCTCCACGTCACTCAACGCATAGAGTGTGCTGCCCGCGCGATCGTTCAATTCGGAAGGCGAGTAGTTGTACCTCCCAAACACAGTGAGCTGCTTGGTAAGTTTGTGATCCACCCGCAGGCTGTAGGCGTCAAGCGTTGCCGGGTTGGAATAGCTGGAATTGAATTGAGCGACACCCGTCATCGTGTTGTCAGAACCATTTGGCAGCGGGTATGCGTTAAGGAACGGTTGTACGGATGCGACAGCGATTTGGCGGGCGTTCAGATCCGGAACGCTGCTGAGTGTCGTTTCTGGCAGCCTAAGCCGCAGCCCTTCGTAAGAGAAAAAGAAGAACGTACGGTCTTTAATTATCGGACCGCTGAAAGTTCCTCCGAAATCGTTCTGCCGTTCTTCGGGCTTCGGCAAGCCGGCATTGTTTGCAAACCAACTATTCGCGTCGAGCACTGAATTGCGTAAATAGTCGAATGCTGTGCCGTGAAACCCATCGGTCCCTGAGCGCGTCACGATGGAAATCTGAGCCCCCGGCGTCCGTCCGAATTCCGGAGCGTAAGTCGAAGTTTGGATGCGGAATTCCTCCATGGCATCGATCGAGACCAAGCTGTTGGTGCCCCCCAGAACGCTGAAAGAACCCAGCGCGCCGCCAGCTCCGGTTCCCTGATTGAAGTTTGCGCCGGTTCCGATATTCGCGCTGACGCCGTCTACCATCCAGTAATTCGAAGCGGCGCGCTGCCCATTCACACTGAACTGCCCTTCCGCGCCTTCGTTGTTGGGGGTTAGGACCACGCCCGGCGTAAGTTGGATGAGCGTTTGAAAACTCCTCCCGTTCATGGGAAGGTTTTCTGCAAATTGGCGGTCTACGACGGTGCTCACGGCCGCGGATTCTGTATTCATGAGCGGAGCGCCGCCGGTCACCGTAACGGTTTCCGACGCTGCGCCGATCGGAAGTGTAAAATTGATGGCCAGCGAGTCTTGAACACTTAAAATAATGTCGGGTTTGATGAGGGTTTTGAATCCAATCTTCGAGACTTGCAGCCGATACGTTCCGGGCGGAAGGTCGCTCACCACGTAGATGCCATCCCCATTCGTCTTGCCCGTGTACTGCACACCCGTCGCGTCGTTAACCACACGGATTTCAGCCCCAGGAATTACGCTGCCGGACGGATCGATCACCAGGCCGTTGATGATGCCGTTTGGTGACTGCGCCAAAATGCATCCCGCAAAAAGCGGGATCAACATCGCAAGGAATCCGGTTTTGCGCAGCCGCATATTGCTTCTCCCTCTGTAGACGAATTGCCTCGTATTCCTTCGGTCTACGGAAGAGAGAATGGAAATGTACCAGTGCGCTTTCATCGGAGAACGAATCGACGATACCAAAGAAGCAATTAACTAGGGGTGATTTGGTTCGATCTTCAAGTAGGCAAACAGAAGAGGATTGCCGCTGGGCTTAACGCTTCCGCCGCTAGGCTCGACGGTAACGAACACGGCATTAATTTGTTCCAGCGTTTTTGAATCGTCGAACTTGAGAACCCATCGTTTCTTAGCCGCGTTGTCCTGATAGAAAATCCCGAGGTTCAACGCTTCGCGTCGATTGGGACCGCGCTGTCCCCAGGCCTGAAATGTGCTCGACGTCCGGACGCCGGCCTCCTGGTCCAGGTCATAGGCGTAGAAGATCAGCGACTTTCCCTTGGTGTAGAAAACGCGGCCGTAAGGCTTTTGCGTAACGCCTTCGCGGGCCACGTCATAAATCTCAGCGATGTAGAGATCTCGGGCTCCCATCAATTCCCGAACATCACGGTCGTGGGCGAGCAAGTCTTCCTGTTTACTGAGAGTTTGCTCTCGGTCGCGAAGCTGTGCATGAAGATCGTTGACTTGCACGGCGAGGCTATCGGCACGCGACTCGTCTTGCGCACGCTGCCGTTGCAATGAATCCAGCTGAGTTTGAGTTTTTTGGAGCGAAGCCTGCGCAGTATCGAACTTCTGCAAGAGAGTGCCTCGGTCTTGGGCCATCTGTTGCTTCTCAGCTTCACCCCTCTGTTTGAATTGCTCTAGGTCGGCTTGAGCGCTTTTCATTTCATCCAGAGATGCCGACTGCGTTTGAATCTCGCGCTTGAGATCGGAGATGACCTTGTCACGCTGTGCCAGTTGTAATCGCAAATCTTCTCGATCATGTCCAACATCGCTCATCTGCTGTTCCAAGGCCTCGATTTGCATGTCAGGTGCGTGCGAAATCAACTGAGTCACTTCGACCCTGCGGCTCTTGCCGATTCGGTACGCGTAGATTCCGAGGGCCATGGTGAGCAGAATACAAGCGGCGAACGGCAACCACATATAATTCCAATTGATTTGGGTGCGCCGATTGCCGTTTGCCTGAGCGAAGACAAAGCCTCTTTGGACAGCATCGGGCGAAGGGCTGGCATCGTTCGCCTCCGTCTGCGACACGGCGACCGCATCGAGCGACCTAACTTGTTCTGATTCCGTTCCAGGCGCTGCGAATTGTACGGGCAAATCGGCGGACTGACTGGCGGTTAATGTCGCGGCGAGAAACGGAATGCCCACACCGATCGCAGCCTCGAACTCTTTCAAGGCTTGCCGGCATTCGGCACACCCTGCAAGGTGGGCTTGAAGCTTCTTTCGTTCTTGTTCGCTTAGCTCGCCCGAAGTCGATACGGCACAAAGCTCGAGGAATTCGTCATGGCGTTCCATCTTGAACCACTCCCCGGCCTCTGGATCTCCCGTTATCTTTTAACACACGTTCGGCGGGTTGCGGATCACTTGCGAACATTTGCTTGCGCAGCCTATCCACAGCACGATAGTAGTGGTGCCGAACGTTTCCCAAGGGCTGGCCCAGTTTTTCAGCGACTTCTGCCAGGGTATAACCCTCAAAAAAATGTAAGCGCAAAGTCTCGCGTTGATCGACCGACAACGCATTCACGATTTTCTCTAAACCATTACGACCAAAGACAGCTTCTGCAGAATAATCGCTTTCAGTGGTCGGCTTTCCGACCACTTGGGTGCCAATCGATTGAAAGAATGGCTGCGCGTAGAACTCACGGGACTTCAGGTAGCGCCGCCGATCCAGCGCGCGGTGGTAAGCCATCTGGACAATCCAAGAACGCGCTGTGCTTTTAGAACTGTCAAAGATCCCGCATTTCCGCTGGATAAAGAGAAACAAGTCTTGGACGAGGTCTTCTGCCTCAGCTGCATCTCTCAGGATCCTGACGGCCACGCTTCGAGTCAGTCGTGCGTAGCGCTCAAAAAGAGCGGCAAGAGCTTCTTGGTCTCCTGAACAAATCCGACTTAACAAAGATTCATCGGAGACATCTACCGAGACAGGAGGCTTCTCTCCAGCAACAGCCACAGTGGTAACTTTTTCTTGGGAAAACAGGAGCGTTGGAAAGCGAGACGCGGCAGAAGAGCTCAATGTCCAGGCCCGCCCGGAATACGCGGTTGTTTCCACGCGTTCAAGAGGATTACTCATTTCCGCACGTCGGCTTCTCCATATCATCACGCGCTTCCGCTCAGTCTAGTTCAAGTACAGCTATTCTGCACGTGGTATTTCTGCTCGTGGTGTTTTTGCTGGTGTGCGACTAAATAGAGTATGTGGTCGATCACATCATATTCTTCAAAGTCCTCGCGCAGAGGGTTCGCCGCATGCGTCTTCGAAAGGGTTACACCATCGAAGACATGGGATACTTCGGCTTTTCAGCTAGGCATTGGCAACAGATCGAGAAAGGGCGGCCACTTACGGGGCGTACCATCCTTCGCATCTGCGACGCATTCCGTACATCCATGCCTAGCCTTTTGCGGGGCCTCGATCGGGGGATATACAAACACGAAGAAATATCGCCATTCCTTTTGAAGAAACTCGCCGCTCGCACCAGACTAAAACGCAAACGCCTGTTGCGCTCTTGAAGCACACGTTAGCAGATCTTTTATACAGCTAATCCGCTCGTGGTGTTTCTGCATGTCTCCACTTATAAGCTCAATCGTGGTTGATGAACGCAAATTCTTTCGAGCTCTCGGGGCCCGCATAAAGGGCCTCCGGAAAGGCCAGGGATACACTCAAGAAGACATGATTTCTTTGGGATTTTCGGCGCGCCACTGGCAGCAGATCGAAGCGGGCCGACCCATCACTCTCAGAACTCTCCTCAAAATATGCGACAACTTCGGTATTCAAGCAGGACAACTCATTGCAGGACTTGATCGCGGCATCTATAAGAAATAAAAAGCATGGGCTCAACTAAGCGATTGTAAAGGCGATCCACGTCCGCGACTGGCGCATGGAGTTAAGTTCGGCGGAGTACCTACAATGCAATGAAGTTCGATAGCTTCATCTAACAGGGTGTCAAGTTCGGTCAGGAATCCTCCCCACAGTGCGGGAAAATCAGACGGCATAACGAACCATGTCAGGCCGCATGTCGCTCAGGAGATTCCACTGTTTGGCCTCTTCGGACCTATTCACGCGCAGCCATCGACGCTCGGCGTCTTTCAATTCTTTGCAGAATGAATCTTCTTTCTCAAGTTTGCTTTCCGCCAGTGTTTGCTCTAGCGGCTAAAGATCATCCCTTCTGGCCGCCAGTCTCCCCGGAGTGACCACGAAACCCAGACGGTTTTCAAGGGCTCTCACTCGTGATTCTCGAACCAACCAATCGCGTGGCAATTCCGGGTATCGCAGAACCAGCCAAGGAAGACCTTCGGCGACGCGAGCCTCCAGATTGCGCTGAACCAAAGCCGCAAGCAAGAAATCAGCGGGATTTGTTTTCCTCGCTTTTCCGCGCAGATGGGCGAAACCGGGGTATCCCAACGAAGCAAGCTCATGGGCCAAGAAATCTGGAGTAGCGTTTTCTCTGACCTCTTGTACGGGAAGCACGGTAGGCGACAGACTATAAACCTGCATCAGCTTGCGAGAAAGATGGGTCATGTCTCTTCGGCCACTCTCTAACATCGAAAGATACGCTTGAGCGACACCCAGGCGATCTGCAGCTTCCTGTTGGCTCCAGCCATGCAGCAATCTGGCTCTTTTTAGTTGTTCAGGACTCATGCTGTTTTATAACACTACTTGTTATATATGTCGGTCCGCTCGCCCCACTCAGGGCAAATCCAGTTTCAGAAGAAATCATGCGACCGCTCACGGAATTATTGCTGACCGACTTCTTGCTCGGCAGCCGGAGAGCCAGAAGGATCGTGGAATTCAGAATGAGCTGCGCCGACCTCAAGTCCAAGGGGCGCAAGTTAAATCAGGGTTATCGAGTCGCGAGCCGGATTCTTCACCGGCAGTAGCGAGGCGATGCTGGAATCGAGGGTGACCAGTTTTCCTTTCCTATGGAGCGCCAGGCCCAGCAGGTACGCATCGGTGACCTGTTGATGGCTGACGATTCGCGGCGCGCAAGAGGCGATAGCATCGAGCAACCCGATATCGTCCGGCCAGAATTGGTGAGCGGGATGTGTGAGGTTGGATTGCAGGAGCGCGATAGCGTCTGCGGGTGTCAATGCATCCGATGAGAAAGCGGGATTCGACAGAATCCGGACGAAGGCCGTCTCCGTAAACGGGCAGGTAGCCCACTTCTCTCGCGCGTGATGAGCGAGCCATTGCTGAACTTTCCCATGAGCGCGATGAGCCGGCCACGTCATCGCAATGAGAACGTTGACATCGAGCAAGGAAGTGCTGCTCACTCGATCTCATCCTGCAGCTTGCGGACGTGTTCGTTGCTTACCTGAGACGAACCGGGCGGCAATTCAACCACGTGGAAGCCATTAACTACGCGCGTTTGCAAGGGTGCGTTCAATCCGCGACGCACGAGCTCGGAAACCGCTTTGCCAATCGGTATTTCCCGGCTTTCTGCGTATGTCTTTGCCTCTCGGAAGACATCATCATCGAGTGAAAGTGTTGTTCTCATGCCTCACATGATGCCACGCTACAGGTATTGATGTCAATTTACAGTTATGAGCATCAAGCCAACGTGATGATGTCACGCTAGTGGCGCGTGACGCTCGCGCCGCGTTTTAAGGCGAGGGCGAGCGCATCACAGGCAATCGCGGCGAATGCCCAGCAGGAGGTTGGTCCCCTTCCTCTGCTATTAGCCGGTGATGCTGGTTCTTTTTGACCAAGGCACTCCCCTTCGCATTCGTGAATTCCTCAAGCAACATCGGGCAGAAACCGCCGTCCGGCGAGGATGGGATAAACTCAAAGGGGCGCTCGCTCCACGCCTTTACGAAAAGCCCGGACGGCAAGATTGAAATCGTGGCTTAAGTCGCGTATACGATCTTTACAGATGACTCATATTGACTCTCGCCAAGGCCCCGGCGTAGCATCCTCCCTGAATGGTGACGGTATTTAGGCGTAACTAGCGGTACCGTTTCCTGCGCGACGGGCTCGTCCGGGCCCGAAGTGTCCACGCAGTGCCATGAAGACGTTTCCGTCAGTCCGTAAGCAGAGCGCCGGCCGCCGCTGGGCGCCCACGGGTTCTATCGTCATCACTCTGGCTGTCGTTGTTTTGGTTGCAGCGTTCGTGCCTCGGGCTCACCATGGCAGCTTACCTTCTGTCCTGCTGACGCTGGTTCTCGTCGCTCTCTGCGCAGCGATCGCCCTGCACGTCCGTTTCTTGATATTTGCTCGCCGCGCGCACGACGAAACCACTCGTGTTCTGAATTCGACGGAACGCGAGTTCCAGTCCATCTTCGATAGCGCGCTCGACGCGATTGTGATCCTCGACGACCAAGGGATTTGCCTGGAAGCAAACCCCGCCGCATTCGCTCTTTTTCGAATCCAGCGTCCAGAATTCGTTGGTCACCCCATTCAGAGGTTTTACTTACCTGCGACCGACCCAGAGAATAACGAGGATGCTCTCCTGGGTGGGAACTTCGGACACGGCGAAATCGAGCTCGTGCTGCCACACGGACAAACACTTTTCGTCGAGTACACGGTGAAAGCGAATTATCTGCCCGGGCGTCATGTCGCCGTGTTACGAGACATCTCGCGCAGGCGCAAGGCCGAGGTAGCTCTGCGGGAAAGCGATGAACGCTTTCGGCAGATGGCCGACAACATCCAGGAAATTTTCTGGATGATCGACGCAAGCACCAAGCGGGTCATTTTTGTAAACAAAGCGTTCGAGGCTCTAACCGGGCGCTCGGTAAGTACACTTCGGGATAATCCCACTTCTTATCAAGAGCTGTTCCACCCCCAGGACCGAATTCGCGTGCTCACGCGCCTGGAAGAAGCGGCCAGCTCAGGTCAAATTGATGAAGAGTTTCGGATTATTCGGCCCGATCACGCTGTCCGCTGGCTGTCGGTTCATGGCTTCCCGGTGCGAGATTCGACCGGCCTGGTGCGAAGACTGGTTGGAACTGCCCAGGACATTACCGCGCGAAAAAGCGCCGAACAACAGATGGCGAATAATCTCGCGCGTGCGGAATCGGCAACGGCTGAGGCCGATGCGTTTCGAAAGACCACTCTCGCTCTCACGCAAAACCTCAGGATGGACTACGTCCTCGACACCTTGCTTCAATCGCTACTGGCACTGGTCCCCTGCGAATCGGCGCAGATATTGCTTTTGGAAACGGACACTCGTTTGTTCCTGGCCCGTGAAATGCAACACTCGGAATCAACCAGGCGTCTTCCGAAATGTCCAGCCACCCTTGATGCCAGTGACAACCGATTCTTGTTGCAGGTTCTGGCCACCAAGACGGCTGTGCTCCTTGCGAATACCAGCATGGAGAATGAGTGGCAGGCTTTCAAGGGATATTCGTATATGCGCTCGTGGCTGTGTGTGCCACTCCTGGCATCGGGGAGGGTGCTTGGACTGCTCTCGCTAGGCGATTCCCGCGCGCAGGCTTTCTCACAAGAACATTTGCGATTGGCCAAATCACTGGCCATACCTGCGGCCGTCGCGATTCAGAACGCCCGTCTATTTGAACGCGCGGAGATCTATGGCGCGGAGCTCGAGCAGAGGCTGGGGGATTTAGAACACATGCAGAATGCCTTACGGCGAGCGGAGCAGAGCCGCGAACTCTCTGAGGAGAGATTCACCAAGGTATTTCGATCGAGCCCCATTGCTTTTTCCATCACAACCGTCGACGAGGGGCGTTTTCTCGATGTAAATGAAGCGTTCGAGCGCAGGTACGGATATGCGCGTGAGGAACTGATCGGGCGCAGCGTATTCGATATCGGGATTTGGAACGATCCCGGCGAACGACTACGCATGCGGAAAGAAGTTCGAGAACAAGGACGAGTTCCGAACCGCATTACTCGCTTTCGGAAACGCTCCGGCGAGATCCTCGATACGTTTTACTCAGCGGAACTTATTGTACTGGGCGGCTTGGAGTGTTTTTTGGCGGTCTCGGCGGATCTACCTTTGCCTGCAGCTTTGGAAGCGCCGCGCGCTCGCAACGCCACCCTCACCCCCTAGCTTACGGCACGTGTTTCGGTCGCTTCATCTCTCCAACAATGCGTGCGCTTGATAGCGCAATCCGCACCTTACAGCCATTGCTGCCATCCGCGATAAACGAGAGTTGGCCCGCGCTCTCGGACAAGGCCTGCGAGCGGATGTGGACGCTTTGAATAACACGAAGTGGCAAACCAGCAATCTCTTCGGGCTGTGGGTGACACCAGGTTTCAACGACCCGAACCACTATGCGCCTTACCTTTTGCAGGGCGGCCTTCTACTTCCCGATCGCGAATATTACCTCTCCGACAGCAACAGTATGCGAGATCTCCGCGAGAAATATCTGGTGCATGTTTCGACCATGCTCAAGTTGGCTGGATTCACTGACACTGATGCTCGCGGCCATCGCATTCTTGAACTCGAGCGGGCGATCGCAGAAAAGCACCTGAGCTTGACGGAAAGTGAAGACGTTTACAAAGCCAATAACACATGGAATCAGGATGACTTTGGCGTCAAAGCACCCGGACTGGACTGGGTGGAATACTTTCGCGGTGCTGGCCTTAGCGGGCAGACCAGCTTCGTCGTGTGGCAGCCATCCGCCCTAGCGGGGGAGTCCGCGCTGGTTGCCTCTACTCCGCTCGATACGTGGAAGGATTTTCTTGCATTCCGTTTGATGGAGAGTTATGCCGACGTGCTTCCCAGGCGATTCGGCGATGCTCAGTTCGACTTCTTCAACAAGACACTTCTCGGCGTACCCCAGCAGCGTCCGCGCTGGCAGCGGGCCG
>Ga0209009_1000556_pt1 | contig 12526 bp, 12 predicted proteins | sample BlaSpr_A8_OM3_M2_FD_187979 | JGI IMG/M metagenome (GOLD analysis project Ga0209009, IMG submission 187979) | Forest soil microbial communities from Thunder Bay, Ontario, Canada - Black Spruce, Ontario site 2_A8_OM3_M2 (SPAdes) (version 2) | ecosystem: Environmental > Terrestrial > Soil > Boreal... | reverse complement strand
AGTAACCGCCCCGCCAAAGCCGATCATCAATTCGTTTAAAGCCAGTCCGCCGAAGATTCTGGATGGTGCAAGCACCACGCTGAGTTGGGTAACGAGCAACACCACAAGCATTTCGATCAGCCCGGGCGGATTTTCGTCGAGTTCCGAAACCGGGTCGGTGAGCGTGAGCCCGTCGGCAACCACCACCTACACGCTCACGGCGACCAATGCGAATGGGTCCAAGACGGCGGCACTGACGGTCACGGTGGTTACCGCTTCGCAACTGAAGATCAATTCGTTCACAGCAAAACCGGCGATCATTCAGGCCGGGACGAGCACTAAGCTGACGTGGTCAACCAACGGAACAACCAGCGTGTCGATCACGCCGGGATCGTTCACCTCGACCATGTCTAGCGGGTCCACAAGCGTAAGCCCTAGCGCGACGACAACCTACACGTTGACGGCGACGAATGGCGTGGACTCCAAAACCGCGACGGCAACCGTTACTGTGACTGCCAAGCCAGTGCTTTCCATTACGACGAGCAGTTGCCCGTCGAGCGTGCAGTATCAGTCCTATCCGGGGTGCACCATCGGGGTCATGGGAGGAACGCCCCCGTACAACTTCTCTGTCACGAAATCGGGCTCCTACGCGAGCTTGCCCGAAGGGATGTCTCTTGACCCATCGACGGGCGTGGTTTCCAGCGCTCTGATCGGCGGGCAGGGGACGTACGGAGTGCAGTTTGTTGTCACCGATTCGAGTCCGACCCAGGAGACCGCGAATGTGCTCATCAGCTTTGCCATTCAGGGCAACAATGCATTCCTCTCATCGATCTTCCCAGCGAACTCGATCTTTCATCACCGCGTAGATGCTGAGACGACCGGTCTTCCGGTGGATACTTCTCCCGCCGCGCCGATTTACCACGGGTATCAGAGCGAGACGATCAAGGCATTTTTCGGAAGCGCAGACTACCTCAACATCCCGAACGGGATACCGGTGATCGAGGTTCCCTACTCCCAGCCGGATGTGCCGGTGAAGACGTTGCTTTACCAGTCCTACTTCACGTCCGGGCCGATTCCGCCCTACGCGCCGATCGAGGACACGGCCAACTCAAAGCCCAATGGACAAGGCGGATGCTGCGATATGCACGTGCTTGTTTATGTGCAAGCCGGAGGAGGCAACAATCCTGCCCTCTACGAAATGTGGAACGCGGTGCCGGAGGCCGGCGGCGGATGGGACGACGGCTCGAATGCGCTGTGGCCGAATGCCAACTCGAATCAGCTCACTCCTCAGGGAAACGGGACGTCCGACGCGGCGGGATTGCCGGTTGCGCCGCTGCTTTTGAATGCGGATGAGGTGATCGGAACGGGCACGCCCACGTCGCCCAATGGCGTTGTGATGCATCCCGTGCGGTTCACGCTGAATCACATGCTTAATTATTGGGTGTGGCCTGCCACCAGCACGGCGGGCGAGGGCGAGTGCAAGAACAGCGACGGAAGCATCATACCAACAGCCACCGAAATTTCGCAGTCGTCGCCGCCTACCTCTTGCGTAGGGCTCACTGGGCCGGCGGGAGAAATTTATCGGCTGAAAGCTTCGGTGGCCACGCCAACCTGCGCGAGCACCAGCCCGCAGTCGGCCGTCATCATCATGGGATTCAGGAACTACGGGATCATCCTGGCAGATAACGGAGAAAGCGGCGGCTTGATCGGCACGCCCGACACGCGGTGGGACGACACCGACCTCCAGTGCCTGACAAGCCTCACCCTGGCGGATTTCGAGCCGGTGAACGTCAGTTCCTTGATCGTCAGTCCGGATAGCGGGCAGACGCCCTGAGGGAGGCGTAGAGACCGAACATGGCTGATTTTAGGGAGTGTATACGGCCTTCTAGAAATACAAGTGGGTCAACATCGCCTTCGTTCATTATTGTGAGGGAGGCCCACATCGCACAAGTGCAGTACTAGCGGTTATCCGACCAGGAGTTATCGAGGGTTGAGGCAGCCTCTAGCTATTTAGGATAAGATTTATCGACCTTTGTCACCGGCTGCTCCTCTCGTTGGTTCACATGAAGCACGCTCTACGCATCGATGGCTGGGCCAAGCAATTGTTTCAATGCATGGACGTATTCGGTCAGGGCTTGGCGACCGGGTTCGGTGATGCGATAGAGGGTTTGTGGCTTGCGCAACACGAACTTCTTTTCGACGCCCACGTACCCGGCTTCTTCGAGCTTGAGCAGTTGCGCACCCAGGTTGCCGTCTGTGGCCTCAGTCTTGGCGCGGAGCCATGTAAACTCGGCCGCTTCCACGGCGCTGAGCAGCGAAAGCAGGGCCAGTCGCAGCCTGCCATGCACCACGGGATTTAGCTCGGGCAAATCAGGCATGGACTGGACCGCGCCGTTTGCGCTCCTGTGCTTCGGCGATCACGCCGTAGATGCCGAACACGATCTGGCAGAGAAAGATGGCGATCAGAAAAACGATCATGCTCTGCGCATCGGTGCCAAAGCAGGTCGTCACAGCGGCCACCCACCAGACGACTGCGCACGCAAACTGAACCTTCCAGCGAAGAATCAGAGCTGAGGCTCCGTTGGCCATGCCAAGTATGGCCGATATCACGGCCACAAAGAGATGCTGATCGGTCAGTCTTCCACTCAGACCGAGGGTTAGAAACAGCAGAAACATCGAAATTCCCAAGGCAATCCAGATGGAACCGATTGCCCGCCCCCAGGTGGTCTCAGGATGATTGCCGGTTTTCAAGGAAGCAACGACAATGGTAACAATGACCGCGATCAAGATAGTGACCGGCCAAGCCCACGCGCCGTGACCCCACGCGGACCAGCCGAAAGCAAGATAGTAAGCAACACCCCACAGGACGAACGTCCATCCCCAACTCTCTGTGTTCCGGCGTCCCTCGGCGATCATGGTCTCGATGAGGGTAAGCCTGTCCTTCAGTTCCTGCTCGGTGGTGTGGTCCTGCATGGCAGTTCTCCTTTGACGAAGCCCGAATTACGCGTGTTCCTTCCGCTTTGTCCCATGGCGTCGCGGACGCACCACCGCCGCTTCACGGCTTATGTTGAAGCAGCATTTCCACGCTGCGATGCGGAGGATTGCTGCCAACGATCGCCTCGGTGACTTCGTCCCACTCGCCTTTGCTGGTCAGGTGCATGGTGTTCACAATGTGCGCTGGACCGGCCGCAAAGCTCCACGAAAAGCCGTTAGCGGGCACCGAAAGCTCCGTGTCGAGATAGTGGCCCTCATTGTAGGCGCGGAAGTGATAGGTATGAGAGGCATCGTCATACGCAATCGTGGCCAGGGCGCTGAACAGTACTTTGCCGTCGGCGCCGGTGCTTTTGCCCGAAATGAGCAGGACGAGACCGTCAAGCTTGTACTCGACATCTTCCGTTTGGGTAAGATGAAGCGCTTCGTCCGGTCCGCGAACGATGGTGACAGGCCCCGACCAGTGACCGGCCAGAAACGAAAGCTTGCGCATCGCCTCGCGTTGTACGTCGATGCTGCTCGAAGGGGGCTGCTGAGCGGCAAGCGAGAGACCGAACGAAATCATGAATGCTGCCGCAAGCAACGTTGTGGAAAGAAAGGTAGGATGGGAGAAGCTAGAAATCGGCGTTTTCATTGGCTAACTCCTTGGCACGAAAGCTAAGACTCGAGCAAAACCACCTCAGAGTAAACTGTTGCAGAGTACTCCTATTTATAGAGTATAGTCAATACATTCCGTATGCGCGCGATAGCGTGACGGGCTTCTATTCCCATCAGACATGCTTCTGCATTAACAACTGGCAAGTCATTCCATGAGAAGGAGTTAGCATTTTCTTATTTGCATTTGCACCAAGGCGAGTGCTTTCGTTCCTGCAACCGCACTCCTTGGTACCCATCAAAATCAATGCAATGCAAAGATCTGTAGATTTGTAGTCAGAGAATCGGAACCAAAAGGACTGAATTCGTTTTCCGTCAGAGGTCAAGACAATGAGGTGTCGCTCAGCAAGGCTCAGGTCGTCAATCTTTACACTGTCTTTGTGGGGCCAGGGGACCCGTTTTCCCTTGTCGACGCTTAACGTGAGCGTTGCTGGGTTGTAATTGCCACCCGGAGAAATAAGCCTCGGCGGTTCAGATGAGTTGGGTGCGACTCAAATAGTGCCTCGCTCCGACTGCCCACCGAGGATAGGGCACGACAACAATAAAATCGAAATGATTCTAATTGCCGTATTCACGCTCGCGCCCGGTAATCAGTTAGGCATCCGCTTCAGGATCGATTACTTGATCTTTTTGGCGTGGATTTCCTGTCCGTCCCAGCGGTGATAGGTGTAGCCAGTCACCTGGCCCTGAGCGTCGCGGACAAACGTGATGCTTCCAACATCATTCTTCAGGAAGAACGTATCGGGACTCAAAGGCAGATACTCGTTTTCATCTTTAGGGAATTGTGACCATAGCTTCCCGTCCTTCACCGAGATGGTCTCCACGTCATCCAGAGGACGCCACTCATATTGGCCAACATAATCTTTATAAACGCTTCTATCGACGGCGACCGGCTTGTGAAAATTTACGGGCAAATTGCCCCACTGTTTCGCAACGAGCAGCCATGAGCCGTTTTGCTTGATGTAAGTCTCCGTGTAACGCTGTTCACTGATGATGTCGGCATCCGTAAACTTCTCGTGTATGGTGACTCGGTAGTTCAGCACGGCTGTATTGCCGTAGACGTGGACCACGTAGTCACGTGGATTCACTCCGTGGTCGTACGCGAGCGGCAGCTTCCAGAGCTCCAAGATGTTGACCTTGGGATTCGTATCAAGGACTCCGTCGTCGTCGGTGTATATGCAATCATCCGCTACGAGGCGGGAGAAGGTCGCATAGTCCCGCTTTTCACCAGCCTCCACGCGTGCTTTGTGGACATCGAGCACTTCCTGTTGGGCGGGTGAGAACTTCGGATGTTCTTGAGCACGGAGCATGCTGGCAGGGATGCAGAGTGCAATGAATAGGCAGGTGAAGTAACGCATGTTTGTCCTTTGCGAGAGAATGCTAGACACAGCCCACTCGGCCAGCATTCTACTCCAACCCCAGTGATTTCCATGTGCCGACAAACCGTGAATTGAATGGCAGGTCTGGCCGAGGGTAGAGCAAAAACAGAAAGCGATTGCGGAACTCCCTGGCGCTTTCTCCAAAGGTAGGTGCCCCTTGTGTCCGACGGGGTCTATCAACGGGTTACGGCACGCCTCAACTTCCTTTGTAAGGTTTTTTGTCTACCCGAGACTACCTGAATAGGGACGGTTGAGAACACGAAGCCCGCAAATCCGACTGTCGGATTATAGCTCGGGCCGCTTCGATTTCTTTGATGGCCGAACCCTTCCTGATCCAGGAGAGAAAAATGACCTTTGCAAATCCAGTCAAAGCAGCTGAAAACCTGCCCGTATTATCGACTAAATCTTTCCAGCCAAGTTCCCATCCCACGTTCGGGTTGAAGTCAATTTTTGTCGGACCCAACGGTCTGCGGGCGGGCTGGAGGGTGCTCATGTTCATCGCGTTGGTTGCCGTTCTGTTTGGAGGTTTCGTTCTCATGCGGGCAGGCGGGCCTAAAAACTTTCGCGAGCTGTACAGAAATCAGAGTCAGATTACGATCACGCCCCTTGTGATGGGCGGGTCGGAAGCAATCACCTTGCTGTTTCTCTGCATCGCTGCGATGGCGATGGGCAAAATTGAGCATCGCAAATTCGGCGAGTATGGTCTGCCCCTGCGACTGGCGCTGAGAAAGGATTTCTGGGTTGGGTCTGTAACAGGCTTTTTGGCGATCAGCGGGACGCTGCTGACGATGTTTCTGCTGCACGGGTTCCGCGTTAGCGGCCTGGCGATTCACGGGATGGTAATTTTGTCCTCGCTTTTCGGGTGGGCCATTGCATTTCTGCTGGTCGGACTTGTTGAAGAATTCTTGTTTCGCGGGTACATCCAGTACACACTCACTTCCGGAATTGGCTTCTGGCCAGCGGCGTTCGTGATGTCAGGCTTGTTCGGCTTGGGGCACTTCTTCAATTCGCACGAGAATGCAGTAGGCTCCATTGCGGTTGTGATGTTCGGGCTCCTTCTGTGCCTGTTTTTGCGGCGGACCGGAAATCTCTGGTGTGCGGTCGTTTTCATCTGGGCTACGACTGGGGACAAATGTTCTACGGAGTTCCTGACAGCGGAATCGTGCCCTACCACAATCTGCTCAATTCCACCTTAAGCGGACCGCGGTGGCTCACCGGCGGGATGGTTGGGCCTGAGGCCAGTGTCTTGACACCCATCGCGTTACTGCTTGTCGCTCTAATTTTCAGCCGCTATTATCGCGAGAATCTGTACCAAATTCAGAAACCGCAGCCGATGCCGGTGAGAGCCTCGTGAAGTTTTCGCTGCCTCGGAGACCTTCGTAAGTTTTGCTTTTAAGTTTTCTGTCCGAATGAGCGATGCGTAATCAGCCAAAGATCCTTTTGCTGCCCAGGTCACAATCGTGAGCGAGCGCCGCCACGATTTGGAAGCGCAATTCGATCGCATCCTCAGCGAGCACGGGGCCGCCATCTCGCGGCTGGCGTTCAGCTATGAGGCGCTGGCCAGCGTGAGAGAAGAGCTGGTACAGGAAATCGCCCTGGCGATCTGGCAAGCGCTGGCTCATTTTCGCGGCGAGTGCTCGGAGAGGACGTTCGTTTACCGCATCGCTCACAATCGCGGGCTTAGCCATGTATGGAAACGACGACCGCCGCATCAGCCGCTGGACGAGATCGAAGAGTCCGACCAGCCGATTGATCCGCGGCCGCATCCGGAGGAGCAGGTGGCGCAAACCGACCAGCGGATGCGGCTTATGTCGGCAATTCAATCGCTGCCTGTGACTCACAGGCAAATGATCGTGCTGATGCTCGAAGGCTTGTCGCACGCACAAATGGCGGAAGTGCTGGGCATTACAGAAAACAATGTGGCAGTACGTTTAAACCGTGCAAGGAAAATGCTGAAGGACGCGACGGAAGAGAGACCATGATCGGAGTGAGAGAATGATCGGAGTGAGAGAATGATCGAAGACCGCGAACTTGATACTTGGCGTGAACAATGGAGCAGCGTCGCGGAACCGCCAGCCGACTTCCAGCGCAACGTGCACCAGAAGATCAAACGCCAGGACCGGCGCTTCGTGTTGGGCAATTTCTTGACAGTCATCGCGTTCCTCGGAATTCTGATTTTTGCTCTGTACATGCGGCGTCAATCGAGCTGGATGGGCACAGGCTGGGCCACCGGCATTTGCGTCTTAGTATTCGTAGCAGCAGGATGCCGTGTATGGGCTTTGCGGCGAACGTGGCGTCCTGAGACGCAGTCAACCCGTGCGTTCGTCGAACTTTGGCACAAAAGAGTGACGGCTCGAATCCGGCTGATTCGGATCTCCATTTATTTGTCTCTAGGCTGGATTATTTTTTGTGCGGTACTTACCGCTGCTAATTGGGGAACCATAGGGCAGGACGTGAGGGCTCTTCCTAAGGACTGGATTGCATTGCTGGCTGTCTGCGTGCTGATGCAGCCGGTGCTGCTGTGGTATGGGGCGGTTTGGTTCCGGCGTCGCAAACTCGCGGAACTGAGCGAAGTAGAAAAAATTCTGGATGAAATGGACGGAAAAAGTGTGCAGTGAAGTTGGCTCGCTTGATCCTGTCGGGTAAGGGGCAATTCGGAAGCTATCAAACGGGGTTTCGGGACATCGGTCGAATGCCCTAAGTCCGTCCATGCATCGTTCGCAGATACCGCTCTCCTTCTTTGCTGATTTTCTTCTGTGGTTCGCTCTCCCCGGAGTTCCTGCGTCCAGGTCGCAACCCCAGAAAACAACCTACCTCGCGACTCTTCGGGAATCGATACGGGTCTCCATCGTCAGGCATAGGTCAGCGCGATCTGCGTTCCTACACCCTTCCGCTGCTTGAGCAAGAACACTTCCGGGTGCACTTCTTTTGCGATTTTCTCCATCCGTTCGTCGTACTCCTTAATGCGCTGGTTCAGCGATTCGACCTCCCGTCTTATCCCTCAGAACCACGCTCTGCGCAGCGGGCATCCCGAGGAGAGAAGGTTCCGGCGTATAAATTGCGCCTTTGTTGGTGTTGTCCTCTGCACCGAAGTTGTGTTCGCCGCCTTCCACGATCACTCGACCGTCGGCCAACACGGCAGAGGCGAAATAGCTCGGGCCGTAGTCGGCTGGCATGTCCGCTGCCATGGACCACGTCCCAGTGTTGTAGTGGCCTTCGTTATCCGGCGTCAGTATCCACCAGTGCGGGGTCTTGTTCTCCTGCACCAGGATGGTCCCATCGGTGAGCTGCAGTGCAACGCCGGTTTTAAATGGGGGCGGTGTCACCGTAACCCACTCCGTCTGTGCGCTGGCAACTCCGGACCAAACCAGCAAGGCTGCAAACAAGAGCGCGAGTCTGTGAAGTGCTTTGGCATTCTGTCGTTGCATGATGCACCTCTATTTTCTTGGAAATTCGAACATTAGCACTTTCTTAACGATCCTCACTTCTGAACGACGCTGTTGGGGGAAATGAATATCTCGGCTACGCGCAGTCTGCGCTCGCATTTAATATATGGTCAAGATAAATGTTTTCTCTAATCGCGCACGGGCAGTATCGGAACACCTGCCATTCTGCGCGACGGAGGAAATCTGGAAACTAGAAATTGACTGCTCTTCAGGGAAGAAATATGAAATTCCCAACTCACCTTTCAAGAGCTGACTTCGTACACGGTGAGCGACGCCCCCAAGGCGCTAGCTAGTGCGTGGAACTCGCTCGTGCAGCATGGATTTTAGTACGAACCTCCTCAATATACTCCCTCGCCTCCTCACGAGTTTGTATCGCTCTCACCCGAGCCAAGATTGCCGGGCGTTGCGCAGGCAACGACAAATCAAGATCGGACCGCATCGCCACGTAAAGGAAGCCTGGCATATTACGGTCGGAATCGACCGCCTCCTGCGGTCGTGTAGCAGGCGGCGCTGGAAGTCCCTGCGCACTCGCAAGCATCGCCAGCTCTCCCACCGCCGGTTTAGCCGAGGAAGGTAGAGTTGTAGGAGTATCCGTGCGAGGAGAAGTTAATGACGCGAGTGTGAGCAAATGATTCGCTTGGGCATCTCGTTGCGTCATCGGCTGGATTTTGCAAACTTGCTCAATTGTTGCAGGAACGGATGAGTGGTCGTAAACGCGATGATCAATTAAATTGCCCGGAATAAGTGGCGAGATCACAACCGCGGGAACTCGCGTTCCATATTGCTGGAAGGTGAAACCAAACTTGTTTGAAGAAGCAAACTGGGGAGCATCTCCAGGAGCGACTGCCGGTGGTGGGGCGGCATGGTCGTAAAATCCTCCGTGCTCGTCCCATGTCACAATCAATAGACTCCTGTTCCAGATCGGGGAGTTTCGAATTGCCTCATAAGTAGCCTTCACTAAAGTCTCGCCGCTCGTTACGTCGTCTAAAGGGTGTTGAGAGGCCCCTCCCTTATAGTCTGTTGCAACATGACCATAATTCGGCTCTATTAGAGTGAATTGTGCGGGATAATCAGCTGAATCGATGTCCCCTGCGAAATTCGAATAGGGAGTTATATCACTCAAGTGCATGCCCTTCAGGGCATGCGCGAGGCACAAATCTCCCTCAGCATAAATGCGCCAGGATATTTTCCGATCAAATATGCTTCCATTCTGTAATTTGAATCCAAACACTGTCTCCCATTGGATCATCTCGGCCGTCGAGGGACTGTGATCGAGGCCTGACGACGAGCCAGCCAGCAGGAAGAATCGGTTTGGCCAAGTCGGCCCAGGTAAAGATGAAAACCAATTGTCACAGACGACAAAATTGCTTGCTAGAGCTGTAAGAACAGGCAGTTGAACAGGGTCGAAGCACTTCATGATGTCCCCCGGCGACGACTGACCGCCGGATTGGACGAAGTTAGCCACATATCCACTTCCGTTGATTGCGGGATAGTGCCCACCGGGCGTATATTTTGCTCCCTGTCCGGAAAGTTGTTCGAGCACATCGGGAAACTCATGCCCAGGCCCGACTGTCATGATGAAATCTGCGGGTTTGGACACTTTGTAGGCTGTGTCCTGAGAGCTGTTGGACTCAGTTCCGGTCAACCCGTTTACCCTCGTCGATTGCCCGGAAACAGCATCTTTTCCGGCAATTCCGGAGAAACCAAGCATGTGGTCGAAAGAGCGGTTCTCAAGCATGAGGACAAAAACGTGGTTGACCGAGCTCATAATTCCTTAACGGGAGTGTAGCGTAACCTGCCGAAGATCCGAAACCTTACATCATGCAAATAACTGTTTAAACAAGAACCATTGACGGAATCATTCCTTCCCGTAAGTCTAGTGACTATGAATCTCTATTCATACTGTCTGAGATTTGATAATGGGGCTGCTCCGAATCCTTACTGGGGAATTTGTACTCTTGCGATCTGCAAGCCGGGTATCCGTCGTATAGCAAGAGTTGGGGACTGGGTAGTGGGCCTAGGCTCCAAAGACTCGCCGATTGGGGACATCTCGACTCGTATGGTTTATGCGATGAAAGTGACAAGAGTCCTTTCCATGAAAGATTACGACGAGTTCTGTCGAAGGTCGCGGACTGAGAAGCTGCCGGATTTGGCCAACCCAGACTTTCGACGAAAAGTAGGCGATTGTATATACGATTTTGATAAAGCATACCAGCCCTCTCTGCGTCAGAGTATTCACTCCCAAGAGAACCGGGAGACAGACCTGGCGGGGAAAAACGTTCTTCTATCTGAAGATTTTTACTACTTCGGCGAAAAGGCGGTCGAATTACCAGAAGCTCTTTTTCCACTCATACATTCAACGCAGGGTTATAAGTCCCTCGCGAATGCTCCGTACATCGATAACTTTGTCCAATGGGTTGAAGATGAGGCTTGGAAGAAGAATGAGCCTTTAGGGGAACCGCAACGCAAGCGTGGAATCTTATCCAGGGCTGAAGAGGAATACCGAACCTCTTGCTCAAAACAAGATCGAAAAGAGGACGAATGGGACCGCGTAGCGATAATGCCTAGTTCTCTTTCGTAGCGAAATAAAGAAAACAAGGAAGGCATGAAAACAATCACAGCGGCTTTGTCTTTACTGATGTTCGCGGGTGTCGCCGCCGCTCAAAGCCCCGATCCGTCGAAATGGATGTGCCGTAATCTCGCGGACTCGGGCGGCTTCACATATCAAGGCGAATCGATTTTCGGTACACAGGCTTGTCGTCCAATTGCGCAAACGTCAGTTACACAACGACCGGTCACGACGCCTCCCAATCCGGTGCCTGTCGCTCAACCCACAGCGGCATCGGCTGCATCGGAGGAAAAGCCGGGTAAGGCTACGGTTGTTCTCTATCGCCCAAGTCGATTCATTGATGCTTCGCGTAAGGCAACCATCTACGTTGACAACAGGCCTCTGTGCGTCTTAACCAATAACACCTCCGTCAGATTCGAAATACCAACAGGAATGCATTCCTTGGCCACTCTGTTTAATCGCCAAACCGCGGGCGAAACCGCCCTACCTGAGTCCCAATTTAATTTTGTGGCGAACCAAACCTACTACTTCACGCTAACTAACAACTGGCTGATTTTCGCGGTATCAAACCAAAAAGGCGAGTCCGAGTCGAGCCGAACGAAACCTCTCAAAGAAGGAAATATCTCAGTCCAGCCAATCGGGAATGAACTCAACTGAGTCATTCCGGCGGACTTGATGCGTGGTTATAGGTCGTGTATCGCCTCGGAAATTAGGGTGCTTCGAGTTGCGCTTTTTCCGTTAGCTGCAATCTAATCACAGTGAAACTTGTGTTGAATCAGAGTTATCCGCAGCAAAAAGAAGAAAAGAAGGACCGGAACGTCACCCGAAGACCTGTGTTTATGGCGAGTCTTATTCCGGTGGGTCCGTGGCAAGGAGTGTCGTAACTCGAGTCTTAAGGACCCTATTGCCGTTTCTTCAGATAATTCAGCAGCTGCCGGAGCACGAACATCCAGAAGTTACGAACGTTGGCGTTCATGGGTCTTCCTTTCGGTCCACAGTTGGATCCATCTAGAGAGTCAATCGAGGCTAAATCGGGGGGGCTAAGCGAAGTCTGATCAATGAATTACTGCTATCCTACACGCCCACTGCGCGTTTTATTCTAACAACGAAGTCGCCAAACATGTGAGGCAGCCAGTTTCCGTTGACCAAGGAAACTAGCAGACGATGTGAATTTATTTGCGGGCACTAACGGGTTCGTTGCGGTGCCCCATTTGGGCGCGAGCGGTTTTCACGTAGCCCAGGAATCTTTGAGCTAGCACGCGAGTGCGTTCAGCCTGGCGCAAACGAATTGCTTCCTTCGAAATTAATTCTGTGCCAACTCCGAGAGCGCTGGCTCCTGCCAGAATAAAGTTTACAGCGGTCTGTTGATTCACGCCGCCCGCCGCAACATCGATCTCAAAGTCATCTGCGTGAATAATCTCATCTACGCCATGACCGGCGGACAGAGCGCGCCGACGACTCCGTATCACTCCACAACTTCCACCAACCCCTACGGCACGTTCGAGCCT
>Ga0209009_1000555_pt1 | contig 12581 bp, 11 predicted proteins | sample BlaSpr_A8_OM3_M2_FD_187979 | JGI IMG/M metagenome (GOLD analysis project Ga0209009, IMG submission 187979) | Forest soil microbial communities from Thunder Bay, Ontario, Canada - Black Spruce, Ontario site 2_A8_OM3_M2 (SPAdes) (version 2) | ecosystem: Environmental > Terrestrial > Soil > Boreal... | reverse complement strand
GCCGAGGCCTTCGAGAGGGGGAACGCCGCCGCGCTCGGCGACACCGTCGCGCGCTCGCAGGCCGGCGCCGAGCGCCTCCTCCGGAATCAGGTCCCGGAGACGATCGGCCTCGTCGCCTCGGCCCGCGCGCTCGGCGCGATCGCGGCGTCCGCCTTCGGAGCGGGCTTCGGCGGCAGCGTCTGGGCGCTCGTCCCCGCCGTTCAGGCGGACGGCTTCCGCGCGTCATGGGAGAAGGACTACCGTCGCCGGTTCCCGGCAGCCGCCTCCTCGGGCGAGTTCTTCGTCACCCGCGCCGGACCGGGCCTGCTGCGTCTCTGAGAGGAATGAACAGGATCGCCCACCCGGATCGCTGCAGAAAACCCCGGAAATCGGACGGCGCGCAGACGCGGGAGGCACCAGACGACTACCGCGTTGGGACGATTTCTAGAGCCGAGTCGAACGCGGCCGACGCGAGCGTGCGCAGACCGCGATCGAATGTGGCCAACACACCCTTGCGGCGGTTGGCCAATGCCAACAGATATGCATCCGTGAGTTGCCGGTAGCCATGCAACCCGGACTCCATTCCCTTCATGGCGGCCGGAACCTGCAGGCTTTCCGTCCAGAACTCGTGAGCAGCGTGCGTCAGGTTCGCAGCGAGCAACGCGACCGCCGTAACCGGCGAAAGCGCGTCGCGTGAAAAGGCGGGGTTGGAAACAATCCGCACGAACCCAAGCTGCGTCAGCGAGCACGTCGCCCAGCCGGCGTTTGCACGCCCGCCAAACCAACGATGTGCAGCCTCGTGGTGCTCGTGAGCCGGCCAGAGCAGCGCCGTCAGGATGTTCAGATCCAGGAGGGCCGTCTTCACGGCAGCTCTTCTCGAAGCCGGTCGACGAGCGCAGTCGTGACCCTGGGCGATCGTCTGCCGAGCCGCAAGACACGAAGCCCGCTTCGCTCCTCCGTGATGAGTGGACGTTCAGCGCCCTGCCGGACCAACTCGCTGACAGCCTGACCGAGCGTCAACCGATGGCGCGCCGCATGCTCTTTCGCGACCTTCATCGCATCCTCCTCGAGCTTCAACGTCGTTCTCGGCATTGAAGCATCATACCCTTCAGATGATGTTTTTTCAATAGTAATGGCATCAATCTTGTGTGACTCGCATCGTGCGCCCACTCGTCCTGGGGGGACGCCCTAACCGACCAACCGGGGCCTGCCATCGGGAGGGGGGATAGACTCTGCCGTCAATCTCTCGAGGAGAAACGATGGAGCAAACCCGGCGCAGGCGCCTTGCCACGATTTTCGTTCCCGCGTTCGTGGGGCTGATCGGGTTGTTCAGCCTGATCAACCGGCCGCGTTTCCAGACTTATCACGCGGTGGACGTGCTCCAGCTCCTGGCGAGCGGCATGTGCTTCGGCATCGCGCTGGTCGGGCTCCTGGGGACCGTGCGACAGAGGGACAGGACATAGATCCGACTACCGTCGCCGTTTCACTCTGGCCTTGCAGGCGACTTCTTCGTGACGCCTGCCGGGCCTCCAGCTTTGCAACGCTTGTGAGTGGAGTAACCTTTCTCAACGATTCAGATGACCAAGCCCTAGGACAAGGCTCGCGAGGACATCGACAGGCAGCTTACGGCTGCCGGCTGGGTGGTTCAGAACCGGCGGGAGACGAACCTCCACGCGGGGCGGGGTATCGCGGTTCGGGAGTTCCTCCTGAAACCGGGACACGGGTTAGCAGACTACCTTCTCTACGTTGATGGAAAAGCCGCTGGAGTCGTCGAAGCCAAACCCGCAGGCACGACACTGAAAGGCATAGAACCTCAGTCCGAGAAGTACTCCCTAGGCCTTCCACAGAATCTCCCAGCCTGGCACCGCCCGTTGCCCTTCCTGTACGAGAGCACAGGCACCGAGACCCAGTTCACCAACCGTTTCGATCCCGAGCCGCGTAGCCGCGAGCTATTCAGCTTTCATCGCCCGGAAACGCTGGCGGAGTGGCTCGCAGCGAAGCCTCTCTGGTTTCCCTTGGTGGCGGGTCAGCCGGATCCACGCAGCCTGGTTCCGTCAACCCTCCGAAGCAGGCTTCGAGCAATGCCGGTTATCGACGAAAAAGGGCTTTGGCCCGCACAGCTGAAGGCGCTGCGCAAACTGGAGGCTTCGTTCTACGACGATCGGCCCCGGTCCCTGATCCAGATGACCATGGGCAGTGGAAAGACAATTCTCGCCATCTCGGCGGCGTATCGCCTGATCAAGTTCGCGGACGCGAAGCGCGTGCTTTTTCTTGTGGACCGGGCGAACCTGGGGCGCCAGGCCCGAAAGGAGTTCCAACAGTTCGTCACGCCCGACGACGGCCGGAAGTTCACCGAGCTTTACAACGTCCAATTCCTGACCTCGAACCGCTTGGACCCCGTTGCTCGCGTCGTCATCACGACCATCCAGCGGCTCTATTCGATGCTCAAGGGAGAGCCCGAGCTTGATCCGACTCTTGAAGAGGGGTCTCAATTCGACACTGGCGGCGGTCTGATTCGCTTGCCGGTTCCGGTGTCCTACAACCCCGGCATTCCGATCGAATACTTCGATATCGCTTTCGTCGACGAGTGCCATCGGTCGATCTACAGCCTCTGGCGGCAGGTCGTGGAGTACTTCGACGCCAATCTGGTCGGCCTGACGGCAACCCCGTCGAAACAGACCTTCGGATTCTTTCAGCAGAACCTCGTTACGGAATACAGCCACGAGCAGGCAGTCGCCGATGGGGTCAACGTGGACTTCGTCATCTACCAGATCCTGACTCGTATCACTCAGTCTGGCTCGACGGTGGAAGCTGGGCCGTTCGAGACGGTCGGAAAACGAAGCCGGGCGTCGCGCGCTATCCGCTGGGAGAAGCTCGACGAAGACCTGACCTACGGTGCAACCGCGCTCGATCGTGACGTCGTCGCCTTCGATCAGATCCGCACGGTCATCCGAACATTCAGGGACAAGTTGTTCACCGAGATCTTCCCGGGCCGGCGGGAGGTTCCCAAGACGCTCATATACGCGAAGGACGACAGTCATGCGGACGACATCGTCAGGATCGTCCGCGAGGAGTTCGGCAAGGGAAACGACTTCTGCCAGAAGATTACGTACCGGACCGGCACCGCCAGAATCGTGACCAGGACGGCGGGCTCCGACGGTCGTGAGTTCGAGGAGGTCGCGTACAAATCATCGGGTCTCAAGGCCGAGGATCTCCTGTCTTCCTTTCGCAACAGCTACAACCCTCGAATCGTCGTTACCGTGGACATGGTCGCGACCGGAACGGACATCAAGCCTCTCGAGATCGTGATGTTCATGCGTGCGGTCCGCAGCCGGAATTTCTTCGAGCAGATGAAGGGACGCGGAGTGCGTGTCATTCCTGAAACGGATTTTCAGGCGGTGACGCCGGATGCCAGGTCCAAGACGGGATTCGTGATCGTGGACTGCATCGGCATCAACGAGGAGGATCTCGCGGATACCTATCCCCTGGACCGAAAGCGCTACGTGTCTCTCGGCAAGCTGCTGCAAGCCGTGGCGTTCGGGACTACCGAGGAGGAAGTTCTCTCGTCGGTTGCAGGCCGCTTGGCGCGGATCGCGGGTCAGCTCGAGCCGCACAATATCGCCGAGCTCCAGAAACTTTCGGGAGGGCAGACGCTCCACGAAATCGCTGGGCAGCTCGTTCAATCGCTTGACCCGGAGCGGCAGAGAGAGGAAGCGCGGCGCACGGCGGGGCTTCCGGAGGGCGCGGAGCCTCCACCGGAACTGATCTCCGGAGCTGCAGAACGTCTCGCAAAGGAAGCCGCGCGACCGATCGCCGCAAATCCCGACTTTCGCCGCCGCCTCCTCGAAATCCAGAAGACTCTCGAGCAGACGCTCGACGATCAGAGCAAGGATGAGGTCCTGGTGGCCGGGCAATCGGAAGAGGCGAAAGAGCGCGCGAGGAGCATGGTCCGGTCTTTCGAAAAGTTCATCGAGGAAAACAGGGACGAAATCATCGCGCTCCAGCTGCTCTACAGGAGCCCTCACGCCCGCCGCTTGCAATTCCAGGACATCCAGGCCCTGGCCAACGCAATCGAGGCGCCGCCGCGATCCTGGACACCCGAGCTGCTATGGCGCTCATACGAAACGCTCGATCGCGACAAAGTGCGAGGAGCAGCGGGTGTCCGACTCCTGACCGACATCGTCTCGCTCGTGCGGTTCGCGCTTCATCAGGATGAGGTCCTCGCTCCGTTCCGAGATGTCGTCGAAGAGCGGTTCGAAACCTGGCTGGCCGGGCAGGAGAGCAAAGGCCGGCGTTTTTCCGAAGAGCAACGACAGTGGCTCGCGCTGATCCGGGATCATGTTGCCGCGAGCCTCCAGATCGACATGGATGACTTCGATTTCACCCCTTTCGTCCAAAGGGGTGGTGCCGGCAAGGCCGCACAAGTGTTCGGCGGTGATCTGGCTAGCCTGCTCGAGGATTTGAATCAAATCGTTGCGGCTTGACAGTCTCAGCAGAAGGTAGCCAGCCAAGATATGGCCACGAATATATATAAAGTATACTAGCGTCTTATTCCGAATGGATATAAGATAGCCGATCGCGATGACCGACTTTTTCGATACCGCTGAGGTCCTTGCTGTCCTTCAAGGGTTCAACCCTTGGTGGACGGGACGGCCCTTCGCCGTTCCGACGTTCCGGCGAATCGCCTTTCAGGTCTGCCGGCGCTACCTCGACGATCGGGATCTCCAGCGTGCAGTCCTGCTCTCTGGTCCGCGACGCGTCGGGAAAACAACGATCCTGAACCAGATTGCCGCGAGTCTCGTGGAGGAAAAGCTCGATCCCAAGAGCGTCCTATACCTGAGCCTCGATCATCCTCTCTTGAAGCTCGTCAGCCTGGCCAAGATCATCCGGCTGTACCACGAGAATATCTATCCGGCCGGGAAACCGGTCGTTCTGCTCCTGGACGAGATCCAATACTCGAGCGACTGGGAGCTGGAGATCAAACAGCTCATCGATCACCGGCCGGAATACCGAATCCTCGCGACCGGGTCCGCGACCATCGTTCACCGGCAGCGAATCGCCGAGAGTGGCGTAGGACGCTGGATTCGAGTTCCAATCCCGACGCTTTCCTTCTACGAGTTCCTCCAGATCCGCGAGGAGAAACCTCCCGCGATTCCCGAGAAATTGAGGCCAATCGACGAGCTCTTCGGCAAGCGCGACGCCGACCTGGCGGAACTTGCGGGCAACTTCCGCGGCGTCCAACCTCTCTTCCTTCGCTACCTTCTGGTCGGCGGGTTTCCCGAGACTGCGAAGCAGACGGACATTTTCCTATGCCAACGGCTCTTGCGAGAGGACGTCGTCGAACGGGTCTTGAAGCGGGACATGACGGCGCTCTTCGGAATAAGGAAAGTCAACGGCCTCGAGAAGCTGTTCATCTATATCTGCCTGCACAGCGGCGGCATCCTCGCGGTCAAGACTTGCGCCGACGCGCTCGAGATTTCGCCCGCGACCGTCGCGAATCATCTGGACGCCCTCGAAGCGGCCAACCTCATCTACCGGCTGCGGCCGGCCAGCATCACGGGCAGGAAGATCCTAAAGGCTCGCGATAAGGTCTACCTCGTGGACGCCGCGCTGAGGAATGCGGTGCTGCTGCGGGGAGAAGAGATCCTGGGCAATCCGCAGGAGATGGGGACCATCGTCGAGACGACCGTTCTGCGGCATCTTTATGCCTACTACTATCTGGATACGCCGGAAATCGTTTACTGGCGCGACGCGAAGACCGGGCAGGAGGTTGACATCATCGTCCGGAGCCCGAGCTACACCCTCCCGGTCGAGATCAAGTATCGGGAGAATGCCGAGATCACCGAAAAGGCGGGCCTCGTCGTCTATTGCCGGGAGGAGAAGATTCCGAAAGCCTACTGGGTCACCCTGAAGGACAGGGATTTCTCCGTGGTTCAGCCGGCGGGTCTCGAAACGAGGATTCTCAGGATTCCGGCGCATATCTTCACGTATCTCCTCGGCCAGGCGGAGCGGGCGCTGTGGCTGGGATAGACGCCGCCGTCGGCGCCAACCTGCCTGTGAGTTGGGCCCTTGCGCCGCTGGGCGAGGTCACGCGACCAGGACGACCGAAGGTGCGCCCGGCAGATTTCCCGCAGCTTCCGTTTATCGGAATGGAGCACGTCGAGGCCCACACGATGCGACTGCTCGGCACGGTTCCGGCCGGGACCATGAAGAGTCAGGCAGTTCACTTCTTTCCCGGAGATGTTCTCTACGGCCGCCTTCGGCCGTATTTGAACAAGGTCTTCCGCCCAGACTTCGAAGGCCTCTGCTCAGCGGAGTTCATGGTCTTTCCGGCCACCGACGACCTCGACAGAAAATACTTGCAGTACTTTTTGAACTCCAGCGGTTTCGTGTCCTTCGCCGCGCATCTGGACGAGGGCGATCGTCCCCGTGTCGATTTCACCCAGCTTTCCGGCTACTTGGTGCCCGTTGCTCCATTATCCGAACAGCGCCGCATCGTCGCCGAGATCGAGAAGCAGTTCACGCGGCTCGACGCCGCTGTGGCTGCGTTCAAGCGTGTGCAGGCGGAACTCAAGCAGTATCGCGCATCCGTACTTAAGGCCGGCTGCGAAGGACGTCTCGTGCCGACGGAGGCGGAGATTGCCAGGGCAGAGGGGCGTGAGTATGAATCGGGTGATCAGCTTCTCGACCGCGTACGCGTCGAAAATAGCGAAGGACCCAGGAGTCAGAGACGTCCCAGTCAGCCGATGCAAATGCGAAGAGCGTCGAGCCTTCCCGGGTTTCCCGAAGGTTGGGCCTGGGCGTGCCCGCAGACGTTGGCTGAACCGAAAGAAAACGCTATCTGTGCTGGTCCATTCGGCACGATTTTTAAGGCTAGAGATTTTCGTCCATCGGGCGTGCCGATAATCTTCTTGCGACATATTAAATCGGGAGCTTTTCTAACAGATAGGCCTGGCTTCATGGATTCTCTGAAGTGGTCGGAGCTTTTCAAGCCCTACTCTGTCTTTGGCGGCGAATTGCTGATCACCAAGCTTGGGGACCCCCCGGGGGAGTGCGCGATCTATCCGGATAACGCGGGCCCCGCGATGGTTACACCAGACGTCATAAAGATGTCCGTGAACAGGCGCGTAGTCGACCGCCGGTACCTGATGCACTACCTGAACTCGCGGACGGCTAGAGGCTTCGCTATGGGCGCAGCCTTTGGAACGACTCGCCTGCGAGTGACCCTTCCTATCTTTCGAGTCCTGCCCGTTCCCTTACCACCTCTGGCGGAACAGCAGCGCATCGTTGCTGAAATCGAGAGGCGGCTGTCCGTCATCGAGAGCCTCGAAGCGGTCATTGAAATGAACATGAAACGAGTCAAGTCTTTTCGCCAAGCCTTGCTCAAGAGAGCCTTTGAGGGCAAGCTCGTTCGTCAGGATCCGACCGACGAGCCAGCGAGCTTGCCACTCGAACGCATTCAGGTGTCAGCAGCGGCAGTTTCGGCCGGAAGGCGTCCGAGGGTGGTTTCTCGAAAACGGAGCGCCAGGATCGCACTGGACAGCAACTCATGACTAACCAGTCGCAGCAGATCGTTCAGAAGCTGTGGAACTACTGCAACGTCCTGCGCGACGACGGACTCTCGTATCTCGACTACCTCGAGCAGCTTTCGGTTCTGCTTTTTCTGAAGATGGCGCACGAGCAGACGCAGCGTCCCTGGAACCGCCCTTCGCCGATTCCTCAAGAGTTCGACTGGCCCAGCCTGCTCGCGAAGGACGGCGATGCCTTGGAGACCCACTACCGGCATGTTCTCGAGAATCTCGGTAAGAAAGACGGCATGCTCGGCGTCATCTTCCGCAAGGCCCAGAACAAGATTCAGGACCCGGCGAAGCTTCGGCGGCTGATCGCGGATTTGATCGAGCGCGAGGAGTGGATGAGCCTGGACGCTGACGTAAAGGGCGACGCCTACGAGGGACTTCTCGAGAAGAACGCTCAGGACACGAAGAGCGGGGCCGGGCAGTACTTCACGCCTCGCCCGCTCATTCGCGCGATCGTGGAGGTCGTTCGCCCGATGCCCGCGGAAACGATTTGCGATCCAGCCTGCGGCACCGGCGGGTTCTTGCTTGCCGCGCACGAGTACATCGCCGACCACAACCCGAACCTCGACAGGGAGCAGAAAAGGCATCTCAAGCTCGACGCGCTCCGCGGCGTCGAGCTGGTGGATAGCGTGACCCGTCTCTGCGCGATGAATCTACTCCTCCACGGAATCGGTCCGTCCGCTGGAGAGGGTGACCCTCCCGTCAAGACCGACGACAGTCTGAGGGCAGATCCGGGAACGCGTTTCGAAGTCGTGATGACGAACCCGCCGTTCGGCAAGAAGTCGAGCGTCCTCGTGGTGAACGAGGAAGGGGAGCAGGAGCGGCAGGGCTTGACCGTCGTTCGAGACGATTTCTGGACCTCGACCAGCAACAAACAGCTGAACTTCGTGCAGCACGTCAAGACGATTCTGAAGATCCACGGCCGCGCCGCCGTCGTCGTGCCGGACAACGTCCTCTTCGAGGGCGGCGCCGGAGAGACCGTCCGGCGAAAGCTCCTCCAGGAATGCGACGTGCACACGCTGCTGCGGCTGCCGACCGGCATCTTCTACGCCCAGGGAGTGAAAGCCAACGTCCTCTTCTTCGACCGCAAGCCCGCGAGCGAAACGCCCTGGACGAAAACGCTCTGGATCTACGACCTCCGGACGAACAAGCACTTCACCTTGAAAACAAGTCCGTTGAAGCGGTCCGATCTGGACGAATTCGTGGACTGCTTCCACGCCGAAAATCGCCACGAGCGACGCCCGACCTGGTCGGAGGAGAACCCCGCCGGTCGCTGGCGGGCCTACTCCTACGAAGAGCTGTTGCAGCGGGACAAACTCAACCTCGACATCTTCTGGCTCCGCGACGAAAGCCTGGAAGATTCGGCAAACCTGCCGGATCCGTCTGTGCTCGCCGCCGAGATCACCGAGGACTTGCGGGCAGCTCTAGAACAGTTTTCCGAGATCCAGGCCGACCTTGGCGAACCTCCCTGAAGGAGAAACGATGGAAGAACGCCGCACAAGCGGGTAGACGAGAGGGCCACTCATCGTCTACGTGAACGCTTTTGGGTAGGCGATTCTGAGACGGTAGGTATCCCGCCGATCAATCACACCGTACCTAATCCACGAGCCGGTGAGAACCGCCTTTGCGACGGCGAGCGCCTTAAGTTGATCAAGCACGCGGGGATCGATTTCACCTTCATACTGGACTAGAAACACTTCGGCCGAAAACGACTCGACTAGGCGCTGGAGTTGGTCGCCATTCTTCCCCATCTTCCCTGGAACCAGTTTGCCGGTAGTGGCAGGGCCCTTGAACGCGAATGCGACCGCTCGACGCCGCGAACCAACATGCGCGTTCGTCGAGAACAGATCATTTTGCTCGCCGCCCCAGTCCTTCGGTGGCTTCAGTTCGCCAAGCAGTTCCGCAATGCCTTTCTTCACCGTCGCTTCGCCTAGCCTGGCTGGTGTCAGCCTGTCTGGCACCTTCTTCACTCGCCTAACCGATACGAACTCCTGTACGTCATCGATCGTGATCAAGCGCGGCATCGGGGCATGCCCCACGTTCACAATCGTCAACTTCTCAACGAACCGGGGTCTCCTCTTTGTCGGCAAGGCAGCGAGCTTCTTCCGGTCCCGGGCGAGAGCCAAAATCTTGTTCTTGTGCGCCGCGATCGTCGAGATCTTTCTGAATGCAATTCGCTTGTCCACTTTGATGGGATCGAACAGATGATTCGAGGTAAGCGGCTTCGCTATTTCAAGGATCCGCTTCGTGGTGACATCCAGCTTGGTGGCCAGTTCGGGCACGGTCTTCACGGGCTTGGGTCCGCGGTACACTTCGGCAAATAGCCGCTGGCGATCATCGGAGTGTTGGAGCAGCTTCGCGTAATGCTCCAGCTGTTCGGGAGCATTCGAGGCGAAATCGGAGACGGGCAGAATCATAGCGATCGACTATTCTTCCCTTTCTGCTTCTTGCGGAGACCCGCTAGCGCCACGTTGACCGTGTTGCCCGTCGTTCCCAAGAGCCCCGCAATCTCCTTTGGAGTGCAGCCGACGCCTGAAAGGAGCTTGATCCGCTCGATCTGGGGACGCCCGCTCGTCATCGCGAGAACGATCAGCTTGATGATTCGGTCGAGCCTCTCAACGACCTTGTCCTCGGTCATGACTTCTTCACCCTGTCGGGCCGCTGGTGGAGCGTCGCACTGACGTAGTTGATGCTCTTCCCCACAATTCCGGAAATCTCTGAGGTCGAAAGGCCTAGATCCGCTAGCCGGTAGATCTTGGTGGCTGTCTTGATTCCCCCCGTCTGCGATAACCCTTCAGCCGTGATTGAGATAAGGATGTCGAGACGCCGAGCCAGATCTGCCGTCGTAATATCCGCTTTTGCCATATCTCTCCTTTGTTCCGCTAATACCAATTGCTGCTGTAGCGCCTTTCTGACTGGCGAAGCCTATATTTGCATTAGGCAATTTACAAGTATGTGTTGATCAGCGAGTGTACGCGTCCTGCGCGAGCGGTGTCAAATTGACCGCGGCTGGCATGCCGGCCCAGGGACTTTTCGTGCCGGCCGGTCTTACTGTGCTGCCCGGCATCCGCAGCCTGCTTACCGATCGCTGGCCTCGCGAGACATGGCCTGCGGCCACGGCCGGCGCTGTCGGCGAAGGGAGGAGAGACGCCTGGAGCGTCCCCAGTGTGGGGAAAGGGAATCAGCGGAGGCCGACGAGGGCCCGGACGGAGTCGAGGAGCTTCGCGGAGTCGTAGCCGATTCCGTCCTTGAAGACGGTTTCCACTTTTTCAATGTCGGCAATGTTCTTTGTCGGGTCGCCGTGGATTACGACGAGGTCGGCCTGTTTGCCGGGGGCGATGGTGCCGATACGGTCCGACTCGCCGAGGAAACGGGCGCCGTTCTCCGTCTGGATGTGGATGGCTTCGACGGGGGTGAAGCCGGCTTCGACGAGGAGCTCGACTTCGCGCTGGTCGCCGTAGCCGGCAAGTGTGCCGCCGATGCCGGTCGGGTCGCAGCCGGCGAGGAGTGTCCCGCCCGCTTTGACGAAGGCGTATTCGAACTCCATCTCTTTCTTGAGCAGAGCCGCCCAGTCCGGGGCCGGGCCGGATGAGCCGCCGCGCCGCGACAGGTAGTTGACGCGGGCGTCCGGGGTCATGGCCGCGAGGACGCGCTGATCGAGCGGCGGCCGGCCCGGCACTTGAAGCTCGAAGACCGGCAGGGTCGAGGTGACGGCGACCTTGTGCTTGATCAGGTCGGCGATCAGGTCGCGCACACGAGGCTCTGACATCTCGATCTTCGACGTGATGTCGTACATCGCACGAGTGGACGGGCAGACGTCCGTCTCCTTTCCCGGCGCGAACTCCATGTCGTAGTACATGGGGCCGTGCTCGAGGTCGTCGATTCCGAGCGCGGCCGCCTCGGGGTAGGTCACCGAACAGAGATGCGCCGTTACTTTGATCTTTCGCGCATGCGCCTCGGCGATCGCGGCGCCGAGCTCCGCCCGGCTGATGTGCATGTAGGCCTTGAACGACGTCGCGCCCTGATCAGCCCAGAAGGCCACTGTCTTGCGTGCGTCCTCGGGCCCCGCGAGCACGTGGAGCTGCGCGATTGCCGCACCCTTGCCTTCGAGATAGGGCCCCGTCACGTGCATCTTCGGGCCGATCATCTTGCCCGTGTCGACGAGCTTCTTGATCTCGAGATCGGTGTATGGCTCGATCGAGCCGGTCGTGCGGATCGTCGTCACGCCGCAGGCGAGGTAAAGGCGCGGGAAGCTGAATCCCATCTCTGCGAAGAAGCCACCGCCCTGCGGGTAGAAGAGGTGGTCGTGCATCCCGACGAGCCCCGGGATGACCGTGTACCCGGACAGATCCATCACTTTCGCGCCGGCGGGGACGGACAACGCGGCGCCCAGGGCCTGTATCTTCCCGCCCGAGATGACGAGGGTCTGGTCCTCCCGGGCCGGTCCGCCTGTGCCGTCCACGACGCGCACGTGTGTCAGCGCGACAACGGGAGCCTCCACGCTGACGAAGGCCTTGTTCTCGGTCGAAGCGGTCTGCGCGAGCAGGCACAGCGGGGCGAGCAGGGAGAGCAGGAATACGCCGGACTTTCGCATCAATTCCTCCCGTTGAAGTGCAGATCTTGACGCAGGGACGGCAGGAATCCAAACGCCCATCGTTGTAGTCTTCTCCGCGCTGATCCTGTTGAGACGAGGAGGAGTGATTCGTGATTGACGCCGGGACACGCCTGGGTCCCTACGAGGTGCTGTCTCCGCTGGGAGCGGGCGGGATGGGGGAGGTGTACAAGGCGAGGGACACGAGGCTCGAGCGGACGGTGGCGATCAAGGTGCTGCCGCCCCACCTGTCGTCGAGCGAGGAGGTTCGGCAGAGGTTCGAGCGGGAGGCGAAGACGATCTCTTCGCTCTCGCACCCGCACATCTGTGCGCTGTACGACGTCGGGAACCAGGACGGGGTCGAGTACCTCGTCATGGAGTACCTGGAAGGGGAGACCCTGGCGGACCGCCTGCTCAAGGGCCCGCTCCCGACA
>Ga0209009_1000552_pt1 | contig 12598 bp, 12 predicted proteins | sample BlaSpr_A8_OM3_M2_FD_187979 | JGI IMG/M metagenome (GOLD analysis project Ga0209009, IMG submission 187979) | Forest soil microbial communities from Thunder Bay, Ontario, Canada - Black Spruce, Ontario site 2_A8_OM3_M2 (SPAdes) (version 2) | ecosystem: Environmental > Terrestrial > Soil > Boreal... | reverse complement strand
CGCTTCAAGGGGTGATCAAGCGATTCGGCGGCCTGACGGCCGTCGACCAGGTGAGCTTCGACGTCCCGAAAGGCCAGGTCTTCGCCTTGATCGGCCCGAACGGCGCCGGCAAGACGACCCTGTTCAACTGCATCACCGGGATGCACGTCCCGACGGCGGGCAAGGTCATGTTCGAGGGTCACGACATCGCAGGCACTAAGCCGTACCGAACCGCGCAGCTCGGGATCGCGCGCACCTTCCAGAACATCCGCCTGTTCGAGTTCATGAGCGCGCTGGACAACGTGAAGGTCGGAGAGCATGTGCGCATGAAAGCCAAGCTCTGGGACGCCATCTTCCGTACGCCCTTTGCGCGGCGCGAGGAGCGCGAGGTCACCGAGCGCGCGATGGAGTTCCTCAAGTTCGTTGGCATCGAGCGCCACGCCGACAACTACGCGCGCAACCTGGCCTACGGCCAGCAGCGCCGGCTCGAGATCGCCCGGGCCCTGGCCACCGAGCCCCGCCTCCTGCTGCTCGACGAGCCGGCTGCCGGCTTTACACCGCGGGAGAAGATCGAGCTGATGGTGTTGGTGGACAAGATCATCGCGCGCGGCATCACAGTCTTCTTGATCGAGCACGACATGAAAGTCGTGATGGAGGTCTCGCAGCGCATCGTGGTGCTCGACCACGGCGAGAAGATCGCCGAGGGGCCGCCCACCGAGGTGCGCAACAACCCGCGCGTGATCGAGGCCTACCTGGGCAAGACGGCGTAGATGGCTCTTCTCGAAATCTCAGGAATCGACGTCTTCTACGGCCGGGTCCAGGCCGTGCGAGGCGCGTCCCTGGAGGTCGACACGGGTGAGGTCGTGGCACTCATCGGCTCGAACGGCGCCGGCAAGACCACAACCTTGCGCACCATCTCGGGCCTGCTTCACCCAAGCGCGGGCACGATCAAGTTCGCCGGCAAGGACATCACCCGCACCGAGCCACAGAAGATCGTCGACCTCGGCATCTGCCAATCCCCGGAAGGCCGCCGCCTTTTCGCCCGCATGACAGTGCTGGACAACCTGCGGATGGGCGCGTACACGCGCAGGAACCCCGCCGAGGTCAAGCGCGACATGGAGCGCGTGTTCGAGCTGTTTCCGCGCCTGAAGGAGCGCCTGCACCAGATCGCCGGGACGCTGTCCGGCGGCGAGCAGCAGATGTGCGCCATGGGCCGGGCGCTGATGGCATCACCCAAGCTGCTCATGCTCGACGAGCCATCGCTAGGCCTTGCGCCGATCCTGGTCGAGACCATCTTCAACATCGTCCGCGAGATCAACGCCCGCGGGATTCCGGTTCTGCTGGTGGAGCAGAACGCCCACAAAGCGCTCGGGGTTGCGCACCGCGGCTACGTACTCGAGACAGGCGTCATCGTCAAGACGGGCACCGGCAAGGAGCTGCTCGAATCAGAGGATGTACAGAAGGCTTATCTCGGGATGTAAGTCCGCCGGCTAGCGCCCGGGTTGGTAGCTCGAGACGAACAGGTACACCAGCACGATGGCGAACGCGCCGTACTCGAGCACAACGCTCCGCGAGAAGCTGTCTTCAACCGTGTGCCGGACCAGCCCGCGGTTGATGTACCAGGCGAATATCAGCATGATCACAAACGTGCCCTCGTTCACGACCAGGTAGATCTGCAGGGCCGTGATTGCCCACGCCAGGAACGTGACTACCTGCGCGACGAAGAGCGCGAAGATAAAAGCCCTCCGGGGTGCGAGGGCCGCGCCATTGATCCGGAAGCTGCGGTAGGAGGCTATGAAGGTGATGGTGAAGATCCAGAACAGCTGGAGGATCGCGTTGAAGTGGAGAGCCACGACGGCCAGGTACGCGCCGTACAGCGCCGGGATGATGACGATCTCCTGCAAGACCACGTGGCCGCGCTTTTCTTCGTTTCGCAGGCGCAGGTAATCGAGGCGAGCTGCAAGGACGAAGCCCGCCCCAAACAGCGCGCTCAGCACCACGTACTTCCAGAGCTCGATGTTCGCCAGGAGAGAGAGCCCGGCCAGAGTGATCGCGCCCAGCGCCACCGGGATGTAGTGCTCGATGCGAGGAAACTCCTCGGTTCCACGCAGGTACCCCACCAGTGCGGGCGTAGCCACGACGACCAGCCCGAGGGCGATCGCCCAGACCTGGCCTTCGCCGAGTAACTCTGATTTGAAGGAGAGGGCGATCGCCACCAGCACTACGCCTGCGAAGATCAAGAAGCTGCGGTCGCGCTCGGACCTGTCAAAGGATGTGGCCGGCGCTAGCCTCTCAGCCGGGATTGGGGGGGTCTTCATCGAACCGGTGGAAGTTTAAGTCCCCGCGCGACCGTAGCGGTCTTCCAGCCGTACCACGTCATCCACCTCCGGGGTCGAGACCTCGAAGATGTCGGTGTCCTCTACCGCGGTCAGGCGGTGGCGCGTACCGGGGCCGATGTGGAGAGTATCGCCCGCCCGGAAGCGGTGTTTGGAGAGGGTCCCGTCCGGGCCGCCGAGCTCTATGTCGACCGCGCCCTTGATGACGTACTGGAACTCGTCTTTGCGTTCGTGGTACTGGAGGGAAAGCGCCTCGCCCTGCTTGACGTGCAGGACCTTGCCCGCATAGCGGTCGGTGATCCCCCACCGCAACTCGTAGCCCCAGGGCTTGTCGACGCGAGTCGTTTCGGCCCGGCCGAACTCAGGCCGGAACATGCCCAATGCCAACGATGTCCTCCAGCGCGGTGAGCCGCGCTTCGACCGCCGCGCTGTCGGCCGCTTCCGCGTAAACCCTGATCAGCGGCTCGGTGCCGCTCGCCCGAAGCAGCACCCAGCTGCCGTCCTCGAGATAGAACTTGAACCCGTCATCGGAGCGAACGCGCTGCACGCGGACGCCGGCGACCTCCTGCGGCTCGTTCTTCTCGAGCTTTTCGAGGATCCGCTTGCGGTCCGCGTCGTAGGTCTCGCGGACGAGATGGATGTCGTGCCGCGCGTACGCGTGGGGCCCGACGCGCCGCTCCAGGTCGGCGAGGATCGCGGAAAGGGGCTTGCCAGCCTTGACGATCATGTCGGCGAACAGCAGGCCCACCAGGATTCCGTCTCGCTCGGGAATGTGACCGCGGACCCCGAAGCCTCCGGACTCCTCGCCGCCGAGGACCGCATCCGTCTCCATCATCTTTGGGGCCACGAACTTGAACCCGACGGGCACCTCGAACACCTTGGCCCCGAAGTCGGCGCCGAGCTTGTCGACCATCGCCGTCATGTTCACGGTCTTGATCACCGGGCCGCGCATCCCTCGGACCTCGAAGAGGTAGAGCATCAGCAGGGCGAACACCTGCAGCTGATTGATGAACGTGCCGGTCTCGTCGATGATCCCAACCCGGTCCGCATCGCCGTCGGTGCAGATGCACAGGTCCTGCCCACCGACTTTCATGAAGGCAAGCGCCGAATCGATGTTGGGCCGGATCGGCTCGGGGCTGATTCCACCAAAAAGCGGGTTCCTCTGGTTGTGGAGCTCCGTGACGTTGGTGCGCCCGCCGCCGATCAGGTCGGCGATATACCCATAGCCCGAGCCGTACATGCACTCGTGGACGACCCGCAGCCCGGCGGCCTTGATGGTGTCGACGTCGACCATGCGGGCGATCTGCGTGTAGTAGGGCTGGCGCGGGTCGATCGTCGACACAAGCTCGCGCGCGGCTCGATGGTCGATCTGCGGAACGCCGTCCAGCGCATTGATCCGGCGTTCGAGGTCGGCGATCACCTCCGTCGGCGCCGAGCTGCCCGTCTCCGGCTTGTACTTGATCCCGTTGAACTGGTACGGGTTGTGGCTGGCCGTGACCACCGCGGCGCCGGTCGCCTTGCGGTCGATCACCGTCCACGAGGCGACCTGCGTCGGTGACGGGCGGTCGAAGATCAGGGTCCGCACGCCGTTGGTCGCGAATATGTCGGCGATGGTGCGCGCGAAATCTTCGGAGGCGAAGCGGCAGTCGTAGCCGACGACGGCGAGTGGGTCGTTGGAGCGCGACTTCATGAACTCGGCGGTGCCCTGCGCGACCCGGCGCACGTTCTCATACGTGAAATCGTCGGCGATCACCCCTCGCCACCCGTCAGTTCCGAACTTGATCGGTGGGCCCTGCGTCATGCGTGAAAGGTAAGCCAAGCGGGGTCCCCGCGAAGTCGAAGACTTCGTGGGGTGCTTATAGGTAACGCGTCTTGCGCGCCCGCCTGAGCGCCTCGACCACCTTCCGAACGTCTTGCGCGCGAGACCTGGGAACCACGAGGAGGGCGTCTTCCGAATCGACGATGATCATGTCCTCGAGGCCGATCGCGGCCACCAGCCGGCGGTCACCCAGGATCAGGCTGCCTCGAGTGTCGACCAGGATCGACTCGCCCACCACCGAGTTGCCCCGATCGTCCGCCCGCACACGGTCACCCAGCTCGGACCAGTTGCCGATGTCGGCCCAGTCGAAATCCGCCGGGACCAGCAGCAGCCGGTCGGTCTTCTCCATCACGCTGCGGTCGACCACCTCGACGGGCAGGTGCCCGTAAAGGCGCGCCGCGCCCGAGTCGTCCCCCGCGCTCTGCGCCGCGACCACCTTGCGCAGGCCGGCAAGGTGCCGTGGTGCGTGCCGGGCAAGCTCCTCGATGAACACTTCGACCCGCCAGCTGAACCACGCGAGGTTCCAGTAGTAACCGCCGGAGCGCACGTACCGCCGGGCTGTCGCGAGATCCGGCTTTTCGATGAAGCGCTTCACGCGAAGCGTGCCATCGGTCAGGCGACCCGGAGCGTGGATGTAGCCAAGGCCGATCGACGGAAAGGTGGGTTTCAAGCCGACAGTGACGAGCGAGGCTTTCGTCTCCGCGGCGCGGATGGCGGTCTTCGCCGCCTTTGCGATCTTCACCGTGCCGTGAACCACGTGGTCCGCGGGAAGCGTCAGCATCACAGTGGAGGGGTCCCGCTCCATGAGGATCAATGCGGCGAGCCCATACGCGTTGGTGGTCCCCCGCGCCTGCGGCTCCAGGATGAGGTGCGCGGCATCGAGCTCGGGCAGGACGGCCTGGATGATGGGTCGCTGCCTCACCTCGGTGAGGACAAAAACCTCGTCGGCCAGCGACCTGGCCCGGTCGTACGTCGCGCGTAGGAGCGGCTGGCCATGCTCGCCCAGCGGCAAGACGTGCTTGGGAGTCGAGCGGCGAGAGCGAGGCCACAGCCTGGTCCCCGCCCCTCCCGCTGGAATGACCGCGACGGTGCGCGTCAAGCGCGATGCGCGGCGAGCTCTTCCGCGAGCTCCTTGGCGCGCGAGGTCGACTCCCACGGTGCGTCGATGTCCGTGCGCCCGAAATGGCCGTACACCGCGGTCTGGCGGAACAAGGGCCGACGCAGGTTCAGCTCCTTGATGATTCCGAGCGGGCTGAGGTCGAAGAGCTTGCTCACTGCTGCGGAGATCGCCGCGTCCGGCAGCTTGCCGGTGCCGGAGGTGTCGATGCGGATGGCGACCGGCTTCACGACCCCGATCGCGTACGAGATCTGTACCTCGCACCGTGACGCGAGCCCGGCGGCGACGACGTTCTTGGCGACGTACCGTGCGCCGTACGCGCCGGCGCGATCCACCTTCGTCGGGTCCTTGCCCGAGAAGCAGCCGCCGCCGTGGCGCGCGTAACCGCCGTACGTGTCGACCATGATCTTGCGCCCCGTCAGCCCCGCGTCCGCGACGGGGCCTCCGACCACGAAGCGACCCGTGGGGTTGATGAACGTGCGGATGCCGTCGGCTCGCAGGTCGGCCGGGACGACGGCGTCGATCACGTGCCCGGTGACGTCGGATCGAAGCTGCTCCGTGCTGATCTCGTCGTGGTGCTGCGTCGAAAGCACCACGTTGTCCACTCCGACCGGCCTGCCATCCTCCCCATACCGCACGGTCACCTGGACCTTGCCATCGGGCCGGAGGTAGGTCAGCGTCTTGTTTCGGCGCACCTCGGCGAGCCGGCGCGCGAGCCGGTGGGCGAGCATGATCGGAAGGGGCATCAGCTCGGGCGTTTCGTCGCAGGCGAAGCCGAACATCATGCCCGAGTCGCCGGCGCCGCCGACGTCCACCCCCTGGGCGATGTCGGGAGACTGTTCGTCGATGCTGGTGACGACACCGCACGTCTCAGCGTCGAAGCCGTACTTGGCGCGCGTGTAGCCGACCTCGCGCACCGTCTGCCGGATGATGCGAGGGATGTCGACGTAGCAGTCGGTCGTGATCTCGCCGACCACGATCACCAACCCGGTGGTGACGATGGCCTCACATGCGACGCGGGCCAGCGGGTCCTTCGCGAGGATCGCATCGAGGATGGCGTCCGAGATCTGGTCGGCGAGCTTGTCCGGATGGCCCTCGGTGACCGACTCGGACGTGAACAGCGTCGATTCCGCCATGGCAGCAAAGTCCTCCACTGAATCTCCCGCGCCGGCAAGGACTGCGTCCCCAAGCGCCAGGTTCATACCTCTGGGACGCCGGAATCCTACCCCACTCGCGTGGCCTGGCGGCCGGGTTTATCCCGGCCGCAACTTTGTCTCTATCGACTCCATGGCGTGGCCATGAGCAAATATTCAGAAAATCCAATCCCGCGGAAGATGAGCAGGCCCGTCGGCGAAGCCGGCCGGCCGATGCAATCAGTAAGTCTCATCCTGCCCGCGCCTGGCGCGCAGAAGGAACCGGCCACGGTTCCTTCTCATACAAGTTCGAGGTAGTGAATCCCGGAGTGCCTAAAGAGCTTGGAGCCGCGCTTAGCCAGCAGAGCGCCCGTCGCGGCACGGGCGGACTCCATCACCTTGTCGAGGCGCTCGCGCTTCATCTCCCAGGTCGCGGTCGGCGAGGTGACCGGGCACAGGACGACGATCCGCGCCCGGTCTCGCAGCTGCTCGTAGTCGGCGAGCATCTGGTGATGAAGCGAGAGCTGAAGGGTTCGGGCGATGAGCTCGGGCAGGCTGTTCGGAACCACCGCGACCTCGCCCCCGCCCATGAGGCTGATGGCGAGGATCTCTTTGGCGCCATCAGCGACTGCGATGTTGAGCGGAGTGTTGTCCACGACCCCTCCGTCGAAGTGCTCCCGATCGCCGACCCGGACCGTTGGAAACAGCCCCGGGATGGCGGTGGAAGCGAGCAGCGCGGGCGTCAGGTCACCCGACCGGAAGACGGCGGGCTTGCCGGCGTTGAGATCGGTCGCAACCACTGCCAAAGGAACGCGCAGCTGCTCGAAGGTCGTGATCCCGGTCAGGGCCTGCGCCCGCTCGACGAGGCGGCGGATGTTCTGCTGCGGAAACGCGCTCATCTGGTCCCGCTTCAGGCCGGAAAGGATCATGCCCAGGGGGTGCGCGCGGAACACGTCGATCGCCTGCCGCGACATCCAGACCTCGCGCAGCATCATGGTGCCGGCCAGGGACGGGTAGGCGGCTATCGCGCTGCCGTTGAGGGCGCCCACGCTCGTTCCCACCACCGAGGTGGGAGGGTCCACGCCCGCCTCGAAAAGCGCCTGTAGGACCCCGACCTGCGCGGCGCCTCGCGCGCCGCCTCCGCCCAGCACCCACGTGCGCCGAGCGGGCCCGAACGTCGGCTAGGTCCCTTCTTCCCAGGACGAGAGGTAGTGCTCTTGCTCTTTCGTCAGGGTGTCGATCTCGATTCCCATCGCGTTGAGCTTCAGCCACGCCACCTGGGCGTCGATCTCGGCGGGCACGTCGTATACCTTGCGCTCCAGCGTCTTGGCGTGCTTCGCCAGGTACTCCGCGCACAACGCCTGGTTGGCGAAGCTCATGTCCATCACGGCGGCCGGGTGCCCTTCGGCGGCGGCCAGGTTGATAAGCCGTCCCTCGGCCAGCACGTGCAGCCGGCGGCCGTCCGCCATCTTGTACTCCTGGACCGACGGCCTCACCTGGCGGACACCAGTCGCGAGCTGGTCGAGGGCTTTCAGGTTGATCTCCGAGTTGAAGTGCCCGGAGTTGGCGAGGATCGCCCCATCCTTCATCGCGTCGAAGTGCTGGCGGTCCAGCACGTTTACATCGCCGGTCACCGTGACGAAGATGTCGCCCTCTCGAGCCGCCTGGTCCATCCTCATGACCCGAAACCCGTCCATGGCTGCCTCGAGAGCCTTCACCGAGTCGACCTCGGTGATGACAACGTCGGCGCCGTGACCCTTCGCCCTTGAAGCGAGTCCGCGGCCGACCCAACCGTAGCCTGCGATGACGAAAGTCTTCCCGGCCAGCAGGACGTTGGTGGCCCGGATGATTCCGTCGATCGTGGACTGGCCGGTCCCGTAGCGGTTGTCGAACATGTGCTTCGTGTCGGCCTCGTTGACGGCGACGATCGGATAGCGCAGCACGCCTTTCTCGGCCATCGCGCGAAGCCTCACCACACCGGTGGTCGTCTCCTCGGTGCCGCCAATGACCTCAGGGAGCTGGTCCTGGCGCGACTTGTGCAGCACCGACACCAGGTCCGCGCCATCGTCCATGGTGAACGACGGGTGGTGGTCGAGCGCCGCCTCGATGTGCTGGTAGTAGGTGTCGTTGTCCTCGCCCCTGATGGCGTATGTCTTGATCCCATGCTGCGCCGCAAGCGCGGCCGCCACGGCGTCATTGGTCGAGAGAGGGTTGGAGGCGCACAGCGCGACGTCGGCGCCACCCGCCTTGAGCGTCAGCATCAAGTTGGCGGTCTCGCTCGTCACGTGAAGGCACGCGGCGAGCTTGAGTCCCTTGAGTGGATGCTCCTGCACAAACCGTGCGCGGATCAGCGTCAGGACCGGCATCTCGCGGGCCGCCCAGTCGATGAGGTCCTGGCCCTGTGCCGCCAGGTCGAGATCCTTGACGTCGCTGCCTTTCAAACTCGCTTTCAAATCAGTTGAACTCTCCTTAGTAGACGATCTCACTTACGACTTCGACATCGGAGAGGCGTTTCCTACCACCCAGGTCCTCGAGCTCGATCAGGACCTGGACTCCGACCACCTCGCCACCGAGCTTGCGGATCAGGCGAACCGCGGCGGCCGCGGTGCCGCCCGTCGCCAGTACATCATCGACGATCAGCACCTTCTGACCGGGAGCGACGGCGTCGGAGTGGATCTGGAGCTGGTCGGTGCCGTACTCGAGCTGGTAGGAGTCGCTGATCGTCTTCCAGGGCAGCTTGCCAACCTTGCGGATCGGTACAAACCCGGCATTGAGCTTCACGGCAATGGCCGCACCGGGGATGAAACCGCGCGCCTCGATGGCCGCGACAAGGTCGGGCTCGGACCTGGTCCACCGCTTTGACATCAGGTCGACAACCTCGCGGAAGATCTCCTTGCGCGCCAGCAGGGGCGTGATGTCGCGAAAGATGATGCCTGGTTGCGGGAAACCGGGAACGTCCCGGACGTACTGCTTCAGCTCTTCGGGCGTGGTCATACCACCGATCGGAAGTATTCCAGGGTCCGGGTCAGGCCGTCCTCGAGAGCCACCTCTGGCTCCCAGCCGAGCAGAGTGCGGGCGCGCGTGATGTCCGGTTGCCGCTGCTTAGGGTCGTCGACCGGCAGGTCGCGATGAACAATCGCGCTCTTCGAGCCGGAAAGCCGGACGATCGTTTCCGCCAGCTGGAGCACGGTCACCTCGCTCGGGTTGCCCAGGTTCACAGGCATCTCGTCGCCGCGCTCGAGGACGGCAAGCACGCCTCGGACCAGGTCTGACACGTAGCAGAGGCTGCGCGTTTGAGTGCCGTCGCCGTACACGGTCAGCGGCTCGCCCCGGATCGCCTGGGCCATGAAGTTGGGGACCGCGCGGCCATCAGATACCTGCATGCGCGGGCCGTGAGTGTTGAAGATGCGGATGATCCTGGTGTCCACCCGATGTGCGCGGTGGTAGGCCATGGCAAAAGCTTCCGCGCAGCGTTTCGCCTCGTCGTAGCACCCGCGCGGACCGATCGGGTTCACGTTGCCCCAGTAGGACTCCGGCTGCGGATGAACCAGCGGGTCGCCGTAGACCTCGGACGTCGACGCGAGCAGGAAGGTCGCGCCCTTCGCGCGCGCCAGGCCGAGCATATTCATCGTGCCGAGGGTGCCCACCTTCAGCGTGTGAATCGGATTCGCGTCGTACTGGGGCGGTGAGGCCGGCGAGGCGAAGTGCAGAACGTACCGGACATCTCCGCCGACGAAAATCCCGTGATTGACGTCGGCTTGCCGAAACTCAAAGTCCGGATTGCCTTCCAGGTCCCGCAAGTTCTCGCGCGAGCCCGTGATGAAGTTGTCGAGCGCCATCACCCGCACGCCTTTGTCCATCAGCGCCGCGCAGAGGTGAGAGCCGATGAAGCCGGCCCCACCCGAGACCACGGCTCGAGGCTTTGGGGTGTTGTTACTCGCGGCCAATTCCTCGATACGTGAACCCGAGGCCGCGCATCACGGCCGGATCGTAGATGTTGCGCCCGTCGATCACCACCGGCCTCCTCATCGAGCGCTTCAGGCGGCCCAGGTCGAGGTAGCGAAACTCGTTCCATTCCGTGACCACGACCACGGCGTCGGCGCCGGCGGCCGTCTCGTAAGCGCCGTCCATGTACTCGACGTCCGGCAGGATCCTGCGCGAGCCCTCCATCGCCGCCGGGTCGTAAGCACGCACCAGTGCACCCGCGGCAAGCAACACCCTTGCGATGTCGAGGCTGGGCGCTTCGCGAAGGTCGTCGGTGTTTGGCTTGAACGCCAGGCCGAGCAGCCCGATCACCCGGCCCGGCAGCTCCTCGAGGCATTCGCGCAGCTTGTCGATCACAACCATCCGCTGGTCGCGGTTGATGTCCATCACCGCCTGGAGCAGCTCCGGGTGATAGTCGAAGCGTTCCGCCAGCGCCGCCAGCGCCTTGACGTCCTTGGGAAAGCACGAGCCCCCGTACCCGATCCCAGCGTCAAGGAAGCTGGGTCCGATGCGCTTGTCCATTCCCATTCCCTCGGCGACGAGCTTGGCGTCAGCGCCGACCCGCTCGCTGATCCGCGCGATCTCGTTGATGAACGAGATCCGGGCAGCCAGGAATGCGTTGGACGCGTACTTCACCATCTCGGCCGTGTAGATGTTCGGGGTGATCAAGATCCGAGCTTCGAGTGGGCTGTAAAGCCGCGCCACCTGTTCCGCGGCCTCCCGGTCGTGGCTGCCGATGACCACCCGGTCGGGATGCATGAAGTCCTGGATCGCCGAGCCCTCGCGCAGAAACTCGGGATTCGACACCACCGCGGCCGAATGGCCCCGGTTGGGCTGGCGCAGGACGCTCGAGACCATGTCACCGGTGAGCGGCGGCACCGTTGACTTGTTGACGACCACCAGAGGCCCGTCCATGCAGTTCGCGATCGAGGTCGCCGCCGCCTCGACATACGACAGGTCGGCCTCGCCGCCCTCGCCCTCCGGAGTGCTGACCGCGATGATGGCGAACTCAGCACCGGGAACGGCATCCTCATAGGCCGTGGTAAATCGAAGCCGTCCCGCCCTGGCGTTTCGCTCGACCAACTCGTTCAATCCGGGCTCGTAAAAGGGGACGTGGTGGCCCTTGAGCATTGCGATCTTCTCGCGGTTGATGTCGACCACCACGACGTCGTTCCCGAGGTCGGCGAGGCAGGCGGCGGTCGTGAGCCCCACGTAGCCGGCGCCGATGACCGCAACCTTGCTCAAGTCGGGGCGATTATCCCCTGAGCAGCATGTCCCTGACTTGGGCCACGACGCTATCGGGCCCGCGCAGCACGTCAGCCGCCGTGAAGCGGAGGAGCCTGATGCCTGCCATCAGAAGCCGATTCTGGCGGCGATTGTCCTGAACGAGGCTGACGCGATGTGTCTCGCCGTCGTACTCGATTCCCAGCCGATGCTCGGGGTAATAGAGATCTGGGCGCCCAAGAAACCCGCCTTTTTCGTCTCTGAGGGTGACCTGCACCCCTGGTCTGGGCAGCCCATTCAGCACCAGCAACATCCGCAAGCGCGTTTCCATCGGCGACTCCGCGCCGGAATCGGCGAGTTCCAGCACCCTCCTCGCCGCGGCAACGCCCTTTCGCCCAACGCAGGTGTCGATCCAATCGCTTAATTCGGAACGGTGAGCCAGACCAGCATGCAGCGCCATGTCGACGACCACGACCGCCTCCACCAAGGTCAGCCGGCGGCTGATGTCGAAGAGAGTCCGGGGCAGCGAGGTTGCCCTGAACCCACGGCGCAACACAACGTCGCGGCCGTCGAGTTCCACCTCGACCGGCTCGCATGAAGCGACGTCGAGGCCATGCAACCAGGCCGCCGTTTTCCCCGAAAATGCCGCGGAGGCCGGAATGCGGAGCCGAGCAGCCTCGAGCTTCAGGGCGGGGGTCACCGAGAGTCCGGCCCAGGCGTACACGCCGGGCGCGAGGCGCCGCCAACTCGCGCCCTCCAGATTCCAGCGAGCGAGACCCGCGCGGTTTGCCTCGGCCACTGTGAACGGTCTGCGCGTCAGCTCCGCAGGTACGACGGGCCGTCGAGGCACGAGCCCAGCATCCATGTCGCTCGGCCGGACCGCAATCTAACCCGTTAACAAGGTGTAAGACCCGCATACGCCGTCCGATGCGGGTTTCCGAGCCCTGCGGATACCCGCATTCGCGGCCCGATGCGGTTTATGGGCGGCTCAGCAGCGACTCGTAGG